>Ga0247782_1000424_pt1 | contig 28900 bp, 24 predicted proteins | sample UWRJL019104C5_FD_179928 | JGI IMG/M metagenome (GOLD analysis project Ga0247782, IMG submission 179928) | Plant litter microbial communities from Arlington Agricultural Research Station in Wisconsin, United States - UWRJ-L019-104C-5 | ecosystem: Environmental > Terrestrial > Plant litter >...
AAAAAAAAATTCCAACCCAATTCGAGCACAGTCAATCCTGATACCGTTCTAGTACCATTCTACCCCAAACCCAGACTAAAAGTAACAAGCCTTCCAGCGTTACCATCTCATATAGCATGAAACCACGTCTTCCTCCTCTCTTCTAGCCTCACTCATTCCGTAATAACTCATGCATACTTTCATACTTTCTTATCATATCACTCATACTTCTTCCACTCCCTAACAATCCTCTCCATCTCAGCATCCGCCCAGGAGGATCCACTCCCAGTTCCCTGACCCTGTCGCTGCACAGCCTGCAGCCTGGCACTGCACTCCCTCTCCTTATCAGTTCGCTCGCGGACCTTCATAGCCAAGTACCTTAGATCCCTATTCCTGACCGCTCGTGCGAAAACGGTGCGCATGCGAGGAGAGAAGAGCATGCAGTCGCCGTCAGGCAATGTCGTGGGTTGAGCGTGGAAGTCACCCACTACCACTAGATCCCTATCCCGATCTCTATCTTTATCTCTGTCGTCCAGTATTGGCCGTACAACTGCCACAAAACACTCCGGGCATACCGTCAGGCCCGGTACGGAGCGCATCGTATGCCACACGGCGTTGCGCACGGGGCGGCCCTGCGGGCACGGCGGCGCAATGCTGAGCTCACGCACGCGGTCCGCGAGAGCTTGCATATTGGGCGGTGTCTGTGTTTCTAGTGCGCGGTCGGCTGAGCCTTCTAACACGTCAAAGTACAACAGGAAGCGCGCGTGGTCCTGGTCTGCAACGGTAGATATTGCAGTAGCATCACCATCAGCACCCGTGGGAGTGGAATTGGCAGTGGCAGTCGCGAGGGCGCACACGCCGTTTGCAGGCCAGGCGGACGGATCAAGCGGCACGAAAAGTCCCGCAAGCCCAGGGAGAAGCGTCTCAACAGTTTTCGCGCAGGCATGGCAGACGGCAAAGTTGTCCACGGGGCGTGCTGTGCGTGGATCTTTGACACTGTACCATATAACGCGACTCCTAGTAGCATCCGCGTTACCACCACCAGGACCGGTGCAACACGGCGCAGCGACGCGTGTGAGCGCATGCAAGAATCCCAGGTCGGACCGTCTATACTTGCGGGTAAATAACCAAGCGATGCGGTAATACTCAGAAGTGCCGAAGTCGCAAGCCAGTGGGCGGTCACGCGGGCGGAACGGTACTGGCACGAAGTCGTGCGCGAACTCTGTAGTAGAAAAGTTTGCCGAGTAGCATGACGGGCAAATGTTGAAGTTGTCACACCGTGGTAATGTCAGCCAGTCCATGTGGCCTGCTTCCTCTTTCGTCCGAGGACACGCTGGGATATCTGGTAGCGATCCATCTTGTTGTTGTTGTTGCTGCAGCTCTGTCGAATATCGTCTGTACGATGTCATCGACGCCATGGCTGGATCCGGCTCAAATTTTGCTGGCGGCCATAGTGGCTGTACTGGCGTTGATGCGGACGCGGATACGGATGGTGTCGGAGGTAGCGCTCTCGGCTCTGTCGCTGGATTTGGCCTTGGACCGGGAGGCGCTGCGGTGCGACGGTGGTCCCCTGAGATGCCGGGGTTGGAACCGGACAATGATACAGCTGCTGCTATTGCGGCTGCGGGGATTGCATTTCGGGCTGCACTGGAAGAACCCCTGGCCGTTGAGGCCCGGGACAGGGGTCTTTCGGCGCGGTCCTCATCGTGTGGGGGCTTCAATTCCCTGGGGAAGGTTGCGCTCCTAGAACTAGAGGAGGTCGAGTACGGATCCGATATGGAATTATGGGATACGCCTGATGAAGGTAGCGGCGCTGGCCCCCGCGGTTTCCGCCTTTCTGTGCCCCATGACTCTGTGGGTGTATTCAGATATTCTGTCCTGTTCGTGGGCAACGCTGATTTTCGTCGACGATGCTCGGCACGATGTGCCCGGGGCTCGTCTTCACTGGAGTAGAAGACATCGCGGTGCTGTGGCGGTACCCGCTTCTCCCTCGGACCCGAGGTGCGCTGTGGAGATGAATCGTGGTCAGACTGCGAGGGTGTAGAAGATGGAGCGTTGCGCTCGGGCCTTCGAGGTGATGCATCAACGAACCGACGTGACGGCTCATAGCCCTGGTTCGAGTAGCGCCTAGAATACTTGGGTGTTTCTGACGTCTGCCTTTTCTGGGGTTTGGGACTGGGGGGATGAGCCGACCTGGATTCTCTATCCTTGTATTTGTATTCAGTCCCAGGGCTTCTACTGTATTGATCATCAGGATGGACCGATCTATTACGGCTGTGAGAATTCGAACTAGACGTCCCCCTGTGGTAAGACCGATCGCGGCCATTAGTAGCATGTTCGATAACTTCCGGAGTCAGTAAGCTTCCACGTGCATGTCGAGCGCTCGCAGATTGACTGGGAGAGTAATCATCGCCACGGTCACCAGTCCTTGTCGACGACTTGGCTCGTCGGGTATCGTGAATTTGCTCCTGGACATCTGCATCTGTTATTATGCGAGGTAAGACCTCGTGCTTGCTACGTCGCTTTTCCCTTTCGTACCGGGAATCTTTCTTTTTGCTCATTCTTTCTTCAAGATGCGAACCTGATTCATATTTGCGCCCAGTATTTGCTTCGTAGAAGCCGGGTTCCGGATCAGGCTCGGCCAGCCGCTCATTTGAGCTTCGACGGCGATTAGATTTCTTCTCCGAACCTGTAGGGTCGGGTGACGTATCAGACTGGTTCGACACGAGGACGAACCGTCTCTCAGGGTTGTATTCATGTACAGGTAGTATTATCGGATATTGATCGGGATCACCACGGTGTGCTGGCTCCTCAGATAACGTTGATTTGCTCGATAGGATTGGGCCGGCTTCTTTGGCTAAGGCGTCGCTTTCGTCTTCGACGCTTGGAGGCGGCGGAAACCGGGTAACCCAATCTACGGGCCTCGGGATCGTCAAGTTGGCCGTTCTAGGGACCGATATGACGTCCTCAGAAGGGTAGTATGATTGGTGATACAAGTCTGGACTGCAGCACGAACGGAGACGTCAGTGTTTAATTGTTATCCATCGTCATGATTGAGTGTCCTGTAGGTGCCGAGAGGTTACAATCTGGACATGATCGACATCAACAACTCACCTCCTCGTATCTGTGTTATTGGCCCTTGTATTCTGAAAGTAGCCATTCCTCAACGCAGACTCGATATCGCGTTCACCCATATCGTCATAACTCATAAAATAGAATAAATGTCAAAGATGGGCAAAGATGGGTTTAGGACATGACATCTGAACGCGGAAGCTTATTGTTTACAGCCTCGATCGCTCAGCTACTCCTACACAGCCCCGCTGAGTAGCCTCTAGAGACAGCAAGGGCGCCAAAACCGACGTCAGAGAACGCACTAGAGTACAGGGGGAGCAGCTAAGACAGAATGGGATATTTTGAGACCGTGTTTCTCGTCTTCTTGGATCTAGAGTAGGTAGTTATTCTAGTCAAGAAGACGACAGGTCTCTACGACTCTGGAGAAGAGTATTAAGGTAGGTAATGGTAAGTTGGCTTCCTAGTCTGGGATCCTGACCGCGGGGCTGTTCAGCTTTAAGGCAGTAACTGGGGATCGGTATGACAAGGATATTGTTGGATGTACCTAACTTTGGGTTGTTGGAAAGCTGGAATATGAACCAACAGGCACTTCTTGGCGGTTGGGGGCTAAGCGTGAGTGGAGAATGCAGGGACAGGGGACAGGGGTGCCTGGATAAAAAGCAACGGCAACGGAAGGTCCACTTGGGAGGTCTTACCTGGTATATGTACCAACTGGCAAGATGTTGGCAATTTATAACTTGGGCCGTGAAAACCTCCAAATATCAGCTCCAGATAAACAAATCCTGCAAGTGCGAGTGTACGCGCCGTGGACTTAAGTACTAGTCTTGTATGATTGAAACTAGACGGAGGAAAGAAACATACGACAGTCATTATAAGGAAAAATGTTGGTGCAAATTAAACAATGCGCATAATATTCCTTTGTTGCCCTGCCGAGAAATGCAAAACATGACCTTAGGGGGTGTTCGGAAACCAGATTATTGGATTAAAATTATGGCCTGTGCAATGCCTATTATAAGACAATCAAAAAGCGCTGACTTATAAGGCAAATTCCCACTAATTAGCAAGCAGTAGCTAATATTTATAAGACACTTATATTTACTTGCAAAGATTATTAAACTTGCTTATTTTAAGGCTCTTACCTAACCTAGGGCCTTTGCTAAGTGCTTATACCTTTTTGCACTATTTTGCAAAATTTACACCTTTTATAAAAGCTTTATATGTTTTTTGCAATATAAAGCCATATATTAAGCCTTTATTATAAGGCTATAAAAGCAAATTAGCTATTTATAAAGTTATTGTTTATTATTTGTTAAAAATTAATTTGCTACCTTTGTTAAAGGCCAAGTATGTTGTTTTTAAAGCTAGTTAAAAGCATTTAAAAAGATTTTAGCGCTAAGTTTATAATATATAATAAGGCCTACTTTATAATAATAGTTAGTAGTTGTAAATAAGAAGCAAGTTACTTACTACTTACTTATTAAGCTGTTATTATAACTTTATTGCTATTATAAACTTTATTGCCCTTATAAATCCTTAAGTTAATTAGTTTAGCTAGGCCTTTAGCTAAGCTTTTAGCAAACTTTTCCTTAATATATAAACTAGCTAAAGTTAAAATAAGGCTATTTAAAGCCTTGTTAACCTTAATTTTTACTAGACCCTAGCGTTAACTTTTGCACTTTTAAAGTATACTAAAAAGCAAATAGCTAACAATTTGCATATGCTAGCAAGCAAGCTTAAAAACAACGCTTTTAGTGCTATTGCAGCCTTTTTAAAAAAGCATAACAAGGCAAGGCTAAGCCTTAACTTTAAAAAAGTTTGCAATAAGTATGCCTACTTTTAAAAAAAGGCTATTATTTAGTTTAAACTTTGCTAAGCTAGTAAATTTAAGTAAGACAAAGATTTAAGCATAATAATTACATTTAATAATATATAAAATAGCTATTTTAAAGTTAGTACTTTTATTAATAAACTTAGCAAGAAAATATTTATTTTAAAATAAAGCTATAAAAATATAGCCTATTTTAAAACCTAAACCTTTAAAAACTACTATTTTATAAAAAAGGTTTTTAGTAATAAAGCTAAAGCTATTAGCAAATATATAATTAGTTTTTATTTATAAGCGCTTAATAATATTGCTAGCAAAATTATATGCAAGTTAAATTTTAAATTTATAAACTTAAATAATAAAAAAAAAATTTTTATTAAGAAAATAATTGCAAAAAATAATAAAGCTAAAAAAAAACGCAAAAATGCTAAGAAAGACTTGCAAACGCTACAAAAAGCTTGCAAAACAACTAATAGCGCAATAGTTAAAAAGGGCTTAAAAGCAGTAGCTAGGTTTATAGTTAAAGCTAAAACTAAGGTTATAACTTATTATAGCTGCTAACTAAAAAAGGCTTTAAAAAAGCTATACAAGGCTACTGCTAAAAGTATAATTAATAAAAATTAAGCTAATATTATTGCTAAATTAATTACTATAAAAAAACATAGCTTTGCTATACTTAAAGCTATGCTAATTAGCTAATATAATTAATATATACTACATACTATTAAAAAGTTGATCTTAAAATATAAAAATAAGAGTATAACCTTTAATAAAGCTATAAAAATGCTGTTAAAAATATAAAAAAAAAAAAGTGTACAAGAAATAGCGTAGCGTTATTAATAAAGTTAAAAAACTTTAAATAGCTTTAAAAAAAGCTTAAAAATAGCTTAAATAGCTTTAAAACAGCTAAAAATAGCGCTAAACCTGCTATAAAAGTAGTAATAAAAGCAGCAGCAATATAAGCAAAGTAGTAAAATAAGTAGGTGTAAACAAGTAAATGTTGCAAAAATATTATAAAATAGCGCTAAAACGCGTTTTTTTTAGTATTAGTTTTCTTTATTTAATAGGCTATATTATATAAAATTAACTTCTTATATAATTTTATATATAAATAAAATAATAATAAGTTTACATTGTTTTATAAAAATAAAAAAAAATATTATTTATAATAATTTAGTATATAAATAAATAATATTGCATATAATTAACTTTGTATATATTTTTATATATAAGCATAATAAGTATAAGTATACCTTATTTGTTTTATGCTTACAATAATATATTTTGTTTTTTACTAGCTAATCTTATATATAATTAACTTTATATATATTTTTATATATAAATAAAATAAAAATAAGCTAATATTAGTTTTATAGTAAATAATTATATTAAAAATTTAAATTGCTATAACTATTTTATAACCTTGCTTTTTTATTTTAATAATATTTTGTTGCTATATAAATTATATAAAAAACATAATTAAAACAAAATAATATAATATAACTTTATTAAAACTAATAATATTATAATTGCGCTAGCTTTTTTAAATATATTTTAATACTACAAATAGCTATTGTTAACGCTTAACTTATTGCTGCTGCTTTAACTTGCTGTTGCTTTTTTTATTACTTTATAGTAGTTTTAACGCTATTTTTAGCTATTTTAAAGCTATTTAAGCTATTTTTAAGCTTTTTTAAAGCTATTTAAAGCTTTTTTTTAGCTAACACTTTAAGGTATAACTTTTATATTGCTTTTGCTTTTTTATTTTTTAAATTTGCAGTTAATAAGTTAACGCTAAAGCATTTTTTAAGCTTTAAAAACGCATAAAGTATAAAATTATTGTTATTAACTTATAAGCTTTTATTATTATATATGTTAGCAGCTTTTATATTAATAAGGTTGCTATAATTAAGCAAAAAGTTATAAATGCTATAAGCAGTATAAATAAGCTTAAAGTAAGTGTTAAGGTTAAAACTTAGTTGTATTTAAAAGCACTTAAAAATACTTTTTAGCCTTTTAAATACTATTTTAATTACTATATAAAGCTGACTATAACATAGGTTATAAAGTTCTTTTTTTAATAACAGCTTTAATACATTTTTAGCAGTCTTTTATAAGTAATAATAAGTTTTTTTATAAAGTATAAAAACTTTACGCCTTATTGCAAACTTTATATTATTTAGCAAATAACTGCTTTTAAGTATAATTAAATTGCTACTATTAATAGCGTAGCTAAAAATCTTTAAATTGTTAGCAAAGCCTTTTTAGCTTGCTAATAAGTAAGTAAACCTGCTTTTAAAATTATAAATTGCTAATATATTAATAAAAATATAGCCTTTATAATTTTTTTAAGCTTTATGTTTTTTTTTAGTTCTTATAACTTTTATTATAAAATAAAAACTATTTATAGCCTTAATAACATTTTTAAAATATAAGTAAAACTTAAGGTTTAAAGCAATTTTAAAGTTTATTTTTGTTAACTTTAACATTAAGATTGCTAACCTTGTTAGCACTAATATAGCTTTAAAAACTTTATAAAAAGCTAAAAAAATAGTAGCATTACTTTTAGCAAGTAATTTAGCAATATTATAAGTAGTTATACTTTAGGCAGCTATATAAAAAAAAATAGCTAACTTTTTATTAACAGTAAGGTTTAAACCTAGCTAAAAGCTAGTATTAGCTAATAACTACTTTTAAAAAGCATAGTAAGTATTTTTAATTATTTAAAACACTTTTTAAAAATGCTTATTGCTACCTTTTAAAAGCTTATATATATAATGCTTTATAAAAATGCTGTTATTAATATAAATATAAGGCCTAGATAAAGCTATAAAACAGCTTGCTATAAAAGTTATTGCTATAGCTATAACGTAGCGGCAAGCTTTTTAAAAAAGCTTTTAATTTTATTAAATTTAAGTTATTTTAATATGCTATAGCATAGTAAAAAGAGCAAAAATGCAGTAAGGGTTACTAAGCCTAAAACATTATAGTAGCGCTAACATAAGTTAAATAATTAACTTAAAAAAAATTATTAAATTATGCTAAAAGCAAAAAAAAATTATCTTTTTTTATTAGCTAAAGTTATTAAGCAGTAGGGAGCAGCTATAAGCCGGATTATAGTGGGGTTAAGCTGTAATCCGTTCAATAAACACATGGCTTATAAAAATAGCTTATCCCCATAAGTTTCAGCCATAATCCGGTTTCCAAACACCCCCTTAGTGCATATTCTAGACTAACAGATCGTTACATTTTTGGTCGCCTCTTCTTAACTGTGCAACCGGAGCATACCGTTTCTCTACCATTATGAGTATCTTGTAGGTATGTACTCCTTTAGCAACAGCATCTCTAGACCTGTATGTACAGTCCTTGCCAAGATCCAGTACTTACTATCATCATTAGTGTTTTTTTTTTCTTTCTCTACCTTAAACAAGGAAGGCAAGCGGGAGCACAGCATTGACAATCCTCTACTGCATGTCTTTTGTGCGAGGGTTAATTATGTGCTTGCGCCGGGGAGCTGCGCAAAGCACATATGCACAACTGCATGTAAGGTTATGAATAGTTCGAGCTAGTGTGGGTGGCGACGAGCTGTTTTCTTACTGTTGGAACTGTACAAAGGTGTGTATGTATGTATGTATGTATGTATGTACGTATGTATGTGTGTATGTATGTACGTATGTACGTATGTAGTGGTTTGATGAAGCTTCATTCATACATACCTACAGACATGTGTTGCGCCCGTCTGCTGGCCAATATCATATCTGGTACAAACGGTTGTGCAATCACTAAAACCATATTTCATTATTTGGTCCGGTATGGCTTAGCTGGATGCGCCCATTTTATCTTCGGCCACTACTAGCCTCATAATCGTTCGGTCATATCGGCTCTCGAGTTGTTGTCTGTGTTTGCAGTAGCAGAAGGTCGCCTACTCTACTGTGTCCAGAGTGAGGCATTACATAACAGCCTCACCTCTATCTCGATCGACTATATCCTCCTATTTTGGAATAATGGTGTTAAATATGGAACGCGTATGCCGTCATCGATGATGCTCTTCTCAGGGTTTCGTACATAATAACAATACGAGTCGGGCGGTATGTACCGTGGACGTAGTGGCGTGTTATGTATGTAGGTATGGCCCAGAACTTCAAGTGTCATTTCATTAGAAGAGAGCTCCAGTACTGCCAACTTTTTCCATGCGACTCTCCAAATCTTCCCACAGCTAAAGGTGTGTAACTTTTGCCCCCCGTGATGCTGGCTCTACTAAAGGAAATGAGGTTTCGCGTACTAAGCAGTAGACTTGCGGCTAGCTGCAGCAAAAGTCCATAATAATAATAAAATTTCTTCTTCCTTGGCTCTCACAGACTTTTAGCTGTATATGTTGACGTGACTACCTACGTCCTAATAAAAGACAGGCGTGGCCCTCCATAAAGCGGATGTATGTATGTAGTGATAGTGATGAAGTTTGTTCTGTCAGCAGCCCTCGCTCGAAACATGATCCACACCATATAGAAGCAAAATGGCCTCATGAACAAGAAAAAGTATGCATGCAGTGGGCATATGATATATGCAGTCCTTCATGAGGTACACATACGCAAATGGTGGAGCTTCGAGTGGCACTAGGTTTTTAAACTTTCGTACCTAGGGGTCGTTCCGTCCCGGATAATGCAGTGGGAGGCCATGAGCCGATTACAGTATCATTGTGTGAAGAAGAAAGGAGGAGCTGAGAGAATTCATAAGAAGAGTACTCGATTCGTTGTCATGGCAATCAAAGTTCGGACATGTGCCACTATCGCCTTCAGGACGCCACCAGATCCGAGCCTGCTTGCGAACTTCTTCCTATTTCAGCCACTCTACCTATCTAGGTCCTAAAAAGAATGCCTCTTCAACACTAGACGCGTATGACCGCTCTTGTGCCCAAGATTTAAGTATAGATGGCATAAACTCGTAGCGTGTTGCCTAGTAATACCGTCTTGGTACCCAAAGTAGCACGGCATCGTGTCCACCTCTTGTTGAACATTCTAAGAGAGACTCGGATGAAGGCTTTCTTGATCTTCATGAGAGATGCTACTCTCCGTCCGTCGAGTAGGTGGCCTTCCGTCAGAGTGCGGAAGCCAAGGCAATACAGAGCAATATGGATTACCACAGGCCTGGAATCTCTCACGGTATCACCACCACGAATCTGGAAAGGAAGCTAACGAATGCGTGGTCAACAACTTTGAGTAACTTAGCGAAGCTAACTTTGATCCCATGTGGCAGCCCGGCTACCACCTCACACGGGCGGCGGTAGCTCGTAAACATCGGAACTAGACCTTCTATAGAGTACAGCTAATCCGAGTGTGCTGATAAGTAGGAACACAGGCGTCTGAAGCGGTGTAGTCAATACTCCTCTGATGACCAACAACCCGCTCATGGATGCGAAAATAACCGGGTTGAATGTCCATGTCTTGTACGTAGGATGAGATACACTTGGTAGGGGTTTGTCCACGCGGCGTCTTAATTTGAAGATCCCCAGAACCGACATCATGTAGAAGAAAGACTTCAAAATTTCTACCTACTTTATCAGCCACTTGTTCCATCTTTCTAGACAGGGGGTAAAGTATTAATGTGTACCTATAAGTGTAATGAGTCCAGTGAAGCTACCAACCATGATGAAGATGGACGTTAGGGCCCAGTTAAGCAATAAGGCAAAGCTGTAGATGATGCATTAGTATGGGGGCACAAGATTTCCAGATCAGGTATAAGCAAGGCATATTGCTCAAGGAGGCGTGACGCACATTGGCACGGAATGCTCCCAGCGCAACCTGCGCGTTAGCCTCGCGAGGACCAAAACGGGAAGCCGAACCGGCCAGGGGAGTGCCCGGGCGAGGTAGCTGGCCTCGTCTCGCGCGGTACAGCAATGTAGGTTTGCTAGTATCGGGGGAAAGTAAGCGCGCTGTGACGCCGCCACGGAGAGTTTACCAATGGCAAACATATTCGCGTTGGCCGCGCCCATGGCTGAGGTGGCCACTACGACGGAGAAAATGAGACCACCCCAAGATCCGATTGTGCGATTAGCGAAGTCCTGTTGCCTTATCAACCACTCTGCACACGTCGGTACCCGCCGCGCCATGAAAGCGGGTAACAAGGCTAACTCACTACCGCTGCTGTCCTGCTTTCTCTGATCATGTCGAATGGTAAGCATATGTATAGACTGGCGTTCATTAAGAAGAACCCGACGATCACTAGTGTCATCGCCCCGTTAATGACTACCGGGAGGTCCTTCTCGGGCTTCTCCATGTCTTCCGTCATGAAGCCTACGTTCTCCCAGCCTCCATAGCAAACGAGCGAGGTCAAGATAGCTGTAGAGAACTGGCCGAGCCAGCTCCCTGAGCCCTGCTCGAGTGGACTAGCGTGCCGTGACCCATACCAGCCAGCTGGGGACGCTGGCACGCCATCCCCATGGCCGAGCACATAGGTCGCGAATCCAATGACAATAATACTTCCAAGTGCAGTAAGCTTGAGCACCACAAACCCGTTAGCGGCCTTGACCCCTGACGTCGCACCGAGGCAGTTGATGACCGTGAGGACGGCTACACAACCGAGCGCTACGATCTTAGTCGTCCACGGCAAGATCTGCTGCTCAGAGGAGGGTCGCAGAGCTTTAAGCAGGTAATCAGCGAAGATGCTGGAAATCACGGCATTGCCGGCGGGTTTTACTACAATGATCCATATCCAAGAGAAGAGGTGGCCGATGTAGTCGCCCCAACTTGCTCGTAGGTAGTCTTGGATGCCCCCATTAGAAGGTACAAGCAGGCCTAGTTCGACAAAGGATGCTGCACCTGTCCATACGAGTAGACCTGCCGTGACGAAGACAGCCAAGCCTTCGGCAGGAGAACTGACTTGTTGGCTGATTAGACTGGTTGCCGAGAAAATCCCGGCGCCGACTTGCAGGCTGAGTATGAGGGCCAAGCCGTTGAAGCGGGTCAGTGTCGGCGCCTTACGCTTTAGACGAAATCCGTCACGGCTCGCTGACCTGCGAAGGGGTGCCGAACGAACAGTTGTTTCTCCACCACCACCAATACCATCTCGTAGATCCTTCTCCTTGAATGGTGCTGGGTTGATTACGGACGTGGCAATTGGCCGGACCATTATCGGACCGGTTCTTTGTGTGATAACCTCTTTGCCAGCTTATTTTTGACTGAGTAAATACAGGTCAGGAGACCTGCACGTGTTACCGCAGGCCTAGCTGCTAAATTCCAAACGTTTGAGCACCCAAAAACTGTACGACGATTTTATCTGTTAAGGTCACATGCGTCTTGTTTGACTTCTGGTTGCAGGTCGTGTTAGATTCGTTATTTCTATTTATTTTCGTTTTTGTTTATTTGGGGCAGTGCCCAGTGCGAGACAAGGGTGCGACGATAACGGTAACGGTAAGTAACATCGACATTCAACTTCCTAACCAACCTCCCACGCACAGATAAGAGACAGTGCGTAAATCAACAAAAACGCCACATCGGCGGATGGGAAGACATGACCGCGAAATTACCATAGCGATACATTCGTACTAGTACGTATGAATAATTGCGTAAAGGCGCAAATCTCACCAGGACAGACTGGCTGGTTGGTACGAGTTAGGTAGCAGCGCCAAATGATAGGTGGAATCGTAGAATCGCCCGTCGCTAGCGCAAGAGACGGTTACATATACGATAACAAGTCCTCAAAATGCACCAAATTCTTGAGATAGGTCGACCAAACTCTTTCGTGAAATCGTCGTACCCGTGTGCTGCAAAAAGGGCGGGCCATGGCATGCTCCACGGCAGGCTAAGTAGCTACGCATTGGTGCCCTAGTCCAGAGGCTTCACCAGATTGTCGGGACCAGCAGATTTCTCTGCTTAGTTGGGTTGTAGCTGTCTGTTGATAGTAACAGATGGTTGGCTAGTTTTCTTCTTTTCCTTTCCTAAGATCAAAAGAATATCTATCCGTCAAGAAACTCCTCGATATCCTTATCCTCCTGTTCGTCGAAGGTCTCCTCTAACCGTTTCTCTTCGGCGTCTAGAAGCTGCTTAATCATCTTTCGCTGTCTCGTCCGTGCCTTCTTTCCCCAGTTCGTTGCCGTGCTATCGCCCTTTTCCTCCTCGTCATCGCTGGGCTCGGGAATGTTGAGTTCGCCGCGTAGTTGATTCGGAGATATCTCGGCCACTTCTTGTTGGTCCTTCTCAAATTGCTTCTCTTGGTGTTTTGCGCCCCATTTGATTATATAGGGCCGTAATAGTGCGTATGCTCCCACAATGGCGACTAAGCGAATCCATTGTTGCAGTGTCATGTTGGTAAAAGTTACGCTGACATTGGTTTTCATGCGGTCCGAAACCAAAGTGACCAGCTTCCATGCTGTATCGGCAAAGTGCATCACGAGATCGGTGAGTTCGTCCGCCATGATTAATGCGATTTATCAGGGCACGAGATTCGGGAAGCAGCAGGCAATAGAAGATAGGGATTGACTATTCGTATTTCGGCTGCCAATGGGTATCACCGAGCCAGATCGTCAGGAGCTCTGTCGCGCAAGTGTTCGGGGTAGATGTACAGCTAGGGGAGGCAGTTCTCGGGAGCTGTTGGGCTAGATAGAAATTAAGATGAGTGTAAGGGAGGAAAAGAAGGATAAAAGACTAAGAGATAGAGGGACAGTCTTATAAATAATAGTATTCTGAGTGGTTTTAAGGTTTATGCCCGTCCAAAAGCTGCGAGACTTGCTGAGAGCTTGTTCAAGCTTTGCGAACGAGGGATATAACAATTTTGACGTAGGTACCTACGTACCTACCCGGACTTCCCGGCAGGGGTCCTCTTGGTACTAAACCAGATAGGGACGAGACATGAACAAAAAGGCACTAGCCTAATCAACCCCACCATATTTATATACAACCGCCTTTAATAAGCTCTGAGAGAGGCACGAAGGTAGTCGACGCGTTTACCGCGTCATCCAGTTACGTAAAGACATCGACGCTTGGCTGATATTCGTAACTTTCTTCAACACACCAGATATCCTTGACTCGATACGTAGATAATACTTTTCTTAGAAGGACCCTCTCATTCATTTGAATCATGGCAGAGAACAGTGACGAAGATATCCAGGAGGTACGTAAACAAACACACAAGTATGCTTTTCATTTTAATAAGAGACCTTTCGCGCTGATGAATTCCGGTCTTGTCATTTTCAGAGGCTTAAAGCCGCCTTGTGGTTTGCAGTCGGCAAGATGGTCGACGAGGAGACGTTGCGCAGAAACCGTAACGTGACTCCCCAATTCATTGGTGCCCTGACAGAGATGGTTTGGGCACAAATCGGTACGCTCCTTCTACCAGTCTTCTTGATAACATATATTATTTTTCAAACGGTATCAAATATATGTATAACGCGGGGTTAAAACTATAATTTGTTAATGACGTTTTCTTTTTTTCTTATAGAAAACGTCGCCCTGGATTTAGAGAGCTTCAGTCGCCATGCAGGACGAACAACAATAACAACCGACGACGTATTGCTACTCGCCAGGCGAAATGGTGATCTTCACAGCATAATCAAAGACTTCGTCGATCAAGAGAAGGCCGCAAAAGCAAAGGGGAAGTCGAAACGCTGAAAGAAATAAAATGGCCCAGTGGTCACGCTCGTCTCCATTCTCGGACTGGCGCCTGCTCAAAAGGCGGCGTGTCTTCTTTGAAATGCCTTCCTACGGGACCTTGTCAGTTAGTTCCGCTATTACGACGGACATGGAACGTCCATGTTTACACAGGAGGCTGAAACTTCGTCACTGACGGGCGGGTGTTTGAAAGTCTTCCTAGAAAGGGATGGCTGTCTCTCAGCTACCTCTGGTATTGCAGACTGGCTGGTGCATTGTTCACTAATGCTTAGAAACATTGTTAAAAGGCGCTAGATATACCCCGCCGAAGTTGTACTCTAAACGATCGACTGAAAGGTTGGTAACGGCTAACATGAATAATAATTCAGGAGAGGCGTTGGGGAGGGTTTTAGCACGACATACGTCCCAGTTACCCATCATAATCATCAAGCATTCCTACGCCTTTTGTTATTGCCGCGATGGCAGAACCTACTCTTCTTACTCCTCATCCTCTTGGTGACCATGGTTGTTAATCTCGGGTCCCGGGCCTTTTCTCCTAAACTTTTGAAATTCGTTCCTCATGGTACTGCTCATATTAGTCGGCTTGACTGTTTTCATAGCGCGCCGGAAGTGCTCCCAAGTCAAAGTTCTCTCTGTGGTGTCCTCTAATCCCGCTTCGGCCTGCTCATCTACGCAGTGAGTGGCCGCCGTGACGCACATGTTCTTGAGATCGGAGCCAGTATATTTGGGTGTCAGGTTGGCGATCATGGCGTAGGTGAGACCGTCCTGCAGATTCTCTTTTTCGAGCAATAACTCGAGAATCTTTTCCCTCTCCCAGGAAGATGGGACGTCGAGGTGGATATGCACCGGGGCGCGGCGAAGTACCGCGGGGTCTAAGTCCATCGGTCGATTGGTAGCCAAGAGGATGAACGGCGAGTTCAAGCCGCTCATTAGCCCATCCCAGTCCATGAGGAACTGATTGAGCATAGAGCGCAGATGCCGCTTCTCCCCGGCCTTTCGCGCGCCGAGCATGGCGTCGGCTTCGTCCAGGAAGATGATGCAGGGATGAAGCTTCCGGCCCAAGGAGAAGAGAGCTTTGATAACTTTCTCATCCTCGCCATGGCATTTCTGCCATAGCTCGGCTGTGGAGATGGAAAGCATATTACAACCTGACTCCTTGGCGAGTCCTTTAGCGAGGATGGTCTTCCCGGTACCGGGTGGCCCCCAGAGGATGGCACCCGTGACTCGGTTTCCCGCCAGGACGCCACAGCTAAAGGACTTCTTCCGTTCAAGGGACAACCGGGTTACCCGTTCTAGTTCCTTGATGATTTCTCTGTCGACATAGATATTCTGGTACTTGGCCGGGATTTGGTCTAAACGGAAGGAGAGTTTATTAGTAAAGCTCCCTCTCTGCCCAAGCGGGGCGAGCAGGGCATACTATTACGTACCTGTATTGACGATGCACTCCAATAGCATAGTTTCGAAGCGGCCTGTAGCCGACGCTCGCCATTTTCTCATCTTCTTTGCGTGTACGCGCACGATGCGAACTTCCCCAGACGCCTCAGTGACAAGGTCGCTATCATAAAACTCGTCGTTGGGGTCCATAGCTGGTTTAACGCCGTCCGATGAGTCCCCGCCGTCACCGTCACCGTCGCCGCGCTTGGAACGCCAGGACGGCGGACCTCTCATACTTCTGCTGTTTGCATAGCTGACCTCTGCCTCAGACCAATCATCTGTCAATCTAATGCTCTCCTTCACATTCAACAGGTTATTCTGTGACGTGCTGTTCCTTCTGATGTCGTCAAATGACCTGGGCTCTGCCATGTCTTCGCCTGTACGGAAGGTTGTAGTTGGCTCCCCATCCTCATTCACCACCCGGATCTCGAACTTGGATTGGGTTGCAGAAGGCTTTGCAGTTTCCTCATATGAGTTTTGGGTGTTATTCTCGTTTGTCATGGTTGGGTTGAAGACATTATTGCTGTTGGGTGCCCACGTAACACGGGTTCCTGGCTGGAGGTCCAAGAGGACTTCCTCATCTGGCTGGTAAGCGCTTTCGTTCACAGGAGCCTCCATCTCAGGGGGTTCGTGACCCAGTTCGAAAGGACCTAGCCTCCTTTGGGCCCTCGCAAAAGCATTTAGATAGACCGGCAGGCCATGGTCATCCTCTTCTTCGACCCGCGTCAATGTCATGACGAGCAACTTCTGTGATCTCTTGCGGCTAAGAACGCAGCAGCAAGTGAAGCGAAAATTCCACCGAACGTAGTACTTAGTAGGATACAGCTTGACGCACTTGATTTGGATTGCCCCTCAAGAAACGGACCGCTAAAGTCAAGGACCAGTCCATAGACTGCGGCTCTTGCCGCCTGTCTTCGTCCGATATCCCCGGTTCTCGATGCTCCGACTACCCGCCATAGCATAATGGGACTGTCGAGTGGGTGATCGGCATCTTAATAATAGCCACACGCTACCGTACAGCTACGAGTGTACATCTAGAATATTGACGTGTCTCGCTGACTGCATACTTGAGTACTTGTCGATGCGCGAGGATGAACGAATGACATATCTTTATGCAAGCACCGCTCAGCCGCCCCACTTGATCGCAAAACATTGTACACGAATTGTTGTTGCCCTTTACTCGTGATTCGAGAGAATCGTTGGGTACAGATGCCACTCATAGATACAATAGCGTTACTTGATGCTACACTTGTTTAGCGGCGTACGTAGCATTCGGCAATGATCACTAGCTTCGTCGGCAACTAAAGGCTTGCTTCCTAGGAACTGGCCATCTTGCTCTCTGGCCTGGCACTCGAATGAGTGCTTCCAACTGATTGCCGAAATATGCGCCGATATCCGTGAATAGTTGCCAAGATCCTATTACGAGTAACCATCTCCAACCCTCGATACGGCCCCCAACATCCAGACAACCATTACATGGACTGCCTTGATCATGCCTCGCCCACACCTTCGATTTCCAAAGACAAGAAATCTTAAGTGCAAAGTCAGAGTCCCCCAGAAAATATCAAGAATATTTGTGATATAAGATTCATCGACGACTTGAGGAGATGGCGGGCGAAAAAGATACAGCGTCGTCGCCATCGCCACGAGCGGGATCTCTCAATCTAACACTCTCAAAAGAGTTCGATTCTCGTGAACCTGGCTTTCCACCGCCGCCGCGACGTAACTCCACTGCCATGCTCACTCGAACTGCCACCTATCCGTCTGTCGGCAAGCATATATCACGCTTCTTGCGTAGACGGTCACGTTCCAGCCGATCTTACCCTGAGTACCCCGGTAGGGCGACTACTAAGAGGCCGGCAACTCCGCCACCAAGGAGAAACGACCTCCCTAAACGAGGCCAACAAGTTAAATGCTCGCTGGAAGACGTCATGAGTAAGTTGGCGCCAACGTCCAAACGCGGTAAGCCGTTCCCGGAGTTTGATAGCCTGGACGCTTATCACGTCGACTTCGCGACGGCCAATAAGCTGCGAAAACATGAGGCTGCTAGACTAGTGAGCGTAGTCCAAGATCCGAAACAGCCTGTTCTCTTGGGGAACAGCGGGTATTTGGCGAGCCTCCTAGGTGATGATTATGGGTATCTACAACTATCAAATATATCCAAGAACATACTCACAACGCTGTCGCTATGTCTTCTCGATAACGAATGCATCAACGTCCAATCATGTCCCCGCCTTGCCAACCGCGAGCGGCTTCAAAAGATGGTGTCACAAGCCCACGTCGCTGCAGAGACGGCCGCCCGCGATATGCAAAGGCCGGCATGCAACCGAGAGGATCACCTTAAGGTTGCTTTTGCCCTCATTGATTACATCTCAGCCATTCTGGCCAGATTGGTTAGTCAAACAGCGTCCGGTCCATTCTGGGTCACGAACGTGATTGCAGTCTTGGTAGCCAGGGTTGCGAAGATGAAGTATTTGCTTGTAAATCTAGGCGACAGCGCTAATATAGCTGCCGAGAAAGGAGAAGACGCCTTGGAGGAGAGCCAGGCCTCCGGGGGGTTCTCTACAACACTTGAGGACGAGGAAGAGGAATGCGAAGAGGCTTTGCGACTCATAGACGCGAACACCAAGGATGGCTTAACCTCCGAAGAAGAGGCTGCTGTGGGCTCGTACTGCGTCAACCAGAACAAGTATCGGTCTGGCATTAACGCGGCAATGAAGTACATTCTTTATTCCCTCCGCCTCACGAACCTCTCCGGGCTCCCACCTACGACCTACGAAATGTGCGTCATTGTATATGAGATCGGGTTTGAGGGTTTTAAAGTAAGGCGTCTTGATCGATGGCATCTTCATCCAGGTAGAGGCGCAAAGAGACGAGGCTAACTGAACGTTCTAGACCGTGTTCTTCCAAGACAGAGACCTCGAGTACTCGGCCTCCTCCGATCGCGGTGTCCTCAATACCGCACATTCCGCTATGTGCATGTTAAACCAAATCTTACAAGAATTGGACAGGCGACAGACTCCCCGGGGTGGCCGAACGGGGTACGGACTTGAATGTCAGACATCCATTGAATGGGCGTACCAAGAACGCGCCGTTGGGGCACAGTCTCCTTCGGGGGGTGACATCGACTACGTCGAGCTGTGGGAGTCAAAAAGGGAATTGCAACTATGCAGCTTGGAAGATATCGTTACTGTCATGGTACCCATGGCAGTGACCAGCCCAATATTACTCTCCAATTTTACCACCTTCCGAACCATGATGGCTCTTACGGGCGACGTACGGGATGTGGTATCCCCGTTCCAGGACGGTCAGTTTGGAGCCTTTTGTCGGCTTTACACAAGTCGCTTCGATGACGAGGCTGCGAATAGAGGGACCCTCCGCCTTTCGAAAGCGTTTGAGGAGCAAAGGTTCTCGCGTTGCAAACTACTCACCAAGGGCGAGGGGAAGTGGGGCGACAAAGTATGGGAGACTTATACTGGGGATATGCGGGCCCCCAAGAAGCTGATTCAAGAAGAACTGAACGATTGCTGTGTTGACATGCAGGACTGGGTGATCGATGAGTCGTCGGTGACGGTGTCAAATACATTTTACGTCATCAGTGTGATGATGATCGCGGCGGTTCTAGGTGCTGGAGGCCTAGCAATTGGTTTCACCGTCGGAGAGCGGATCAAAGGCGTGGATCCCTTCAATCTGGCTACATACACCTGGGTCTTAGCGGCCTTCGTGGTGCTCATCTGTAAGAGCGTTCGAGTCGAGAACTGGCACTGGAGTGATTTCTTGCGGTGGCGGGTACGCTGTCGTTCCGTGTCGGAGCTCGCCTCGGCAGCTGGCCTTCACGAGCAGCTCGTGATGGCGAAACTACTCCACGACGATTGTGGCGGCAGTATTCTGCTTACCCGAGGCCCTTATAACTCAGTGTTCCGCAACCAAGCAAACGGTACCGGCGACGGGTTCTCCATCGATCGGCCCATCAGTGCGGCGACGCTTATGCTGAGCGGGTTGGCCCTGCTTAAGGTTGTTGCGCCGCGGGGGCACGCGATCGTTTGCCTCGACCACCGTCGAGGCACATACTTGACCGTTGTTGAACACCAAGGGAGCCAGGAAAAATCGCGACTTATATGCGACGACCTTAGCCGGATTTCGACGGAAAACAGCGACGGTACGGACAGTACTAAACGTGCTCTCGTCGGTTGGCGTGTGACTGAGCCAGTAAAATTGAAACTCACGAAGATGGATGACTTCAAATGGAAGCGGGTGCAGGGGCTTTACGAGTTCGGTGGCGTGGACGTTGCTTTTGAATGACCAGTTGCCTGGATCGCTTCAAGTTCCTTACCTACAGGTGCAGCGAGGGCATGTACTCACACTTCTACGGTCATTTAAAGTATTGCCTTATGACTTCTCAGATCAATAATTCATAGGTATTCTGGTGTCGTATGAGTGCGAGGGCCATGCCAATGCCCCGGCATTTTACTGAGAACCAAGTTTTACTTCTTCATTCAAACATGCATTTGGCAGGGTCACGTGCGTGTGTAAGGAAGGAGGAACTCGATAGCCTCTTTCCATTCTAAGGGCAACTTCGTTACACATATAGTAGGAACCCCCTATTTTCAAGCTAGCGGTACTACTTAGAGGAAGTAACTAGAGACGCTTCTTTTGCATCCTGGATTTCTGCAAGTTTGAAGCGCGTGCAAATGGTCCGTAGGTAGTACCTAAGGTATCATGACACAAGCAGCTTGAGACCATTAGGTACACAGGCATAAGTACCCCAAGTACCTCTCGGCCCCCAAATTGCTGTCCAAGAAAAAGAGCGTTCATGATGGTGGCAAGGACTACATTTGCAATCTACGCCAACAACTCGATCTTAGTTTGCCACATCATTTCCTGCAGCATTCTGATCTCGCTAGATTGGTTTCGACGCATAACGCGTGCTCGGCTTTTTTGTCTTTGGCACTGCAGAGTTCCATTGGACACCCAATACTGAACGCCGCGTTCAAGGATGTATTAGTCGGCGACCATCAGAGCAGCCATTGACATGTCGCAGCGTGCCGGCAGCCCTTCCTATCTGCATCCGAACCTCCATCTATATGGTCACCCATCTCCATCCACAAACGCACGCCCCCCTGGCTTGTGTGCTGTCAGTATGGTCGGATATCATATCGGGCGGCCAGTCAAGAACAGAAGGGTATTGGGCGGATGACGGACCTCTCGTAACTGTGTCTTTCTCAATGATGAGGCTCTGTCCAGGTTTCTAGGCTGTTGAGATTATCGCAGGCTAGGTCATGTCCTTCGCCTACTTCCTCCCTCTAAACCAATACTCCATCTCTACAATTTCCTCCTTGGTCGCCCGTTAATTTTCGCAATTCTAGCACTATTAATTTTAAGAATCATATTTCACTGTAGAAACTGTGACTAACCAACCTGGCGACTTAATAAGCATGGATGAGCCTACTACTCCAGGAATAGGCTGTGACGGGACACCCTGTGCCGAGGATGGTTTGGTTACGGATTCGCAAGACCAAGGTCAAGGAAACACCATAGGGGTGCCCTCGGATAACCTACCACTCCCGCCAGGTAATATACAAGATGGCCTTGACGATGGAAAGATCGAGTCGACAACTCGGGCGTCCGACGATGCCGAAGACTTTGTTCATATCGATATCAACCATCAGTCACGGCGTTCATCTTCCGCTGCTGGCTTTGATACTGAAGCCGTGCCACAGCCGGTGGTTGCCGCCACTGACACAGTGTCTACGGTATCTCATCCTGGAGCTCACTCTACCCATGAAGCTGATGGATCGCAATTGGTACGATACAATATGCAGCTCATCCATATCCCTAAGCAACCTCGTTCACGGTTGTCTCGGCTTGCCCGCGCCGAGGTGGGCCAAGTTCAACGAGAGGGATCACAGTCGCCGCCAGCTCCGCCACCGGGTCTGTTTAAACCCTCCGGGATAGCCTACCTGAATAGAGAGTGGGTACAACTATCCGGCGCCCCACTACCTTCAACCCCTTCAGACTTGGCGTCGGACGACGAAGCGAACGCAGCAGGGGGGCACGAGCAGTCACGGGAGACTCACAATCCATTCGACTTTGTCGCCGGCAAAGATGACTCTGAGGAGTCCCGCAAGTTCCCCGACTCGCATCTGTTTCCGCGCTTCAGTGAAATGAAGCCTAGCAGCTCCAGTGGGGAGCCCTCAGCTGGATCGGAGTGGGAGCGACAGAAGAGAGAACTCAAGGAGAAGAACGATGCTCTAGATCAGCTAATGGCTATGGAGGGACTCGAGGAAGTGAAGAGAGAGTTCCTCAGAGTCAAAGCAACAATCGACGAAGCGCGAAAGAGGAAAGGATGGCTGAAACGGCAAGACTTGAATTTGGTGCTAATGGGAAATCCTGGCACAGGTATGACGCGCCCAATGTACCTACATAAGGGGAAAGTCGGCGCCTGGGCAATTCACCCGCACGCAGCTACGAATATTACTAGTTACTTCAGACGGAATTAGTCACCCTCGTTACTGCAATGCATAGAAGCTGAGGATTTGGTCTTTGCGCGGAGATGCTAACCCTTATGTTTTCAGGCAAGAGAGCAATAGCGGCTCTTTATAAAGAGTTCCTCATTCAGTGCGACGTATGGCCAACCCTGAAAACCTTTGGCATCCGCTCCAAGAGGAGGAGTGGGCACAGTATTCGCGATATTCAGGCCCTTAAAGGTGCAATAAAAAGACGGGACCCCCAAGTATGTTAGAACAGACAAGACATATGATCCCAGCGTGTCACTGGCTAACTAGAACTAAAATTTACCGCAAATTAGTTCCTCTTAATCGATGGCGTCGAGTATATTGAACAGAAACGTCGCTCACACCTCTTAAATGTGTTGGAGAAACGTGGTGAAAGCATGATAGTGGTACTTACAGGCAGCGTCAAGGGTACGACGAGCTTCCTCGGGAGCATGCCCCACGGCAGATGGCAGTTTTGGCGGAGGCTAGAACTGAAGGACTACGATGACGAACAGCTACGGGGTATTCTTCTTAGATTGATTTATCACAATTGCTTGACGATCGATGGGGGCGACGAGAGTCCCTACACTCATATCGCCGCCAAACGTGTAGGAAGGGGTCGCGGAACGGACGGTTTCGGAAACGTGCATGATTTGGTGTTGTCGTTTCAGAAGATGATTGACAGACAGTCTTTTCGACTCCAAAAAGAACGCATCGAGGCGATAGGCGACAACGGTAGTGATGCTGAGGCGTCTACTGAGGACGAAGACAGGGGGGGGAATGCGACCCAGGATCCACGCCGGAGTCTGCTCACGATGGAGGATATCATTGGGCGCGAACCTGCAGATATCCGAACAAAAAGCGCAGCGTGGAAGGAGCTAGAGAAAATGGTTGGTCTTGAAGAGGTTAAGAAGGCGATTGGAGAGCTACTGGTCCGCGCGAAGGCCAACTATCACCGTGAGATTCGCGGCCAGGAACCGCTTATGACCACTCTGAATCGGGTCTTCTTGGGTCCACCTGGTACTGGCAAGACAACGGTGGCAAAGCTTTACGGCCAGATATTGGCTGATATTGGAGTTCTTAGCTCCCAGGAGGTTGTCTTCAAGACTCCCAGCGATTTTATTGGAGAGTACATCGGGGAGTCGGAAGTGAAGACGAGCGAAATATTGGATTCCACCCTAGGCAAGGTTCTCATCATCGACGACGCGCACATGTTCTACCATGGGAGTAGGACGGGATCAACGTCCGAGACGGACGAATACCGGTTAGGTTGCATTGACGTGCTAATATCTCGTATTCACAACAGGCCAGGAGAGGACAGATGTGTCATCCTCATCGGGTATCCCGATATGATGGAAGAGATGTTCCAAAAGGTCAACCCCGGACTTCGGAGAAGGTTTCCGCTCGAGGAAGCCTTCCGGTTTAATAATTATGACGACAGGCGGCTGCTGGAGATTCTACAGCTTAAGATGGCCAAGGAGAATATCAAGGCCGAGCAACCAGCCATAGACGTAGCAGCTGAAGTTCTTCGACGGGCAAGGGATCGCCCGAACTTTGGGAATGGCGGGGACGTCGATAATCTCCTGAGCCAGGCAAAAGTTCGTTTCCGTGAGAGGAAATTGAAAGAAAAGAAAGAGCAACAGACAAAAGCGGCCACAATAGGAGAAAAAGAAGAAGATCTCACGCAGGCCGCCGAAGCAAGTGCCACCACAGAAGATAGCTTATTAACTGATGATGCGACAACGAATGTCGTTCTCGAACGAGAGGACTTTGACCCTGAATGGAACAGAGGCGCTAGCGCCAGTACAAAGTGTAAGGAGCTGTTTGAAGGACTGATTGGATTTGATGGTATCATCGACAAGTTCCAGGGATACCAAAAAACGGCGGCAAACATGCGGCTTCACAATAAAGACCCAAGAGAGAGCATTCCGTTCACATACGTCTTCAAGGGCCCACCGGGGACCGGAAAGACACACACGGCCCGTATCATCGGCCAGATATTCTATGACATGGGCTTTCTCTCAACAAATGAGGTTATCGAATGCTCCGCCAGTCACATGATCGGGCAGTTCATGGGACAAACGGCACCCAAGGTCATCAGTCTCTTCGAACGCGCTCTGGGCAAGGTCCTATTCATCGACGAAGCGTACCGCCTGGGCGGTGGTGGTCCTCGCGGGGTATCCCGCGGCAGCTACGAGGACGAGGCGATTGGCGAGCTCGTTGATTGCATGACTAAGCCTAAATTCCACAAGAAGATGATTGTCGTGCTCGCTGGATATGACAAGGACATGGACTCACTCATGAAGGTCAACGCCGGGTTGCAAGGTCGATTTGCGACCGAGGTAGTGTTTCCGCCCATGAGCCCCGAGCGCTGCCGAGTCCATCTGTTTAACCTGCTCCGAAAACAAGATATAGAAGTCTGGGACGACGAACCAGCCACGAAAGATATGAGGGAAAAGGTGATAAGGCTATTTGATAAATTGGGGATGACGGCCGGATGGGCGAACGGACGGGATGTCCAGACACTGGCAGCGTCCATTACGGAACGCGTTTATAGAACCGCAGACGAGGTGCTAGAGGAGGCCGCCATGGAGAAGATGCGTCAACCCGAAATCAACACCGCGAAGGTACAGGAAGTGGAACCCAATGAAGGTGGGAGACGGGCGACGTTTAGGATCTCTACTCGGAATTTGATAGAATTCTTGAAGGACCTACTCCGGCAGCGGATCATGAGAGGGAGAGGGAAGTAGCTTGAGATTACAAAAAGGCCACTCCGCTTAGTTTTCCTCTTTCCGTGTGGGCGGGCATTTATCACCTATCATTTAGGTTACAGTGCTTGAAATTTGAAATTTGATGATTTCTGCTCAGCTCAGGCGTCTTTATATTCAAGACGTCGATGAAGGTAGTCTGAGAAGTAGGAAGGCATATGCATACGGATGTTCTATAAAATATGATCTCTTACAGGCTTTAAATGAACTGTGCTACCTCCCTACCTGATCTAGGTAACCTACTTGGTTGATTACGTGAGAGCAAAGGGGCTAACTACAAACCGGTAGGTAAGGCTGAAGCTGACACTGGGCACAATGCGTAACCTTGTCGAACAGAAGTAAGTCCGTGTCTTTACTTCTGAGAATTGACTCTGAATTGAATAAGACGATGTATTGAAAGTCAAGTCGTGGCAAGTTCCTTCACGTTGGCGCATAATGTTGAGATATAGATGAATCCGGTCGGGTTCCCTAACCTAAGCACATTAGAGTCGCAGCTACACAGCCACGCCGTAACTGGCGGGTCTCGCTCCGAGAGGCTAGGAAGAGAGGTTAGGAATGTAAAAACTTATTGTCCAACGATACATGGAGTTGACGAAACCCGGAGAAGGGGCAGACGCAGATGGCTTACAGATGTACAGTAGGGTCGAAGAAGGTAAATATCCGAAGTTTAAGCGCAAAGGCAAGCTGAGGTGACTTATAAGTACATACAGTTATAGGGTATATTACTAACGCAAGGCTTTATATTCTTCTTATGAATCACTAATCTTTTCTTAACGCTTTGAGGTGAGGCAGCCTTTTACTACGGTAGTACGCCGTCAGTAAGTTTGCAGATGAACAGTAGGGAGGATATCGGGGTCCGGCATCAGGGTCCAGCCCCAAAATTCTTGGCAATGGGGGAGCCACAAAGAAGGTGACGTGGGCGTATGGCTTAGTGCCGTATCTGACAAATCAGAGGCGTTAGCTGACTCGTCAAAGCCCGGCACTTGATGTCATAAGGCCACCGGGTTGCAGCGGTAGAGGGGCAAAAAAGAGCCACTGCACTTACGCAGTGAACCATTTCCGGCGCTGATACAGCATACATACCTAGGATAGTAGATAAAGCATAGTAAAACATGGACGAATTGGAGGGTAGGATTAAGGCGTCGTCATTCGTCATCGAATAGGTAAGTACGTGATGGTCACAGTGAACATGATGGATTTCCCTTTGGGTTTACCTATCATAGGAAAACCATTGTGCTACCTAATGATTGCTAGAGGTAGGCTAGAGCAAATTACACGAAGCTCGATAATTTAGCGATCTCTCCTGATCGACAGTACATCTTGGTTCATGATCGACCAGCATCTTATATCCACTCTTGCCGTGTTCTCCCGCTCTTATACTTGGCACCGATTTCTTCTCTCTTCTTCTTCTTCTCCTAGTTTGTTTGTTTTCTCGATTCCGCATACACTCTAATCGAATCAAATTTGAAGCCATCAACATCTACAAAAACCTGCAGCACCACCAAAACAAACGTCAAAACGATCGTGCAAGCCATACGAAGTACTGAATTCATCACACAGGTACCACCTCATCCACCAAGATGGGAGTCAAGGCGGGTTTCGCTCTTAAAACTCTGCAGTGGTTCATACGGGGCGTCCAGTTCCTGTGCTGCGCGGTGGTGCTAGCGCTTTTCTCGTACTTCCTGGCCGTCGCCGCACAGCATCACTTTGTCATCCCGACATGGACGAAGGCGGTCGAGGGCATATCGGGTATCGGCGTGTTATACACCTTCGTCGGCCTGTTGCTCCTGTGCTGTCTCGCGGGCCACCCCTTCACGTCGGCCATTGCCATCATCCTCGACATCGCCTTCGTCGGCGCCTTCATCTACGTCGCGCAGGCGAACCGCGGAGGTGCGAGCTCGTGCGATAACACCGTGGACACGCTCTTTGGCAACCGTCCTGCTACCGATGATCTTGGCAGGGGATTGCCCAACTTCCACCAAGTCTGTCAGATGGAGAGCGCCGTCTTGGCTGTCTCGATTATCGCTATGTGAGTATACTTATACTAACGTCCCCTGGTTTATGAGGTCAAACTTGGGAATATTAATCATTTGATTCGCAGCGTCTTCTTCCTCCTCTCTGCCTTCGTCGAAGTCGTCCTTGTCCGTCATCGACGCAAGGAGTCTCGCTTTGGCCCTAGTCCCGCCAACAACTATACTTCTGGCTCCGGACGCAAAGGAGGTCTCTTCAGCCTGTTCCGGCGTCGCAAGCATTCGGATCAGGAGATGATGAACCCCAATATTCTACCTGAACGTATGTGATAGATCCTCAATTATCGCTAGTTGTCTCGTTCTTTCCTTAGTAGGAGGGAAGATTGGGAGTGGAAGTATCAAGAGTACTTTCCACTGCCGTTTCCCATTAACGCTACGACACTGCATTTAACGTCTTTTTGAGTGGCACTGGCTAAATGTATCTCCATTTGCAACAGACACGCACCCTGAACAGGTCCGTCCTAGCTATAACACCGAGAGCACAGCTGTGGCCGGACATGAAGGGACCTATAACAAGTACGGCGAGTCGGGCTTCCAACACGATGGGCAAGTTGCCTACCCGGAAAGGACCTCGTATCCGCCTGCCGGACAAGGGTACGGGGACGGTACCTATTATCGCTAAAAGGGACTGTGAGGTCCATGGTACGAAACGAAGAATCATCCCCATCGAATAAATTATGAGGCAACCTATGGGATGAGAATGCCCGCGGTTATGAGGAATTGGGAAAATATCGAAGTCCTATATGAATAAGTCTTGGCAAAATATTGGTCGCTGCTTTGCCATTTTTGTTGCCCGCGCTTGTATGGTATAGAAATGAGCAAAGGACGAACACAAACGAAACAGAATGTGTATATGTACGATAGAATCAGCCTGTCCTCTAGCAATAATAGTTAATGAAACAAAATTAAAGTACTATAAATTTGCATCAAGTCGCCGTTTCGAGCATGGTTTTTCCGATGCGTGTGTAGCCAATCTCATGCAGGCGGAAGAAAACTAAATAAACATTGCTTCCTTGAAGTCGGCGCGTATGGCGATAGAACCTATGACCTCGTTTTAAAGTGTGCGGACAGGAATGAAATGTCTTAGGTAGATAAATAGATATCTCTTAGCCTCGCGCTTTGCTCCCTTGTCTTGTGTGTAAAGCTGTTCCCAATGTTGCCGTCGAGAAAAGGGGCTGAGCATTGCTGATACATATCAATTTACAGACGAGGACTGATGATGTATAACCTGGGTATCGTTATATAAGCTCTAAATATTCATGACTCCCTTTTTCTAACTTGACCTTTTGCATCATTAGGCTTGGCCTGTCATACCCTCATACCTTATAACCAATCAGCCGACCATCTTTTTTCTTTTTCCTTGTCCTTATCCTCTCCTCCCCCCTTCCCCCCTCCCAACACTCATTCACTCATCTATCATCAATCAATCAAATCAAACACTCAACGTCCCCTTAGTACTAGGCACCTCGCCCTCCTTCCCAGGGACGCGCGCAGTAGCCGTGCGGACCGCAACAGCGAGGGCCTTGAAGGCGCTCTCGGCGCGGTGGTGGTCGTTGTCGCCGCGCAGGCAGTCGACGTGGAGGGTGATGCGGGCGGCCTGGGCGAAACTCTGCAGACAGTGCGGGATCATCTCGGTGCTCAGGTCGCCGATCTTCTCGCGCTTCAAGCCCAAGTCAGTGACGCAGAAGGGCCGGTT
>Ga0247782_1000425_pt1 | contig 28853 bp, 15 predicted proteins | sample UWRJL019104C5_FD_179928 | JGI IMG/M metagenome (GOLD analysis project Ga0247782, IMG submission 179928) | Plant litter microbial communities from Arlington Agricultural Research Station in Wisconsin, United States - UWRJ-L019-104C-5 | ecosystem: Environmental > Terrestrial > Plant litter >...
TTTTAATAAATAATATTATATATATGTTATTAAATCCTCGCTTTTTTTTTTTTTTAACTTTTCTCTTTATATAATAACCTATCTACATATATATACTATTATATATTTTCGTTCACCTTTTTATCCTTTAGATTTTATATTTATATTATTAGTACTATTATTATTATTAATTTTATTAATAATAAAATAGATTCTTCTTTTAATATAAAAAGCAAAACCAACTCTATTTTTAAGTTAACTAGCAAGTCAACTCCTATTTTACCTACTAATTTACCTATTAATTTACCTACAGATTCCAAACAAGCCTCTAATAATTCAGCTAATTTAACTAATTTTAATAATAAATCTTTAATTTATATTATTAAAAAAGGTTTATTTACTCGCACTTTATTACCTATTAAACTTAATAAACCTTAAGAAGTTATAGTACAATATACTATATAAATTAAAAATTTTTTACGTTTTATTTTATTTTAACTAATATTTTTAATAGTTGCAATTATTTAAAAACTGTTTTTATTAAAAGATTTTAATCTTCTAACTTTGTTAAACATTATTAATTTAAACACCCAAATGTTGCGCATAATAAAGCAAGCAAAAAAACTAAATTAAAAAGTAAGTTATTTTTTTATTATTATTATAATTAAACTAATATATTATAGAAGCGGATTTACAATCTAAAACCGATTTTTTTAATTTACTAACACAAAAGCGCGCGCAAAATAATACTATATTTAACACTAATATTAAAAGTATTCTTAATAATAAAATTTTAAATTTTATTATTAAAAATAATTTATCTTTTTATATTATTAATTCAAAATCCTTTCAAGATTTAATTACGTTATTAAAACCGTAAAGCATTTTATATAATATATATTTAATAGTATTTACTAATATTTTAAACAAAGATTTTACTATTAATCAACAAATTATTAAATCGTTATTAAAATCAACTTTTAAGTCAGCTTTAATAACATTTAATAACAAATTAAAAGCCACTATTAAAAATAATAGATCATTTTCTATTATTTTTAATATTTGGACTTCTAATTCTCAAACAGCCTATATAGGTGTTATTATTTCTTTTATTAATCCTAAATTTAATTTAGTTTATAAATTAATTAGATTTAAAGAATTAATAGACCGCCATACAGGTTTAAATATATTTAAATATTTTTTAAATATATTAAAACCATATCTAAGTATTTCGTATAATACTATATCAAAGTAAATACTTTTTTTATATTATTTTATTATTTATTTAATATTTTAACTAATTTTATTTTAGTATTACACAAGATAATGCGCGCAATAATACAACCTTTTTAAAGTCTTTTAAACAGAATTATTATAATTCTATAAATATTAACTTTAAAAACAATATTCGTTATATTGCACATATTATTAATTTAATAGTGCAAAATATACTTAAACAGTATATTTTAACTTTAAACAAGGCCGAAAATTTATTTAATTATATTATGAACGGTCAACATATTCAAACAAATACTCAACATTTAAGTAAGAACTTATATATATATATATATATTTATTTATTTAAACTAATTTTTAAATAGATTTAATTACTCAAATTCAACATATAGTTGTTTTAACAAAGTATACTATCAAAATTAAACAATTATTAATTAAAGGAATTAATATATCTAAACAAAATAATTGTTTGGCTCAAGATTATAATATTACAAAAATTCCTTTAAATATATTTTTATTTTATAATATTATTATATTTGCTAATATTTTATTATAAATAATGCTACTCGTTAGAATTCGACTTTTAAAATGTTAAGCATTTTATACAAATTAAAAAATCCGCTTAAACATATTAGTTAATATACTAAAAACACCAAATTTAAACAAATATATTTAAATTTAACAGATTAGTATACTGTTAAACAGTTAACCAAAATATTTAATATATTTGTTAAACCTTCGGTTAAACTACAAGAAAAATTATATACTACTTTACTTAAAGCATTATTATATATTTATAAAATATATAATAATTTAAAAGGTTATATTCGTTATAGTTACAAAAAAATCAAATCAGACTCTACTTTAGTAAGTTATATTTATTTTTATAAACAACTATTTATTACTATTATTAATATTTTATAAAAGCCTATATTTTCAAATTTAATTAAAGCTATTAATATTAGCATTAAAAAACTTAAAAAATATTATCCGCGCTATTTTAATAGTAACAATATAAATAGGTATAAAGGTTATTTTTTAAGCCTTATATTAAACCCCCGGTTTAAAACTTTACATTTTAAAGCCAGCGGTTTATTATGTTGCTACCCTAGAATAAAAAAAAATATTATTCGTTTATTTAAAGCAAAATATAATAAGTAAGTTTATTTTATTTTATTTTAAATTTATTATAACTAATACATATATAAATTTACAAACAATCTAACAAGTAGTAATCTACAATCTTCTAACAAATTAAATAATTCGTTAAAAAAAAATATAAATTTAAATCTTTATAATTCTAATTTTGATTCCGACTCCAAAAAAAAGTTTTTTATAAATTCAAATAAAGTTACTCTAGAAAAAAAATTTATTGTTTATTTAAAAGAAGCAATTCAACCTAAAAAAGTAAGTATTATTTATTTTATTTATTTTTAAATATATTTATTAATTATTATTATAAGTTAATCCATTAAAATATTAGAAAAATAATGCTTTTTAATTTCCTACTTTAACAATTTTAGCTAAGCTATATTTAGCTATCCCAGCTACTTCAGCATCAATTAAAAAAGTTTTTTCTATTACTAATAATATAATTACTAAAAATAAAAATAAACTAAGCCCAGCTACAGTTAAAGCGTTAATATTATTAAAAAGTTAGCAAATTATAAATATTAACAAAATTAATAGCAAAAACCAAAAAAAAATTAGCTTTTATTTTTATTTTGTTTTATTTTAATTTATTTTAATTTATTTTTGTTTTTAATATAATATAATTAAAATATTAGTTTATCACTATTATTAATATTAATATTTTTATAAAAAATATAAAAAATATAAAAAATATAATTTTTAATTATATAATTTGTAGTTACTAATTAGTAACTACATACTACATGTAGTAATACTACATGTAGTATTAGTATAGGCTTTTACTACACCCTGTAGTATTAGTATAGGCATTTACTACATGTAGTATTACTAATTTTCAACCCTGGTGCTAACATCTCTAGGCAAACAACAACAAAGAACATCTACGCGTCCTGCCACCATGTTGAGGCAACACATCGGAAGACCGACTTCTAACGCGGTCAGGCATTCTTGTAGGTACCACTCAAACCAGACCCTATTACTGTTAGGAGTAGGCACTTGTGTGTATCGCCCCCTTGGCTTTGATCAAACAAATCATAGTCGCCTCAAGACAGCTCATCCCTGACTAGAGTTATAGCATTAGCCCCCCATCAGGACCCCGTTAGGACTCCGTAGGCTCACGGGTAGCCGCATTTGCCGATCACCGAGGCGGATCACAGAGGGGGCTTTGTCTTCCCAAACATTACCTATCCAGACATGTTAAACTAGGTAATGTTTGATAGAAGTACTTTAGGGCGGTGTTTATCTGCCTTGTCTACCGTGCAGGTATTCAAGTTACGGGCAGATCTTGCACCTGTGTAGGCATCCCTTGCCACCGATAACAGTAGATCGCTTCATTAGTACCTTCTATGGACAGTACTGTATGTATATATGTAGATCGCTTTGACCGATTTGTGGACATGGGGGAATGGGCTGTGTTTCACAGTCCCCACTAAGAACTGTCCCGTCATGCAACCTCAGACTCCACTTTAGATGCAGTACTAAAAACCGTACCCACGGATTCACCTATTGGTTAGACTACCTACTTCCTTGACATAGCCCTCGCGCACTAATGCCATAGTAAAATATACGCCGTATATCGAACCTCTCATGATACTTACCTGAGTACCTCTTGCTTTCACTGTAAACAATACCTACTAAGCGCTCGCCTACCTACATATGTTCAGCCGGTGGTACCAACCCTCGAAGGCTGACACTGGTTATCTCCAGTCACTTGTAAATATGCAAACATGATTTACATGCACTTCACTGCTTTTCCAGTGTTGTTGTTGGCCCGCACCTACCTTTTACCCAGGTAGTCTTCATACCTGCCGCAGCCAGTTTTTACATTTCATCAGAGACACGATAGATCCTTGCCTATGAGGCCTATCAAGGCTTACCTGAAGAGACCCATCAAGGGATAAAAAATGCAGCAACCATGTAATCGTGTCCTAGATCTCTAGGGCACCCGGATTCAAGTACGTGTACAGGATTCTAGAGTGCATTTCTATGGCTGTGCCACTCATTCTGTGTTATGGTGTTAAATTCTTTGTATAAAGTATTATGTACGCTGACTGACGTAGAATATGTTTCTTTGTTAGGTACTTTTCTGCGAAAACAAAACAATCCGACAGAGTGGCGCCGATTGCTTGTTTTCATTTAGGCGTACCGAGTAGATTGCCGTTTCCATAAACATGGTAGCCAAACACATTCTGTCAATAGCAAAGTGGCTTGGCCCTGTCCTACTGTTATTGCTGATGCCTATGTTTTCTTGTGCCTACAAGATAGCAGTGTGATACACAAGCGACTAAGCCGCCAGTGAGCAATGTTACTGGCTTATTATACTCGCTTTGAAACTAGGACTGCCGGAAGAAAGCAAGTGATATATCACTCTAATCTATCTGCCTGCGAGACTCCGGTAGCCATATATATGTTAGTCATTAATGCCTTGCTTAATACGAGTGTCATCTTAGGGCACTCTCAAGGCTGTGACAGATGTTACCCTTGTTGCCTGTTGTAGTGTTTCTTTCATCGTCGAGGTGTATTCCTTTATTCTTGCTGACAATAGCAGAGATGAGCTTATGTCTCGTTCCTCACAACACGGCCACACGAACTAGGACTATGTTAGGCAACGCAGGGAAAAGTTGAGTAAGTGGCCTTTAGGGTCTGTTGCAGACCTTTTATATGCACAACAAGTGTAAAAAGCGGTATCCTCGGCCGTATCTCCCAGCGATACTAACAAACACGCTCTAATCTTGTGCCTATTACAGCGTTCATTTACTCTGGTACTTCACAGGATTAAAAGACGAGCAAGAGATATAAAGTGAGCGCTGGCACTAGAGTCTTATCTCTAACAATACGTGTAGGTGACTAAGGTTTGATACAATCTATCTGTATAAACCTAGGATGAGCTCGTCAGCTGGTAGTCCTCAGCTTTTGGGTTCCAAAGATACACCTACGTCTTGGTGTACTCCAAGTTTTATCTAAGTTTGATATCAACGTGTGGTGCTTTATGTTTATCGTGGCTAGTTATCTACTTCTGGAGCTTGTCCTCTGAGTGGCCATCTTCTTCGACGCGGGGAGGTAATAGCTCCCAAGATGTGACTAGAGCCCGGAGTTGCATTCGTAATATATACGCATTGGGCGTACTATAAGTAATGAGTTAGGTATATATTTGCTGTTCAACCGCAAAAAGATAAATGTAGTGAGTGTTAAGACGACATCCTATCATGAAGAGTGTGAGGTTGCTCTGACTGACGCCGTGAAAAAGTGCCCAAGTCTGGATGTATTGACTTTTTGTGTCGTGTCAACTACCTACTACCACTACCGTCTACTAAGGAAATAAATCTGTTAAGTGGTATAATCTACAGCAGAAACTTGGACATCATTACAAGTTGATATTAAGCCGAGACGCGATATAAGATTTCTTGCATGGTAAAGATAATGTTTATGAAAACAATACCTCACACAGCCAGTGATGAAATGAAGGCTGTATGAGACCTTTTTTGACTACTGGACTGACTGGATGTGAGGTGGGAAGGCCCTATGTTATATACACGAGATGCCATGATGCCTTGGTACTGTACATGCTATGTCACCTTGACCTCATACTTCAACAGCCAGCATAATTGCAAAGGTCAACAACTGAAGTGGTAAACAACAACCTAGCATGCAAAGTGGCCAGTCGGTCACTCTTCATTATAAACAAACCGATGACATTCAGTTATCTCAAGTCTTTGTCCTGGGTTCGTTTAAGCATGTTATCATATATGTTTCCAATTGAGTAAACAGCCGTTATACATACATACATATAACATAGATACCGGTACACGCATTTATTTGGAATGCCAATCTTTCTTTTCTTTTCTTCTCCGTTCTCTCACACCGGTAAAGAAAAAAAAAAAAACAAAAAAAAAAAAAAAAAAAACAAAAAAAAAAAAAGTAAGACTGCATTGCAAATAAACCATATAACTAGCTCAATCTGAATGAAGGGTATCTAACTATGCATTGAAACCGTTTGTCGTGTTCTCGTACATAATGATGGTGGTATCTGCGCTGCTGATTAAAAATAAAATAAAAAAAGCCGTGCGAAAATGGTGATGATAATGAGGATGGCTCGTTATTTTGCTCGGGGGCGCCGTATTGTAGGCGTCGCAGCGACGTCCTGTCGCTCTCAATCTAGTGGGCTTATGTGCGTGCGTGTGTTGTGTCTCTCCCCCCTCCCTCCCCCTTCTCTCGATGTGGTGTGCGCATGTGTGCGCGCGCGCGTTCGCATGCCATAGCAGCTCTCATACTATGGTCCTATAACGGGTGATGAAATTTGTTGATGAAAGTAACGCCGGTTTCCTCGTACACCTGAGCCCAACACCTTGAGGCTCAGCCGCCCACAGCGCTCTCTTCCGTTGCCATAGTTCTGGGATTCCTTCTGATACTGATAGTACATCAAGACTGTATATGTGATGTTAGTTTACTTTATCATCATCGGCCAGCGCGAGGTTGTTGTATGCATATTACTAACAAATAATGCCTTTGTCCTCTTGCGATGACGACATGGCATAGTATTTTAGTTGCAGTTGGTGCATTCTTTGTGCTTGCACCAGGCGCAGTTGGTGTTGATGACGAACACCCCTCCGCATTGGCAGCAGTGTGAGGGATACATGGCTGGTCGATGTTTTGTTGTATGTAGTACGTGGTTGATCAAAGTATGACGTCTTCAAGTCTTCAGCGATGTAGTTCGCGATTTAGGAGCACAAACTTTGTGGTTGAATTATATATTTAACCTTTTCTTTCAGATACGCCCTGCAGCGATGCGGTGGGAACAGAAGAGAGTATGTCAGAAGTGCTGAGCGACCTCTTTGTTTCTTTATATAGGCCTCTTATTCCCTCACATGTGCAATGTCATATGTGAGTGGTCCCCCACACCCGTTCGTTTCCCCCTTCGGTGAGAGACTATACGGTGCGCGGTAGGTTCCGAGCTTTCTTCCCATCCGCCACATATGCCCTTTCTTTGGATAGATCGGACCAGTAGTTGGTTGGCATTTCCCACCAGCCCCCCCAGACAAGAAGTTAATAGACGTGGAGCTGCAAACTCCACGCAACCACGCTATCCTTTTCATGCCTTCATGCATCTAGGGACGCACTTCGCTGTGCGTTAGCCCACAGTTTTTTCGCCGCCTCTTACGACTTTCCCGGTACCGCAAGGCGTCCTAAGTTCCCAAAGCTGCAAAAGAAGCAGCTACCTACCCCGCAGTCCGCCACTCACACCGTCCCAGACCAGCCCAAGACAGTACCAGGACCTGTCACCACGCCTATTTGGAGGATCACACGAATCACAGCTGCAGGACTGACCTTCGCGGGGCGGTGCCGGTGGCCTTGGCAAGGCTTGACTGCCACTGCTTACCTGCCTATCCCACACTTGTTCGTAGATTTATCCTCGTGATCCTACTGGCGCTTACGCTTTCTGTTAGTTGATGGAAACACATAATGGGAAACGCTTTATCAGCCGAGAAATTGTCGTGAACTTGCCATGTTCCGACGTCGCTTGTTGCCTGCTTACCTATGAGATCACTTCTGTGCGGCTGTCGTCGGATAGTGCCTATGATGAAATTAAAACTATGAGACCATAGTATGAAAAATAAGGAACATTACTCCTTCGAGGCGCTAGGTCATAGGCGGTTGGAACTGTATCGATGAAACAGTATGTACTATGTAGGAATGAGAGAGTGTTGTGGCTTTGCAAATCGAGAGCATCATTCGTCCGACTTAGCGCTTGGACACAATTTTGAGTCCTAAAAATATGCCACTTGTAACTTCTCCACAGCTCAGCCCAAAATCGGGGGCTCTACTCAATTGCCAGAGTAGGCAGCAGAGCAGGAAAGGTGGCGCTCAAAGGATGCGGTAACGAAGTAAACGAATTAGCATCTGTGCATGTCGTTAATGTCTCGGGGCTTTCAACACTTAAATCAATGTCGCTCTGGGCAATGTCTTTAATCATACGCTGTGGTCGCACATAGGCAGACCTATTATGCAAGATATCTGTTGCCACTGTTTGTCTTGATGTTGTTATCATATGCCCCGCGTTGCACATATGCATCGCACAAATAGTATAATAAGGTAGGGGGCATCTTCTTAATAGTACTGAGTAAGGGCCGTGAGCAATAATACCGCCATGAGCTCTCCTTGGAATATCAAAGACGTCACCGTTGCATCCAGCTCATGCAGGTCATTCTGGTAACGCGACACAAAGTACCTACTAATCAAATTGACCTTGTTGGAAGCGCATCGAGCGCGTGCCTTCCCTACCTACGGTACTATGTAATCAGCCTAGGTTCCCGATTTAATTACTAAGGGGCTTATATCTCATCAATCTCCTTCGTTTGCAGAATTGTGCACTATGGGATTCTGCTGTATGACATCTAATTTATAAAGCCTTTTCTCCCAGGTGTGGCTATTGTATGCTGTACTGCTTTAGATTCTGTTGTGCTTAGCGTTCATAGATATACGTGCACAGCAGAAGCGCTGTAATTACAATCTACCCGAATACGGCTTGTTTGCAGCATGAAATATTGCAAATCTTGTGGGACTATGTGCAAAATGAGCACGGACTAGTTGCTAACTTGGTTGCGTTGCGAACGTTCTCCGCGCTATTGTTTAGTTGTAACTTGTGGATAATGCGCGGGCATCCCTAGTTGCTGCCCACTTGTAGGTATATCGCAGCGAAACCGAGAATGCACCAAGCACGGGGCAGACCGCAGAGTTCAAACCGAATCCCTACTTGAAGATGATAAACAAACGATTTTACCTGATCCTTCTCAATGGCGTGCTGCGTTTGTCACATATGCGCTATTGTTTAGCTATTTCTAACCTGAGCAAGTCGTTAGCCCAATTCATTTTCCTCCATGTCGGAAGCTGGCATCTATTTCCGCCATTGCAGGGGGTGCTGAGGTCAACGACCTACACTGACGAGGTAGGTATACTTAGCTTCCTTACAGATGTATTTCTCGTCAGCAAAGACCTCGAGCCGGTGTTAGTACTTAACCTTGAAAAAGCTGAGCTGCATATCTCTCAATGCTGATACAAATTTAGACGCCCTGCATCCCAATGACGGGTTTACAACACCGACAACCTGGAATGATTAGAAGTTAAATAGGAAGGCAGCGGATTGGCACATTGGCACATTGGCACATTGGCAGAATGTAACCTAGGTGCACAACGGCTTGCTGGGATCGGAATTTGTGTGAGCCGCAAGAAACGCAAGTGTGGTATACCGTTATAGCAGTAGATTAGAGAGATTGAACTTGCTGGATCTTGTTTGGGCATGTACATACAGCACATTGCAAGATGAGCGACCGGAGGATGTAAGATGACAGTGGAACTACACAGCGTCACGATGCCGTTATCCTTTTAATTAGGCAGCTTGGTGTTGGATATTAATCTGCGTACTATTAGCTTTCAAATTTAGAGCGGGCGCGGGAGAACAACGAAGAGAAAGATTGAGGAATCATGAGCAATGAAACAGACAATTTCTTCAAGAAGAGGTGGCCCAGTAGGGTAAGCACCTGTCGGAGCGATATGATGCAACAGGCATGTATGCTGTAGATGCTCATAAAACGTGGTCGACATTATGTCTCTCCAAGCATATTTGTCACTACTCATCTGTACCCCATTCAGAGCCCATCGTTAGTATCAAGGCCGATGAGCTGGAGCGACCTGGTTTGTCTGGGTGAAAGCTTGGATGGGGCAAATGAATTTTTCTTTGCAGCTTCGAAATCCTACGAGGCCGATGGATCATTGTCAAATTCCGTTGGCTTGCTACACCTTTTTAGCTAAAGTCCGTTTTTGGGATCGGCGCCGGACCGGTTACTCGGGAAGGGTGGATTGCCATCCTCGTCTCAACCCTTTACACACCAAGGTAGGTATGTAAGTATGTACCTAGAAGGTTGTTTGTATGCAATCCACGTGCGCTTGTACGGCGTATGTAAACGTAGTGAACTCGAATGAACCCTGCGTTAACTTAAAAAGGAATATTATTGGCCAAAGCATTGTGTTTCTGAAACTCAATGTGTATAGAAAACAGCCATTATCGAGGTTGACGATAATGGAAATAAAAAAATGATATGATACATCATACTTAGCTGTTGTCTTAAGTACCTATCTACCTGTACTATGCAGGTCCAAGTAGGAAGTAATCATTAGGCGACAGTCTACCTACACGACTTACGGTTAGCTGTTTAATCACTTGGAAGTCAGCAGTAAATAATATATTTTTTTCCTCCAAGGTTGTTGAAATGAGCTTGGATCCACTACTAGTACTGCTGTGCCCGCTTGAGACACGGACGCCTTACAAAGTGAACGGAGCTTTCCCCCATAACTTTTTACTCTTGGGGCCTCTAAGGTAGTAACTGTTGTATGTACCAAAACAAGTTCGAGGTCTCAAGTTCCCATTCTGCTCTACGACATAAGTACTGCTGTATGCTCCTGAGGCAAGTTCAGGGCCGTTAAAGCCGATGCTAGCAAATGCTAGAATCTTACACGATAATGGCACGACCTATAGCGGTTCGTAAGTGCAAGAGGGGAGACGAAGGAAAAGGAAAAGAAAAATGGAACATGCGCAACAAAGGGTGGAGCCTATGACCTTATTGGTACGCTCTGCAGTAGACCCCCATAGCGGCCCATGTTTTCACTCAGGGGTACTGCAGGACACAGCGGTTGTCCAGGGCCTATTTGGACAAATTTGGCCAAGCGCCAGGAACCAGGGAACCATCATTGGGCCGCGGATCTTCAGACTGACCCGTCATGATGGAACTCTCCTTAACAAACCACCCAACACCGGGATCATCTTACGGACTCTATTTACACACCCTTGCACTGAGGCGTATGTAAGGGAGAAGAACTTGGACTGTGAACACTGTATGGTCTCCGACTGCCTATCATCACAAGTTGTCTGCTTCGAGACACCAAATCTTCATCGAGCCTCCCAAACAGCAATGCAGGTACTACTGACCGACTACAACAAGCTACTGGCTCGACCATAGGCTTAGCAAGGTTTGTTTGCTGCAAACGAGAACCTTCACAAGCTGATAGTCAACTCGTTGGTCAAAAAGTGTCCGCGCGGCAAAGCTTGTCCCACGTGTTGTAGACCAATTAATCCATCCATCGTCAAGTTTGCGGCAGCAAGTCCTTAAATAGCTTATCTTACCATGAATCAGGAGGCGGGGGACAAAAGGACCAAGAAAAGGAATATTAAGGGGAAAGCGATCAAGGGATACAGAATGGACTAACTGCTCTGTATGACGTTATCAGGTAACACGGGCTGCGCACCTGCTGTAGGAGGAATACCTGTGACTTGTAGGGTTGAGCAGCATGTTGTTTTCTGTTACTCTGTTATGGCGAGGCGAAATCAGAGAACTGGTACTACCCATTGTGACAGAGAGGAAGCATGTCTCGGGGCTGACTATCTGGATATTATTAGTCAGTAGGTATTGAGATTCCACCTGGAGCATAGGTATAGACGCACGTACTTGTCCAAAAGATATGATAGCCAGGACAATAACCTTCTAACTGGGCGAACCTTTGTACAGCTAGGGATATCCTATGGTGTAAGTAGATATGTATGTCGAATCCAGCAAAGGACATCCTTCAAGTGTGGCAGCACATGGCAAACAAGGACATCTCGGCAGATCGCCTAAGGAGCATTAGCCAACCACCTATTAGGGAATTGGAAAGGTCATGGCGAACTGCTTTATTTCCTATGTAGTAGTAGGCACCTATATATGTACGGTAATATATCTTTTCTGAGAAAAGTAACAGTATTTAGTACAGCATATAATTAGTGTTAATTGTTCTTTTTGTCTATCACAATGTTGCAGTTGTCACTATGATAATTGTCTCTAAGACTGGCGTATGCAAGTTTCATGGGCCGCTTGAACGGTACTGTGTCTAAGCCTGAGAAACCACGGTATATACACTGTACATACTTAGTGCTAGATCCGTTTATCAGTTTGTCTAAGGGGTGATAAATACAGTCAATAGTACAGTGTGAGTTTTGATTTAATTATATTGGCTCCCCACCCCCCAACCTTGCAATTGCCCCTATCTTTTCCTCGACACACACCTCCCACCTGCAAGCATGATGCAGGGGACACTTACAGTCACGCACATTAGAACGAGCAGACATTCAAAGTAGTCACAGCGCATGGAGATACTGCGGGCATGCATTATTGTGCATAATAGCGGCGGGTAGCTGATGGTCTAAGAAAACTGATCTTGAATTGGTAGCAGAACCAGCAGCTTGTACTAGTACCTATCTACCTACCTGAAGACAGCTGTACCTGCATAAGCAGGTTCCATGTAGCTACCTAGGGATGGCGCGACTACCTCAGCCTTCTAGCTTCGCTGCAAGTCGCCCAGGTCCTGCCCAGGTACCAGGGTACTAGCCTCTCTTGGGCATTCATTAGTTCACGATACTTCGATCTTGGCAAACCAGACCCATGAAGACCTTCATTTCAACTGGCTAGATTTCTTCCTACTCCCACTGTCAAGGCAGGTTTGCCGATTGCCCACTGTGACTTGGTACTACTCCATCCAAGTCAATTGCTCCTCCATCATTCACTGGTGTGTCTGCATTTTCCCCATCCTTCTCCTCTTTCTCACCTTTCAGACTCGGGCCTATCTGTGAGGACGCACCGATCGTAACTTCACATTCTCTTCGTCTTCTTCTCACTTTAGTCATTCTTTTCCTGCCTTTATGAATATTTACAGCAATTGCGGGATTAGGCCCTTGATCAACTGACAAATCGACTATTCGCACGCCGTTCCTTTCAATCGACAACCAAACCATTTTTGCAAACGACTTGACAAATTTCATATCCAAAGTGCCAACCCGAGAAGTTTATAGCCATTGGGTCAAATAAAAAGAGACAAGAATTGAGCACAAGCTTCTACGCAATCTCCGAGTTCTCGATTGTACAACTTGGGAAAAGGACGAGGATCCAGCTATTACGGTACTGGATCGCTGCGTCCATCTGTCGCTAGCCATTGTGCAGGAACCATAGATATCTCGTGCAACGTTGTCTGGCCACGAAATCGCGACCAGAATAGCGCTTCGTTACCAACTCGTCTATATTTTTCTTGCTGCGATCCCTGCCTCTCACTACCGGAAAGAAAGAAATTTGCGTGTACGTGCCACTCTTTATTACATCGCCGGTATATTTAAGAAGATAATTCTGCCCACTCCTGATTCTCTAATCCCCACCTCCACATTTCACATTTGGTTGGGCCGTTGTGGTTTTTCTCCATTTGTGAAACACTCTCGACACAGATCACTTGCAGTATCAGGTGAATCTCATCTAATCTGCTCTGCATTCCTGGTCTGAACTACACATTGGGTTTTCTTTGCTATTATCGCCAAGAAAAACGGAGAATTCCTTAGGGGGATCTGTTGATGCTTTAGTGGCCTGGTAATCTCAATTTGAATCTTATCCCGGTCACCATTATTTGAATCGCTTTCGCATGCCGCCTTGAGATCCTAGTCGATTTTCCAATTCTTTCCCATTTCAACTAACAACCTCTCATAGGGTTAATACCAATTTGCTCGAAAACTTGCGACTAAGCTCCTGACACGAGCCATCTTCCCTCGGTTCTGGCCCACGACCGCGTTTTTGTCAGCGATCAGTGGATAAGATCTTCTATGAGAAGTTTGTTGATATAGGTCATATGGCGAACTGAATTTTGTGAACCACGACCGGTTTTCGCCATCCAGTTTCCTCTCTGCGCTTCAGTGCAGCAACGTGCAAAGATCGTAGAGTTTGAACCGGAAACCACAATGAACCGCTTCAGGACGAAGAAGAAGGGCAAAGACGAGGATGGTACTCCTCGTCCTTCGCAAGACTCCGAGTCGTCAATGCCCTTCCGTGGGTTTAGAAAAGGAAAAAAGACACAGGGGGAGGAGAAAAAGGAGATCGACTTGGCCACAGCATTACCGTCAACCGATGATTTCCGCACCAGTCTACTGATGACAGGGTTGTCGGCACGATTTTCTATGCTGCGAGAACAAGACGACCCAAGTACGAAGATTGGAAAAGCAAGCGATGACAGCGTTCTATTCCCCAAACGCCAGTCGAGGTTAGACCTGGCATCATTTCGCGGCCTTGGGGATATCGCTGAAGTTGAGTCAATTAAGGCGGCTTCCCCTTTCGCCCGGATGGACTCCTATCATTCGGACGACGCTGACTCGCTGAAGTCTGGAAGTATAATGAGCCGTGCTAAACCCACGGAGGGTAACAACCTTTTCGGTGGGCGCCAGAAGATCTATAAGATACCAGCGAACGCCGCCTCATCGAAGACTGCAGATGGTGGCATGGGTGGCCGGGCGCTATACGATGATGATGTTGCCATGTCGGCCTTTCAAAAGTGGAGACGAGAGGAGAGAGAGCGAGACTTATCCCAGGACGAATCGGACGGAGCGGATGAGAACTATGATTCGGGTGAGAGGCATTCATCCGCAGACATGGACCCTCGGTCAGCATCACCAGCTCCCAGTGGCTATGATCGAAAACGAGAAACTTCCTCTACATTATCCTCTATTCCCTCTATGGCAAGGAATTCGTCTGCCGCAACGTCCATTACATCTTCACAACCTACTCCATCGTTGAAAGATTGGCAACCACCCTCCGCTTCGAGCGCTGGTCCCGAGCGCAGCGTAACTCGAACGAGACGCCTTTACGAGACAGGCTTCTTCAACCACGATACGCAGGAGCCCGGACCAACCAGCTTATCGCGTATGGATACCCTGAACCGACAGCGGCCTTTTGGTGCACGGACACCAGAGTTGGGTCAACAATTCCCCTCAGTTGCTCCGAATGGATTTGCAGGCCGGTTAAGTGGCGAGAGGAAGCTTTTGGCTAAGGGTAGTGCCCCCAATCTTCGCTCAATAAGTCCACCCGCGAAGGCATTGACTCGCACACCGGAACTTGGTATTCGAGTTCCCAGTGGGGGTGAAAGTAAATCTAGTTTCGGCGGTGCTCCGCCTCTTAGTCCACCGATTAGCGAAACAGATGAAAACTCGATCCTCCCAATTAACCCGAACGACCGAGGCAAGGCTACTGCTCTTGGGGTATTCCAAAAACCTGCCCAGCCTTACGATGAGTCGAGGTACGCACAAAGACAATTGCAACTACAACGTGGGCGGGAGACTCCAACACAGAGGAAGGGTAGTGACGGGGCTAGTGTGTCGGCACCCCAAAGGGGATCGGGGTCGCCCTCTCCTGTTCCACAAGGCATCGCTGATTCCCCAACCGCCCCTACATTCGAAGTAACGAAATCACCACCAAGGGATCCAGTCCAGCCTACGTCATTCTTAGCTGACCCAGATGGAAGTGAGACTTCATCATTAGCTTCGCCCAAGCTTATACCGTCCCCGCAGGTGCATCTACGAAGGCCGTCCGATAGAGAGCACCCAGCCTTCCGTGACTCGGCTGTGCCGACAGCGCTGTCTGTCGTCACAAAATCTCAGGATGGAGCCTCATTGACTGTAGAGAAGCAATCGTCCCTTACAGTGGACCCCAAGGGTGTTTCTCCAGCCGATTCGCCCACACTTGGGCCGGGAACTGACGTATCAGGTTTAAGTGGCATGGTGCGACAACACCTCAGAGGCGATAGCAATGCTTCGTCAATATATGAGCCGGTACCTCCCACAGCCGGGCTAGAATCTCGGTTCCCTGCCCCAGCTGCCAACGCGAAGGTTTTAGAGGATTACGATGCAGGGTCCAACCCGTGGGAGAGGGAGGACCATGGTCATGACTGGAACTTAGATCTGGACGTTAATGAACCACTTGGTGACGGCGAGTCTCTCGTATCCGACCCTGCAGGGCGCGTGGATGGCGACATGGGTCCTCACCCGACGAGACGTGAAGACACGGATCAGTTCGCTTACCAGCTTGCCGATGGAGCACGTCGAATACGGGAAAGATTGACCTCTTTCGTTGAGACCGATAGTCGTTCTTCATCGCCCCGTAGAGTGACTGAATCCAGAGACGGTCCCGATTCCAGTCTGCTGCCAAGACCGCCCGGGTTGGGGTCCATTTTGCGTCCTAAAAGTAGCAAAGGCTCTCTAATCGATCGTGGTCGGGACCCCTCTTCTAGAGCATTCAAGATGATGGGAATTAGCCCCGGCGATTCTAGAACTGGCAGTCCGGGCAGCGACTCAGCGAGACGGCAGGCCGGTGTTGATGGTGATCTTGGACAGGAAAGAGCACAAGAAAGAGCACAAGACAACGGTGAAGCTGAGCATCCTGGACTTCGTGCGTTCCGGCAAGCTAGGCGGGACCTCCAGAGGCTCAATGGGCTCGAGACCGAGCAACGGTATTATCCTGCACCTCAAGGGCCTCCACCAGGCATCCCCTCGCATACCAAGAGTACGCAGGAGCCTGACGCTCCAAGAACAAGGACGCCAAGTCAAGACCGTAAACCACCGCCTGTTTACCACCAGCATCGTATACCAAGTGAGGAGTTTCGCAACAGTGATTCGCTTACTGGGTCCCAGATGTCACCTAAACTCGACCGCGAACGCAGCGAGTCGAATTCTAGCAATAGAGCATTATCAAACAGTAGGCCTGGGCGCTCCAATGAAGGGTTAGCTGCCTCAACTCCCCGTCTAGCGCTACGTTCACCCGGTTTACCTGGAACGGATATTAAGCGCTCTCCCATCATGCCTCCGCAACCCCACCCGAATACCTCATTGAGAATAAACCAGTCTAATTTCACATCAAATAACAAGCTGCCCGCTCCACGCGGTTACGATACAGATCAGCCTTCTTCGTTAGTCAACTCGGCTCCACCAACCCCTGCCAGCTTGTCGCCTCCCCGGCCTCTTGTTAGCCAAAGCTCCAGTTACGATAATTCGACGGCATCCATACCTGGTGTGCATGACTCTATGAGGAGGAAAGTCCGGCCTCGGGACATCTCCGAACCCAAATTGGTCATGTCAACCTCTCGTGTTCCCACGATGGACCTGCCTGCTGAGGCCGAGGGCAATCGATCACGTAGTAACAGCCGAAATGCACCTCCTGTCCCTCCAATTAACCCTAGACGACGTCAGGATAGCACAAAGGTGCGAGCAATGTTAGACTCGTTTTCTCGTTACAAGCGGGACAGCAATGAGCGGGACAACGGCACAAGCATCCCAAATGCTCCCTTGGCCGTGTCCACCAATGGCGAGGACCATGAGGGTGTCAGCGCAGGCAGCATTCAAGATGGGTCTGGCACCGATCTAAAATGGCCACACAGAGCCAAAGCTGATTTTGCAGCCATCAGCATGAACTTCGACCAGCCGCGCATGAATAACCCACCCGTGAACATCGGCCCACCTGCGTCCAGAATGGTCGTGACCCAAGGTAGAGGCCGTCCTGGAAACACGACTTTACCTGGTGGCATGATTTAATCTGTTGGCCGACCTCTCCCCTCGACAGAAGGGTGTTGCGCCCATCGCCAGGCTGCTTGTACGGGTCCACATGTACCCGTGTCCCTGACGACGCAACTTTATATGTTACCACAACCCGGACCAAGTTCCTTGGAGTGTGAACTTAGTGTATATCTGTACATAGTCGCTTCTACGACGTGTTCTTTCTTTATGTCTTTCAATTTGATGTCGATTTAAAACCAGGCAGGCCTCGGAGTTGATACCAGAGACAATACCCTCATTCGGGTTGGCCACATATGAAAATCAAATGGAACTGAAGGCGTCTTTTTGTTTTGCAGTGGGCTTTTCTCCTTCGGAATAGCCGGTTTCCGCTACCACATAGTGTTGTAAAGGCATGGAGAGTTATGGGCCGCCCCGAGCACTAATTATTCAAAACTCCGGCCAGGGCAAGGAAGATCTGAAAGCTAATGCAACATGTCATGTTGAGGCATACCCTTTGTACTTTGCATTATCATAAATAAGAAGAAATCATTCAATTCATCATAGGTCTCCGAATCTCTCCGATATACTCGAGAGAGTGGTGTTATAAGCTCACGAGCTCACGAGCTCACCCTACTCGTGTTTCGTGTATTGTGAAGTTAGAAGGGTTTATATTGTCCAATTTCAGACAAACCAAGGTTAGCAGCTAACTCCTAGACCTTCTCGATATCCCTCACCATCCAGATGTTACCCTCGTTCTCGCCGCCCTCGACGACGCGGAAGCCAACCTTCTCGTAAAAGGGCACAACCTTGCTGTTCTCGCCCGCGACGCCGATGTGCTCCCCCTCCCCGTAGTCCTGCCCGCTGGCCTGCACGCTGGCAACGAACTTCTCGATCAGTCGTCGTCCCCAGCCGCCCCGCTGCCACTCGGGTAAGAGGTCAATGTGCATGGTGGCGCGCCACCGGGACGTCACGGCAGACTTGGCCTCCCCTCCTTCCAGGAGCATCCAGTCGGCGCGGTAGGCGTTTTGGGCTAGGGCTTGGGGGTTGACTATGGTTGTGGTGGTGGTGGGAGTGGTAAGGGTAGGGGTAGTGGTAGGGGTAGAGGTATTTGTAGGGATGGGGGCTGGAACGGGAACAGTCCACGGTTCTTTCGTCGTGAGCTGCGCTGGCTTGTCTACGTCGCGAGACAGGATCGCGCTTATGTACTTCTCGTACCCGGCCACGAAGGCGTAGACGTCTGGGCAGCCGACTGTGTGAAAGAAGGGGTTGTTAGTTGTTAGTTGGGGTGTTCACGCAGTTTGTATTGCTGTCTTATAGTCCTTGGTGGGTTCGAGTTTGAGTTTGCTGGGTTCGTAAAAAAAAAAGAAAATAATAAATAAAAAGGCTAAGTTGACTTACTGCAATAACCTACGGCTTTCCCCGTGCCATCATCGAGGACGTGGCATGTGGATGGGCTGAGGAATGTGTATGGGTGCGTCCATAGGTAGGGTGAGACTGTTGTGAGTGAGGTTTGAGAGGTGTTAGTGATTACTCATTATTAAGTGACGGTTTTTGTTTCATTTTGGTATTGGATTTATTTATCTTGACCCTTTTCATGTACATATTCCAGTGGACATGCTTGAATCTCTCTAATTGGTGCCATGTCTCTAGCTATTCAGTGTAAAACTCGTTCGGACCTCGACATTGAAGGGGTTCAGATTTCTTCATGAGGTGTAGGTAGGTAGGTAGGTACTTACGCTTGGCAGCTGTGGGGGAAGCGGCAAGACTGGGCGGGAGGGTCGCGATACACTGGCTACAATGTCAATCTCATTTCTCAATAACCGTCATGTATAGTGATTGAGTGAAGCTGCGGGTGCTTGACGAGAGAGTTCGCGTCGTGAAACCAGACATGTCTCTCTCTATGTAGGTAGTCTGACAATAAGGAGGGGCCGAACGCTCGGAGCAAAAGAGACGGGATAAAAACGTACGATATGCGCGCAAGCGTCAAAGTCGGTGTCTTTGTATAGTCGTATGAATGCCATCGTGTTTGTCGTCGTTGCTGTTCTTATTGCTCGTGGTTTCGGGTGATGTGAAACGAGAGTTGGGTCAGGTCACGCCTGAAGCAGGCGAGGTGTCAAAGACTGCCAGCCGGTCCGCGAACCAGCCCAGACGTAGATAATCGAGGCTACCGTATCTCGATCCGAACATGTATGTATGTATTGTAAACTACTACTGCTTGGCGAACCAAGATAGTCAGTCAATGGTCGGGTACTATGTAACGTTAGACACGAGGTTCTATTGCTCTCCGCACTCCGAAAGACACGCCTCCACTTTCCTCTTCTAACCAAAGAAAGTCGTCGCTCGTTCGCCTCGGGGTATGTCCTGCAGGTAGGGACCGTTATCCGACCTAACGGGTTAGATAGCCGCCCGTCACGCACGATAAGGCTTGTAAGGCTGCTTACGTATCATTATGTTGCAACGTCATATACATGGAGGCGCGCGATTGGAAGCTTCTCGGTGTTATAGACGGCATATCTATCTGAACAGAGCATCAACTGTATGTACACGAATGGCGTTAGATCCAAGCAAGCGCCTTTCTGTTTCGTTCACGCCGTTCCTCATCCAGTCAATTTCTTGATTACTTGCCTGTCTCTCCATCTATACCCGCTGAGTACTACAAACCCTTTGTCTATTTTGTTTGCGCGTTTCCTCTGTCCATGGTTCCAGATTCTTCCCATTTACGCCGAGCAACTCGTACCACAGTTTACTATAATGATTGAACACTCGACTTTGTTGACTTTCCCTTCCCAAGCAGTTTGTCTCATTTGTAAGGCTCTGTACATATGTCAGTATGTGTATGTAGTATGTTCTCTATAACTTGTGGCTTGGAGATGTATGTATCTACTATGAAACCACAACTAGATTTACTTAGGTTTAACTAGAGTGGATGGGAGAGAGTCTTTCGTGATGCCTTTGAATTTTGGGTTAACACGGCGTTGATTGCAGAGGATGCGTCAGAAGCGGGTAAGTCTGTTGTGTAAGTGTTGGATTACAGATGATTGCAATGAGCGCACGTGGTAAATGATGTAAGCTTTCTACCGGGGAGAGGGTACCTGATTATTATTTGGGCAAGGGAGGAAAGGATGTTTGATATATATTTGATACCGGCATAGCGGGGACAGAAGTGATTTGCACGGTATTAACCTACCGTCACATATGACAATGCATCGTTCTACACACAAGTGTAATGAGACAAGTACCACCGTGACACTGCGCAGAGTTCCAGAGCTGCGTACTCGGTGTACGACCAGGTAGTTATCTACAGATTTACTTTCATCATTCTGGTATCCTTTCCCGGAATTAACAAGCTGAAATGCTGAAACGGCTACAACTTCGTCAATACTCATTTGCAGAAAACCCTCAAGCCATGCAGACGGCATGGATCACGATTTGTTCTCAATTCGCCGGCGTGGATTTAGCTGCTATTACAGGGGTAATGCCAGTAGACTATTTGGAAAGAACGACCTATAATATTGTCTAACGCCGTACAAAGAGTTAATACGTGAAACATGTCATGAACTTGCGTGTGTGTCTGGTGCCGCTGCTGTCTCGACTACAATGAGATCTGAGGCGAGCAAGTTCATATTCCATAAGCAAGATTAGCAAGCAGCATCGCGGATAGAGATGATTAAGGAGTGGGAGTGAGCCGTAATCACCCCCTTGGGCGGATTGAATGTGCAATAACAGCGAATGCGATGTAAATAACCGGCATGTTACTACACTGAAGTCCGTCCTCACAACAAAAGTATGTCGTCGGCCGCAATGAACAATGAATGCACCCTCTCCTCTTCTCTTCGTATCTGGAAGTAGGATTTCTTGTAAGCCCGTCTATTCCATATTTTCTTACCTACTGAGTCTTACAGGTAGGTAAGCCAGTCCGTGAATGTCGTTACCCATGCCATTGTCGTACATTAAAAGTGCGACCGAGCAGAGCAGAGCAGAGCCGCCTTCAAAACAGTTACCTAGGTTAGGGTATGTTAGGGGATGACGTGAGTTAAACCCTTGTAACCCAAAGGTCCAGTCGAGACCTAAGGAGGTCATGTGATGATTATAGCATATGTGTCCCATGTGTTTACTCGGTCTAGTTTCATAGAACTCGTTAGAATTTCAGCAGAGCGGCGCGAGTTTGACGGTATGTAACGTTAGCCCGGCAGTCGGTTTCAAGGTTCAAGTTTGCTGTGTAATTGGTATGGTACGTATGCACTCTTTTTACACGCCGGGACACCTAATTCACTCACTCACCTCCCTGGTCCCAGATTCTTGGGATCGTAGCGGAAAATGACTGGAAGAGACCATGGCTAGGCACAAGTGTGAGAGCGAAGGATGATGCTATATTACATACTTACCTAACTTTTTATGCTTATTCAATAGGCAGCTATTCCCGTCCTATCCCAGCATGATTGATTGGTGCCCTGCCTTTCTCACAGGTTGGGGCTTATGTATTACCTACAGCACCTCCCTACCTTGTCAATTTGCTCGGACTTTAGATGCTGACCTGGCTAATGATAATGCTTTAAAATGACCTGCGGCGCTGATCTTTTTCCTAAGACAAATTGGAATAACCGTTTTCCCCATAAAATCCGACCCCGGTACATACTTGCATACATCGAGGATTGATTAGTCGAGGCTGTGTGATCTAGTGAAGGATTTAACGTAAGAAAAAGATGGAAAGGGAAACCGATCAGGACCGATAGACGATTGAGACAGCAGGCAGGTAATACAGATGACGGAATGGAATGGAAGACAGAGACTGTATCTACAAATACGTAAGCAAAAAAAAAAAGGGTGGCAGGTTTTTAGTTCAAGATGAGAAAGATGAGATGAGACTGAGATTGAGATGCATTCTCCACGTTTTACCCTACCCTCCCCTTGCTTTAGGTCCCATCACACACGGCACTTGTGTCCGTGAAACAGCCGACCGGTAAACGGTCGTTACCTAGTACCTACATATGTACGTACGGTTTACACCGAGAGCCTCGTACATATAGTATTACCTACTTAGGTGGGACGAACTGCGAAATTGGCAGGGGGTTATTACCACTTTTTGTCCTGATGAAAGTGTTTCACGTTTCGTAAAAATACTTGAGCTATCTAATGTGTTTCTTTGGTACCTTTGTAACCTACGAGATGGTATGATACATACCATGCTACTGGTAAATAGAGAAACGTGAGACTACAAGCCGTTCATTTGTCCTTAATAACAGTAAATCCACATCTCGTACTACCTTCATAGGCATCTAGGTCACGGATCGCAAGCCTTGAAAAAGACGTAAGTACGTTTATGAATGAATGTGTTTTGACGTCGGGAACCCGAGTCCACCACCCACGGCCGAATGACAGACTCGCGCTGGTGCGGTGATTTAATAAGTGGTGAGATTCTTCGATTTCCACTTGCCACTTGTCAGACTTACCTGCTATTTTAAGCAAGTATGTAAAACAAAATAGCCTTGTCACTATAGTAGAACATCGGCAAAGCTTCTGGGATGCCCCTGGGTTAAGGCTCTTTAGTATCACGACTAATACCGAAATAGGAAGGAAACCGGGGATTCCCATCACGATGAAAGGGGTGCAACGGCTTAGGATAGGCAGGGTGAAGAAAGATGGATCATGGATGAGATTGTATGTATGTATGTATGTAGGTACCTATATCACAAACTCATGGCATGTGAAACTAATATATATAAGATCGAGATGATCGTCCCTTAGAGAACGAACTAACTAGTACCACAAGCATCAACTGTTCGATTCATCTTTTCGATTCTTTCTCGATCATTAACAACTCTTCATCATCTTCATATCCTTAACTTCATTTCTTTCTTCCCATTTTCTTTCTATTCTCACTTCCGCAACAATGGCACCAACCCAAACCCTCCTCGCCACCGCCGCTCTCTCCCTAGCAGCGTTCTCAGGGCTATCCCAAGCCCGTCCCTTCGTCGAGAATCACCAAGTCCGAGCAGCAGATGCAGACTGCACCTGCTACAAGGCCTCAGCAGACACGAGCAAGCTCTACGGGAACCGCAAATTCTTCGACTTCCGCACCATCCAGAACCCACGCACCCCGGCCCCTATAACCGGGGGTCGGGTAGCGGACCAGAACGCCGGGAAGACGCACCCGTACTTCTCCACCTCGGACTGGGCCGACTGGTTCCGGATCCAGAACTGGACGCGCGAGCAGGGCCTGCCGGGCAGCGACAGCACCGTGTACCGGGTCAATTCCGCCAACAACGTGTATATCGGCTCGTCGGGCGATACCAGCGGATCGCACCTGGCCATGCGCACGGTGCGGCAGGGCGACTACCAGTCCACGGCCGAGGCCGAGTCCGCGATCCAGGACTTCGAGTACTTGAGCATGCGCTTCCTCGCGCGCACCGTGGGCGACAACGGGGCCGTCACGTCCATCTTCACTTTCATCAGCGACACGCAGGAAGCCGACGCCGAGATCCGCACGTTCACCGACAGGCGCGTGATCCAATATACCAACCAGCCCGGCCAGATCAACGGGGAGCCGCAACCCGAAGCCACGCGCGTTGTGGAGCTGCAAAAGCCCTGGACGGAGTGGCTAGAGTACCGCTATGACTGGACGCCCGGCTCGAGCGATTGGTACGTCGATGGCAACAAGGTGGCCTCGATACAGTTCCAGACGCCCACGGACCCCCTGCTGGTTATCATGAATGTCTGGAGTGATGGCGGCTCCTGGAGCGATGTCATGAAGGTTGGAGGCCAGGCCGAGATGCAGGTCCAATGGCTGGATATTACCTACAACCGTGCCGGCTCTCAGCCTGGAGAGGGTGATTGCGCTAACGTGTGCATCGTGGATGATCTCATCTAGTAAATGGATAAATCTCCTCTGGGGTTTTCTCTCTCTCTAGAGCTCGCTGGAGCAGCTCAAATCTAGATATGATGGCTTTATTCCTTTTGTCAACTAGCTAGGATCCGGATCTTAAAAACTGGCGGAATTCGATAGATTGGTGTGTCGTTGTTCTTTGGTTTTTGGTGTATATAATTGACCCTTTCTTACTTTTATAAGTACATACAATTCCCTAGTACAAGGGCTAGTTGATCTCTGGTGAGAACTTCCGGCGTATTAACTGCATCTATGTATATAGCTGGACACTTCACTTACCTGCTCGGAGTTTGCCTCTCAACGTCTCAACGTATCGCAAAGTGAGTTGTGCGCGCATGTATAGAGAGCCTAGGAGCTGCTCAGCCTAACGAGTGATGCGCACCGTTCCAAAATCCTGGCTACAACCATTTCGACGACATAATTGGCTGCTTCTATGTATCTGATTGATTGATTACTTTGCGACAAGGTCGATTTTCGGAAACAGGAGGTTGAGAAATATATCCGCAGAAGAACGGGTTCGGTGAATGCCATTATAGATGTGCAGTCGTCATTATTTATTACTCATGATATATATATGTCTTTGTCTAGTTATAATTTATATCTCGGTAGAAGTGGCATTAGCTCTCGCCTTCGACCTATTAGACCCAGGCACAAGCGAGCCAAGGCCTCCAACGAGCAGTACCCTATTAGAAGGCGTAGGCTCACTGAGGTCGTTTAGTTCTACCTGACTCTCAGATTCACGTGCGCCTTGCCTTCCTGCGCGCTCCCGGATCGAGCTGGAACTCGATTCTCCATCTGCTAAATCGCCATGGCTGAGTCCGATGACGCCATCGTACTCTCGGAGATGGAAACGCTCTCTTTTATTGACGTCGCTTAGTTGCGGTAACGTGGCGCCGGCAGCAGCGAGTTGGGCACCGATCGTCGCTAACATGAAAGTGTCCAGACGGCTTGCGAAGGTCGGTCTGCCGTAGATGAAGACCATCAGACCTACGAGGGCTATGATCTCTATGCCGAGCAGGGCCGAGATGATGATCTGTGCCGGTAGGGAGATGTTCGGCTTGTCGAAACTCGCCCCGATGGATGTGTAGATCACGTTCCCGAACACTCTGTTAGAGGCAGCCCTCGTAAGGGTCGCGTCATTGGCGAGGAACAGGGCGGCCGTAAGAGTCTCGTTCACGCGATCAACCTGCCTGAAACCGTCGAACCAATGGTAAACTTGCTTTTTGATGTCAAGCAAAGCGTCGTCAGCATCATCATAAGTTATTGGACGCCCGTCCTCGGTGAACAGGTCACAAGGATCATCTCGGTTGGAGAATGGCTCGAAATCCGAGATTTTCGAAAGGGGTATGCCATTTCTGCACATGCCCCGGTAGATCGATGTCAGCACCTCGGTCTCTGATGTCGCTGAAATATTTTGCACGGGATATAGCCAACCCCCGTTTCCAAGCATTGAAAGCATCGTAGTCATTAAAGGCCCTGGCGTAGGTTGACGATAGTCGTAGATCCGGTCGCCGTTGTACGACCATTCTGGATTTGGGTCGAGGCTTTGCCAAGTCAGCTATTTAGGTCGCTCATCCTTGGAGCAGTCGGGAAGGATAGGATGGGGCTTTGGCATGTGGGAGTGGGAATGGGAGTGGACTGAAACCTACTCATTCTCATCGTAGTTGTCATTAGGTGCTTCTTCGAGCAACGGGCCAGCTCTGAAGTTGTTATGGTAGTTAGGGAGCTCAAACATTCCTCTTGTACTCTTTGCCGAGCAGCGAGTGGTAAACGAGCCGTCACTGAAGAATATGGAATATGTTCCATTAGGCAAAGTAGGCCTGTCGACATCGATGAAGAATACTTCCGAGACATTCTGTCGATCACGAGTCGTCGCCCAAGGAGAGCTGTCATATTCGCCTGGAACACACCAACGGACAGTGACCTGGGTTTCGAAGGGGCCGTCATCATTGCGGGGTGTCTTGTCTAGGACCGGCAGCGATAGAGAGCCATCCAGCGGCTTGAATCCGGGACAAGTGTCCGGGAAGAAGTCCCTCGACACCAATTCGCAGTGAATCGACGAGTTCATGCGCATCGCATAGTACCGAAGCACACCAGTGTCGACATTGGAAGGTAATGCACTCGCAAAGAAATTCCACTTCCCAATCAGTTGATCGTCAAGTTCTGGGAAAGGCTGTGCCCACGCCTCTGGACCAGGGTAACCTTCGATCCAGAGCCGCGGCTGAATGCCATGCTCCGACTCAACAGCCAACCTTGTTGTTAATTCACTTAGTACAATATTAATTGGCACCCGGCTAAGCGTGCCGGGGTAGGCGTCATGGCCGAGGATTCGGTAGCGTGAGTCATGGTCGTCCTCCAGAGCCGAAGAATATAGTACATCGTTTGGAGTTGCAACCGTAATACGCTCCGAGGTAACCAAGGCCGACTGTAGGATTGACTGCAGTAGTCCTGAGGAGCGTCAGCCAGCCGGTCTGTAAACCTATTCTTATATCCATTTATATTCGATTTCTACGTACCGACGGCGACCAATGCTAAGGATCCGTAAGCAAACCTTGGCGGCGCATATGCGAGTTGAAAGGAAGGTGGCAGTCTAGACCAGGGCGCATCGGCTAACGAGAGCATCTCGAGGGCATTGAGGCGCTGGCCGGAGTGGCGTCTCTGGACTACAACAACAGCCGCGTGGTTGAGGACCATACCGATAGCCGGAACCGTCAGAAGAGCAGCGACGACATTGGCCACTGACGCGAATCTATAGAGCCCTTGCGACGTGTGCACCGCCTCTTCGCCAATTGAGCCGTCCACGACATCCCACGACATAGCTTTGGCCTCCCCCTTGCCTCCTATCGGCTTAATATTAAGGACGTTCAGAAGGACCCATGGCACCACTATCAACGCCAGAAAGAAAACGGTACATAGCAAAGTAGACCAATGTCTGTATAACAGCAGGGCCTTCTTCTTTTTGTTGTGCCCAAAGTCGAAAGCAGAGTTCATGGCAGGTGCACCCGGCCCGGTCCTCCGCTCGGACGTTGGCGGCGTGTAGGCCGGCGGGAGTTGTTGATTTGTCGCCATTTTTATGCGCTTTCTGGATATAGCCAGGACGGCCACAAGAGCGACAAGGAATGACAACAACCAGACTATCGTGCTCTTACGATATAAGGTTCCTAGTCTACCCCTTATATATAGGCACTTATAAGTAAGCATACACGACTGTGCCGCATGTTAATCTCAGAGCTTGCCTTGGCAGACACATGGTGGTCTGGCATGATCGACCCTAGTTGCGTTCTAGTATTGGTATTCAGCAGAATACGACGATGGTGGGTAAAAGCCAAGCCAAGCTACAGCACACCATCAAAGGCTTATCCATTAGTGGGGCAAGAGGCAGCCTGCTAGACTGGGGAAGATAGTCCCTTCGTGGTGGATAGGCCATCTGGATCTTGGTGCCTTGTGAATATGTATGCCTACATACCCGACATACAGCATACATTTCATAGAACCCAGATCAATAAAGGGTGTTTACGTAAGCGCCACCGTCTCGCAAACGTAAGTCAAAATAAGTCGTATAGGATAGCTTGCTCCCATTAAGGCTGTCGCGTATAATCAATTCCATGATAACATTTCAAGACGACTTCGGGAGATTGATGAGAAGGAAGGAAGGACCTAATGTTCTCTAGAAGTAGTGGAGGTTAAGTGGTGCCCTAATCTCTGGATAGACTTTGGGGCAAGTACTTAGACCAAGCTTAGAACTCATGCTTAAGCGAGCCTGCCGTCTAAGGTTAGGCGCTTTAGCTTTATTTAGGGGTATTACGATGGACGAAGTGGCAACGATTCGATGTTGCATTAGGAAAAGATAAAATAAAAGGACACAAACCCGGCTGTGTTGGAGGCTCCCACTAGCCGATGTGCATAGAAATTAAATAAGGAGCCATAGCTGGGTTAGGTGAAGCTCTATTTTGCCTATCTAGTACAGGTATCAAGAGAGAACTCTCAAGGCAGAAGCTCAAGGTTAGAGAGAGAGACGCATAAGCGATAAAAAGGCATATCAGGCTCGCATCCTGGCAAACCATCAGCCTGCTATTAATCTATCATATGCTTACTAACTATATAAATACCTCTCGAATAAACTTTCGGCTTACCTATGTTCCGTCCTTCGTTGCATTTGTATTTGAAAAAAAAAGTCCCAGCACGACGCCAAGACGCTCTTAATGGGGGTTGGGTATACGAAAAAAA
>Ga0247782_1000426_pt1 | contig 28771 bp, 20 predicted proteins | sample UWRJL019104C5_FD_179928 | JGI IMG/M metagenome (GOLD analysis project Ga0247782, IMG submission 179928) | Plant litter microbial communities from Arlington Agricultural Research Station in Wisconsin, United States - UWRJ-L019-104C-5 | ecosystem: Environmental > Terrestrial > Plant litter >...
CGCCAGCCCCGCAAAGTGCGTGGCCAACTTACCTACCTTTTCTACAACCTACTTTTTGCAACGCCTGCCCTTAAGGCCTTGCGCCCTTACTTTTGCAACCTGTTATACTATGGATAGTTACAGTGGTGGCCCAGTTGAAGGCACCTGCTACACTGTAACTGATGCATATATGGCTTGTAACAGTAACCAACTTGAGGGCAGGTAACTTAGTAACTCATGTCCTTTTGCGGAATTTACCTCAATAGTGTTGCGGCCATTGTAGTGCAAACGTGAGTGTAAGTGTGTATATGACTTCAAGTAGGCTGATATACAGTGCCAGTGATATTGGTAGACCAAGTATTAGATCTGCTTGCTGTCTGCCAGGCGGCACTAGTTAAATTCGGGCTATGGGTGCCCCCCTACTAATTTCATGGGTGCCCCCCTACTAATTCTCTATTGAAAAGCTCCCGACTAAAGTCCGATTACACACACTAATAGTATACCGCTTGCCGGTGGGTCTTCCCGCTTTGGGCTAGCGAGGATGTATGTAGAGACAGAATTTCCGACTTTGGCGTACCGGTTTTTCCTGGCAATGACATCATTTGCAAGCCGCGGGGTCTCTGGACGGTGGTAATTACAGTATATGCGATAACATACAGTACATCCCTAGTCGAAGAACCTGGGCACAATGAGACCGCAAGTACCATGAGTGCATAGGTACAAACCCTACCGAAATAGGTATATATGTAGATAGCTTGTGTTCCTTCGAGTCTACCAAGTTACCCAGATTGCACCCTAGTTCTTCGTAGAAATCTCCTGAGGGGCAGGTTGTATTGGGCGACACTAAGGTACAGGCATCCTATGTATCACGCATACCGGTTAAGCGAGCATAGAAGGAGCAATTTGAGCACGGTAGGAACCTACATAATATAATAACCAAAGTATTTGGTTGTATATAGTTCATCACGCAACCATAAGACTCCAAGATAAGACAACCTATGCTACATTTTGTTGTCGGATCCATCGACGTCCACTTGAGTAACCATGCACCAGCTGCCACCGGGTGGTGCTAAGTGACCCTATGTGGCTGTGAAGCTGTGGCTGGGCTGAAGCCAACCACAACGGCCCAGACTCAGGCAATCCAGAAAAACTAGCTACCAAGGCCATCCCCTGCAGGCTGATCCCGATCTTAATTGAAGAGGCATTATCGTACATTAGCAACTGACCCGTGACTATCCAGCCTCAGTTCGACATTGGGTCTCAACCATCTGGCAGGAACAAAGTATAGATTAGTTTACTGCCTAGGTACATCTTATGTTAATCTCAATTTGGCCCTTAAACCCTGTTATCACGGTTTCTATCACAGTTCATACTGCCAGGTGGTCCGTATAGACATAATTTTATCGCACAAAGAAGTAAATAATCTCTGTGAAGCAGAGATTTGCAGAGATTTCTTGTATCTACTTATCTACTTATATAGGGATAGTTGTAGTCCGTGCTCAGTGTCCGTACTTCGAGGCCGGAGCTGGTTTGGACCCGAACCGTGGCAGTTTCCTTCTGTGTAATTGGATAGACCTAAAGAGTCCGCTGGGTATAATCTTGTCTACGGCCGGGACTAAGTAGCTGAGGAGTATCAAGAATATGGGTAACCATAGGAACTGATACATAAACCCTGTGCTCGGCGGCATTACCCGTGACTAGCCGCTCGTCGCGAATTCCAAGACAACTCTTAGCCGGTTAACCTCGATAGGGCTAGAATGTCTCTGTATCAACAGGTGGCACCCAGGTGTCATGTCTGAGAACCATACGGAGAAAATCTCCGACAGAGCCGTGTGTCTCTATCACCCTGATTTCTCCGAGGGGTCCGGACTCTGCGGGTGTTATAATTCTGTTCCAGATCTGCTCCGCTCCGTGTGAGCGCTATGCTCTGCACGGACCACATTCTTGGAACATGGCAAAGGGAATCTCATGGAAAAATGATTTCGCTAATCCCGTAGGAATTAACGATATATATTCTACGTGACAAAATCTCTACCTAACTTACGGAAAAATCTTTCATTATTGTGCAATAATAACAAGTTATTCCCGCAACTCCTGGCACCCCGAACAGCGGTACTAGCTACCTATGTAGTCCAAATAATGATTGACAACGACATAGACGGCGCCAAGCTCACTAAACCAGCAAGTATGATGCTAGTGTTGATTACCGCCAGTACCCAACACCTCCCGAGGCACTTCATTATTTTGACGGGGTCAGGTACGGATTGGGAAAGAATGTGGAGTTCAGTAATCCACAACCCCCGCGGGGGTGACTGGGGATTGCCTCCGGTTCTTCAAGAACTCCGTCCATGCATGACTGCTGGCGATACTCTCTTTTCCCATCCGGTCGCTTTTTCTTGTTATTCTAGAACTGAGGACATTCTACCAATAATCAGAGGCTCAAGCGTATCAGGCTGATACAACTTCCTTTGTAATGGGTTACGAAACAGACTATTCCGTCCCACGTGAGACAAAGGCACTCTTCGAGAATGGGATCCTGAGGAATCCACTGCACAAAGACCTCCCACCCGAACTCGCTAGCCTCGCTAAGTGTGTGAACTTCGAGGGTTCGGTAAAACCGAGCGTTCCGATAAACTGGCGTTTTGCTGAGAGCATCTCTGCTCTGAAAGCGTTCGAAGCAACAATGCTAAACCACCTCGTGTCGAGCAAGTACAACGTTGAGCCGTCCAATGTGACCATCAACACGTAATCCTACCACTTCTCACATCCAATTCGGTCGTTGAACTGCAGACTTACACCAAATTCATTACAGTGATCATGCAACGCTGTTTGTCATGAGTCTTTTAATCTCTAAACTCGTCAAAGACGGAAAACATACTCCGATTGATCTCTTTAGCCAGGAAATGGCCAGGACGTTTCCCAATCGGGATCTTCATCGTTCTATTGAAGGGTTTCACAGAATCCTAGCAACGAATATTTACAAAACTAAGGATAACAGATACTACCACGTGCACGGTATATATAACTCACCCACAACCTTAAGGCTATATAAAGATTACCTAACTATTTCTCTGTATCAGGGAGCATGAATCCAGACCAGACGTTAAGTGCCTTGGGACTCCCCCTATTTGGTGAGCGGGACGATACCTATGAAGCGGCAGTCATGAGACTCCAAGCCAAGGTATCGCAGTTCACGGCGACAGAACTAGACGAGATCATGAACGATCAGTACAAACAAGCCGGCACCGTTGCCTGGACGTCGGAGGAGTACTTCGCGAGCGATCAAGGCCAAGCCAACAGCCATGTCGGACTCTACGAGATTTCAAAAACAAGATCAGGGACAGGATCATCGCAGTCACCATCATGGTGGCCCGAGAACGAGAGCTTACCCTCGTCACCCAAGAGACCTCTCGCGGGTCTCAAGGTTGTGGATCTCTGCCGCGTCATCGCCGGCCCTGCCATCACGCGCGGCCTCGCGGAGATGGGCGCCAGCGTCATGCGAATAACCTCCCCACAAATCACTGACTTGTCGGCGACGCATCAGGACCTGAACTGGGGCAAGTGGAACGCGTGTCTGCATCTCAAGAACGAGGAGGATAAAGAGAAGCTGAGAGCGCTGATCAGGCAGGCGGATGTCGTCGTTGATGGCTATCGACCCGGTGTTATGGAACGTCTCGGATTTGGCCGACAAGCAATTTTGGACTTGGTCAAGGATCGCGAGAGGGGTATCGTCCACGTCAGAGAGAATTGTTATGGTTGGCATGGACCCTGGAGTCATCGGAGTGGTTGGCAACAGATTAGCGATGCGGCAAGTATTATATCTTACATCTTCAACCTGGATACTCAGGTAGCTAACTTGATCATGCCACCCATTTATAGTGCTGTGGCGTTTCTCATACTTACTCGAAAGCGATGGGGAATGAAGGTCTGGAAGCTGTGACACCAGTCTTTCCGAACTCCGACTACTGGTCAGTTCTACCTCGGCCGATGAAACATTCACTTCTCATACTTACAATGAACCAAGCACCGGTGTGGCTGGCAGTACAGCGATCCTGGAAGCCCTGGTCAGGCGCGCCAAGGAAGGTGGTAGCTACGGCGTCGATGTAAGTGCAGTCAAACTCCCTATCACTATACGTAACATAGTAGGTCAGGTTAATGCTAGGATGTGCAGGTCTCTCTGAACTACTACTCACAATGGCTGGTCCGCTCCTGCGGAACATACCCCGACCGAGTCTGGCAAGAGCTATGGCAGCGACACGGGTCACCGGCCTTTCGCCACTATCACGCTATGCAGTACCTAGTTCCAGCGATGATTAAATCCATTACAGAGCACGACGCGGCGACGCTTTTCAACCCTAGCTTCTTCCAGCCTATGCATGCCAAGCACCTTGGTGTCACTTTCATTCGGCCAAAACCAGTTGCGCAGTTCGAAGATAATGCCATTCAGCTGGAGTACCATGTCGGAACACGCGGGAACGGTGTAGACCAACCTGTGTGGCCTAAGGACCTTACTGTTGAGGTCGTTACTGGTGATAACTAGTGCTAAATATCGAGTTGCGAGAACAGTCTAGGTGAGTCGGGGCGGGTCGGGATCTTCGTAGCCACCATCAATCGTATCACACATCTACAACCACTAGCAAGCCTCATCATCAAATAAAAGAAAAGCAAAGCCAACGCAAGTATATTCTCTTACTCTTAATCATAATCCAAGTCTCACTAGCAAGCCAATGGCAATATCTGCGCGGAATGTCAAGGTCGATGGGAATGCGGCCCTACCAATTCCGAAATATCCATTACTGCTCGGGGCTTCTCATTATATGCAGGGGTCTTACGTCGGGGGGCAACCAGACAATTTACCTGAGGGGAATGTGCGATCCCTGCGAAAACAGGGTGAGATGGAGACCGAGACAGGCTGAATTCGAGAGCAGGATGAGGAGAGGAAGAAGAAATAGGATGCTAAGAAGTCCGAACAAGCAACGAAAAAGGAGGAAGAGGAAGAGTAGGAGATTGGAGCGGAAGGGACAAAGAAGAATAAGAGGAAAGGAGGAGTGCATTAGCATACAAGACATAGTTCTTAACACCCCTTATGAGCAGCACAAGTATATCGGATCACGCAAACTCGAGGAATGCTAAAGGCAAGGGCAGTAAGAGCGTTCAAAGGAGAGCGCCATATTCGAGTAATAGGCGGTATAGAACAGGTGCTGTAGAGGTTCTCCATAACGACACAGCTCGAATACCTCATGAACCATGTACCAACAGGCCACAGTCACCCAAAGCAACATTCTCCAAACTACCAAGTATGCAAGCAACGGGATCATTCATCACTTGATGGTATTATAGGGCTTAGTGAACCCCTATCTTTCCAAGCAGACCACATCTGCCATCTCTCAACCAAGAGGATGCCCAATGCCCATCTCCAGATTTCATTAATCACAGCAGGCAGTCGTAGCACTCCTGCTTAGCACATTGGCATATACCCATCCATCTGAAGATACAACTGATCAAGCATTCATTGCAGCGGTCGTCGTTGCAGTAGTCGCGGCGAGAGTCGGGAGAGACCCACATGGCGCTGGAATGAGGTGTATTGATGGATTGCTAATCACCATGACATTTGTCAGTCTCGATTAGAACGGTGAGAGCGTAAAGCCTGGGGTTCTGTCGGATAGGTGAACGTACCTTGGTGGTGGCGGGGGTTGGTGTCGCTGCAGCCAATGTAGCGGCCATTAAGCCCACAAGACTTGGAAGAAGCTTCATCTTGGAATGGAGTGGACTGGGTTGGGATGGTATGGTATGTTTATGCACCGAAACTTCTCGTTCGATATTGAAGATGCAGAGTAGGTAGGTAATTCAACCAGGATATTATTCAATAGCTTTTAGATGATATGGCCGATTAAGATGACGCACGGCAAAGGGTTTATTAATTAGTTGCTATCAGAAGTGTAGAAGTGGAGATGGTGAGGATTAGGTAGGTAAATATTCATACCCCACTTCCTCAACATTTGAAAGCACATCATAGGAAGGCCTTTTATCGCTTTCGTATCTACAACCAGGAAGGTTTAAGTCGTTGGCTACAGCTTCTCATGGGAGGGAAAGTACATAGGTAGGCATGGCCGCATAGGCCGTTATCAGCGAGTAGGCTACAGTGCGACACAGTATAACCAAGATAGGGGTATGCAGAGCATCAAAGCCCATTGGTTACCGAGTGTCCGGAACGCTAAAAATAAGGTTTTCCTTATAGGGGCAATTTAGGGTTAATTATGGTGCCTTTTGAAACGGATTTGTCCCCTAAAGCTTAGTTCTTTTTTCTCCAACAGCAGTCCTTTTGCATACAACAGAACTACCTAAGCATCGATATACTGTGTACTATCTCAAAATTCTATAGCGTATGGCACGTTTTTCAACTACGGTGAGACGTCGTGATAAAGACCAGGCGAATATAATTCAAGCCACAGTCGCACGGCTCTTGGCAGAGTGTGCTTGGCAGACTCGCAGACTAAGTGTTTCCCTGAGGTAAGGAAGTGGGTGATAGAGAATTGCATGGCACTTGAAGAAGCGTCTTGTACGAGAGACCGCGAGCCAGGCTACCCAGTAGAAAACGTTACGTCCATTTTGTTGTAACTAGGTAGATTTTCAAGGAGCCGCAAAAGACACGGTAGCATCCGAGGTGATGCTCTTAAATGCAATCAGTCAACTAACTACCTACTTGGTTCCCCACCCGCTAGGTACTCTATCGGAACATAGTATTTTGCGAGGGTGTCGTAACGATCAGTGTGCTAATAAATATCTACATCTGCTTAAAATTCAAACTGCTAGCATTGTTAGGTTTACACAAAACGACAGCAGATAGTAGAGTTACACACAAGAAGCGCATGTATCATGACTAGGTAGGGTTAGCTTTACTACCCCATGCTCAAGTGGTACAGGATTTAGTTGTTGTAAGCTCTAACACCGTTCTAGCAACCCCTTACCACCGTACTTATACAGAAGGTGGGGAACTGCGGGGACTTTTTCACTTGCATTCAGCATTTAACGCATCTGAGTAGCTAGACCGACCTATGTCTTGTAATCTTCATAGCTTAAAGCATTTCTCTTAGTCATGGTGTAAGTGCTAAGCATTATCTAACATCTATCAAATCTCAATAGAAAATGGAGGAGAAAAGAAACTATTTTGCCGTTTTCAATATGTTGTCATCCGTTACTAACATCGTCCTCTCGTGGCGCTGTAGCAGCATCGCCAAGGGTTATCAGTCATCATCTTACAAATCTTCTTGGCACCACTCGCTTAGCCCCAGACCCATCGCGTAGAACCGATTGGCTTGACTATTGGCCTAGAACACATGCAATATCTACATACTTGCATAGTCTTGCCACAATTGTATTACCTATCTAGTGCGGACGTACATGCGAAATAATTTTTGCGTTATCTAAGCAGCAGTTAAACAACGCTCCTACTCCTACCTAGATTATACACATTCAATATCACTGAGAAGTAACGCGCAATTATGTCATAGCATGGAATGGTCGGGTACATCATGACGCCCGAGAACTGTCAAGAGAATCAGTGACCGACGGCAGCAGGGCTCGGGGAGTATAAAGAGGGCATAATAACCCCTTGTGGAAGAAACTCCTTCTTTCTCAACAACCATAGCTTCATCCATTCCAAGTATTCAGGACTTACCTTCACGATCTATCTATCAAGCAAACTCAAGCGGTTTTACTAAACGCATCGTCTCAATCGCCAACATGGGAAACTACACCTATGAAAGACTCAACAAGGCTGATGCTGTAAGACCGTCATCCATCCCAACCCATCCCTTTCGCTTCGTCCTTCCTGAGTAACTGCCTATTCAACTAACATCGTGTCCCAGGCCCTCATCATTCTCGACATCCAGGAAGGCCTCTTCAGCCTTGCTCGTGACTACGACTCTGCGCTGTACCGCAACGCTATCCAGGCTCACGCCGAGTTGGGCAAAGCATTCGGGCTTCCCGTCATCATGTCTACATCTGCCGAGACTGGTAAGAATCCACTCACCCGTTCTCCCAGCATAGTGTTAAAGTTGGAACACAATACTGACATTACATGCAAACAAGGCCCCAACGGTCCGCTGCCTAATGAGTTTCTGAAGTTGTACCCTGACGTCAAGGTCGTCAGGCGTCAGGGCGAAGTTAACGCCATGGACAACGACGAGTTTCGGGCCGCCGTTAAGGCTACTGGGAAGTCCCAGATGATCCTTGCGGGAATCGTCACAGATGTTTGTAAGTCATACTAACTTGCCACATCCCACACTCCCCTTTACCACCCCAAGACCACCGTCTCAAGCATCCTATTTACCATCAAGAACCCTATTTTCAAACAAAAGCCCTTATTAAAATCAAAAACAATCTAGGCACGGCCTTCTGCGCCCTCTCCCTCCGCGAAGCAGGTTACAGCGTCTGGGCAAATCACGAAGCCTCGGGCACTACGTCCGTGGAGATCCGCGAGCACGCCAACGTCCGCATGCGCGACGCCGGCGTGCAGGTGGTCTCCTACTTCGCCATCGTGTGTGAGTTGATGCGGGACTGGCGTCACGTCCCGGGTTCCGCTGAACTGCTCCCCGTCCTCGATCGCTTCTATCCTGCCTACGGCATGCTTGCTCGCGGACACCTCGCAGCTGTTAAGAATGGGCAGGTTCAGCCTGGTCAAGAGTCACTGCCTTGATTTTTGCGCTGCTTCGCTGATGTGATTTGTTCGATGGCTGCGATGCTGGTGCCTAATTGGCATCACTATCAGGACTAATTGGTGGATGTTATTGGGGACGATTAAATTTTCTGAAGGTGAGAGGGTGGACGGTTCTGAGAAAATAGGGGAAAAAAGAAAAAAAAAAAGAGGGGGGATCTTGTCTCTTCGTCTCTGCTTTGTCAATGATCTGTCAGGCATTACGGGGGACAGAGCATTAGCGATGAAATGATGCATGCAAAGTAGACAAAAAATTAGGCACGAAAATAAGACGACAAGTTAACCCCGGCAACGCTGCGCAAATGTAAGTAAAAGGCGCCCATAATTGTTTTGTGAAGTGATGATAATTACTGTAAAATCCCTCCTTACAAGGGCTCCGAAATCCCCTGTTTTAGAGTGCTTACCCTTGAATAATGCTTTGATGCAATGCATTTAGCGAATCCACAGCTTTCTGGTTACACCGTCTCTAACCGCCACCCTCGCACTGTTCGTTCGTAGTACTACTATGTATAATCTCATGTTCCACAGGTTTAAGATGGCCGGTTTGTTGGTTGCTTCGTTAGCCCACGGGCTGCTGTGACAAATTTGGCTACATGATACCGTCTGTACTGCGTAACAGGGTTGTTAATAGATAGGTGATCTTGTCCATTCTTTACGCGTTACGCGTTGAATTTATAGGATGATCCTCCCGCTCCTCCTTCATTTCATTACTACCTACAACGGGAGAAAGCCTTTAAACACCTAACTGAGTTTGACTAAAAAGAAACAACAAATGGGAAGAAGAAAATAATGATGAAAGGCGACGACATAACCTTGACAACTACCCATTCCTTGGCGAGGTGACCAAAAACCGGGGAAAGAGAACCGACTCCTTGTACTTCATGCATTAACAACCCAACTCCGAATCAGGGAATCGAACCCCGGGCTTGACGGCACACGAGCAAACGACGAGAGCGTCAAATGTTAGCCACTACACTAATTCGGATAGATAAACCCAAGTAAAGAGAGTTGCCCACTAGCGGAATCAAACCGCTGATCTTGTCATGACATCCAGTGGATGTTTTTACTGGTGACACGCTATACCACTTAGCTAAGCGGGCTTGCCAAGAAGTGCTCCTGTTATTGGAATTTTCACGCGGAAACAATGCTTCTGTAAGAAGGCCGAGGTGTGAACTGACGCAAATTTGTCGAATTTGAGCACATTGTAAATGACAAACCTCGCGATAGTGCTCTGTCTTGCGATAATGTGTCTTGCAGTTACCTATAAAGGTCAATAAATACTCAGTAAGCGACCCGGGGAGCTGATGAAAAGAAAGTCCCGTCACTTCTTGGTTTGCTTCAGCCGAGGTCGGACAGGAGTTCTATTGCGCCTTATGTTACGGAAAAAGTGACGTCGCTATTCCCATGTAGAAATTACCGATATATATTCTATACGACACCTTACAAATCACGGAAGCATAGAAAATCAACTCACGAGCACGTCACGTTTGCCCATGGGTCAAATTTCTTCTGGGCTAGCTCGATAATGCTGCCATTCCCGTCTACTATCTAGAAATTACATGACCGCCTTCTATGGTTCACAAGCATAGAATGATTGAACCGAAGCCTACAAAACTAAGCACGGTCCCTGGATAAATGTTGTTTTTAAGGATCATCGCACGCGTAAAAGTCAGGCAGGTTTAATTACTCAGAGACTCTAAAGAAAGCGTTAGAAGAGTCATATTGCTACCTGTGAGCGAAAAGGTAGATAATTTGCATATTGCATGACGGGAAAATTAGAGCATTGAGAAGAAATCATATATTGAAGGAAAGTACAAATGGATCTGCGTCACTCGAACTTTTTATATGTAAAACAACCCGGGGCGTGTATTTATATTTACTTCGTGATGCTTAGATACAGGCTAGGCTAATGGGAACATCTGACTTGGGTATTTACGCGTGCAATATTCACAATGAAAATCTCGAGCTTATAGACAGCGCTTGTACAGATCTGTATCATTCGTAGTTAACTTGTAGTTCGTTTAAACGTCTGCACAACCGACAACCTACCGGGTGAGTGAGCTGGTCGAGGCTAACCTGATGCAGCTGTTTATGCCCTTAAAATTTACCACGGACACTCTGAAGTTGACGCCGACGTTGAATATGCACTGTACAATAAAAGTAATAGTCTGCGCTGATGGACTGGCAATCTCGGCGTCTTGGGGCGGCGGGTCGCCTTGTAGGATCTAATATGGTTGAGGTTAGGCCAAGGGCCGTGCCAACGGGACTAATTCACCGTGTTGATATATAGTATCCTTGCCCTCTAGGGTATTTTGAGATGAATAGGCTGTTTTCTTTCCCAGAAATGTAACCAAATTCTTAATAAATTTATCTCGGAATAAATTCCTTCTCATGTACCTTGAAGAACAGGTGCGGCCAGACCTTCTGGCTGACCACAGCGATTTCGAGGCAATTTCTCAGCCACAGCGGCTTTGTCAGGTATGATTTACGGCGAATGAAAATTGGTAGGTTTAGAAAGCACGTAGGGCGATGTAACATCCCTAGTCAGCGACTTGTTTCTATATTTATAACTGGTCCTTTTTGCGAGTAGTGGTCGGACACTGACACAGGTGGCGGCCCCAGGGTCACCTTTCGCGCATCCAAGTTTACGATGGAGGCATGACGGGCTTCCGTGACCTTAACCGTTACTTTAAGTAGCCCATGTGATGACTTTTGAATGAGTTGAGAACGGTTTCTTTGATACGTGGTAGTCGCATTGCGGACTTGCCTTCTGAACTTCGGCTCGTCTTTCGCCATCCTCACATTCTCGGCGATGCAGCCCTCGAGTCCTATAAGTTTGCCCAGTGCGAAGCGGACTGTGAGGATTAAGACAAACCCATGACCGTTGGCGTTTGCATACTCGAGAGCGCACGGCTTTTGATCGTAAGGTGACGAAAAGTCCAGCGAGGTCGAAGACAAGCCGCCTGTTGCCGGATGTTGCCATATTCCTTCTGGCTTTGTTGCTTTCAGCTTGAACTCGGAAGCTAGCCTAGTGAATGGCTGGATGAGTACAGGTCTGTTGGCCTGATCGATTTGCATAGTGAGGCTCCGTGTGACTCTGTTTTGCAACTGTATGAGAAGGTCCGCGTGGGTCGCCTTTTCCTTGGCCTCTTGGAGTGGAACTAGGGCCATACCGTCCCTGTAATTCACTCGAACATAAGATCCGTACTCCCGCTTCTCCTCGATGTAAATTCCAATTCGCTTGTCATTTTCTCCGGCCGGATGACAATTTAGGACGGCGATGTGCCCGTTTGATGCCGTTGTCAGAGTAAGACTAGGGATGATAGCCCTGTTTAGGTTCGTGGAAGGAACAAGGATTGAGGTAGTCGTATCCGCACGGAATATGAGTAGCGAGATTTGCAATCCCTTGTTGGTTGCTGCATAAGGCGCGTAGATCTCGGCAGTCTGGGACCTGACGATGTGGCCTGAGCCAGCGAATGATTTCGGAGACGGGGCCAGAACCCCGCCCTGTATGCCCCGCCCGGACGCGAAGCCTGGTATCATGTCGCTGACCCCCCACGCAAAGATAGTCTGATCATCCGATTCTTTCGTGATCTCTTGCTGGAGGCGCGCAAAAGCTTGCTCGCCTTCGCCGTATAACAGGGGCATATTGACACCAAATATCCCAAGCAAGCAGTAGGCCTCATCTTCTATTCTGGTTGTCTGTCGTTTTGAAGCCCAGGACATTCGTTGAGCAATGCTGAATTCTTCCAGGTTTCTGGAGTCAAAAAATCGCGGGTTAATTTATGTGATTTCAGCGATAATCATGGCCAGATCACGACGATTGCCAATGTTGACCCAATCCACAGAGTAAAATATGACTGCTGACGGGGCCAAAAGCTCTTGCAACGTCCAACCTCTCGTGAACCAACGGCTCGTTAGGAAACTATCCGGTAGATTAGGAATGGTTGTGCCGTCGTCTTCGCTAACGACGTCATCGAGGTATGCGTAGCATATTGCGGCATTATGATACCATTTGGACATGGAATTGATCGCTTCGGACAACTCTGCAGAGCTACGTTTATCTATGCAGCAAGTGTCGACCCACTGTTCTCTTGGAATTAGGATCTAAAACCTGGGTAAGAAGTTTGGTTGTGTTTCATACTACAGCCTCGAGACCATCAGATGCTGCTTGCTTGCAGCAGCCAGCAATTTTCTTATAGCCTTCCATAATCGGCCCTCTTCCTGCCTGGAAATCACTGAAAGATACCTCTTCTTTTCCCCATGTGTGCGACTACAATTTTGAATATCAGTCAAATTCACGAGGAAACTTGAAGTGTTGATGCTACTTGCGAGTATTGCGTAAGGCGGGATGTCTCCCCCTTCATATTCGCGTATCTCCATGGTAAAGATATAAATTAACCGCATTTTATCGCAGCTGTGATAGTCATTAATACCTAAGACACGTATTTAAAAAATGTAAATCTTCGACTGTTTCGACTAGTCTAGACGCTTTAGTTAGGTGTTATTTGATAGTTCAAAGGAGGCGCGTGTGAGGCAGTATGTGCAAGGCGTCCGCCAACAGCCCCTCACCTTCATACGCTGCCAGTGCATCTCCATTGCCTTAATTATCAAGAGAATTACTTGCTGCGCACGTATTACCCGATTAGGAAATTGTTAACTCTGCTGCCGGCCCGTAAGCCCCACAAAATGCATGTAGCACTACCTTCAACACTTACCAAGGCCTCACAACAAGCCGTCACACTATCTGAGGCCATGCGGATCGAGGGCTACAAAACGCACTGCCGAAGGCTGCAAACAGCTGTAAGTAATGAAAACACCCAAAAACGGCATTTTACAGCAGTGTGTGCGTGCGAGTATGTGTGTATATGATTTCAAGTATAGTAGCAAGGAGAAGCATTCTGATGTACAGTGCTAGTAATTTTAGTAGGTCATCTATCAATCCATATCTTAGTCTGCCAGGTCTTAGCGGTCCGATCTGGTGGTACGTACGCAGGGAGTAGTTCTCTAAAATAAGCTGGGTAGACCAGTCCTGCATGTAGCTCTAATAAAAAAGGTTTAGCGTATACAGATTTGCCAATCAGCACAGCGCAACTGCAGGTAACGTGATCGCACATGCTGTTTTAACATACAGCACCGCGCTTTAAAATAAAGTGAGTCATGTTTTACGTCTGTCCTTTATACCAATGTCAGTATCAACCTAAAGCTCATTCAAACGTTGAACTTGTTCACGCTTCATGAACATGCGGGTACCTGATTGGAATCAAAGGGCTGGCAAATATGGTGACAGAATCTTACAGATCCTACGTGCAGAGTGGCACCTTGGTGTTACTGCATTTGGGGGTCCACCTGTCCACTTTAAGATTGTAAGCAAATCTATTCCACCGTCTTTAAGATCTTTGATTAAGGCTTAACACACCTCATTATTTAGTTCCACGATAGATTTGTAACCCAGCTTCAATGGATTGATGAGCAACTGGTTCGTTCTCATGCCTGATGTTGAGTTCTAGATGGTCCTAAGAAGTACGCAATAGTACCAAGAGCTTTTCAGTATCTCCCAGGCTCTATCGGGCCCAGCCAGTACAAAAATGCTCTACTGCATGAATCTAATCCATACAGATCTACTGGGGGCTTTGGTGGGGTTCTTCCTCTGGAGGTGAGGATACACTCGTGCTCGAGGCATCGTCCGGGGTTCCTTGAAGGTCGCTAACAAGGACTGGCAGCCTTCCTGGTGCTCTTGGAATGTTCGGCCTCTCTCTTGGTGTCTCTAGCATTGGTTCTACGCTGCCTCGTGCTGTGTATGCTCTACTATCTGGTCTGAACGCCGCAACCGTCGGTATCATTGCCCTGGCAGCGGTGGAACTCTCAAACAAGGCCATCGCAGATAAGACCACGAGAACTCTGGTGTTTTTGAGCGGGGCCGCCGGCATGCTCTACAATGCCCTCTGGTACTTTCCGGTGCTTATATTTTCATGCGGAGTCGCAGCAGTGGTGTATGACTATCGCTGGCTACATAGACCGATCAAGGCAGTCATTGCTATAGCCCGACGTACACCCAAAAGTTCACCTCGTATAGAGGAGGGCCAGAGTCCCGCTAGGTCCGGAGTAGAGCTTCAAGACGGAGAACGCCTTCAATCGACGCGAGAACCGCAAAAAGCTAGTTCAAATAGGAATCAGAATAGGTCGCGAGAGAGGGAAAACAACACTACGACTCAGGGCCAAGAAGCCGCGGATAACGCGCGGAGCGAGCTTGAGCCAAGGATCATTCCTCAGGCGTATCAGTTAGGCTTTTCCTGGAAGTCTGGTATTGCCATTATTGGGGGTTTCTTTGCGTCATTCACCGCAGTTCTGGTGATCCGGGGGGTGCTGCCAGACCCACCTATACTGTACCGCCTCTTTTCCAATCTCTACCTAGCAGGTACGATAATTTTTGGCGGAGGTCCTGTAGTGATCCCACTCTTGCGCGAATACATTGTTGCGGAAGGTTGGGTTAGTCCACGCGACTTCCTAATAGGCCTAGCTATCGCGCAGGCGTTTCCGGGTCCTAACTTCAATTTTGCTGTCTTCTTAGGTAGCCTGACAGCTGCAAACAGTGGCATTTCATCGATTGCGGGCGCTCTGGTATCCTTTGTCGGTATTTACTTCCCCGGTTTGATTCTGGTCCATGGTACCATGGGTGTTTGGGGTTCCTTACGAAGCAGGCCGTGGGTGAAATCTGGCGTGCGTGGAATCAATGCCGGCGCTGTTGGACTCATCTACACGGCCGTGTATCGCATCTGGCTTGTCGGATATCTGGACGAAGGATTCCAGTCAGGTCGCAGTCTCGGTGATGACCCATGGTGGGTTGTTGTCACGGCTACGGCCTTTGTTGGAGGACGTTATTACGGAATTTCTGCCCCAATTACCATCGTTACTGGGGCTGTACTTGGGCTGGTCCGATATGGTGTGGTTGTTGGTAGTGGCCAGTAATTCGGAGTAGAATGTTTAGGCATTCGTGGTATTATCTTTCTGGAATCTTTGACGGAGTTGGCTCCTATGGAGGTTAGACTTCAAGAACATGGACGGGCAGCATTGAATGTCCTGCGAGACGGTATGCCTGATACTGAATCTGGGTAGGCCACATACTTCGCGGCCTACTGCCGCTCATATGTGTACATAACCGTCACCTACAGAGACCTGGTGACTGCAGGGAAATCAATAGGGGTAAATAGAATTGATTGAAACCATGGCTAAGCATGCGTGGCGGTGAGCTAAGGGCCAGTTCGTTAAATTCCGCGAGTTTTTTTTAGATTGCCTAAGAAAGGAATCAAGTACTTTCCATGACGCTAAGGAACACGCTTTGCAGTATTTAATATAGTAAAAATAGAATATATTGTTTATTTTTTTTATATCTAATTTTTTTTTTTTTTTTAAGTATTTTATGTCACGGATGCGAAGAAAAGGCAGTGGGTGCAAAGACCAACTATACCCTATATTTGGGGGAAGATCTAAAGCTAAAGAACAAGAATCTAAGACAGGGCTTTGCAGCCAAACTATATAGACATATTACTCTCACACTCTGCCGGCAGAATAATGGGTATTCTTCGGAGCAGTGGCTCCAATTGCCATTGTGTGATTGCCATTGTGCAAATGCCTCCATTGACATGAGTGCCTCCATTGTGCGAATGCCTCCATTGACATGAGGCTGCCATTGAGGCTCATTGAGGGTTACTGACAGGCAAGGCTAGGCCGACTGGCAGGCCAAGGCTGTCACATTTTAGGTCACTTTTAGTGTTTTTTGGCCTACTAACTATAAACAAAGGCTTTTTAGCACAATAATTACTGTTTTTAATAAGAAATAAAGTTTTGCAAAAAACTACTTTTTAAAAATAATTTTTTTGCAGAAAAAATTTTTCTAAGCAAATTTTAACTATTAACTTAAAAACATTGTAATAAAGAAACTTGCTAGCTTTATAATTATAATAAATAGCTATAAACTATGCTATAACATATTAAAACTAACTTTATATAGTAATAAAAAGTATAAGTTAGCTTTGCAAGTTATATTTTTAGCCTTATTAGTGTTGAAGTATAAGGTCAAGGTGACATAGCATGTACAGTACCAAGGCATCGTGGCATCTTGTGTATATAACATAGGGCCTTCCCACCTCACATACAGTCAGTTCTGCAATTAATCAAGTCTTATATACCCTTTATTTCAACAATTAGGTTGCATACATAGTATAAAAAAACTTCTGCTCTTGCGCTATCTTAATTTAGCTGTATTTAGCTAGTAAAGTAGATAAGAATGTAGCAAAGTCACTTTTTGCAAAACTTGCGGAATTTAACAAACTGGCCTTTAGTATATGCTAGCGTCGCTTATCCATCCTCGTCCTCTACAAGTAAGAATAGAGTAATATTTACTCGTGCAATCAGCTCGCTAGAAAAGAGGCCAAAAACGACTATTACCTATTACGATTCGAAATCCGAGCAGTCGCGGGCCAGAAATAGCGTTGCCGCCTGTAAGTGCCGGGGGAAAAGCCAAGTGTACCATCACAGGCTTTTAAAAATGTAATAACAAGCTCTCCAAGGAAAACAGGTGTCTTAAAGGCATCCTCGCCATTTACGGGACGAGGTGCTTAGACTCAAAAACAAAGTCCTACGCCACAAACATTGCAACAATAAGGCTATTTCGTTTTCTATTGGTTTACAGAGCTGCCGATAAATACAGTAGGAAGTGAAAACACGCAACTTGGTGAGATTGCGACTAAAGTCAAACAGACGATCACCTTAGCCCGAAACGAAACACTGCTGAAAGATGCCGTCGGGCTAGCTGCTACGCATCCCGACTGTCAAGCAATTAAGTATGCGAACGACAACCTGGGGCATGACCTATACGCTACCTCTTGGGTTGATCTGCTAGTCTATAAGCTTGAATGGGGCCCACTTGGTAAGACCGACTTCTTCCGCATTCCAGACCGGCATTTTGAAGCCTCTGTTGTATTTTGCCGACAAAGAATGGGGTTGTGCAACTGGTTACATCAATGGAGGAAGACCATACCAAATGGCTTTGTTGTGATATAGAGTTTACTAGATTTGCAGCAACCTACACATAGTATTGCCAATACAAGGCGTTGTCTCGGCCTCCGTGCTTCCCTTTGTATGTCGGTCAATGGCTGCTCCGTCCATCAACTCAGCTATTAAGAATGAATATGCCATAATTATAGCTCGCGGCGCAGCCACTACATATAACACATCATATCACCTAAAGAGACCTGGCTATGCAGGCACGTCAATAGGGGGGAACCAAACGAGTGTATTGAGTGTGCGCGCACGCGCGGATGAGTGGTGAAAGTGAGGCTATCTACATGAATGCTGGCGGCGAAATCACTAAATCACCCCTGACCCGGAGGGCCCACCCTGTACACCAAGATGAGTCAACGCGATAAAAGAGCTCTTAGCAAGCAGCTCACTCCTGGCACAACTATCCAATTCTACCTTATGCTTCTTGCTTATCTTCAATTTGTGCCTCTTCTGGTTTCTCTTTGGCAATGCGGCTAGTCTGAGCTGTCTGAACCGCTGAGACTGCGAGATTGCTTCCGATCAAAATGAAAACAAAGACCTGCTTACTTGTTTCCTCCTGGTCATTGACAGCAACCGCATACGAGACTCTCGCTACGTAGCTGGCCAGTTTGGCGACCTCGCCGAGTATGTCGGCCGTCCTGTTGGAAGCCTCCGCCTTGAGCTGACTCAGTTCGTAGAGGTGCCATCCCGTAACAAAAAGAGCTGGCAGGACAAGGACTGCATCGACAATGGCACCAGTAGCGCGTCCGTCGTTGCTTGCGAGACCCTTGAACGCACTACCCACAGCACCAAACTTGGACTGCGCAGGGCCGGAGAACATGAGCGCAGCAGCCACGCTCGCGCCGGCAGTGACGTCGGAGATGATGCTAACAACCTCGTTCTTGATGGGATTCGTTGGCGCGAGGAATGTCACGCCGGCTTCTGCTGCAGATGAGATGCCACTCGCGATCGCCTTTGCAATAGCCAATGGACTGCCGGTTGGAGATTCTGACTCAAGCCCTCCGAGGAAAGCTTCTAGTGATTTTAGCAGCGCGCTTGTACCGTGTCCAGCAACTTGCACGTCTTTCTTAACATCACCGGGGACCTCGACCATCGACTGCTCTTGCGCCGATGGACTGAAGATCTTGACCAAATCTCCCCAATTCTGAGCATCGATGATAGCTCTGACCCCAGAAGTTTCAGGGAACGGCGGCCTACCCTCCACGATCTTGTAGACAACGGTGTAACCAACAGCATCAACCTAGGTAAAGAGATCAAGGAATGAGATATCGGGGAATCCAAGCTTGTTGAGAATATCAGATATGATGGGCACGTGGATTTTGCAATCCAAGAGGGCCACCGTATCTTTCAGAACACCCACGAGGACGTCGAGCAGGGCATCAGCCACGACACGCACGCTAGAGAGGATGCCGTTGACGAGGATGCCAGCGAGCTGTGCAAGAACTTGCCCGACGGTTAAAGAAGCGAACTGCGTGGCCAGGTCTTTCAGCTGATTGTAGGCGCCACTGAGAACTTTGCCTTCATCCGAGATGGCCTGTAGCAAGACGCTGACGAGGTCGTGAACCACGTCGCACGGGGGCTCGCTGCCTTTGAGCGTCAGATCCTTCACGTTGTCTCGGAAATGGTTCGACAAGAGCTGAGAGCCCGCGGTGTGGTCCCTGTTGGGATCCGAGCCGTCGTCCGCTACCGGCTTGTTCGCCGAGTCGCCGAGCGATTGCCAGTCCATACCTGCCCATGCACTTATGGTCTTTTCCACTTGTTCGATGTTATCGTCGAGCTTTTCTCTGGCTACGGAGATCTGGCCAACTTGGTACTCGAGATATTGCTTAGTCACGTTGTGCATGACCTCCTTTGTCCTCTGAATATCATCCCATTCGAACAGGAACGCGACAAAATCGATGATGTGCTTAATCCCCGTCTTGACGGCATTAAATATCCACACGGCAGCCCCGACAGCAGCCTCTATTCCATCCACGACGGCATAATAAATTTTCCCACTAATCTTGGCGAGGAATTGCCAGACCTTGGACGTCTCGTCGAAGACGATATCGACAACGGCGTCGGCGACTGACTTCAGCCACTGGAACAGGTCTCCTGCGGCGATGGCGATATGATCCCAGACATTCTCGAGACCAAAAGCGGTTGGCGCCGGGGCATCGTAGTGCTTGAGCAAGGCAGACGGAACAATGCCGGCATTGCGCGGATATTTGGCAGCCCGTCGCCGTTGGGTGTCCGTGTTGATCTTACCTAAACTCGCGAGACTCTTAGCGACGGTATCCACGTCGCCATCTTGCACGCCTTTATCGATGAGCGGGACAAATTGGGTCGAGCTCCGCATGCCGCCCGCTACAGGATCGCCGCACACCTGTGCACTGCGAAGCTTCTCAACGCTATTTAGGCCCGTGAGTTTATTGAAAGCCTGCTCCATTGGGTTAATGACAGTGCTGGTCTTGTTGCTGTCTCCCGAGACGGTGAGAATCGTGCCGTTGACGTCGGACGTTGCCTCGATCACCGTCACTATACCGGTCGCATCCGTTTCAACTTGCACCGGCGTGATGTCGAGCGCATAATAAGTACCGTTGATGTATACGGACGTGCGGGAATTGGCCGAGATGGCAACCTTCGTATTCATTGCCGGTATCCCAGTTCCGGCTTCGTTGACTTTAATGGTTGTGGTGAAAGAAGTAATCTCCAGCAGAGGTTCCGTCGGATCTGCTGCGAGCTGAATCTGCTCGGACCGCCATAGCTTGTTCCCCGATCCGGTCTCCTGGGTTAGCCTGTAGAGATTGTTCCCATCAGTTGCGAAGATGGTGTTCCCGCCGTCGACTCGGTTCATGTACGCTGAGATCTTCTCGATTCGGGAGAGAACGGGGACAGGAGCGCTCCAAAAGTCGGGGTTGGCCAGATTATCTTGTGCGCAAGAGAGGTAGAAAACTTGGTCGCTCCCATTCTTTCCCCAGAGCGTCGTGACACCATTCCGGATGGTGGCCAGGAGAGTAGTGGTGCCAGCCAGAATTCCGTCCGTGACCAGCGGCGCGGCCTTTCCTGTTCTGCTGTGCTGGGTCTTGTCGTCGAGGCGGTATAGCGTCGAGTCGGTGATGACGTAGAGATCCGTACAAGCATAGCTATCCTGCTCTTTGTTCGGGTTCCTCGCGGCGGCAATAGCTGAAGGGATCTTGCCCTCCGGTGGGTTCAGGACGATTGGTAGGGGAGGACTTGGCCCGTACATATTGACGATCGGCACGTACACGAGCTGAGCCGACTCTCCAGCTTTGCCCTTGGTGTATATGCCGTCGAACTGCTCCTTTCTCACCCGTCCAACGCAGCTCTGGTAATCGCCGCTCTCGATATCAACAGGTACGTCGTGCTTCACCCATTTGCCTTCGTCGATGTGATAGCGCTCAATGTGCCATAGTCTACTAGCCTTCTCGTCCTCGTCTCCTTCCTGTACCGCCCGTCTTGGTTGTTCCTCAGGACGATCCACATCGACGACAACGTACTGATGATAGCTCACTTCGGCAAAGAAGGCACCTCTAACCGTGATGGCCTTCGACTCAACGTTGTCGGCATTGAACTCGCGTAATATCCAGACCGGATTCCCCAACCAGGAGGTGTTGATGGGGCTGTTCAGCAGGGATAGAAACACATGATCACTGCCTCGCCAGTCATCAACGGCCATCAGGAGTCCGATGGAGCCGTCCAGAGCGCTCTGGCCGACATCGAAAGTTCTCACCTTCCCACCTGGGAAGTGTCTCGTTATCGCGTCAGTTGAGAGGTCGCGCTACACCCATCCAGTGGCTGAACTGCCACTAGTCTCTTCGAAAACGAGCAGGGCGCCGTTGGCATCGATCGAGAAGACAAGACTGAGGCCAGCGTCTGTTTGAATAGCCTCGAATTTGCCTTGGGGAGTTACGATTCTGCCACGGATGTAATTGTGTAGGAGCTCGCTTGAATAAGTTATGTCGATCGGCGCTACAGGAGGTTCCGAGGCCGACAAGTCACTCACAACCGCCTGGGCTGCCTTGACTTTTGGTCGGGTCCAGGGGGAGGTGACCGTTCCAGCGTATTTCCACTTCGACGCCTGCTCCGGCGCTGTATAGGTAATGTCACTGACTAGATCTTGGTAGTCGGAAAAGGCAGCTTTCTTGAATGTGAAGACCCGCGCCCCAGGGAAGATCATCTGCTGCATATTGTCAAACTGAATCGGCGTCAAGTTGGTTCCCACCATGTCTTGGATAGCGTCCGTGAGGGCGCCTTCAAGCTCTTCGATGTTGGTGAAAAAGTCGTACCAATGCGTCTCAGGGCCGGTGTGACAGTCCGTCCTTGTTGGGATGTTCTCATTTGTCATCTGTAGCACCCCATTTCGATCAACAGAGATGTCGTATGTATCGGTGATGGTCATATCCACGGGATCGAAGGGAGTGCTGGACATGTCGAGACCGGCCCAAACAGATACCAGGCTATGCTGGGTGACTTCGACCTTGGTTCCAGAGACACGGGCTTCGCAGGTATAGGTTGGATTGATGGACAACCCTGCGTACCAGGGGCCCGTGTGGTCCTCCCATTTTTGTTCCGAGGAATATGTAATCGAAACGACAATGTCCCCCTGGTCCGTCATACGCGCATCGTAAGTCTCGTTATCAACTTTCGGCTCGCCAAGGTTGATGATGTCAGGCAGCTTAGGCCTTATCTCTGTCGATGTCTTCTTGGCTTCGTATTGACCGGTTTTCTCGCTTCGTTTTATGTCCCATGAAAAGTACCCGGTCCCAAAAACATTAACATAGCAGTAGGGGTTGCCGCGGAAGCAGCATTGCTGAGAAATGGGTCTTAATTGTTCCAAGAGGAAAGCACCCAAATGGGTCCGGTTGATAGAGATGACGCCGCTCTTATCGCCCACTTCTTCCGGTGACACCCAGTTCCAGTCGAAGCCCGCAACTCCTGGGAGCCGGTTGTCGTTGGCTGCGCAGAGATAATCCATTGTAGTGACTGCTTTCTGCTCGGGGGTCGGACTTCTATACTTCTGCCCGTCTTTGTCTTTCAGAGGGCTGATCAGGCGTTCGTAGGCGGTGATCTGCAGCGGCGATGGGTCACGAACCTGTGAGACTGCACTGACCGCCACAAGTGGAAGCCCCTGGTCCGTGGCGTTATCGATGTACTTGTTTACAAAGCATTTTTGTAAGACGAGTTCAGCATCAGTCCCATTCGGGACCCCTTCAAAGTGAGCACTCTTGAGGAGGGTGGCGGTGGTCAAGTCCACTAGCAGTTGCTGGAGGCTGAATGCTGTTCCCGATAAGTTGATGAGCTGGCGTTTGAGCTCGTCTCTCTGTTGCGGATGATTTTGGAAGTAGGGCGTATCAAGCTTGGGGTCGAGATCTTCCACCTTGAGGTCGACAGAGGCCGCGAGACTCCACACCTGGTCTCTCCCCTGTTGGTAGACCTCCCAGGCTCCTCTGCTCCATCCGCCAGCAGGGTTGTTACTGACCACCTTTACCTCCTTGAAGAATATGTTGACGGTGACGTTGGAGGCATCGGATCCCAGGTCAATAACTGTCTGTGGCTTAGTCAAATCGAGTCCCTCGGGCAACCCTGCTTGGAGCTCAACACCGGCCATGAATCTTGCGACCGTAAGTTTGGCAATATCCTCATCGTTTGTGTAGTCGTCGCCTTCTTTGGTGCTGATCGTGAATGGGTCGACACCAGTCTGGTTCACCAAGTCGTCCCAGGCGATTTGATCGCCAAGCTCTCCATTGTCGTTGGCCAAGTAGCAGACTCTCAACTTGGGCTGTTCGCCCTGATCGAGATATTGCAGGAGACCTGCATTGATACTCGCCTGGGTTGTCGACACGGTGAAGTCATACCCCCATTTGGGGCCGGAAAGGTGCGATTGGCTGGGAGACATACTGGCTGAATGATGGTGATGGATTCGAATAGTACGTCAGTGGGCACTTGGATAAATGGACATATGGTCTACTACCACCTATGTCCTAGGTCATCCGACTTTATATAGCCGCCTAGATATAGTCTATACCAGTTGCACGGCTTGCCCATTCTCCTTGTAGATCGGTTCGTTCTCCAACCTGGGATAACATCTATATCACTTTGAGAGGCATTGTTAGAAGAGACAAAGAAGTCAGGCTCACAGTACATTGGACGATGAACTACTCTAGCGATGTAAACCGCGATGGAGCTGCGCACACCTGGCCGATTGGTAACCCGTTAAAACGGACGTATTGCCATGAACGAGCAATTACAGTTTTAAGTCGTTGATCTCTCCAGGTTCGCAAATTTGCTCGACTCGGTTAACAGCCCTGCACATACAATAGGGAAGTTTAGCTACGGGAGGTCAGAAGATATCTGCACAATCCGATAGCAACCTGACGCGTGGCAACGAGTCACATCCACCCACAATATGACAATCGTCCCACATCATGACTTCCGAAAGGGGCACCCGTTTTAAAGGAGCTCTGCATAGCCTGCATGTACTCCATCCCTCCTTCCAGCAATAGTAATGGTCAGTTCACCGCTGGACCTGGCCGTATTGCTGTGGTGATGCAAATACAACATGATACAGGCCTCTGCCACTATGTCATGGTAGCAGCCTGTGAAGTGACCTATTTGGTGCAGATTCAGACAACTAGAACAAAATAGTTACCAGGTTATCATCAAGACTTGAAATCACGTCCTAATGCTGTAAGAATTTCCCACACCATACCTAAGTAGTTACCCGAGCTAGAGGAGTGCCCAACTCCAGCTATTACTCCCCCTCGCTCATGTCTGGAAGATTTAAAGCTCGGCGCCTGGCCTTGACATCTTTGTCCGACATAGTCAACATTTTCGATTAAACAGCAACAACTAGATCAATATTAATATTCTACAAGACGTTCAACATGGCCGACCAGCTCTCGAAAACAAACCACTTTCTTCTTGCCCTTGAGCAGAGTCTTGAAGAAAACTCGGTTTCGGTAGGCAACAACCCTCTCGTCGTCTACCTTGGCTGGAAGGAAGTTGGTACTGCTTGGGGCAGGCCAGCAGTCAAGGCGCTTACGTACCTGCGATCGAGTACTCCGGATTTCATGTACGTATTAGTCACGCATCTACTTTAAAGTTTTATATGCTCATGATTTTCCCAGCGACATTGCCAGCCAAGTCTGGGAGGACAGAGTTGTACAATTGACGCTTCACATCCAGGAGAGCCCTCTAGGTATACATCGTGAAGACTTGACAACGTTTCGCCAGGTTGTCCGGGGCGACGATGATAACCGTCGGATTGCCTCTCATCTTGGCGGCGTTCTGTCCAACCTTCGGCCCAGCTTCGCCCCTAACTTCATCCAATACGTTTTCCGTGAGTCTCAGTCATGCTTGGCTCCGCGTCTTGGTTGCTAACGGGAACAATAGACGAGGTGGCGGCCGCCAAAGTTGTCACGACGATCGCAGAACTGCTCTGGAAAGGTCTCACCAAGGCCAATGAAGCAGCTTCCTCTGCCAAGAAGATCGTTGGAAATGTGACAGAAAGATTCTCGGATAAAGATATCAAACTGGACTTCGAGCATCCGGTTTGGAGCGAAGACCGCACGACGTTGACCAGCCCATTGAAGGTTACAAGTCAAAACCTCACGAAAGCGGAGAGACAAGGGCTCATCAACCTCTTGGAAAAGGTGATTAATGAGGAGCGCGAGCGGCAACAGCCAGACCCGAAGAATCCTGATCTACCGACACCAAATCCGGTAGACGCTGAGGTGGATCACAAACAAGCATTCTTCATCGGTCTCGAGATCCCCGCAACGTTTTCCGCTAAGAAGCAGAACTTCCTCGTGACGTTCGTCAAGGACGTGGCTGAAGGGGCAAAGAAAGCAGTTGTTGATTTCATGACAGAAGCGCTTACAGAGCTCTTCGATGAGGTCGACGTCACGTTCGAGACGAGTGCTAAATTGGGTATCAAGTTGAAGCCGGGGGGGTCGGCTGCGGGGAAGTATCTCGCAGAGCGGGCATACGCACAGACTAAGATCAACGACGATCTTCTGAAGGCGAGGGATGACAAGCTACTTGATGCTAAAGAGACGTGGGATATCTCGGAGAGAGTATTGTCGATTGGAGAATAGTGGAAGTGGACCAGGTGCACTCTCTAGATGCGATCATGTGAAGTGAATTCGGATGTGTTATGGAAGAAGTTGTACTCTACATAATAGTGCGTACAAATGTCTTGTTGTTGGTATGGAAGCCTCCAGGACTGGAGGTTTTGGCATCCAAAACTGGAGTCCCCTATACCACGTTCGCCCCACTAGGCGGAAACGCCCACGTGACCCTCACCCTATAAAACTTGGACATAATTATTAATTAAGTTTATTTTTGTAGTAGTTACTATATAACTAAGATAATTAAAGTAAGAATATAAGTTATAATTAAAAAAAAATTTATTAATACTAATATTGCTATATAAAATTTTTTAACCTAAAAAAAGTAAGCATAATTAAAGCTATTACTATTAATATAAGCAAATAGTTGTAGCGCAAAGTGTAGCAAAGAAAACAAACAATATAGTTAATTTTTATTAAAAATAATAACTTATAGTTGCACTGTTTAATACTATATAAACAAAAAATACATTATCCTTATAGGGTATGTTTAAAAGCACTAATAAAACAAATACTGTTTAACTTTTTTTTTTTTAAATTATGTAACAATCCCTACTGTTTAGGACAGTTTAGATAGCTATGGTTTGCTATTGCTAGAAGTAAACAAATAAAAAGGGCTTATGTCTTAATTAATTATTAAAAGGTTTTTTTTATATACTTGGTGGTTTTAGTTATATATTAAGTATATGTTTAAATTAATTACTAAAGATAAAAAAAATAACTATAGCTAGCTAAATATATAAAAAAATATATACTTAATTTTTCTTTTTAAAATAAGTATAAGTTGTAGCTACTATAATTTAGCAGCTACTAGCTACTAGCAGCTATTAGCTGCTAGCTAACTAATTAGATTATATAATAATAACTATAGCATATTTTTTAGTTTAGCAATTATTTTGCTTTTATTTATTTTAATTAGCTTTAGCACAGCTAATAAGTTTTTTACTTATTAGTTTATAATACTATTTTTTTTTTTTTATACTTCTTACTATATTTTTTTATTATGTTTTTAAAACTTTTAGTAATAATTTTGTTAAAAATAATTATTATTAAGCCTTAGCATTTTTAGTTAATAAATTTAGTGCAAAAATAATGCTTTACTTTTATTGCTTAAAAAAATTTATTAAGTATATTAAATTATTTAACTTTTTTTATTATAAAGCATATATTTTAGCAAAATATGCTTATAATAGTTTAAGTTTTTTTTTATATTAATAAATAAAATTATTTTTAAAAGTAATTATATTAAATAAAAAAAGAAAAAAAAATTAAGTTAAAAAAAATTAAAAAAAAAAAAAATAATTTAGCTTATAAAAAATTTAATAATAAGTAATAAAAGCTTAAGCAAAAGCTAGCTTATTTATTTTGCTTTTATAAATAAAACCATTTTTTAAAAAAATATATAAATAAAATAATAAAATAAAGTGCTTAAGCTTTTAAAAAAGATTTAAATAAGCTTTAAAAAAGCCTGCTTTTTTTATTTTTTTTATTAAGCAAAATTAATTAAAATAATATTAGTTTTAGTTTGCTTTTTATATAAATAAGCAATATAATTAGTTAAGGTGTTAGCAATAGTATTGCTTAATAGTTTTAAAAAAATTTATAAAGTGTTTTTTAAGTTTTTATATACTTTTTAAATATTTATATTTTTTTTACTTTATTAAGTACTTAATTATTTAACTTTGCTAATATAAGTTTAGTATTTTTTTAACTTTATATTTATTTAAGTTAAGTTTAACTTTTAGTTTAGTTTTAAGTTTATTATTTTTTAGTACTAGTTTAAAAAGTAATATATAAAATATATTATATATTTTTATTTTTAATAGCAATTTTAGCTTATAAAATAGTTATAATAGTACTTTTAAAATTTTAAAAAGTTTAATTTTAATAAAGTTTAGCTTATTATTTAGTTTTTTTATTTTAATATTTTTATAAAATAAATAAACTTAATTTTTTTTTTTTTATAATTAGCTTTAATAATTTTTGTTTATTATAATAATATTTTATTTATTACTAATAAAATTATATATTTTTATGTAGTTTAAATTATAAGTTTTTAATATGCTATATTTATGCTTTTATATTTAGTAATACTTAGTTTTTAAATAGTTTTTGCTTTTAACTTAAATTATAATTATAAATAACTTTAGCTAATAATATTTTAAATACTTTATTATTTAAAGTATTATATATAAATTATATTATAAGTAATAGTTTTATTTAGTTATTTTATTTATATTTAATATAGTATTATAAATAGTTTTTTAAAACTTAGTTAAGTTTTTTTATTTATTTATTAGTTTAAAAGTAATATATACTTAATAAGCTTTTTTAAATTTTTAAAGCTTTAGTAAATGCTTTTTAAAATTTAAATGCTATTATATATTTTTAATTAGTAATAAATTATTTTAGTATACTATACTTGTTTATAATATGCTATATAACTATATATGCTTTACTTTTTGTTTTAATTACTTTTTTATAAAAAATAAAATATATATACTTATTAAATTTATTAATTATAACTAGTATTAAGTTATATATTACTTATATTATAAGCTTTTTTAATTTTAATAATTTAAAAATAAAGTTAAATAAAACTATTTTTTATAGTTTATTTAATAAATTAATTAGTTTTATTAAACTATAAAGTTTATATTTTGCTGCTTTAGTTTTATTGCAAATATTATAGTTTTTAATAAATATTATAATAAATGTTTTTGCTTTATTAAAGTTATAATATTATTAAAGTTTTTTAAATATTTTAAATATTTTTTAATATTTTATTAGTTTATATTTATAAATTTTTTTAACTACTTGTTTTTAAAGTATTATTAAAATTTATAACTTTTTTTTATATAAAAAGTTAGGTTTAGGTTTT
>Ga0247782_1000427_pt1 | contig 28753 bp, 25 predicted proteins | sample UWRJL019104C5_FD_179928 | JGI IMG/M metagenome (GOLD analysis project Ga0247782, IMG submission 179928) | Plant litter microbial communities from Arlington Agricultural Research Station in Wisconsin, United States - UWRJ-L019-104C-5 | ecosystem: Environmental > Terrestrial > Plant litter >...
TAATCATAGATACCAATCCGTTGGCTCGTGTAGGCGAAAGATGCTCTTTTAGGCCTATCTCGTCTATAAAAGCGGTATCTGCCGCAAGAATATCTGCCGGTTTCTGGTTAGAGAAAACGCGGATAAGTATTGCTATAATGCCTTTGGTAAGTATTGCATCGCTATCTGCAGTAAAAACTATCTCGCCATCTTTCTGCTCGCCATGAAGCCATACTTTGCTCTGGCATCCTTTAATAATATTTTCTTCGGTTTTATATTGCCCTTCAACCAGTGGAAGTGAGTTACCAAGGTCTATAACATACTGGTAACGTTCTTCCCAGTCGTCAAACATAGAAAACTCGTCAATAATTTCGTTCTGTATATCTTTTATGCTCATGAATTATTTATTCTGTAAATCAGATATCGCGATTATTTTAGTCACGATAGCTGCAATTTCTGACGGAGGATTTCCGTGATCAAAAGTAGTACTATTATATTCTTTCCCGTCTTTAATAACTTTAAGGTTAGCAGCAAGCGCACCATCAAACTGATGTTTGGTTGAAGGCGCCTTAACTGTAGCAAGCCCATCAAGATTTATTTTATCTGAAGCTGTTACTAATAGATTCCAGTCGCTTTTGCCAATAGTTTTAGTTACCACATCTTTCATGCCATGGTCTTTAATGGTAACAATGCTGTCGCTGGTAACAACCACTTTTTTGTATGAACCACGTGTAACCGCAGTATATTCAAAAGAAAGTGAGTTAACTGCTGTGTTAGCATTTGTAGTTGCCTTTTTTGTAGATGAACATCCTACTGCTAAAGCTATGGTCAGGATTACTAATGCGATTTTTTTCATGGTTATTGTTGTTTGGTTATGTTTCTTTATCCTTACCCCTCTTCAAAGGAAAAGGAGATATTTATATTAGCTCAGCATGCGCTGTGCTTTAAGCACCGCCTGCACTAATGCGTCTATTTCTTCTTTGGTATTATAAAAACAAAATGATGCCCTTACTGTACCCGGAATATCAAAAAAACTCATTACCGGCTGGCAGCAATGGTGGCCTGTTCGTACCGCTATACCCATTTTATCTACAATGGCACCAATATCATATGGATGTATATTGTCTATATTAAACGATATTACAGATGTTTTGTTTGCTGCTGTACCAACTATGTTAAGTCCTTCTATTTCAAGAAGCTTTTGTGTACCGTATTCAAGAAGCTCATGTTCGTAAGCTGCTATGTTTTCAAGACCAATTGAGTTAAGATAATCAATTGCTGTGCCAAGCACAATACCGCCTTCTATGTTAGGTGTACCAGCTTCAAATTTATGCGGAAGGTCGGCATATGTGGTTTTCTCAAAAGTAACCTCTTTAATCATTTCGCCACCACCCTGATACGGAGGCAGTTTTTTAAGCCACTCTTCCTTGCCATATAGTACTCCCGATCCTGTCGGCCCACATATCTTATGTCCTGAAAAAGCATAAAAATCGCAATCAAGCGCCTGAACGTCTATCTTTAAATGTGGTGCTGCCTGTGCACCATCTATAAACACCGCTGCGCCTGTCTTATGCGCCTGATCAATTATATATTCTATTGGGTTAATAGTACCCAGTGAATTTGAAATATGATTAACCGAAACCAGTTTTGTTTTTTCAGACAGCAGTCTGTTAAACTCTTCCATTATAAGTTCACCATCCTGGTTCATTGGTATCACGGTAAGTTTTGCACCGGTACGTTCGCAAAGCATCTGCCACGGTACAATATTGCTGTGGTGCTCCATTGCAGATATCATGATCTCATCGCCTGCTTTTACAAAAGCTGCAAAACCGTTTGCTACTAAATTAATGCCATGTGTAGTACCTGCTGTAAAAAGCACTTCGTACGCATGCTTAGCATTAATATGTTTCTGGATAGTCTGCCTGGAAATTTCGTAGGCATCTGTAGCCAACTGACTAAGCGTGTGAACACCACGGTGAATATTAGCATTTATTGTGCTGTAATAGTTGCTTATAGCATCTATTACCACCTGCGGTTTTTGAGAGGTAGCCGCATTATCAAAATAAACAAGCGGTTTGCCGTTTACGGTTTCATTTAGTATTGGGAAGTCGTTCCTGACTTTTTGTATATCTAACATTATGGTACTTTCTGTAGTTATAGATGTGTGCATAGCAAACATTTTACATGCAAATTTACGGCATGTTTTTTTAATAACGGTTTTTTGCACTAACATTTAAGATTGTAACGGCTTCTATAACCTAAACCTTAAACAACACTTTACAATTATGGCAATAACGTTTGGGTTTTAAACAAATTTATAAATTCTTCTAACGCCTTTGATGGCGGAACATTATTGCGTGATATTAATATCGTGCTCATAGAAGACAAGCTTTTATTCATGGTGAGTGTTTTAATATTTCTGCCGGAATAATAGGTTGTAATAATTTCTAACGGAAGAACACTTATACCCAGCCCAGCCTCTACAAAATTAATTATGCCTTCCAGCGAATTTACCACTATGGCTTTGTATTGCACTATGCCGTTAGCACTCAGCCAGGCTTCAAGGCGCGCCCTGAAAACACAGCCCTGATCGAAAACAATTATTTTAATCATTTCCTTTTGTTCAAGTAGCGCACCCACACTCGATGTAGCGCCCGGAGCAAGAATTACCAACCGCTCTTCTGCCACTACTTCATACTTTAATCCCGGCACATTTAAGGGAGCGGGTATAAATGCCGCGTCTAACTTATAATTTAATACATCGTTTATCAGGTCGCCTCTCATGGCCGATTTAAATTCCAGCTCTATTTGAGGATATATCTCGCCGAATTGATTTAAAATACCGGGAACCTTAAGTGCCATCGTGGTTTCTATACAGCCAATCTTTAAAGAACCCATTAACCCGTCGGCACTTTTAATTTCTTTTTTAGCCTCATTTATAAGGTGCGATATTTGCCTGGAATAATGCATTAATATCTCGCCTGCAGGGGTTAATGAAACTTTACGGGTATTGCGTTCAAAAAGCGGCGAGCCAAACTCTTCTTCCAGACTACGCACACGTGCCGTAACATTAGACTGAACAGTAAATGTGGCCTCCGCGGCTTTCGTAAAGCTACTTTGGGTAGCAACAGCCTCAAATATTTTTAGATCCTGTGTGTTCATAAATCATAAATAGTGATTACTTACATCGTTTATTATCGTTTCCAGCAATCAAATATCTTTAATAATTTTGAACTGTAAAACAAAAAAGATGAAAAATAAAAAAACTTCTATTTGGCTGAGTGCTCTTCTGTTAGTTCTGGTAACTAATGTCACGGCTCAAAAACCGAAACAAACAAATCAAAAAAACATGAAAACAACGTCAGTTCATTTTAGCACTATAGATGTTAACGGAATTAATGTATTTTACCGTGAGGCCGGTCCGGAAAATGCCCCTGTTATATTGCTGCTTCATGGTTACCCTACCTCATCGCATATGTTTAGAAACCTGATACCGATATTAAGTGCCAACTACCATGTTATCGCCCCCGATTTACCAGGTTTTGGTTTCTCTGATATGCCTTCGAGCGAGGAGTATACATACACATTTGATACTATAGCCAAAACAATGCAGGGCTTTATAGACAAGCTTGCCCTTAAGCGATTTGCTGTATACATATTTGATTATGGTGCGCCAACAGGCTTAAGGCTTGCAATGGCTAATCCTGAAAAAATAACGGGTATTATTTCTCAAAACGGCAATGCTTACGAAGAAGGGCTAAGCAATGGCTGGAGCCCGATACAAAAGTACTGGAAAAACCCAACCCAGGAAAACAGGAATGCTTTAAGAGATCTTGTTACACTTAAAATTACCCGTTGGCAGTATGAAGAAGGCGTAAAAGATAAAAGCCTGATTGCCCCGGAAACCTATACTTTAGACCAGCACTTTCTCGATCGTCCCGGTAGTGCCGACATTCAACTGGATCTACTTCGCGACTACCGTACAAATGTTGAGCTCTATCCTGCCTTTCATGCTTACTTTAAAAAACACCAGCCAAAGCTGTTAGCTGTTTGGGGAAACAAAGACCCTTATTTCTTACCCGCAGGCGCCAAAGCGTATAAAAAAGATATACCTGATGCTGTTATAAAATTTTATGACACCGGGCATTTTGCTTTAGAAACCCATGTAAACGAAATAGGTACCGACATCTTAAATTTTATGGCTACATTACCCAAATAAAGCATATAAATTAGTAGTAAAAAGGCGGAAATTATTTTCGCCTTTTCTATTTCTATATATTTGGTTATCAAATTCAACCACCATTTATGAAAAGTTTATCAATATTTTTCTTTCTTGCACTTGCGATAACCGGCTGTAAAAAAGAAGAAGCTAAATGCAGACCCTATCTGGAAGCCGTTAAAGACGGTACTATACCTCAAAAAACTACAACAGTTAACCTTTCAGACAGCCTTACTTACACACTCGATTATGTTCGCGAACAGGACTATAAAGACTATCCACATTTTTGTTTTGGCTACAAAGAGTTAAACCATATAAATTTTAAAACCGCATTACACACAGTTGCTAAAAAATACAGTATCGACACTACGTATGGCTTTTATATACTTTCTGAAGGCAGCGACATTTGTAATAATGGTATCCTGAATCTAAATCAGGTTAAATATTTATTGGTAGACTACTTTGATAAAGACAATAACGCATGGTTTGATTTTGTTGATCTTACGACCGGCAAAACCGAATCACACCAAAATAGCGGATTAGCATCTGTATCTATCTATTTTTTAATGAAGCGAACAGGCATCGTTAATTTACCTTCTATGACAGAATTTAGAAATGAAGATTTTGACCGCGCAAAAGGCAAATGGTTAAGTCGAAAATACGACCCTTTGTTCAAATTAGCGAATCCGTAAGTAAAATATAAAACTTATTTAAAAGGTGCAGGGCTCAGGCTTTGCGCCTTTTTTATTTGAGGGCAGATTAAGAAACCTTAATCTTTACCCAGTCTAACTAAACCTAAATTTAACTCCTTTTGTTTTTGCCGATAACGATTTATAGAGTAAGTTTGCGCTAATTTAGATTAAATATAAACAATCAATCATTTTCTGATGAGAAAAATCAAACACATAATTATGCTTGCCTTTGTATTATCGGCAGCTGTTTCTTGTAAAAAAGAAGAAAAAACAACTGAAGATACTACAGTAAAAACAGATTCTGTTGCTCCGGTAAAAACAGAAAAAATCGTTTCGCTTAACGGTGCCGTAACAGAAATTATAGCTGCACTTGGCCACGAAAAAGAAATTGTAGGTACAGATGTTACAAGTACTTATCCTGAAAGCCTTAAAACCACAGCTAAAGATCTTGGACACGTTCGTTCGGTTTCTATCGAAGCTATAGTGGCATTACAGCCAACACTTATACTTGCTACTGATAAAGACATGAACCCTGAACTTTTAGCTAAGCTTAAACAATCGGGCATCAGGGCTGAAGTATTTACTCAGGAATTTACGCCTGCAGGTACTAAAAAACTTATTGGCGATGTAGCTAAAGCACTTAACCATAACGATTATAAAGCCCTTGAAGATAAAATTGACACTGACCTTAAAGCGGTTAAGCCAATTGCTAACGCTCCTAAAGTATTATTTATTTATGCACGTGGCGCAAATATGATGATGGTTTCGGGTACTGGCACTCCGGTTGAAAAAGCTATTGAGCTTGCGGGTGGTAAAAATGCAATTACTGACTTTGCCGATTTTAAACCGCTAACTCCGGAAGCACTTATTAAAGGTAACCCGGATGTAATTTTATTATTCGATTCTGGACTTGGAAGCCTTGGCGGACCACAGGGTGTGCTTAAAATTCCTGGAGTTGATAAAACAAACGCAGGAAAAAACAAAAAGATCATTGCAATGGATGGCGCACTGCTTTCAGGATTTGGCCCACGTGTGGGTGAAGGTGCTGCAAAACTGAATGCCCTTTTAGTAGAAAATGCAAAATAAACTTTCAATATACATAGTATTTAGCTTACTACTGCTGGTTGCACTGGCAGTAGTTTCGCTATTTATGGGTGTATATGTTTTTGAAAAACATTCGGTTATAGACATTTTAACCGGAGCAATAAATAATGATGGTTCCATTCCCGACAGCGACCGCTTTGTACTAATGGACCTTCGCCTGCCCCGTATTGTAATGGGCGTTTTAATAGGTAGTGCGCTGGCAGTTTCAGGAACCTGTCTTCAGGGCATGTTCCGTAATCCGCTTGCCACGCCCGATCTGCTTGGTATAACAGCCGGAGCATCATTAATGGCAGCCATAACAATTGTATTGGGCAGCCACATTAAGCCTTATATACCGGAGGCTTTTCATTTTTCGCTTTTAAGCGTAATGGCCTTTATTGGCGCATTGCTTACCATGATGCTTGTGTACCGCATGAGCACTATAGACGGAAGAACAAATGTTGTTGTTATGCTTTTAACAGGCGTAGCCATAACAGCTTTGGGATTTGCCTTTATGGGATTATTAATATACCTCTCTAAAGACGAAGAACTTCGCGACCTTACTTTTTGGAACCTGGGTAGCCTTGGCGGCGCCACATGGACCAAAAATGGCATTCTCGCCGCTGTTATATTTTGCTGTTACTGCGTGCTTTTACCAAAAGGCAAAGCGCTTAACGCTATGATGCTTGGCGAAAAAGATGCACAGCACCTGGGCATACCCGTAGAGCGCATTAAAAAGCAAATTGTTATTTTAACGGCACTGCTTATAGGCACCTGCGTAGCTTTTGCCGGAACTATAGGCTTTGTTGGGTTAATAGTGCCTTACATACTAAGGCTCATATTTAAGTCTAACTACCATGTAATTTTGCCTCTTGCGGCAATTTTTGGAAGCGTACTGCTTGTATCGGCAGACACTATCAGTAGGACTATAGCACCACCCTCTGAAGTACCAATAGGTATTTTAACGGCTTTTATGGGTGCGCCTATTTTTATAATTATACTGGTACGAAGCAGGAAATCAATGTAAAGGAGTTATGTTAACAGCTGAAAAAATATCATACGCACACCGCAAATTTTCTATACTGGAAGGTATAGATGTTTCGGTAAGCAACGGAGAGTTACTGGTTATCGTAGGGCCCAACGGCGCAGGAAAATCAACACTCCTAAGTGTGCTTGCTAATGAGATGGAAGGTAATAATAACAGCATTTACTTTAAAAAGAAATCCTTTAAACAGTGGGATAATAAAGAGCTGGCACAAACCAAAGCTAAGTTCTCTCAGAATAACAGCCACGACATACCCCTTACGGTAAGCAATGTGGTTATGATGGGGCGTTATCCGTACTTTAATTCCATACCGCATAAAACCGATGACGAAGCTGTTGTAAAGGCTATACAAGAGACTGATGTGGCGCATTTGGCACAACGGGACTACAACTCGCTTTCGGGCGGGGAAAAGCAGCGTGTGCACCTTGCAAGGGTATTAGCCCAGCTGGATAACGATGTTGAAAACACGCTTATATTTTTAGATGAGCCTCTTAACAATCTTGATGTGCTGCACCAACACCGCATACTTACTACCATTAAAAAACTTACCCAAAAAGGACATACGGCAGTAATGGTGCTGCATGACCTTAATCTTGCAGCCCAGTTTGCCGACAGGGTTATGCTGCTAAAAAAGGGTAAAATAGTAAGCTATGATATACCTGAAAAGGTATTTACAAAAGAAACCATTAGTTCGGTTTACAATTTTCCCTGCACTATATGTGCAAACCCTGTCAACAATAACCCGTTAATAATTTTTGGAACTTAATTTATACACAATATGAGTACAATAACAAATTCTTTGAAATCACAGTGGGAAGCTTTAAAAGCCGAAAACCCGCATTTAAGAATAAGAAATGCTGCAGAGCAGCTTGGCGTTAGCGAAGCAGAACTTGTTGCTACAAGCGTTGGCGATACAGTAACACGCCTTCGCCCTGAGTTTGCTGCTATACTAACAGAAGTTGTAAAACTGGATAAAGTAATGGCACTTACACGTAACGAAGAGTGCGTACACGAGCGTAAAGGTGTTTACCTTAACGGCGATTTCAGCTCTCCGTTTGCAAGTATCTTTGTTGGTGAGGATATCGATCTTCGTATGTTCCTTACTCATTGGGATAAAGCTTTTGCAGTAGCAGAAACAAGCGAGCATGGTGATAGAAAAAGCCTTCAGTTTTTTGGTAAAGATGGTCTTGCTATCCACAAAATATATCTAACAAAAGACAGCAACGAAGCTGCCTTTGATACACTTGTTGAGCAGTTTAAAGCTGACAACCAAAGTACAGAGGAGACTGTTACAGAAGTACCTCTTATCATTGACGAAAAACCGGATAGCGAGATTAACCTGGCTGAGTTTCACGAAGCATGGTTAACACTTCCTGACACGCATGCTTTTTTTGGTATGCTTAAAAAATTCGGTGTTACAAGAACACAGGCGCTTCGCCTTGCTCCGAATGAACACCTTGCTAAGCAATTAGACAAAACTGTTGTTGCTAAAATGCTTGAAGGTGCTGCTGAACAAAAACTGCCTATCATGGTGTTTGTTGGCAACAGAGGTAACATACAAATTCACACAGGCCTTGTGCGCAAAACAATGTGGCACAACCAATGGTTCAACGTAATGGATCCTGATTTTAACCTACACCTTGATACAGATAAAATCGCTCAGGTATGGGTGGTGCGTAAACCAACAGCCGACGGTGAAGTAACTGCACTTGAAGTATACAACGAAATGGGCGAGATCATCGTTCAGTTCTTCGGAAAAAGAAAACCGGGCATTCCTGAACTTACAGAGTGGAGAGCGCTTGTAGCATCTCTATAATCTCTTATTCAGATTATAATACAATAGCAAAACCGTCTTCTCTCGAAGGCGGTTTTTTTGCTCATAAAACAAGAAAGCCGCTCACTGAGCGGCTTTCTAAATATATAATTTATGTGTATTATATTCCTGTAATGGCAAGTTCTACCCTTCGGTCATATTCTGTGCCTTTTCCAAGGGGTACAGTGTTGCCATAGCCTTTATGTGTCATTCGGTTAGGGCTTATTTTTTTAGACACCAGGTATTTAAACACTGCAAAAGCCCTGTTTTTAGAAAGCTCGCGCTTTTTGGTATCCATATCTATCGCTTCTTTCTGGAAGGAAGGTGTACAGCATATATGTCCCTGTATCTCAAACTTAAGGTTTTTGTACTTCATTAAAAACCGAACCATCTTATCCAGCTCCTGTTTCGATTTTGTAGTAAGCTTGCTACTGCCACGTTCAAACAATATGTTATCAAGATAAATGCGGTCTCCAACAATTAAATCCTTTTTAAGGGCATTATATACTCCCGGCTCTAACTTGGGTGGGGGAAGCGGCTTAAAGTTTACTGCAACGTCTACACGGCGGTTCTTAGAGCGTGCTTCGCTTACATTGTCTATATCCTCTTCAAGCATTATACGCCCTTTGCCTTCTATAGTAACAATAATCTTGTTTTTAATACCCCTGCCCAAAAGAGTGTCCTTAATGGTATTTGCTCTGTTGGTAGACAGTTTGAAGTTGTACGCATCTTTACCACGGTCGTCGCAATAGCCGTAGATCTGGATGGTTTCAATACGTGCCGTATCAATAGCCTTAATAAACGCCACAACATTATTACCCTGCTTATCGTCAAGATTATACTTGTTTACATCAAAATAAACCGAGTAAACTGTTTCTTCCTGTGCAAGTGCAATAAAGGTGACTAAAAAAGTAAGTAACGCGTAAAGTGATTTTTTCATCTATTGCTGGTGATGGTCTTTTCCCGGACAATCTTCTATCCTGTTCAATGTAAAGTCTTCCGGCGGGTGAATAACAATAGGGAACTTTTCTACTTTAACAGAACTACTGTCTAGTCCAAAAGCACGCCCCTCTGACAAGCTGACTTTTTTAAGTACAAAGTAAATGTCTAATATAATCCTTTCATACCATGGCAGCTCATTATCATAAGAAAGGAATTTTTCTATAATTACAAACTTAAAGTCGCCTATTACATTGTTACGGTTAAGCGACTGGTAACGGCTGGTTATATCTACCTCGCTGCGTTTTACCATATCGCGAACCACCTGCTTAAACATAAGGTTTATTCGTGGTGCAACACGGAAACCTAAGTAAAAGTCTACACGTATAACGTCATCTTTCATTATTTCGCGTACACGATAGTCCATTTTGTAAGGTTCGTCTACCACATTTACGTGAACAAACCAGTAAATATCGGCGCGTTTAGGTCTTTTTTGAAGTATCGAATAAATAATTTTTGATTCTATTTCGTCTCCAAGCTGCGCATTGGTCATATATACCAAATGCGTTGCATATTTAGGGATAGACATATCGTTACTAAGTTCAGACAGAACCGTTTTGTAGTTTGTAATCTTAGTAAACTCGGTATACTCACTCCTAATTCTTTTTGCAGAAAACCACACCGCCATTATTATGGCCAGCAATCCGGCAATACCTAATGACACGTAACCACCATGGTGGAATTTACTGATGTTAGCGATTAAGAATGATATTTCGATAGTAAAATAAACACTTATAACTGCCAGAACCAATAGCTTATTGTACCGCTTCATGATCATATAATAGCCTAAAAGCGTAGTTGTCATAAGCATACATAATACAATGGCAAGACCATAAGCCGCCTCCATATTACCTGATTCTTTAAAATGAAGTACTATAAACACGCAACCAAGGAATAAAAGCCAGTTTATGGAAGGTATGTAAAGTTGCCCGCGTAATTCTGTTGGAAATTTTACTGATACTTTAGGCCAGAAATTAAGCCTCATTGCCTCAGATATAAGGGTAAACGATCCGCTTATCAAAGCCTGTGATGCAATTACAGCTGCCGACGTAGCAATGGCAATACCAAAAGGCAGGAACCAGTCTGGCATTAATAGATAAAATGGATTTGCAGGGTTTCCCGGATTCTTGCTCAGGGTAGATAATGTTTCTCCTGAATGCGCTATAAGATAAGCACCCTGCCCAAAATAGTTAACTACAAGCATGGTCTTTACAAAACCCCAGCTTACACGTATATTATCCCTTCCGCAGTGCCCCATATCACTGTACAAAGCTTCTGCACCTGTAGTACAAAGAAATACAAAGCCTAATACATAAAAACCTTCATGGTGTATCGTCAATAAGTGAAAAGCATAGTAAGGATTAAGTGCCTTAAGCACTGATATATTTTCTATTAAAGGTATAAAGCCCAGTATACCAAGCATACCAAACCATATAAGCATCATAGGCCCAAAGAACTTACCTAAGAACTTGCTGCCAAAACGCTGTATAAAAAATAGTACAAACAATATCCCAATTACAATAGGCACAGTATCCAGCTCGGGCTGATAGGTTTTAAGACCTTCTATAGCCGAAGAAACAGAAATTGGCGGTGTAATAATTCCATCTGCTAAAAGTGCACTACCCCCTATAATAGCGGGTACTATAAGTCCTTTCTTTTTCAGTCGCTTTACAAGTGTATAAAGCGAGAAAATACCACCCTCACCTTTATTATCGGCCTTTAGGGTAAGATAAACATACTTAACAGTGGTTTGCAGCGTAAGCGTCCAGAAGATACAGGAGAGGGCTCCAAGAACTACCTGTTGGTCAATAGGCTGGGAGCCTATTATTGCCTTCATTACATATAGGGGGGAAGTTCCTATATCTCCGTAAATAATTCCCAGGGTAACCAGCAAACCGCCAAGCGTTACCTTGTTGAGTTGTATGTGATTGGTGCTCACGATAATTTTAAATTAAAGAACAAAGGTATGTGTTTTTACAAAATGAGCGATGTAAACCTGCAATATTTAACCTTAGCATACCCTTTACGTCTGTTACTGATAGATTTACATGAACAAATTGCAGTGTTTATGCGCCTAAAGCAATGTTTTTATCATTGCGCGACCATTCACTCCACGAGCCAACATATAGTTTTGGCACAGGCAGGCCTGCATAATGCATTGCTAAAATAGTATGGCATGCTGTAACACCCGATCCGCAATGAATTATAGCATTTGCTGCATTAACATCTCTTAGTGCATCAATATATTTTTGTCCTATAATTTCAGGCTTTATAAACAGCCCGTTTTCATCAAGGTTACTGCCATAAGGTACGTTAATAGCGCCTGGAATATGCCCTGCAATAAGATCTATAGGTTCTGTTTCACCATTATAACGTGCCGCCTCCCTAACGTCTATAACAACATTCTCTGCACCTGCCGCAGCCATTTCAACCTCATCTATAAATGCAAGCGGAAGATTCCAGTTTGTAAAAGTATACTCGGCAACAGGCAATGGCATTTCTACCAGGTCGCTTAACGGAAACCCTGCTTTAACAGCAGCTGTAAGCCCACCATTAAGCACCTGGATCTTTTCATGCCCTGCCGCCCTTAGCATCCACCAGAAACGGGATGCAGCCAGCGCACCATTCTTGTCATCATAAACAATAACATGGCTATCGGGCGTTATGCCCAAACGGGCCAGCACCTGCCCAAACTGTCTAGGTTCCGGCAACGGATGCCTACCCCCTTTTGAAGCATCTTCGGGTATAGCAGCAAGATCCTGGTTAAGGTCGGCATACACGGCACCTTTAAGATGCTGGGTACCATAGCTCATACTACTGCCGGCATCTATAATAATAACGCCGGTAGTTTTTACCAATTCTAATAAATCTTCAGGTTGGATTATGGGCTCCATAGGGTTATAAATTAATATCCCCTGCGAGTTAGCAAGGGGATATGGTTTTACTTTTTAAGTATCTTATTGTATTCTATACTATTTGCAAGCAAGGCTGCCGACTTTTGAATCTCGGTATTGCTTGTCGTGTAGTATTTGTATAAACCTTCTTTATACTGATAACGTTTTATAAGCTCGTCCTGCAATAGTTGTTTTATTTCCTGTTTGTGCAGGTTAAGTTCTTTTTCTTCACTTTTTTGAAGTGCAGTAAGCAGTTGTTGGTATTCTGTCGAAATACTTGCATCAATCTTTTCTTTTTTAGCTACTTCCATTACCGTTTTAAGCGATTTTTCTGTTTCAGTATCAAACTGGAAATTGTCTTTTTTAAGCGATGCTTTTAAGGCTTCAAAATCAGCATCAGATAGTGTTGGCACAGTTGTAAGCGCTGGGTTTTTATAGTAATATGTTGTAGCATAGTTAAAAACACCATCGTTGCGTACCAATGCATCAGAGATTGCACTCTGCTTTGCTTCCTCAAGTTCAACATCGGGCAATATACCTCCTCCATCATAAACCGTCCTGCCTTTTTTGGTTTTAAAAGCATTGTAATCTTTTTTATCGATACGTATCGCTTTCCCATCGGCATCTTTATGTGTATAATCTAACGCCTGTATACCTCGGCCAGATGGTGTGTAGTAACGCGAAATGGTTACTTTAACCTGAGTGCCATAGGTAAGGTCAAGCGGTCGCTGCACTAAGCCTTTACCAAAGCTTCTACTACCTACAATAACTGCACGGTCAAGATCCTGTAATGCACCGGCAACAATTTCTGATGCCGAAGCACTGCTGCCATTAACCAATACAACAAGTGGAATATCAAGATCTACCGGCGCTTTCTGGGTTTTATAAGTATTATTATAGTTTTCATTTTTCGATTTTGTGGTAACAATAATTTCGCCTTGTGGTACAAACAGGTTACAAACATTAACTGCTTCGTTTAGCAAACCACCCGGGTTACCGCGAAGATCCAGAATAATATTTTTAGCACCATCAGCCTTTAACTGCAATAAAGCGGCTTTGGTTTCGGTAGATGCTTTGGCATTAAACTGTGTAAGTACAATGTATCCTGTATCTTTACCAACCATAGAGAAGAAAGGCACAGCCTTAATATCTACTTCGCTAAGCACAATCTGTGCATTATAAGTTTTCCCCTGACGGATGTATTTAATATCTACCTTGGTATTCTTGCTGCCTTTAAGCAATTCGCCGGCATCTTCTTTAAATTCAGAAAGATTTACATCACCAATCTGAATAATTTCGTCACCCGCCTTTAACCCTGCTTTATCGGCAGGATAATCTTTGTACGGCTCTTTAACTATAAGTTTTCCTTCTTTACGGGTAATAAGTGCCCCAATACCGGTATATTCTCCTGTATTGTTTATTTTGAATTTAACCACATCCTGCTCGTTAAAGTAAACCGTGTAAGGATCAAGGTCTGCCAGCATGCTCTTAATAGCTTTATCCATAAGCTGCCCAGGGTTAACCTCATCTACATAGTTATTGTTTACCGTTTTATACAGTGTTGTAAATATTTCGAGTTGTTTGGCTATTTCAAAAAAATCGTTCTTAAAGCTTACCGCTACAAACAAAAACCCCGATGCCAAAACCGGCACCATGTATCTCTTTCTAAGCATTTTCACCATTTTTCTTTTTCTTTAATTTTTTCCTGACAATAAAAAACGCAATCACGAAAATAAGGATAAAAGGCCATATGTACAGCAACCCGATAAAGAAACTTGAAATACCGTTAAAACCAGATTTTACAGCATTCCACATTTTAGATCCGTACGATACCGTAGCATCAGGATTTTCGGCTATGGTTTTGTAAAATTCTATGTTCACAATGCTAAGTGCCACGCGGCTTTGCATGTAACGTAACTGCCCTTCTTTTGCTTCGATCTCCTCACGAATAGCGGATAGTTCTTTTTCAATCTCCAGTATTTCTGATACTTTCTTAGCCTTACTTATAAGTTCAAGGTAACGCTGCTCTAAAACTTTTTTAGCCTTTACCCTTGCCTCGGTATCAACATACTGCTCGGTAACATCTTCAGATGATATCTCTTTGGTATCAAAATACTTTACTCCTTTACCTATGTCGGCAAGAAATGCCTCAAAGTATTGTGAGGGTATGCGTACTGTCATAGTACGGGTAAGCGAATACGGGTCTTTACCTTCCGTATCATTCTGAATCTGGGCTTTGTATTTTTTTACAGCTTTAGTAACTGTTTGGGCAGTTGTCAAAAGGTCTCCACTTTCAAAACGTAGCCTGGCGTTCTTAATGATCTTTTGGGTTGGATAAGCTACGCCTGACAGTAACTCGGATTTATACTTCACATCAGTTGCCGGCGCACTTTGCGTATCCTGCTGAAGTTCCGCACTAACGGCAAGATTTTCTTCTTTAGCAACTTCTTTGCAGGCGGTTACAGCCAGCAGCAACATTACAGAATAAATGATTTTCATGGGTTGGTGATTTACCATTTAACGTGAAACACAACCCCCTTAGTGTAAAACAGCTAAAAAGTATATTTTACAACTGTTCCTGCGCTGCAAATTTTTCGAAAAGCAGAATGGCCTTAGTGTTTATCTCCTCAAAAGACAGGCGGTCTTTTGTCTGGTAAAAAAACATTAGTGCATAGGGTTTATCCAGCCTGTTGATAATAATGTGCTTATGATGGCGGTATACCTCGCGCAGTACACGCTTAAAGTAGTTTCGGTCGTGCGCCCTTTTAAAGTGCTTTTTAGATACCGACACACCCATTTTTAACGGAGAGCCATCGGTATATTTCTCATCAATAGGTACATACACCAATCGCAGCGGATACTTGGAAACCGTTTTACCTTCGGTAAACATAAGGTCTATCGTAGTACGGCTTTTAAGTTTCTCGGTTTTAGGATATGTATAGGTGCCATTTTGCATGACACAAAGGTACATTAATTTAATTTTTTTTGGTATTTACATTTGTCAGCCCTCCAATAAATAGAAATTACACACTAAACTCCCCACAATAATCTACACTATTCTACATTTTACCCAACTGTTTCCTGTAGTATAGTATTCGCAGATACTAATATAAAAAAATTAAACGTTTTGATTATCAGATATTTATAAAGCGTATATATTAAAAATGATATGACATAGGTTCGCTTCGGCATTGAAGTTGCACTATACTTAGCATCATAAATAATCAAACAAAATATTTACATACCATGAAAAAAGTATTTTTAAGCGCTTTAATGCTAACAGGCGTTATGGCAATGGCACAGGAAACACCGGCAACTAAAACTGCTGCACCAGCAACCCAAACTGCAACAACTGCAACAACTACAACAACTACTTCTACGCAAGCTACAGCTAAGCCGGCAAAAGCAGTGGGAAAACCCGTTGGTCAGACATCAACCACACAAACAGTTGAAGCCACTACAAAAGAGGTAAAACCTGAAACAAAAAAGGCTGAACCAGCTAAAAAATCTAACTAGTTTTTTAGCGCCATTATATATAAAGCAGGATTTTTCTATTTTCCCTGCTTAAGAAAGCCCCAGACGGAACAGTCAGGGGCTTTCTTTGTTTTGGGATAAGTTATTATTTTAGGATTAGTAATGGTACATAAAATAGTACTATAAACACATAAAAATTACTTGTAAGCGATTTTCTCTGCAACAACAGCAAAGTGATATCTGGGGATGAATTTTGTGGTACAGCCCAAAAAAGATCCCGGCAGTTTATACACAAAAACTACCGGGACAAATAAAACAAAAACTAACTTATTATCTTATTTAAGAAGCTCGTATTCAAAAACAGGAAAACCTCTTTCGCCTGTTGAACTAACCATCGATATAAATTTCACTTTATAAATGTTTCCGTCACCATCTTTAACTAAAAAGAAAACTTTATCAAATACTACTCTTGTAAATACATCTCTCCAGTCTGCACCAATACTTCTTTGGTCAGTACTAAAAGTATAGTTTCCTGAATCGTAAGCCGCTTTGCTAAATGCTGTATAAGCTGCTCTGTCACCCTGAACTTTTACAGCTGTAACGCCCGCTTTAGTGTTTGTTAACACAAAATCAGCATAAAAATAAGCGCCTGCAGATTCTGTTCCATCAAACACTTCGTTAGTAAATGTTGAGAAGTTTAAGTCCCAGTTTGCTTTTTGAGGTTCTGCTTTAACTTCTGCACCTGTAGTAAGGTTAAAGAAAATATGGTTGTAAGCAGCGTCTTTAGCTATGCTTACTGTAGTAGCTGTAGTAGCATCTAAATTTGCAAACTGCAATTTATAACCGTTAGCATCCTGCCATACCTTTACTTTTTTCCATCCTCTTGCCGGGCCGGCAGTATTTGCAGATCCGGCACCTACTGTCCCTGTAGGAACACTAAGGCCAAGGTTTACAAGATATACTTTTGCAGCTGCTTCGCTGGTAGCAATAGTTCCAAAAGCAGTAGCATCAAGGCTTCCTGTCGGGCTATCAATAAACGCCAGATTAGATGCCTGGAAGGTACCAACGGCAACAGTTGCATCAGCAGCTACAACAGCAGTAATATCTGATGTCGTAAGTTGTTTAGCAGCCATAGCAAGCGATCCGTTTACTACTACCCTGAAATCGCTTCCTGAGTAAAAACCAAGATCCCATGCATCACGTGCAACATCTGCTGCAACTTCTCCGCTAAGGTCTACATATACATTATTATGCTGATTAGCGCCACCAACGTTTAATGGATTTTCGGTAGTACCAAAAGTTGTTCCAGAAGATGGTGGAGTGATTGGCTCTATATAACTATTATTGTCACTGCTGCAGGCAGCCAGTGTAAGAAATGCAAATGATAAAACAGCTAATTTTTTCATTATATTAAAAATTAAGATTATACGTAAGTTTAGCAAAGTACGACCTGCCATAGCCCATGAGCAATCCTGTAGTACCTTCAGAATGTGCCCCTGCATTTGCAGCAACATTAGAACGAACACTAACAACATCAAAAACGTTTCTTATTCCAAGGGTAGCGTCAAACTTTTTATTAAGAAAAGATTTCTTAACCGAAACATCCATTAGGTTGAATGCATTAACTTTTTGCAAAAGATATTCAGGTTCTGTAACAGAGCCGTTTAACACATATTGCTGGCTTACCCCATTTAGTTTATAGAAAACACTAAACACGGTGTTCCATTTTGGCACAGTATAGCCAAGGTTAGTATTAAGCTGTACATTGTACAGGAACTTATCATCCGCTTTTATAATACCGTCTGTAAGATCCCTTGAAATCCCTACTACAGTAACACCGGCTTTTGCTGTAAGATTTTTATAGGTTAGCTGATGTGTGGTTGAAAAGTTCCACATGTTATATTTATTGATATTTATAAATTTAAACTGCAATTGCGGATCAAACCCTACAATTACCTGCTCTATACGATTATCAATAGTGATATAGCTTACCGATGCGGTATTAGAAAGCTGTAATCCAGAATCAAAATAGGTAATTTTTTTTCCACTCAATTCAAAAGAATGCGCACTTTCCGGAGTAAGTTCAGGGTTGCCCTGCACGTTATGGTTGGCATCTACCAGATAAGTATACAGTTCGTCATAAGTTGGCGTACGGTATGACCTTCCATACGAAGCTCTTGCCTCATATCCGTTAGGGTACAATTGCCTTAATCCTAAAGATGCTGCCCACTGATTTTCGAACATTGACTGTAATGAGTAGCGTACTCCCGGTCGTAAAGAGAAACGATCTGTAATACTTATTTCTGCGGCAGTAAAAAAGTCGTAATTCTCGATTCTTTTCTTAAGATTCTGGTCATTACTATTACTAAAATTACCGCTTAATGCAGATGTATACCCATTAGTATTAACAGCCTCGTACCCTACCTGAAGGTCTACCTTTTTTTTATCAAAAAAGTTGCTTAATGTACCTGTAGAGTAAAGCACCTCTGTATCCTGATAGGTTTGTTTTGCATTATTAGCTTCCTGAGCTGTTTGTATGTAATACTTAAACTGCTCAACATCTCTTTTTTGCTTTTGATGCGAAACCGAAACATTATAGTTTAATCCTGCAAGTTTACCTACAGCATTTAAATGGTGGTAAAATTTATTGGTTTCATAACGCCTGTCATCAGATACCCTTAGCGTACCAACACCGGCTACAGATTCGTTACCTACAACAGGATTATAAAAGTCTAACCCTTCGTTAAAATAATCAAATTTGTAAAATATCCTGAAATCGCCTTTTTGATATCGCACCAAAGCATTTGTAAAATACTGTTCTTTAGGCAACCAGCTATAGCCACGTTGATGGTCAAGATCGGCAGGATCATAAATCGTGTAATCACGACCTCCCCTTTCATCTATAAATCCCTGAAAGTCGTTCCTGTTTACCCCTAAAGATGCAAACCAGTTATCATTAATTGTATGTGCAGCCCTTATTGCCTGTATATGCCTACCCTGCTTTCCAAATGCCTCATACTCATTTCCTATAGATTCTTCCTGTACTGTAGCACTAAGCTCCCATTTATTTTTGGTCGTTTTTTTGGTGATGATATTAATAATACCGCTTACAGCATTAGCACCATGTGTTACGCCCATTGAACCTTCAATAATCTCGATCTGTTCAATATCGCTGAGATTTATTTGAGTAAGGTCTACATTGCTTCCCAATCCGGTATCGCTCACTAAAGGAACATTATCAACCAGTATCTTAAGGTAATTGCCATCAAGTCCAAACATACTTGCTGTAGATCGACCTTCGGCACTGTTAGGAGAAACAGTAATATTTAAATATTGGTTTAAAACATCTGCAAGGTTATTTCCTGCCTGGCGTTCAATATCTGCCCTGGTGATAAGTTTTACATTAAAAACTGATTTTTTAATTGACTGCGGCTCTAATTGGCCCGTAACAACTACTTCTTCAAGCTGCATTTGTTGTGGTTTGATAGAATCAGTTACGGTTTCCTGCGCTGTAGCACTAAAGCCTACGAAGGATAATATAGATAAAAAAACGTGTGTTTGCTTGTGCATTCCTAACTTAAGTTAGATTAATTCTAAATTGATTGCAAAGCTAACAGTCATGTTTTAGATATGCAAATTATTTTTACTAATTCTAAATAAAGTTAACTTGCAGTATATAAAATATTTATAATAAAATAAATACGGTATCAATGTTAATAAATCTGCGGCCTTACATCCAGGGGTTTAACTCCCGGAAAATAAGGATGAAAAATACTATGATTTTTATCAACCCGAGACTTATTTAAAAGTATTTAAAATAAAAAAGCCCCTGCTTTCACAGAGGCTTGTAAAACAACATTTATTCTTTAAAGGTCAAAACCCATACTAACGCCAAGTTTAGATGCTATCAGTTTTGTTATCCTGCTTTTAAGTGCAGGTATCCTTACGCTTTCTATAACTTCATTGCTAAAAGCATACATAAGCAACGCTTTTGCTTCTTTTTGAGGGATACCACGACTCTGCATATAGAACATCGCATTGTCATCCAGCTGGCCTATTGTACAGCCGTGAGAACATTTTACATCGTCTGCAAAAATTTCCAGCTGTGGCTTAGCATTTATAGTTGCTTTTTCGCTTAGCAATATATTGTTGTTCTGTTGAAAAGCATCGGTTTTCTGAGCTTCTCTCTCAACATATATCTTACCATTAAATACCCCTGTAGAATTATCGTCAAAAATACCTTTGTAATTTTGGTGACTCTCGCAGTTTGGTGTAGCATGCTGCACCAGTGTATAGTGATCTACAAGCTGTTTATCGCCAATAATGGTAATACCTTTAAGCGTGCTTTCAATATGCTCACCCTGGTGGTAAAAGTTTAGATTGTTTCTTGTAATGTTACCTCCAAAAGAGAACGTATGTACAGATGCATTACTATTGTCTTTTTGAGCAATAAACGTATTGTCTACCAGGTTAGCACTTTGCAGGTCATTTTGTATCTTGTAATAATCTACAATTGCCCTTTTCTCCACAAATATTTCTGTAACCGAATTGGTTAGCACCGGATTTCCGTTAAGGCTCTGGTGTCTTTCAATAATTTGTACCTGTGCATTTTCGCCAACAATAACAAGGTTACGCGGCTGTACCATAAGTGCAGCTTCGTTGCCTGTAGAAAAACACATTATTTCAATTGGCTTTTCTACAACTTTGCCTTTAGGGATGTTGATATAAGCACCTTCGCTTGCAAAAGCTGTGTTTAGCGATGTAAGACTGTCTTCTTTATTTGCAATAGAATTAAAGTATGTATCTATTATCTCTTTGTACTTAGGCTTAGTAAGTGCCGAAGACATTAAGCAGATATCTACTCCTTCATGCGTTGTAGACGACAAAAATGAACTAAAAACACCGTCTATAAGAACAACTTTATACGTATCTATCTCATGGATAAAATACTTTTTTACGTCTTCGTAGCTTACTACACTATCCTGTTTAGGAAAAACGCTAAAGTCATTTTTAAGTACCGCGTTTAGCGATGTATATTTCCAGGCTTCTTCCTTTTTTGTAGGGAAGCCTTTAGTTTCAAACTTCTTAAGGGCTTCTGTACGAATATCGTGAAGATCAGCTGTAACGTCAACTTGTTCTTCAAAAGCCATAAACGAGGATAATAATTTTTCTTTCAACTCCATCTTAATTCTCCGATTTAATCCAGTCGTAGCCTTTTTCTTCAAGCTCGTAAGCAAGCTCTTTACCACCCGATTTTACAATTTTTCCGTTATAAAGTACGTGTACAAAATCAGGAACGATATAATCAAGAAGCCTTTGGTAGTGTGTAATAACAATAACAGCATTGTCTTCGCTGCGTAGTTTGTTCACACCATTGGCAACAATTTTAAGTGCATCAATATCAAGACCGGAATCGGTTTCATCAAGAATAGCCAGTTTTGGCTCAAGCATTGCCATCTGGAAGATCTCGTTACGTTTTTTCTCGCCACCCGAAAAACCTTCGTTTAACGAACGGGAAAGGAATTTACGGTCAATTTCAAGCATTTCGCTTTTTTCGCGGATAAGCTTAAGCATTTCGTTAGCCGGCATTTCTTCTAAGCCATTAGCTTTGCGGCTTTCGTTAATTGCGGTTTTCATAAAGTTAGTAACCGATACGCCAGGTATTTCTACAGGGTACTGGAACGATAAGAAAACTCCTTTATGTGCTCTTTCTTCAGGAGCCAGTTCGCCAATGTCTTCACCTTCAAGAAGGATCACACCATCAGTTACTTCATAATCTTCTTTACCGGCAATAACCGATGATAGTGTACTTTTACCAGAACCGTTAGGCCCCATTATAGCGTGTACTTCACCAGCTTTAACTTCAAGGTTAATACCTCTTAGAATGTCTTTATCTTCAACACGTGCGTGTAAATTCTTTATTGAAAGCATTTTTATATTAAAGTTTCAGGTTTCAGGTTTCAGGTTCTTACTTAAACCTGCTGTTACCTTATTTATAAATTATTGTTTGTGTATTGTACTAAAGGCAAAAAACTTTCAAAAAACATGAAACTTTAAACCTTAAACTAAAAAAATTATCCTACCGATCCTTCTAACGAAATTTCAAGTAGTTTTTGAGCTTCAACAGCAAACTCCATTGGTAGCTTGTTAAGTACTTCTTTACTAAAGCCGTTAACAATTAGCGCAATAGCTTTTTCTGTTGGTATACCCCTCTGGTTACAATAGAAAACCTGGTCTTCACCAATTTTACTTGTTGTAGCCTCGTGTTCTATTTTAGCTGTTGTATTTTTAGATTCAATATACGGGAAGGTATGCGCACCACAGTTGTTACCCATTAATAACGAGTCACACTGAGAGAAGTTACGGGCATTTTCTGCCCTTGCCCCTATCTGCACAAGTCCTCGGTAGCTGTTTTGCGACTTACCTGCAGAGATACCTTTAGAGATAATCGTACTCTTGGTATTTTTACCAAGATGAACCATTTTAGTACCTGTATCTGCCTGTTGGTAATTATTGGTTACTGCGATAGAGTAAAATTCCCCTACCGAATTGTCGCCTTTAAGAATACAGCTTGGGTATTTCCATGTAACAGCAGAACCGGTCTCAACCTGTGTCCATGATATTTTAGCGTTCTTTTCGCAAATACCACGTTTTGTTACAAAGTTAAATACACCACCCTTACCTTCTTTATTACCCGGGTACCAGTTTTGTACAGTACTGTATTTAATTTCTGCATTGTCAAGTGCAATAAGTTCAACTACAGCAGCGTGCAATTGGTTTTCGTCACGCGATGGTGCAGTACAGCCTTCAAGGTAACTAACATAACTGCCTTCGTCGGCAATTACAATAGTACGCTCAAACTGGCCTGTACCCGCCTGGTTGATCCTAAAATAAGTAGAAAGCTCCATTGGGCAGCGTACTCCTTTAGGAATATAACAGAAAGAACCGTCTGAGAATACAGCCGAGTTAAGCGCTGCATAAAAGTTATCTTTTTGCGGCACTACAGACCCTATATATTTCTTAACCAGTTCCGGGTGTTCTTTTATAGCTTCTGAAATCGGGCAGAATATGATTCCTTTTTCGGCAAGTGTTTTCTTGAATGTTGTAGCTACCGACACGGAGTCTACCACAATATCCATTGCAACATTGTTCATCATTTTCTGCTCATCAATAGAGATACCCAGTTTTTTGTACATCGCCAAAAGTTCCGGGTCTACATCGTCAAGCGTTTTATTCGCATCAATTTTTTTAGGTGCCGAATAATATGAAATAGCCTGAAAATCAGGTTTTTCATAATGAACGTTAGCCCATTCCGGCTCTATCATTTCCTGCCATGCACGAAAAGCCTCCAGGCGCCAGTCTGTCATCCATTCAGGCTCTTCTTTCTTTTTAGAAAGTGCCCTTACGATGTCTTCGTTAAGCCCAATAGGAAATGTTTCAGATTCAATATCAGTATAAAAACCGTACTCGTACTCTTTATTTTCGAGTTCAATTTTTAATTCCTCTTCAGTATACTTGCTCATTATTGTTTTATTAAAAGATTTAAAATTTAATAATTTAAAGATTGCTCCCTAAACCCTCGATTTTAAATACTCTATAAATTTTGATAGATTCTTAGATATTTCGATACTTAATTCGCTTGCCGCTTTAGTCTCCTCCTCATTACAAAAATTCAACTCTCTGGCCAAAATCAACATACTCCTTACCTCAGCACAACTTCTTTTAGAATGTCTCAAGAAAGGTATAACCTGTTTGTTGTTGTTATATTCTGAGCCTTCGGCAATATTATTACTTATAGAAACTACCGCTCTTTTAATCTGATCTTTAAAGCCATATCCCTTTCAAAACTCTTGTTATTCATCAACCTGAAACTTCTTTTGCAAGAACTATTGATTTTTGATATACCTCAAATTCCGTAAAGGTTTTTGTCATGCCTTGAAAAATCTTTAAATTTTTAAATTCTTCAATCTTTAAATTAAAGAGAGAAGCTCTCCCCGCATCCGCATGTTCTTTGCGCATTTGGGTTGTTAAAGACAAAACCTTTACCATTTAATCCCCCTGAGTATTCAAGGATAGTTCCTGCTAAATACAGGAAGCTTTTTTTATCAACGGCAATTTTTATATTATTGTCTTCAAATACTTTATCATTTTCGCCCAGGGCTTTGTCAAATTTTAATTCATATGACAAACCTGAACACCCACCGCTTTTTACGCCAACCCTTACAAAATCGGTAGTAGCGTCAAAGCCATCATCTTCCATAAGAGTAACTACTCTTTTCTTAGCTGTGTCAGATACTTTTATCATAACTTAATACTTATAATTAGTCTAAATTTAGTGCAAAGATACCACATTTTTGGATAATGCAATAATAGGTGCTGTTTTTATATATATAGTAGTATAAGCAATACTTATACCAACTGTTTACTGCAAAATTGTTAAATTGCCTCCCATAAATTTTACACTAATGAAATTATACCCAATAGAGAGTGGTAACTTTAAACTGGATGGTGGTGCCATGTTTGGCGTTGTACCAAAAACCATCTGGAACAAAACCAACCCTGCAGACAATAACAACCTTATAGACCTTGCTGCACGATGCCTGCTTATTGAAGACGGTAACCGACTGATACTTATAGATACCGGGATGGGCAACAAGCAAAGTGAAAAATTCTTTGGTTACTATTCTATGTGGGGCGATCACAGTATAGATAAGTCATTGGCAAGCCTCGGTTTTAACCGCGACGATATTACCGATGTGTTTATGACGCACCTGCATTTTGACCATTGCGGGGGCAGCGTTCAGTGGAATAAAGACCGCACGGGTTATGAACCTGCATTTAAAAATGCAAATTTCTGGACAAATAAAAACCATTGGGAATGGGCAACCAAACCTAATGCGCGTGAAAAAGCATCATTTCTTACCGAAAACATACTGCCAATGCAGGAAAGCGGCCAACTCAAATTTATAGACAGGCCAGAAGCCGGATTTTTAGAGAAGAGCGAATTGGGTTTTGGAATATTTTTTGCCGATGGCCATACCGAGAAACAAATGATTCCGCATATTGAGTACAACGGAAAAACCATTGTTTTCATGGCAGACCTTTTACCAACGGTTGGGCATATTCCGCTGCCTTACGTTATGGGATATGACACCCGCCCGCTTTTAACAATAAATGAAAAAGCACATTTTTTAAATACCGCAGCAGAAAAAGGGTATTATCTTTTCCTGGAACACGATGCGCATAATCAAATTATAACTGTAGAACAGACAAAAAAAGGAGTTCGTCTTAAAGAACTTTTCACGTGTAGCGATATCCTGTAAACATACTATACATTATAAAATAAGGCAGTTTTTTCTCATTTTTAAAAAAAACTGCTTTTTTTGTGTAACATTTTTTTAAAAGTGTAGTCTATAGATATATCCAAATGCACATACAGAATATTTATTCTGTAAATAAAACACCCGCGGAGAATATTGAAATAGATTGAGTTAGTATACAATCACAGCAATATTATGCTGCGGGTTCCTTTTTTGTAGTCAGCACTCATCAAAAATGGGCTCTTATTATTCTCTATCTTCTTTCGGAGAAAGCCTGTAGTCATAAAAACTTCCTAAAATAATATCCTAATTTAATGTTAATAACTAATTTTGTGTAACAAAATGAGGATAATTTAGACCTATCCTAAAAATACGTAATTTACAGACTATGAAATTTAGATCAATTTACCTGTCGGCTGCACTGGCATTATTCCTTGCAAGCTGTGGGTCATCAAAAATCACGGCAGAACCTATTGCCATCAAAACCCCTATAACTGCTAAAAAAGCAGCACTTACAGATAGTCAGGAAAAAAGATGGAGTCATTTAGACCTTGTAAAAGATACAATTCCGGGAATGAGCGTAGACCGCGCTTATGAACTGCTTAAAGGCAAAAAAAGCAAGAAAGTAATTGTAGGTATTGTAGATTCCGGTGTTGATATTAACCACCCGGATCTTAAAGCTGTTGTTTGGAATAACCCAAAAGAAACAGCCGGTAACAATAAAGACGACGATAATAACGGATATATTGACGATGTTCATGGATGGAATTTCCTTGGAAAAGCAGAGCATGAAAATCTTGAGTATGTACGTATCCTTAAAAAAGGAGACGACGGATCGGCAATGTATAAAAAAGCTAAAGCCGAATTTGATAAAGAATCAAGAGAAGCACAGGCGGGTAAACAACAAATGGATTTTATAGCCAAAGCGGATCAAAAGATCAGGACTGAGCTTAAAAAAGACAACTATACTGTTGAAGACCTTAAAAGCCTTAAATCTAACGATCAGCTTGTAAATGCTGTTAAACCTCAGTTAGTTGGAATTCTTGGCCGTATGACAAAAGAAGAATTTGACAAGGAAATTGCAGGTGGTAAAGAACATTACGACAATCAGCTTGCGTATAACCTTAACCAGAAATTTGACGGTCGTAAAATTGTAGGCGATAACCCTGACGATATTAACGATAAAAAATACGGCGATAACAATGTTACAGGCCCGGTTGCAGAAGGTGCAAAACATGGTACTCACGTTGCAGGTATTATTGCTCAGGCAAGAGGAAACAACCTTGGCGGAGACGGTGTTGCAAGCAACAATGTAGAAATTATGGCTGTACGTGCTGTGCCGGATGGCGATGAGTACGATAAAGATGTCGCTCTTGCAATTCGTTATGCTGTAGATAATGGTGCTAAAGTTATTAACGGTAGTTTTGGTAAATATTACTCTACACACAGCGACTGGGTATATGACGCTATTAAATATGCAGCAGATAAAGACGTATTAATTGTTTGTGCAGCAGGTAACGAAAGCATGGACCTTAATGCAGACGGAAAAACAGCTGAGCGTTACCCTAACGACAGCAGGCTTGGATCGACTGAAATTGCAGACAACTTTCTTACTATTGGTGCAATAAGCTATGAGTATGGCCCTAAACTTCTTGCTGAGTTTTCAAACTACGGTAAAACCGAAGTAGATATTTTTAGCCCTGGTGTTAGAATTTATGCTACAACCCCTAATAATACTTACGAGTACCTTCAGGGAACATCTATGGCATCGCCTAATGCAGCAGGTGTAGCAGCACTTATCCGCTCGTACTACCCAACGCTAACGGCTCCACAGGTTAAACATATTATCATGGATTCTGGCTTACCAATAAACCTTGAAGTGAACCTTGGCGGTGACCCCGCAGATAAAAGAGCTTTCAGCGAAATTTCAAGAACTGGTAAAATAATCAATGCGTACAACGCTGTTATTTTGGCTGACAAAGTTTCAAGAGAAAAGAAATAATCGTACAGATATAAAAAATTTCAGAAATGGAAGGGCGCAATCCCTTCCATTTTTTTATTTTTAGCCCATGAAAAAACTACTCTTACTTGCAGTGCTATCGGCTGGCGGCCTTTATGCACAGAACAATCCTAATCCCGGCTACTGGCAGCAGCACGTAGACTACAAGATGGATGTATCTATGGATGTAAAGACGTACCGCTACAATGGTAAACAGGAGCTGGTATACACAAACAACTCAAAAGACACCCTAAATCGTGTTTTTTATCATTTGTACAACAATGCTTTTCAGCCCGGCAGCGATATGGATGCCCGCCTTAAAGCGATATCAGATCCTGATAAAAGGATGGTGAAAAGTTTTAAAAATGCAGGCAAAACAACTTTTGAAAGCCGCATAAGTGCTCTTAAGCCGGAAGAAATTGGTTTTCTTAAAATCACTAACCTTAAGCAGGACGGTGCAACAGCTACAAATAAAGTAGCCGGTACTATACTTGAGGTAACACTGGCAAAGCCTTTACTTCCCGGAAAATCGTCAACGTTTACGTTAGATTTTGAAGGACAGGTGCCTGTACAAATTCGCCGTAGCGGAAGGAACAATGCCGAAGGCGTTGCACTTTCTATGACGCAGTGGTACCCAAAAATGGCAGAATATGATTTTGAAGGATGGCATGCTAACCCATATATAGCGCGTGAGTTTCACGGTGTCTGGGGTAATTTTGATGTGAACATTACTATTGATAAAGATTATACCATTGGTGGCTCGGGCTACCTGCAGAATAAAAACGAAATTGGTAAAGGTTACCAGGACGCGGGCGTAAATGTTACTTACCCTAAAAAAGCAAAGACCCTCACATGGCATTTTGTAGCACCTAATGTACATGACTTTGCATGGGCTGCAGATAACAATTATGCCCACGACAAAATAATGGGTGAGAACAATACCGAACTTCACTTTTTCTACAAAAACACTCCTGAAAACCAGGACGGATGGAAAAGGCTTCAGCCAAAAACTGCCGAGATACTGGCGTTCTACAACAAAATTGTTGGCCCATACCCATATAAACAATATTCTGTAATTCAGGGTGGCGACGGCGGTATGGAGTATGCAATGTGTACACTTATTACCGGACGAAGCTACGAAGGGCTTGTTGGCGTTACTGCTCACGAATTCGGGCACTCCTGGTTTCAGCATGTACTGGCATCTAACGAAACAGAACACGGATGGATGGATGAAGG
>Ga0247782_1000428_pt1 | contig 28742 bp, 18 predicted proteins | sample UWRJL019104C5_FD_179928 | JGI IMG/M metagenome (GOLD analysis project Ga0247782, IMG submission 179928) | Plant litter microbial communities from Arlington Agricultural Research Station in Wisconsin, United States - UWRJ-L019-104C-5 | ecosystem: Environmental > Terrestrial > Plant litter >...
TGGGGTACGTACCTTGGTACGTACCGCGGCGACCGCTCCCCGAGGATTAGCCGAAGGCCTGATAAGGCCTTGCGGCCACACACAATTAGCACACCAGATAGAAGTAATCTTCTATAGCTACTTTTTGGAATCTAGCACATCACCTTGCAACGTACCAAGCCCTAAACCTTACAGCGTTTTATTTAGCTAAAAAAGCGCTTTAAAGGCTTTAAAAAGCTTAGCAAGCTTTTTAGCGCGCTTTAAAAGCTTTTTTAAAACAGTTTTTGCTTGCAAATAAAATATAAAATAGCCGCGCTGCAAAACAGCTAAGCGTATTACTTAATAATAATAATAATAAATGATGAGATTATTTACTCTAGGAGTAACCTTAAAGGGCCGTGTCCGTAAGCATAATAATGGATACCACCCCGGCCAACATCGCGATACAATACTGTCCAATCCCTGTTCCTCCCTGGACATCCTGCTTAAGAGCCGACCATGAAATAGTAAGCAGTGTGATCGCCATCATAGCGAACACAACGCACCATGTAACCCTAAGCCAGTCAAATCCTTCGACAATATAGAATCCCCACCCAACTGGGACATTTAAAGAATCATTGATAGAACTATCCCACCTTAGTCGTTCTCGGAGTTTCTTTGGAAGCATTTCCACTGCTATTGAGCCCATGTGATCTCGAGGGTCCAGGAATGCATGCATAAAGAGACTGGGCGGAATTGGCAAGTCTCCCAAGGCCGGTGGGCAGGGACTGAACGCGTACTCCTGGCGAAGGATCTCTGCTCTAGATGGAATGGAATTTATTTGGTAGTTCCCGACACATTCCTTTGATTTCTGAAGGTAGAATAATTGGAACTGGACATTTTAGCTAACTTCTTTAGAAGCAGGCGGATTCATGTAGGAGTAAGGGAGGTATTACCTTGATGTAGGACATTGTCTTTGGCTTAATGAGCGGATTGCGTCTGCTTTGACCGCGGAGGTTACGATACTCCATCTCTAACTTTTTGAACAGCTCCTCATCATCAATGACGTTGGTGACATCAACGTTCGCCAAGCTGATTCGGCGCATCCCACTATTCACACAAAGCAGCATATACTTCTTTGTGCCTGCTGGTATAAATGGACTAGGTGTAGCATTGTCGCTGCTGGATGCGGCCGTTGAAGGGGAATCCGGAAGGGGACCACTACTTTGGGATAAGCTTCTTCCCTTGGAAGTTTGGGTACCAGAAGAATTTGAAGAGGAGTCGTCAGTATCGGAAGTGCTGCAAGAGACACTATCCATATTAGATGGACCTCTTGCCCTTTGAGCAAATGCCATCCCGGCGGCCTGGCGGTGCTTAGGTACCTCAATGCGTAGCCGCTTTCCACATCGCTGCCATGTGTTAGTTCGATCGAGGATGTGAGAGTATTCATGCATTTGTTTGGCTTACGCATGTCCAAGATATACGAACATATCCGGGTTTAACCCGCGGCTGCACGCGATCAGATAATATGTTTCGTAATTTATGAATTATCCAGACTAGGCTCTCGATCCAACTAGATTGACCTTGAGAAATCCCCTCTGTTCCTTCGTGTACAGTAGATGTTGACGCATATTTGGTGCTTGAAAGGCGAGACCTCGCTTCTTCTACTTGTGTGAGGCGTTCGGCGTTGGCTCTAAGATTCAGGAAGTCAGTGTCGCCTCAATGATAGAGTACATCGACATTTGACCTTTTATGGAAGTTAAGCCATGCCTTGAACGCGTCGCAAAATGCTGTGAACGCGTCGGCAGAGAACATGAAGTTATTGATGTATTCCGGGATCCGATGAGACAGGCTGTCTCGACAGTCTAAGGAATCCTTGTCGGCACTGGGCAGGTCTTCTTCATCACTGTTATCACGCCTTAGACTTTTCGGCTGGCAGTCGAGTCGATGATTTCCTTCAGAAGATTCATCCCGACCTGTGCTTGGGTTGCTGATGACCTCAGAAGTAATCTCGGTTGCAATACTGGCGGCAGAAAATCCCAAAAAGATTGCGGCTCGTGCCTGAGCTGTGTTCACTGCTTCATTCTGCAAAGCTTGCGCATATTGCAGAATGAATTGATTAAGGGCTTTCTCCAACACCTCTGGCTTAACTAGGGAAATTGCAACCATGTACAACGGCTCAAGCTCATCATGGTGGAGAAGCAAGCTCTTCACACCTGCATTAAAGCGGATTATGGATGGCCTCTCCGACGTGATGTCGTCTGGATCGCTAAGGTCTAACTCGTCTATTTGGTTACTAAGGCTCCCTAGCGTCGCTGATGGAGCCTCGTCTGGCGATTTAGGCTCAAACTCCACATTCTTTGTACCGCTCAAGGCTTCATATTCTTTTTGCTTTCTTTCCTGCTTCGCCTTCGCTCGCCTGTTTTGAAACCAGTTCTGGAAATTAAAGTTAGTAAGAGACGGGATTAAGGCGCATAGCTTGATCTACGTTGATTCTTGGCCGTTCTAGCATAAGTCCGTCCGCCAGTTGCGCCAGGACAGAACTAGAAGGCCGAGGGTTCTCCTGGAATACTCTTTCGAGGTTTTGAACCGCTGCATCAGATAAGCGCGGTTTAGACTCTGTCTTGTCATTGCTATATAAGCGGCGGGATCCGAATGTAATAACATTCCCTGGATCTGGGCTTGTATTCTGAAGGTTGTGAAGGCGGGGATCGGCCTCAAGAGAAAGCGACAGAGAAGGCTCTCGTGGTTCCTGAAATTGGAAATTTTGAACTAAGTCCATTAGTGGCCGTAAGTTTAGCAGTGCTTGCTTTAATACAATTAAGTGTACTAAAAAGACGAAGTAGTAAGGTAAGTGCGTGGCTTGCGGGACAATAGTATGTTGGCTGACAAAAACCGCGAAAATGGAGCGGGGAGCATAACTTTATCTCAGACCTCAGACCAGTTAGGTGGGCAATTATTACACTGCTTTAATGCTTAACTGTATGTAATTAGGCATCGTAAGGGTGCAGGACCCACCTAACTGGTCTGAGTACTTGATAGGTTTGTTGGCAGGCAAACCGGTACGCAAGTACTCTGGCCAACCCCCCTTAAGCTACAGAACATATTTAAAAAATAGATAAAAATAAAAGCTAAACAGTTAGACCTAGCTATTTGCAGTGCTTAGGTCTAAGCGTTAGCTAAATATTTTTTAAGGTTTTTTTAAGCTAGTTATTATAGACTGCAAACTAACTTAACTATATATTAGTATAACCTTTTTAAAGTTAAAAGCAAGAATATAGTTAACTATATAGCATATATAATAAAAATATATATAGCTATATATTTAACGTATCCCACGGCCATATTTGCCACACGGCCATATTTGCCACTTTTCTTTACCTTTGTACGCATAACTTTTGATCTACTATATCTTTACTACCTACTATAGTAGGCCTTTAAAAAAAGTCTAATATTATTTTTACGCTTTAAGCAATTTATATAAACCTAAAACTAAGTATTTAATGCGTAGCTAAAATTTATAATATACTATATATAACTTTTTTTAACTAAAAACGTAGTTATATAACAATATTTAATAGGTCTACTAATAATTAAAAACTTATTAAATTTAAAAAGCAAGCTATTATATAATATATATTTATTTTTATTATATAATTATTTTTACTTAAGCATAGTAGTATTAAAAATATAGCTAACTAATTGCTAAAGTTATATAATAAAAAATATATTAGTAAAAATTAAACTTTTACCTTTATATAATAATAACTAGCTTTTATAACACGTTTTAATTACTAAATTAATTACTAGCGCGTTTTATATAAAATATAATAGTAAAATATAAAGTTTAAAAAAAATATATATATATAATTTTAATAAAACTAGATTTATTATAAGCAAAATTTTATTTAAAATAGTTATAATTATATTTAATTATATAAAAAACTTAAAAATAGTATAATAAAGCAATTATAAATAAGCTATAGTTATTTAAGCTGTTTTATTATATAGCTATATTATTTTGCTATATATTATTATTATAAAAAAAAACTATTTATTATTTTAATATAAAAGCATATTATTGCTTAATAGTTAAGTTATTATAACTATAAAAAATAGCTAAATAATAAATAAGCAAAATATTAATTAAGTTTAATATTTTAATTAATATATAAGTAGTTATATAAAAAGTATATACTAATTTTTAATTTTTAATAGCTATAAAAGCTATTATTTATATAATTTTAAAAAGTATTACAAAAATAATAATATTATTATGCTTTATATACTAGCACATTTATTATATAAGCTTTAGCTTTTTAATATTAGCTATTTTAGCTTTTTAAAATAGTTATATAAAAAAAAAAAAATACTTAATGCAAGCATATATTATATATATATTAAAAAAAGATTTTTTATTTGCGTTTTTTAATACGTTTAATATGTTAATAATAAAAGCTAATATATAAAAAAGTTTTTAAAAAGTAAAATTAATACTATATAACCTAAAATATATTATTGCTTAGCTAAATTTTTGTTTAACTACTTTTATAAATAAAGCTTTATTTAATAGCTTACTTTTACTTTAGCAATTTATTACTTTAAATAATATATAAAATATAATATTTTAATTTATATTTATTAAATATTTTATTATATAATATTAAAATAGCTTGCTAATATATATTATTAAAAGTATATAGCAAATTATGCATAGTATAACAGTTATTATATATTATTTAGTTTTATTAAAAAAAAAGTTATAACTTTTTATATAGCAAACAACTAACTTAGTTAACGTTGCTATATAAAAAAAATAAAATTATAAAATAAAAGTTTACTTTATATATAAAATACAAAAAAGTTACAAGCTGCTAAAGCAGCTGCTGTGCAAAAAATAGCAAAAAGGCATACAAGTAGTAGTTATATAAAAAAGCAAAAAACTTGTGCACAACGCTATAAAATATATAGCAAGCCTAGCTATAATATATAAACATATTAAAAAAAAAAAAAACATCTAGCAAATCTAATTTTAAATAGTTTAAATTAATTTTTTGTTATACAGTTAAGTTATAAAAGATTATTTATATAAAAATAAAAAAAAGTAGCAAATATAGCCAGGTAGCAAATATAGCCATAGGATATGTTACTATGCTTAAATAAAAATAATTACGTAATAAAGTTAAATATATATTATATAATAGCTTGCTTTTTAAATTTAATAAGTTTTTAATTATTAGTAAATTTATTAAATATTATTATATAAGTATATTTTTAGTTAAAAAAAAGTTATATATAATATATTATAAATTTTAGCTGCGCATTAAGTATTTAGTTTTAAGTTTATATAAAGCGCTTAAAATATAAAAATAGTATTAAACTTTTTTTATATGCTTATTATAATAAGTAATAAAAATATAATAAATTAAAAGTTATGCATACAAAAGTAAAAAAAAAGCATTAAATATAGCTAAGTATTAAACATAGCTAAGTATTAAATATAGCTAAGTATTAAATATAGCTAAGTATTAAATATAGCTATAAAATATATTAATATTTTTTATATTTAAAATAAAGTTTATAAAAATATTATAAAACTTTATTTACTTTTTGCTTAATATTTAATATTAATAGTTTTAATAATTTATTTATAATTTTTTATAGCATTTTATTTTTTTAAGTTTTTAAACCTTTTTTAATTTTTTTAAAATAAGCTTATTAATTTTATTTTTATTTTTAAGCCTTTTTTTAATAATAACTTTAATTAAATTATTTAGTTTGCTATAAATATTTTTTTATTTTTTTTAGCTATACTAACTATTTTCTTAGCTTTTAAAACTAATATGTTTTTTTATTTTTTATAATAATTTTTAATATAATACTTTTTTTTATAATATTTAAACTATTTAAAATTTTTATTAACGTATTTTATAGGTTAATTACACACCTAGGTTAATTGCACACTTTTTTTTCTATATAAAAAACGTCTGTGCGCAACATTATAACTTGGCTAAAATTAATGCTATAATAATATAAATAGTACTAGTTAATTTTTAATTAAATAACAAGTTTAAATATAATTTTTTAATATTTATAATATTTTTATTTAGCAAGTTATTAAGCAATACCCTAAGCAAAGATTATATATTTTTTAGCAAAAATTATATTATAGCACAAATACTATAATACTATATAACTAGTTTAATATATAAGTAATTAAAATAAAAAAAATACTACTAGATATTTTATTTTATTTAAAATTTAATAGTTATATTTTTATTATTGTATAACTAAAATTAATAAAGTTATAAATTTACGCATAGCCCTTTTTGCTAAGATCTTTTTAATAATCTTTATTTATTTACGACCTTAATAACCTACTAAATAAAAATACTATAAATATAAAAAATCATATTTGACCTTGTTATTTAGTTAAAAATTAACTAGTACTATTTATATTATTATAGCATTAATATTGGCCAAGTTATAATGTTGCGCACAAACGTTTTTTATATAGGAAAAAAAGTGTATAATTAACCTAGGTGTGCAATTAACCCATAAGACACGTTAGCTTTTTTATTTTTATTTTTATTTTTATTATTTTTATTAATTATATTAAAGCTAATAAAGTTATTATATATTTTTTACTTTTTTAAATATTATTATTTTTTTAAGCAAAATTAAATAATTAATTATTAATAATAATTATTAACTTAATAAATATAATAAAGTTTTTAAGCTATAAAATAATTTTAATTAATTTTATTTAAATTAATACTTTTAATTTTTTATAATATATATTTATAAAGCTTTATTAATTAGCTATTTAGCTTTAATAGCTAACTTTTTTAAAAATATTATATATGCTAATATATTATTAGTTTGCTTAAAGTTTTAAATTTATTATTTAGCTTTTTATTTTTTATTAAAATTTTTAAATATTATAACTAACTTTTTTTTAAAATTATTATAATTATTAAATTTTTTTTTTTTTAAAAAAAAAATTTTTTTGCTTAATTTTTTTAATAACTTTTAAATTATTTAAAAGCTTTTTTATTTAAAACGGTTTTTATAGCTTATACTTTTTATAATTTTTTTTTGCTCATTTTATTTATTATATTTAAATATATTTTAATAAAAGTAAAAAAAAAGTTTAAGTTAATAATTTTATTATATTTAAAAAGTTAACTATGCTGCTTTAAAAGTTTTTATTTAGTTAGCACTTTTAACTTTTTTTTTAAGTTTATATATTATAACTTTAAATATATTAATTATTTATTATTTAAAAGTAAGTTAAAGCTTTTTTTTTTTTTAAAAAGTTTTGCATAAGCTTATTAAATTATTATTAAATAAATTAATTTAATAATAAGTTAAGCTATTACTATTATTATTTTTTTAATTTATTTTTTTATTAAAATAAGTTATTATTTTTATTTTTATTTTTTTTATTTATACTTTTGCTTACGTACTAGCTTAAATTTTTATTAGTAGTTTTTAATTTTTTTATTTTATTTTTAAATTTAAATTAATTAAATTAATAACTAATTTTTACTTAACAAATTTAAAAATAAGTTTAAAAATTAATTTATTAATAAATTTTAATTTAAATTTAATTTTTAATTTATATAGTTTTTTAAATATAAGTTTATTTTATTTGCTAATAAATAAATAATTAAAATATAATAATTTTTATTATTCTTTAAATTAAATAAATAAAAAAGCTAATATTTTAATTATATATTAAATATATGCTTAAATTAATTATTAAAAATTAAAAAAAATAATTATAGCTAGCTTGTTAGAATGCAACAGTGTAGATTATATACTCGCACTCTATGCACTATATTGCCATGTATATATACTGCTAATATTTCTTTATAGCATTATCTTCTTCTTTATTATCATTATTATTATTACCACCACCCTTGTTATTATAACATTATGACCTTGTCCTTAACATAGCTAAATATATAAAAATATATATTTATTTATTTTTTTAAAATAAGTTTAAGTTGCAGCTATTATAATTTAATAGCTACTAGCTACTAATAATTATTAACTATTAGCAGCTACTAGCTGCTGCATAAAAATAGCTGCTAGCTAATTAATTAAATTATATAATAATAGCTATAGCATATTTTTTGGTCTAGCAATTACCTTGCTTTTATTTGTTTTAATTAGCCTTAGCACGGCCAATAAGTCTTTTACTTATTAGTTTATAACATAATATATTAAACCTTACCCCTTATAAATAAGTAAATATAAATACTATAAAAATAATAAATATTATATACTTTTAAATAAAACCTTTTTACAACTTTTATAACCTTTTATAAAGTAAGCACTATAAAGGGCTCTTATAACTAAATCTAAATAACTACTAGCTATAAGCATAGGTTTACTCCCTATCCTATTCTTAGGCAGGTAGTCCTAGCCTATAGCAATAGTTAAACGTTGGTTTTGGCCGGCTAGAAGTAGGCATCCAGACCATAACTAAATAAACTACAAGTACGCGCGAATATCCTTATTACCTAGTCCGCACAGCATCAATTTATAACAGCTCCTAAAAATAAACAGTCCGAGAGTGAGAAGAATAATTAAGAATGAGTATTCCGAAATTTAGATTCCTTCCTCCGATGAGGCCTTCAGCAGGCTGGTGATGTTGATCAGAGAATCCCCTTCATAATATTTCGAACGGTCTTAAGGACTGCCGCAGACAATAGAACTAGTTCGACCACCTCACAAGGAAGTAGACCATCAAGCCAATTCCCAGTAACACCACCAATGTAGCACAGCAATTAGGCGGCTCACGTTTTGGTCTAGGGTTGGTGTAAGATGGTAGTGTTCCATATTCCTGAGCAACCGAGTGTCTAGCCAGTGGCCTAACAGGGTTGACCGAGCGATCGGTCTCATAGATAGGGACGACCTGTGGTATATCATCATCGCTCGATTCAAGCATGCGAGTCGAATGTCTGATAGGAGTGCTCCCGACAGCCGGGGTGCTCCGGTAGGAGCGGCCGTGATAGGGGTTCTTGATATTTGTCAGGTAGGAATATCTCGAAAGTTTTGCTCCGTGATTATTGCTTACTATAGTCTGAGGCCCAGGTTGATCGAGTAGGCTTGGCATTGCGTCTTCATCCCATGACGAGGAGGCCGGGGGAGGGGCGGACGGGGACTCAGTAAAGCCGACATGTTTGACGAGGGTTTTATACGACATTTTGTGAAGGAAAACTTGCTGACCGTTGCGATCATAGGGCCTCAACGAAGCCAAAAAAATGCTAAATCTTTTCTTTATCTTCACATATGAATTTTTCTTTAGATCAGCTGATTTGGTGTCCAGGAACAATAGGGTTTGATTGTCGGGATGCGCTTTGCTAGGTGATATCGGGAGGTGGTCGAGTCTCGCATCTCTGTTGCGCGGGTATTTATCTTTAAGATCGGTGTCACCAAATGAAGTAAGCTGTAAATGGACATTAGCCTGACATGCGACGTCCCAAGTATTTCAAGTTCAGATGAATGTGCGCACGATCAGAAACTCAACTCTGCCGTTAACGGCTCGACTCGACAGAACCACCACCGGGTGATCACAGCCTTCCTCCTCAAGATCCGGCTCGTACGGGCTGATCTCATGCTTAGGAGGCAGCCATTTGATGCAGCCGGCCAGCTTTTGTTGGATCAAGCCCGGCATCTCTCGAAGTTTTTTCTTTTTCGCCCTCGACCGTTAGTTATATTGCATGCTGCACAATTGTTAAGATTTTTTCTCGCGTGCTTATAATATATTATAATATAATATCACAACTAGCTTTGCAATATAGGGAAGAAAAGCACGGACAAGTGCAAGAGCCGAGGGGACAATACACCCGACGCGGGGTGGGCGATTATTGTTGGGATATATGGCAGTCCCAAAGCCGCAACCAATCCCCCAGGATCTCTCATGCATAAGCCCCGATGCTCACCAGTGCAATCAATGCATACGTAGGCGGGCTGACGCCGCACGCAGTGTTACTGCCTAATGACTCAGTAGCCAATTATCTGATTTATTGCGTCGATGTCAGAAACATGTCCGGATACTGGCAGCATCGCTCCCGAGGCTTCCGAAAATGAAACAAGGCTGGGAGAAAATTCGACTGTCCGAAAACAAAGGTTTCAAATGTCACGTAAAATATATATCGTTAATTCCTACGCAGGATTAGCGACGTCGTTTTTTCCATGACATCAAACGCAACAGGGTGGTAATCATCCCTGTAATTAGAAGAAACGATAGGTTTGAATTTTACTATGGGTACGGTTCTATTTCGTTCAATACCTTTTTCATCAGAGGCAACAAGCAGTTAAAATTTGAGGATCTTGCGCAAGAACCTGAAAGAATACTGGTTGTTGAAGTCCATAACAAATATGTAATGGTTCCCGGGGTATAACATAACATAGATTCTTCATATTGCCATAGTAGATCTGGTTCTTCGTGAGCACTAGTGGGGCGGCACGAGGATCGGCAGACAGGCGGTCTGCCAATTACTATGTAGTATTACAGCCCCTATTCATGTAAATAGGGAGCATGTCAGTTGGTCTGACATGCTCACTCAGCTCCTCGTAGCATATCATGCAAAAGTCATCCAGTACGCTTGGTAGGCCTCTCCGTAACACGTATCACCTTTTCAAACAAGTAACAAAGGCTTCTCTATAATCAGCTTACTAGGTGTACAGTTAGGCAAGTATGCATACAGCCTTGGGGTATATGTAGGACTGGTGTAGCACTAGATACACAACAAGCAAATATACCAGCTTCGACACCCGTTTTCATCTCTCATTAAGACGATTCCTAGTCTCTTGGACCATGCATACTCGTATTCAATGTTCTGTCTGTATGGAAAGGTGACAAGTTGTATCGCAATGTTCCTTTCAACATCGTTACCATATTGGATATTATTAGATACAATAAGTCTAGGTACAACTAACGATTTGTCCATGTAGCGGCTTTAAGATTTCAGGCTTACAGCTATTTATTGTGCAAGCTTGGTGGTGATGGCTACAACGGTTGTTCAATAGCATTGTCTCTCGCCTGTTCATTCCCTCTTCTTTGAACGTAATTGAAGAAACATGTTGTGTAGATACTCGAACAATGAAATGTCCCAAATGAAAACGGTATTACTGTGGCTCATAGCTCACCTTTGTTCTCTGGACTAGAGCCTATGAACTAACTTAGCCAAGGCCTATGAGTGACTGAGAGCTTGGACATGCATACGACCGGCGTGTCAGCGCGACTTGCGTCCAAAATGGCAAGTCGCAGGGAGCTCAAGAGTCTCGGTCGAGAGGTAGCCGGTTATTTCACTGCGGACTCGAGGTACAAGTTTATAGGCTTCGCCGGCATGGGACGTCACGGTGGCGCTCTCATACTGTCCGTAAGAGATACTCCTGGGAAGGCTAAGCGAAGAATAGTCATCAAATACTCTTTCGGAGCCCTGACACTCGACAGACACTCCAATGCCGATGAGGACCTGCGAAATGAATACAAGTGGCTGAGAAGATTGCAAGGGTGCGAGCACATAGTGCAATTGATACCGATGGCTGACTGTTCTATCAATATACCCGGCACATCCAACGGCGACCAAACCGCTCGAAAACCTCCTTCGGGATGGCGACGTATAAGACGATTTCTTAGCTTTGGTTGGAGACGAGCGGCAGAGCACCCAGATGACGGTCAAGAAGGAGTGGTGCCCGCAGAAAATAGACGATGTCCCACATTTGCCATCGAATGGCTGCCCTTGTTAGTAACTTCCCAAGTTATGATTGTGTCATTATTTTCTCTAGCGAACTTGAGCTTCATTTCCATTCAGCATTCTCCCTCGAGACAAGAGAGTTATTTGTTGATTCGGTTGATGAGCAGGGGCACAACAAAACAATTCATGGAACGACTTATCCACAATGATTACCATGTGATTCCTAACCGAGTACTCTGGAAAGTCTGGCTGTGCAGTAAGGATAACTTCTTTGAATCGCTGCTAAGACGTTTTAAAAGTAACATCTAACTGACGGGGGCTGAAAGTGGTTCGTCAATGCGTAGCCATGGCATTTCCTCCCGACATCCCCGAAGGCCAATACCATGGGCAACTGATACGAGAGGAAATAAAACCTCAACGATTCGCGACTATCATGCAGAATTCGGGACACCCAGAAAACTTCATGTTCACTGATACTATCTTGGAAGGTGTCGAACATAACCCGCTAGTTGGCTTAAAGGTAGGAGACATCCCATAGGATAAGATGGCAACACATAATCAAGAACGACCTTTAATGGAAGGAAGGCTAGAAAAATATGCTGATACAATTATAGCTCATAGATTTCGGTCGCGGCAAGTTCGCAAGCCGGCGTGAAGCGGACGAGTGAGTCAACTCATCAATAATTACCTCATTCTTCCCGCAGTGTTGCTGAGTTCAAATTGTTACAAAGGTTTCTGCCAAACAGGCCAGAGGAATTCGCAAGCAGGAATAACTTGTTCAATGCCGCCCAAGTAAGTAATGCCTTGCCTGACTATGACTTCTTTCCTTTTTCCCTCCGTTTTGAAGCTGAAGCCAAAAAAAAAAAAAAGAAATCACAAATAAATATCTAAAACACTTCACCTAGACTCTCATTAAACTAGCCTGCTTCCGCGCCTTTGCGGCAGGTGAGACATTCAACGTGGGCAACGATCTACCGCGGTACAGCCTCAACGTCGGGAGCGAGAGCCGCAGCATCTACACGTTCGCGCACCCTGCTTTCATGGAGAACGACGCCGTGGACCTGCACCTGCGGCAGCTGATCGGGCGGACGATGAATCTCGTGTATGCGGACACACCTTCCTTGGACTACCAACTGCGGACGTGCCTGCAGGAGGTCGAGAGAGGCGCCGATGACCCGGACTTCCCCAACATTGGAACAGATGAGAGGGACTATACGATTAAGAAACTCCTTAGGGAATGTCTTTATGATGCGTAATAGCAACGGGGCTTTTAGCCGTTTAGTTCTCTGTAAATATTCTGCGACTGGAAGACGAAAACGTTGCTGGGTAGGGCATCACATGATATTCCGAGTCAGGGGCACTTATGAGTGCGTAGGTGTCGCGGATATGTGGGTCTATGGGAGCGGAGGAACCCCCGCTCCCTGGATATCAGGGGCGTGTCACACACACCGTTACGTAGAGTAAAACTTCTTCCGTAGTACATTTAAATCATATGATCGTATCTAGAGAGTGCACCGGGTGACCCCCACCATTCATCAATCGACAACACTCTCCGCGAGAATAAGTTAGTCTAGTCGTCCAACTTGGTTCTTCGACGGAGCATATTATTTAAGGTCGTCCGAATACCAGATCAGCGATCTCGACCTTCGCTAGTTGAAGTGCCAATCATTTGTAAGCGTCAATAGCAGGTCTATCACAAGTATACATCTCTGTCAGGATCAATTATGTCCCAGGTTGATTTTCTACATGTAATCAAAGCGATTAACTAAACAATTCAGCCCACGTCCGGTAGATAACCGGGCAAGATGCGGCACAGCAGACCTTTCGCCCGCATAGTTATTCTATTCTAGGAGCAAGAGACACTAAACTAATTATACGAACAAAGCGGCACAGGCCCTCCCAACGCTCTAAATAGGTATTTCCGCTCTTTGGAAAAGTGCTGCAGAAATTTAACTTCCCCGAGACCAAACATCCCGAGAGGACGCCGAGACTGAACGTCAGGCCAGGTGTGTCCAAGCTTGGACTACCTAAGTGCCTACTCCTGAAATCTGAAGCTAACTTGTATTGATTACTACCTACGGTAATTGCTTCACCAGCCGGCCTCCTTTTTATTCGGGTTAGTGAGTTGCGAATAATGGCGGTCATACAATTATTGTCTACATGACGACGACAGCTATGTTGTCTTTGAATTACACAAACCTTCCTACCAGCAACACCTAAGATAATTCACATGTAGGTAGCTATTAATAGCCGTGGAATCGCCAGCATCAAGAGTCGACTAAGTAATCCTTACGTTACGGTCTCTATACAGCGACGCTAGGCCGAAACCAACACTCTAAACCATGTCACTGGGGATCAAAGCCGAGGGCCGGATCCGAAAGGCTCGCGAACATTAATTAGTCATCTAGGCTGAAGCGGGAGAAGAATATCCCTTCTCCGGACAAGGACAAAGTCATTAATAATTTACTAAATGAATACTATATAGAAGCGCCTCTAATTCTAGCAAATTACTTGACTTACCTATCGCATTGCCAATAATAATCCAACACACAAACTTCACATCGCTTCTTTCCCTTCCTTGAACAATGCAGTCTCAGCCGTCCTCAGACCTAACCGTCGTCATCTGTCACGGCAACTACCATACCCCAGCTCCGTACGGTCCTCTAATCTCAGCCCTGAAAGCAGCGGGGATCAACGCATACTGCCCACAACTCCCCACGTCCGACCTTTCCAAGCTGAACATCGGGGATGACATCAACAACCCGGACTATGACCTCGGTCCGCCGTCTGAAGGCAGTGGATACCCTCAGGGAGGAGAAGACGTACAGGCTGTGCTGCGAGTCCTTCAGCCGCTCGTAGAGGAGCAGGGGAAGGATGTTCTCCTGATAGGTCATTCGTACGGCGGCTGGGTCGCTACAGAAGCTGCGAGGCCGGAGCTGCAGGCGAAGAAGAGGAAAAGGGAAGGAGTAGCAGGGGGTATTATTGGGATTTTGTATGTTGGCGCTTTCGTCATCCCTGTTGGTGAGTCCGTGCAGAGTTTTTTCCAGCCCAAGGACGGGAGTTTTGTACAGCCGCATTTTATGCGGTTTCACGTAAGTGACTCTTCCTTTCTTTTCTCTTTTTTCTTTTTCTTCTTGTTTTTCTTTTTCCTTTTTATCACATTTATTATCGAATCCATGCTTAGGTTAACTTTCATTTGACTCCTTGTCCTCCTTCCCCCTTTGCCCCTGCCGACTGCAGGACCAAATTGACGAAAAATGAACAACTGATAACAAAATAAACAGAAACACGGACCTGCTGGCTTAGGAACAATGGTAGAGCCCAGGAAATACCTATTCAACGATCTGGACGCGGAGTCCGCTGAGCGGTGGGCCAAGACACTGACCGCGTCACCCGTACCTACGATAAAGTTATCGAACGACGCCTACGGGGCCCTGCCCTGCGCGCATGTCGTGTTGGAAGGGGACCTCACGCTCACGAAAGAGTACCAGGAGGGTATGATTGCCCTTCAGGAGGCCAAGACGGGGAAGTTCACCGTGTATCGCTCCCCTGCTGGTCACTCGCCTCACCTCAGCTGGACGGATGGACTTGTTGAGACGGTCCAGGATTTTGTTGCAAGGATCAAAAAGGGTTTGTAAGAGTAGTGTATAGGAAGATCTTACTTAGCAAGAGTGAAGCATTAAAATGCCTGGTGGTGCCAGGTAAACCTTGTCGCTAAAAGGGAAGCTTTGCCGGCAAAGCTTCCATTTTAATACGCTGTAAACCAAAGTGCCAAGGCACTTCGATTTAAGTTTGCGCGTATCTTACCGGCCGCCAGAAGCTTACATATATATTAGTTAGCATGGAACACGTTATAGGGAGCTACATACTTAGTTGCAGAGACTAGAAACTAGACCTTTTCAATACTATAGAGCCGCACAGGCCTAACTATAAAACTATTTTTTTCTTCTCTTTCTCTCTCTTTCTCTCTCTTTTTAAAAAAGCAAAAAGCAAGCATTTAATCCTCCTCCAGAAGCTCTAACATCTCATCTATAGTACCCGTAAGGACACCCAAAGCGGCACGGGCAGAGGCGGCGAGCGCGCGAAGTCTCTCTCGCTGCCCATGAGCAGCAGGCGCGGCAAGCGCAGCGACGGGAGCGGCGGGAGCGGCAGGGGAAAAAGCGGCGGGCAGCTCGCCAGGATTGTTCTTCTGCCACCGGATAATTGTGCGCAATTGATGCGCATCCTAAACACGTTAGCAAGCTACATTTCGCATAGGTTTAAATAGGTATACTCACATCGTCGATCTCGTGCTCCAGGACAGCAACGAGGCGGCGAGCACCCCAAGCCAGCTCAGGAGCGCTGATTCCATGTTACCATAGCACATAGCACGTATAGACACACAAACATACACAGGCAGGCAAGAATGGTTATGTTGCGTGCAGTGCACGCAGCGTTGGCCGCGGCCGAGGGTCTCGTGGCAGATGCCGGTTGTGTTACCGGCCATCGCCGAATTAAAACAGCGCACGCAAGGCGTCTCGCGGCGCGCACCGGGTACGGGAGCCGCTCGCGACGTACGAGCAGCGCGGGAACCAGCACGGGAGCGGGGGGTAGAGGCGGCGGGGGGCGCAGGGGAAGGAGGGAGAGAGGGGCCCGAAAATGGCAGCGGCAGGACAATGTCTTCATCGTCACCGTCGTCGTTGTCATTGTTTTTGATGTTATCGTCGTCGTCGCTGTCATTGGTTTTGATGTTATTGTCGTCGTCGCTGTCATTGGTTTTGATGTTATCGTCGTCGTCGTCGTCGACGTCGTTCATCTGGGCGTCTGGGTTGGTCCGCCAGCCATCTAGCTCTGAAAAGCTTCTGCCTTGCAGGCCATTTTCATCGGAGCTCTCTAGGGCGGCCCAAGGGCTATATTCCTCTAAGCTTACTAACCTAGACTGTCTGCAGTTGCACTTACTTTCTTAGATTATAAAAACGGCTAGAGCCTCGGCGCGAATACATTATGGTAAAGCTTCTCAACGTTAGCAAGAAGCTTACAACAAAAAAGAAGGCGCAGCTTACAGGCAAGACGGTGCAAGAGACAGACAAACTTAAAAAGTTAACGTCAGCCACGGTTAGGGTAGGCCAAGCGGCTGGTCTTCAATACGTACGGTTATGGCTGCTGCCATTGTTAAGGAAAAAGTGTCACAGTTCATACTGCCGGGCGGTCCGTATAGACATATTGTTATTGCACAAGGAAGGGGAGAATCTCTGTAAAGAGATTTCCCGTATCTACCTATATAGGTGTAGTTATAGTCCGTGCTTCGGGGCCGGAGCTAGTCCGGATCAGAACCGTGACAAAAAGGAAAAAAGAAAAAAAAGCATATAACAGATCGCAACGTTATGTAGGTAGGTACAAGGATACATGCTGTAAACAAACCAATATTAACACGCGCACCTCGATACGTCTAGCAAGCTTACTGATATTAACTAATACGTAGCCTATCACGAAATCACTGTCCGTAATGCATGTAAACCGCAATACGCTGCTATTTCATACTATACTAACTGCTGGTCTCTGCAAGCCCAGTCTGCAAGCCTATCGACCGTAGATTTCCTGGCAGGACGTTGAAGACGGTCAAGATCAAAGGGACCTCAAAAATGATCCCTTCCAGCGTCTTGAAGCGCGAGACCGCAACGCAGTTGAGGCCCTGGTTAAATTCCTTCTCTGCTATGTCTAGGACGATCTTGTCCATCGTGATCGATTGGCTCTTGTGTACGGTTATGACAAAGGCAATCAGCAAAGGGAACTGATACCGCTAGCATTGATGTCCTCTATAGTTGTACTCGCGAGTGACGCGGACGACGGGAACCGTGGGCCGACCGTCTCCGGTCCGGAACTCGACAGGACCGTCGTACCTTCCATCAAATGTCAGCTGTAACGGCGTAGACGTAGTGGCAAGGCCAGACATGCTTGTCAAAGGAGACGAAGACGACAATAGGAGGATCCGCGCGACAGTCGGCGTCGTCGGCCCAGGCGATATCTTCGACGGTGCCCAAGGCGCTGTTTACCAAGCCGTGCCGCACGCAGATATTCTGGTTTAACATGACCCGGGCCTCGATGCAGAGGGGCAGCCGCAATTCCAGATTGCCGGCGTCGCGAGGCGCTGCCTTCTCCCAGGAACTGCCATGGCCAACAGCCTGGATGCGGATGGCAGGCTGGTCGAGACTGCTCAGGTGCTCAAAGTTGTACTTGTCGACCTTCTTATTAGTGGGAAATATACACAAAGCGCTAGCAAAACTGCCGACCTCGTCAGCAGCAAGATTGCATCGACAGCGTGAGCTGAGCAACTCCCAGTGCTTTCGGGTTACCTAGTACTGCCGCAGCCCGTCCAGCGCAGCGCGGAAGCCGGCCTGCTCGTCGCCCTGCTGGTGTATGACGGAGCTGAGGCGGATCGTCCTGTTAAAAGATAGGTAGATGTTTTTCCTGGATGTCTTAAGGGGTTCGGTGACCCTGTACGAAGTAAAGAGAGGGCGAGCGGCGACGGCGGGAAGCTGGTAGAAGTCACCAAAGAGGATCCAGCTGAGCCCACCCATGAGCGCCTCGTTGCCCGGCCTCTCCTGCAGCAAGCGGCTGTTCACCTGGCCGAGGATCTGGAGGCTGACTATGGACTTCTTGTTGAAAAAGACGTACCTCTTCCTGAAGAACGGCAGCTGGAGCTTCGTCACCGGCTGTCCCGGAAAGCGACGCGAACTCGCCCCCGACAAGCAGGCGGAAGAGGGCGTAAATGGTGTAGCCTATAATGCTGTTGGCGGCAATCCCGGTAGGGGCACAACAAAGGACGGGGTTGGTGACGCCGGCGTCACGAGCTATACGCGCCAGATGGACATACATAACCCTGAGCACGTAGGACTTTCTGGAGCCTGCCGGTCCGTTACAGTCGAGCAGAATAGACTTAGGCCTAACTCCCTGAAGCAATAGAGCGTAGTAGTTAACAAAAATATTGTAGAGCTTCTGCTGCTTGGGGTTGAGCGTGTTCTCCGCGTTGTCCGGTAGATCGACGACAGCGTTATTAAACTTGGCGCGGCCGCCCTCAACAAACGCACAATTTTACTCGGTAAAGTTGCCGAGCTCGCGATACTTGCCTACCTACGGCAACCAGTCGAACTCTAGATCGGCGGGACGGACGCCGAGCTGCTCAAAAGGATCGCCCTCGTTGCCGGCGCGCTCGGGGAGATGGCGGGCAAGCTCGTCCCAGCTGTTCTTGGCGTTCTCGAGCTCGTGCTGCTCATCCTGGAACTTGTCGGTATCTGCAGCGTCACGCTCCACGGCCTAGTAGTCCCTGTCGTGGCGACTGGCGTGAAGCCTCTCACAGGCGGCGTACGCCTTGGCGTAGGTGTTGTACTGCTCCCCGTTGACGTTCTTGATAGAGGCAACACCCTCGAAGCCGAAGGGATAATACAACAGCATCTTGACGCGGTAATAGTCTTCTGGGTGAGTCTCCTGCCAATACTTGAGGAAATAGATTAGTATGCGGTCCTTAGCACGTGGCCTCGGCCGCGGGGGATCGGCGTCCCATCTATACCTAGTCAGCCACTAAAAAAAGGTAACATTGCCGAGGTCTCCAAGATTGACGGGCTGTCTCTTGTACTTCTTATGCAAGTTGGAGCCGCAAGCAATCTCCTTTCCTTCGGCGATATACTGGTAATACTGGAACTCATTAGGCCTACAGTCGACGCTCTGAGTCGTCGGCGAGGACTGCTGCAGCGAGAGGTTAAAGAGTATGTGCATGATCTCCTGGGACAACATATTACGCTCGCCTACAAGATTTTTTATCATCTTTATTACCAAAGAGAGGAGAGGCGCCCTGTCGCTGATCCGGGGCAGGATTTCCTGCATAATATTACTGTAAGACCGGGTTATAACCTTGGCCTTGGAGCAGTACTTTACTATATAGTTTACAGCAGCCGAGTAGTTGCAACAGGGGGAGATGTTTATGTTAGCAAGCTAGCCAAAAGACACAGTAGCGTTGTAGGGGTTGAGGCGCTTGTCGTTGCGCTAAGCCACGTAGTTCTAATGCAGGGGGTTCAACAACTTATCTACGGTAGCACGGTCCTTAATAGCACAAGGGTAATAAAAGCAGCAGTACAAGTCGGAGAGCAACGTGTAAGCGGAAGCAAGACGTCTCAGGGCGGCGGGACCGGCATCGCCAAGGATGAGCTCCTAAGACTCGATAAGGTGCAGGTTCATGGCGTGGATCTGTGCCTCCGTCAGAGGGTCAGCGCGCCGCTCACAAGTCTTGCCCGCCCTAAGGCGCTTCTTCTTGCGATGGCAGTACGCCAGCGTGCAAAAATGCACCTAGAACCGGAGCAGACACTGCGAGAGATAGTCGAGCGTAGGATGCTGGTCCTCACGGGCGACGGCGAGGGGATCCTCCTTGCGATCATCTTGGTAGTCGGGGTCGGGGTTGATTGCGACGATATGCCTCCCCCAGAACTTGGCAAACTCTCTCCTCGTCTACATGTCGGCGTCGGGGCCGCCCCTGCACCAAACGAAGTCATGGTTATGCCAAGAGTCACGGCCCTGCCACTGAACATCTTGATAGCTGGGATGGTTTCCCTTAAGAAAGTGCAACCATTTGTAAACGGCCTAGCGCCGAACACGGAAATCTCGGAGGACCTGCTGCTAGAGACGCGGGCTACAGGTCTTGACAATAATGTAGTCCAGCTCTTTGAGAAGCAGAAAAATCTGGTCCCAGATCTTGCCAACGTTGCGGGCGAAGTGGCAGATGTGGCCGCAGTAGCAGTAGGAGGCGCCCTAAATCCGATGCACCTTAACGAACGCATATATGCGCGCAGCCATTATTTTCTTGGTCTGTGTAAGCTTTGGCAGGTGGTTGGGAACGTTGCTAAAGCTTATATAGTTTTTGACAGTAAAAAAGGAGACCTGATCTTTAGGGCCGCCGATGTTCTTTTCTTTGCAGTATCTACAAACGTCTTAGGGCCTGTTCGTTAAATTCCGCGAGTTTTGCAAAAAGTGACTTTGCTATATTCTTATCCACTTTACTAGCTAAATACAGCTAAGTTAAAATAGTGCTAAAGCAAAAGTTCTTTTTATATTATGTTTACTATAAATAGTTTAGCGTATAAAATTAATATTTTAAGGTGTTTTACTTTACTTAAACTTTTTCTTATTTTAGGTGTAAATATAGCTTAAATTAACAACTTATAAAACAGACAAAAATATTATAGCTTAACAATACTACCTAGTTAATATATATTTAATATTGTTTATAATATATTTTATAAAACTAGTTAAACTGCTGTTTTTAATATAAAAAAGCTAGTTATACTTTACTTTTTTTTAAACTATTTTATAACATTAGCAAATAAAATAATATTTGTTTACTGTTTTGCTTTTTATTTGTTTATATTATATTATATACTTGTTTATATTAGGTTATGTTTAGCTAGTAAACTTTATAAAACGTAACCTTTTGTAAACATATATTAAATAATCTATAAAAGAGGCAGCAATTATATTTTTGCCTAGCAAATAGTTAATTTATTTGTTAGTATAATGTTTTTAGTTTTTTTATTTTTAGGCTATTTTTAATATAAAATTAACTAAAAAACTAAATTTTAAAAATATATTTATAATAAAATTATTTAAAGTATTTATTTATACTAGTTTAAACATAAAACTTAACTTTTAAAAACTTGTTGCTAGCTAATATAGTAATACTACTAATTTAGTAAATAGTTAACTAAACTTTAGTGCTAATAGTAAAAATAACTTTAATTAAAGCTTTAAAAGCTAAATTTTAAAATAAAAAATAAATTTTAATTTGCTTTTTAGTAATAGTTAAACTTTAAGTTAGCTATTTTATATAAAAAAGTATTTAACTATGCTTACTATATAATAGCATTTTTGTTTACTTTTTAACTTTATTGCAAAGCTAATAATAAAGCTAAAATTTTAATTAATATAAAAAAATACTTTATTATTATTTTTGTTTACAATTTAAGCTTATTTAACTAAATATTAAGCTTTTTTTTAATATAAAAGCAGTTTATATAGTATAACAAAGCTTTTATTATATTTATACTAGCACTTTATATAATATAATAAAATAGTATAAATATACTTGCTAAAAATAATTTTAGTAATAAATAAAGCTATAAACTTATATAAAAGTATATATACAAGCACTTTATAGATTTAAAGCTTTTTACATTAATTTTTAGCTTTACTAATGCTATACTAAAATATAAGCATAAATATAAACAAAATAATACTTTTGTTTTTTATAAAAAGTTAGCTTAAGCATATTATTTTAGTAATAGCTTTATAATAAACCTTGTTAATAAAATATTTATTATAAGCAAAGCATTATAAAATTAATATTTTGCTATTAAAAGCAATAATAAAAACGTTTAGCTAAAATTAAAAAGTATGCTATTATAGTAGTAGTATAAAAAAGCATATTTAAAAAATATTGCTACTAGTAAGTTAGCTATAGCTATATATAATAAACAAAAAAAAATTTAAGCTAAATATATAGCTAAACTATATAATTTAAACTTATAAAGTAGTTTTAAGCTAAATATTATATATTTATATAAAAAAGTAAAAGCATTATTAAAAGAGATAATAAAATTTATAACGCTAACTATTTTTAAAGCTTTTTAAAAGCGCTTTTGCAAGCTAATATTTAAAAAAATATAAAGTAAGGTGCTAAAGCGGTTAAAAAAGGTAGCAAATATGTTTTTAAGCAAAATAAAAGCTTTATTAATTAATAAAAGCTTATAAAGTAATAAAAAAACTTAAATTAAGCAATACTATATTTTGCGCAGTAAAAAAGGCTTTTAAAAATAAGTTTAACGTATAGAATATACTTAAATTTAATAAAAAAGGCAATATAAAGGGCTTATTAAGGTAGTGCAATAAGCTAGGCGGGGTAAGGGCGGGGGCAGGGTCGTAGAATAGGCTTGCAAGGGCGTTAGCAAAGGCGTTAGCAAGGGTGTTAGCAAGAGCGTTTACAAATGCATTTACTTTTAATATAAATATAATTTATTTAAAAAGTATAAAAATTTGCTAAGTAAAAAATAATAAAGTATTTATAACTTTTTATAAAAATAAAATTGCTAGTAATTTAAATATATTTTTGCTTAATATAAGACCTTATTGCTAAAGCTAACCCTACCTTACTTTGTAAGCTTAAACTTAATTAAATTTATATTTTAAAAACTATATTTTACAGGCTATTTTATATACCTTATAGCCTGCTTATAACCTTATAGTACTAATTTTATAATTTTTTTATAATATAATCCTTTAAGCGCTTAAATTTTTGCTTAGTAGCTTTATTTTTAAGTGTTTTTATAAAAAGCAGCTTATTTTTACCTTTTTATTACGTAAGAAAGTTATATACTGCTATTAAACCTTTTTAAGTGCTAAATTTGTTAAAAAACTATATATTTAAGCTTTTGTTAGCAATATTACTTTAGTTTTCGTTAGCTTTTATTAACAAAGGCTTATGCCTAACATATATAATAAAGTTATAAAGCCTTATTAAAGCGTATACAATTTTAGCCTGTTTTTTAAAAGTATACTTAAGTGTAGTAGCCTTAGTAATTTTAAACCTTTTTTTTAGCATCTTAAACACTTTTTTAACTATTATTTAAAGTAAACTATAATAAGAGTTAAATAGTTTTTTATTATTTTAAAGCCTTTTATTTATAGCACCTTATTTTTTTAAATAATAATAAACTTTTAAGTAAAGCACTAAATAATTACTTTTTTAGCTAAATTTAGCGTTAGTTAACTAGTATTTATTACTAAGGGCTATAAAGCTATTTTTTTAGCAAAGCTAAAAGCTTTATTATTATATATAAAGCTTTTTAGCCTTGTTAATATATAAGCAAATATGCTATTATAGTTAGTAGCTACTATTATGTTTTATACTATATACCTTTTATAATAATAATATACCTTTAATATGGTAGTCTTTAGGGTATAGTATATATTAAGTAAAACAATAATATAGAAAAGAAGACCACTACATATTAGAATCTGCAGGCAGATTCTAATATGTGCGCAGTTCTTATCTAATCTTTAATCTATTATAATAAGAGGCAGAGCTTCTTATTAAGTAAAGATGCGCTATTTAATAATGCTACCCTTTAAAAAAGTATATTAAAATGCTAGCGCAACAAGAAAAACTTACTAACCTTAGTAAAACTATTTATAATTATATTGTTTACTACTTCTTTTAAGGTCGCCCTTAGTTTTTCTTTTTTTTTCTAATAGTTAGCTTAAGATTATAATGCTCCTAGTAGTCCCTAATTAGTTCTTTAAAATGCTATAGCTTATACAAATTTATTTATTAGTTATGCTTATTACTTTATTTTTTTTATTTTATTAAATAGTTAAAGTTGTCTTTTTTGCAATTTATTTAGTATAATATAACTTTTTTTACTTTATATACATTACCGTTAAACTTGTTGTCAAAGTATTAGTTAGCTTTAATAGGTCCTAGCAAAAAGGTTATACGCTTAAAAAGATTTTCGTTGCTACAAAAAAGTCACAGCATTATAACAAAAATTACAAAATAAATATAATAGTTAAAAAAAAATTTAAGTTTATATGCAGCGTTTTTAACTTATCTTTTTATAATAAAAGGTCTAGCTTGTTGTTATAAAAGCTTTTTAAATAGTTTGCTAAGTAAATAATAATTTTTATAAAGTTTTAATAGTACCTTATTATTTAGTTAAAACTTAAGTTATTAGTGCTTTTAGTTAAATTATTGTTTAGATTGCGCTGCTATAAAATTTATAGCTATTTATGCATTGCGTTATAAATGTTCTTAAAAAAATTTAACGTCTTAAAATAACTGCTAAGCTTTATATTTATTTATAAAAACATTAAAAAATTTAAATAGTTTAAAGCTAAATAGTTGCTTATAAGAAGTTAATTTAATTATAGTTACGTAAGCAAAGTTTAAGTTTTATTATAAATAAGGTACTAGGTCTACTTAATTAAACTTTAAATTTATAAAGTTATAATATTTAATTGCTATTTTAACTATTTAATTTTTGCGTTCTAATATTTTATTGCCTTGCAAATAGTATGCTATTATTATAAGTAGCTTTGTTCTTAAAGCTTTTTAAATGCCTTTTTATAAGTTTAATATAAACTTTTTATTTTAATTAAAGATTATTTCTTTTAGAATATTTTAATTGCTAATTAATAATTGTTTGGTTAGTGCTATGCTTTAATCTTTAGCAATATAGTATTTGTTCTTAAGTATTAGTAGTGTGCGTTTAAATATAGTGCATAAAACATTAAGCATATAATTATACTCTATATAATATTTTTTGCTTTTTAGCTGCTACAGTATACTTTTAGCTTATACTTTTAGTAGTGCAAAAATAAAATCAATCGCAATTGTATGCATTAGTAGTAGGTTATTAATTTGTATAGGGCAAAAACTTTTAACTAGTTTTCTTTTATTAGTTTAGTTAAGGTTGCATTTTAAGCAGTGTTATATATATTTTTTAGTATATTAAAAAGAAGTCTAAATTTTTAAGCATTCGCTTTAGTTTAAAATAATGTTTTTTGTTGTATACATGCTTTAATAGCTTCTGTACTATGCCTTATAGTACGCAAAGTCGCTTGGTTTTAGCATAAGTATTATATATTAGACCTTTTATTATATAAAATAAATTGCCGGGCTGCAAAAGGTTTTCTTTAACATTTTTGTTAGCATTTATAAAGTCTTTAATAATAGCCTTATATTTAGCGTTGGTTTAATAAGCTAGCTTAAATTCTTTTTGCTATTAGTTGTTTATAATTACTTTTATTATATATTTTGTTACATTCTAAGCTTATATTATATCTTGGCCATTTTATACATTATTTAGTATTGCTAAGTTGTTAAATTGTCACAACTTACTCTTAGCATCTACTATATTGTAAACTAACTTTAGCCTGCTTAGCACGTTAAGTACTAAGTTTAGTTGTCTAAGTAAATAAAATATTTAAAAGCTATACTAAAATAAGTAAATTAAAAAATTAATTAGCCAACAATTTGCTTAATTAGTTGCTAAAGTATTAAGTATAGTTTGTTTTACAATACTTTTAGTTACTAAGTAGTTTATAAGTATAACTATTTAGTTCTTAGCTAACTATATTATTATTTATATACGCCTTGCAGCCTATATAAAGCATGCTACTTCTAACTTAAAAAGTCTATACTAGGTTTCTGCGCTAAAAAAGCATTAACTTAAGTACAGCACTAGCTATATTTTTATTAATAAAATTGTTTTTTTTAGCTTTTACTTATAGCTTAAAGCAAAATAAAAAGCTATTACTTTAAATTTTTGCTTAATTAACTTATTTAATTAAATAAAAAGCATAAAATTAAGATTATAGTAGTATAAGGTTATCTTTTTATAGATTGCATCTTGTACAGCTTTAAAAAAGGCTTTTTTTATAGCTATTAGTTTGTAATAAGTTGTTTTATAATAGCGTTTATGCTTGCTTAAATTTCTTATACTTATTTTATTGTTTTTATAACCTGCAGCTAAAAGCATAGTCTTTTAATTTTATAGCAGCTTAATTAGTTGCAAGTAGTATAGGAGTAGTAAACGTAAAAAGCTACTAGCCTTAATATACTGCTTAAAAGCTTTTAGGTTATAAAAAAACGCTAGCTATTTAAATGCTTTAAAACGCTTTTAAAATATAAATAGTTCTAGCCTATTAACTTTAAATCCTAGTAGCTTTATAAATAAATATTTTATAAAAAACTTTGTAAAAAACATTATTATGTTTTTAAATTAAAACAGCTTAAAAACTATTTTAAAGTATAGTATATAATTTTTATATGTGTTTAAAAAAATAACTACATTGTTTATAAACGCCTATACGTATAACAAGTGCTTACAAAATAAACAGTTTATATACTTTTATGCATATATAAGCAAATTATAAAAGCTTATTAGCGCTACTATTAATTGCTTAATTTTTTTAAAGCTTATTATAGTAAACTTTTTTTAATAGTCTAGGTACACTTTAAATTAATAAAAAAAACTAATAGCGTTAACTACTATAATATATTCTTTATTTTAAAAGCTTATAATTACTTCTGCTTATAGAAGCAAAAAGTAGCTATTAAAAATTGCTACCTTATTAAAAGCTTGCAAGTTTATAACTACTTAGCTTTTTTAACTCTATAAACAGTTTTTTATGCTATAAATACAAGGTAAGCAAATAAGCAAAGCTTATTTACTTATTTTATTTTACTTTGTTTATAAAAAGCGTTATATGTTTTATTTAATACTTTTATATTTTTGCACCTAAGTAGGTAGCATTACAAGTTAAATTTAATATTTTACTATCTTTTTGCAAGCAAAATTTTTATTTATTAATTAACAAAAATATTAATTGTGCTTTTATTAGTTTAAATGTTATAAAATTTAACTATTTTTTAAAACTGCTTAGCTTTAAAAGCTTTTTTTGCATATATATATATACTAAAAAGGATAACAACTTTAAATAAGTTACTTAACCTTTTTATGCTTAATATAAAGTATAGCTTAGTTATTTTTAGTTTTAAAGGTTTTAAAAGCTTTTTAAGTATTCTTTTTATATTAAGTACACTTATACTTATATTATTTATAATGTCTGCTTTTATTAGCATAGTATATACTGCTTTCTTATTAAGCTTAAGCAGTATTAGCAGCAAGGTTATATTTATGTTTGCATTAGCTAACTTAAAATTAAGCATTATATTTAAAACCTTTATTAACTAAAGATTTATTTTTAGCTTTTTAAAAGTATTATTAAAAAGAATGCTTAAGTTTATATTAGCTTTTATTGCGTGCAGGTTAAAAAACATATTTTATTTTATGTTTAAAAAAATACTTATAAAACTAAAATAATTGCTTTTTATTCCTAGGTCATAAAGCGCAATTTTTAATAGTTAAGCTAACGTATTAAAAATTAATAGCACGTTTTTAGTACTGCTAAAAATACTCTTAGCAGCTATAGCTGCAGCTAAAGCTAAAGCAATTATTGCTTTTTTTTAAAATATAAGCATTTGTCTGCTATCTTTAATTTTTTTAATGCTGCCTAACTTTGTGCTCTTATATATTTTAATTAGCTTATTAAATAAGTTTTAAATTAGCATAACATATAGCGTTTTAATATTAACAATAGTGTTATAAGCTGCTTTATATATAGCTAAAAAGCAAAATGTTACGAACTAATAGGTGGGAGACTGTTGGCTGCGTAAAGGCTGATTAAAGCAACAAAAGCAAGGTAATTGCTAGACTAGAAGACATGCTATAGCCAATATTATGTAGATTAATTAGTTAGCTAGCAGCTACTTTTATGTAGCAGCTAGTAGCTGCTAGCGGCTAGTAGCTGCTAGTAGCTAGTAGCCGCTATATTGTAGTAGCTACAATTTATATTTATTTTAAAAAAAAAAATTAAGTATATATTTTTTTTTATATTTAGCTAGCTATAGTTATTTTTTTAATTTATAGTAATTAACTTAAGCATATATTTAGCATATAACTAAAACTACTAAGTATATAAAAAAAACCTTTTAATAATTAATTAAAACATAAGCTTTTTTATTTGTTTACTTTTAGCAATAGCAAACTATAGCTATTTAAACTGTTTTAAACAATAAAAATTATTATATTTTAATTACTTGTTTATTAGTAAGTAAAACAAACTTATATTTAAAAGATTATATAAATTAAAACTAAAAGTTAAACTAAAACTAAAACCTATTTATAAGCTAACTTTTAAACTTATTTTTAAATTTATTAAATAAAAAGCAGTTGCTAATTTAACTAATTTAAGCACTAAAGCAAAAGGCTTAAATTTAAAAAATAAAAAGTTAACTTAAAAGCTATTAGCAAAAATTTAAGCTAAAGCAAAAGCATAAGCAAAAAGAAAACAATAAAAATAGCAACCTACTTTAGCAAAAAAACAAATTAAAAAAATAATAGTAGTAGTAGCTTAACTTATTATTAAACTAACTTATTTAATAATAACTTAATAAGCTTAAGCAAAACTTTTTAAATAATAAAA
>Ga0247782_1000429_pt1 | contig 28660 bp, 22 predicted proteins | sample UWRJL019104C5_FD_179928 | JGI IMG/M metagenome (GOLD analysis project Ga0247782, IMG submission 179928) | Plant litter microbial communities from Arlington Agricultural Research Station in Wisconsin, United States - UWRJ-L019-104C-5 | ecosystem: Environmental > Terrestrial > Plant litter >...
TTTTTTTTTTTTTTTTTTTTTTTTAATTTTAAGCTAAACTAGGTAGCAGTTATATTTTAAATTTTACTTTTTAGCTTTTTTAATATTGCTAATTATTATTTAGCTGCTAGCTACTTACTTTATAGTTTAAACTAATAATTTATAGCTATATACTTTAGCTTACTATAATTATAATATTTAAGCGTTTTTTTGCTTGCTTATAATAACTTGCTTTAATTATTATTTATATGCTAGTTTTTTGCATCTATAGTACAGCTTTAAGCTAAGTTTTATATTTTTGCTTTTAAATTATTTATACTTTGCTTATTTTTTAATAAGCTATTAAAAAGCATGCACTTTTTACTATTTTTAGCTTTTTTATTAGCATCTTACTAAATATTTTATTGCTGCTTAGCTTTGTTTAATATTAAAACTACATTTTTAAAAGTTATTTTTTATTTAATTAAAACCTGCTTAAAGCTTAGCTAAAGTTTATACTAGTAATTAAAAGCTAATTATAAATTATTTTTAAACTAGTAATAGCTTTTTAGCTTACATACTAAAACTTGCTACTGCAAAAAAAAAATTTTTAAAGTTTTATTTTTACTTTAAAATAGTTTATATAACTGTTTTTTAAAAGTTTTTTTAAATAGCTTAAGATTTATATTTTCTTGCTAAACAAACTTTTAAAAGTTTTTAAATATTGCTTTATTTTTTAAGTTTTTATAATTTAATATTTTATAATATGCTTACTAGTTAGTTTATAAGTTTTACTTTATTTAAGTTAATGCTTAAGTTATTTAAATAAGGTCTAGTTAGCTAAGCTTTTGCTTATTGCTTTTTTTAATTGCAAATATTTAATTTTTAATTTTTATAGCAATAGCTTTTTGTTTAAACTGCTTATAGTTATATATAAGTGCTTTAGCATTATTTTTTACTTTTAGCTTTTGCTTTTTTACTAGTAGTTATAATAACTAGCTAGTTTAAACTATTATAACTACTGCTTATACTAGCAGTTTATTATGCTTTGCAAATCTGCTTTTATAGTGCTGCAAGTATAATTATAATTAGCTTAAAGTTTAATTAGCTAAGCAACTATATTTTAGCTAACGCAAACTTTAACCTTTTTATTTTTGCAAACTTTTATACTAGCTATTTAAATTGTTTAGCTTTAATAATTTAAAGTCTTTTTTATTAAGTATTATAAGCTTTAAGCTTATAAGCTATTTAATATTTAGGTTGTTACCTATATTTAACTTATTTAAGCAAAGTTTTAGTTTAGCAATAGCTATTTGCTTAATAGTTGCAAATTTTGCAAGTAGTACTTTTTATTTAAATATTATATTGCAACTATTAAATATAAAAATAAAAAAGTATAAAGTTTTAAGCTTAGTACGTTGCAAGGTAATATGCTAGATTTTAAAAAGTAGCTATAAAAGGTTACTTTTATTTAGTGTGCTAATTGTGTATGGCCACAAGGCCTTATTAGGCTTTTAGCTAATCCTTGAGGAGTAGTCGCCGCGGTACGTACTAAGGTACGTACCCCTATAGGTGCGTGCTGCAAGTACGTACTTAGTGGCGGCTTCCTTGTTATATTATAATAATAATTGCTATAAGCTTTATTAAAAAGTTTTAATATAATAATATAATAAGCAAAAGTTTTTTAAAGTTTTTTATATTTATTGCAAACATTTTTACTTATTTAAATAGTGCTATAAAAATATATTAAAGTAGCTAATAATAAATAATTAGTTTTTTTTATACTTAAATAAAACTTATTAAAAATAAAATATTACTTTTAATATTAGTTAATTAAATAACTGCTAATTAAAAAGTTTTATATTTTTTTATATTTAAAACAATCTGCTATAATTATAAATTTTAAATTAGTAATCCTTATAAATAAATATAAGCTTATATTTAAAAAGCAAAAAAAGTAAACAACTACTTACTTTAATAATAAATTTTTTAACTTTTAATAAAAGCTAAACAATTTTTTTAAGCTTTAGTTTAGCTTAAGCTATAATATAATAAAATTTATTAAAATCTTACATTTTATTATTTTTATTAAGCGCAATAGCTTTATTAAAAAACTTATTAACTATAATTGCTTTTATATTATTATTTATACTATATAAGTATAAATAATTTTTTAAATTTTTAAATATAATATTTTTTAAACTAGTAACTACTACTTAAGCCTAATTAGCTTTTAAAAAAAAAAACTTAAATATTTTAAACTTTGTTTTAATTTTTTTAAGTGTGCTAAAACTTATACTTATATTATTATTATTAATTATAATATAGTTTTTTTAGCGTTTTTAGCTATTTTAGCATTTTTAAGCACATTTAAGCTTAAAAACTTATAAGCATTAAAATTATTTATTAATAGTTTTAAATAGTGCTAAAAACATATAAACGCATATAAATATTTTAGCATTAGTTTTAATTAATTATAATATATTTTATTTAGCTAATAATAAAAGTAAAACATTGCTTCTTATTAAAAAGCTATGTTTAAATATAAGCTTATTATTTTATTTTTAAAAAAACTTATTTAAATATTTAAACTATTTAAACTTAATTTTTTATATACAAACTGCTTAAATATAACGTTTAGCTTTATATAATTAAAAATAGCTAATTTATTATTAACTTTTGCTGCTAATTTATTATTATTTATTTTTGCTACTAATTTATTTTTGCTAGCTTTTAACTTTAATTTAATATTGCTTGCTTTTAACTTTAATTTAATATTACTTGCTTTTAAAACTAATTTATTATTGCTAGCAATTAAAAGCAATTTATTATTGCTAGCAATTAAATATAATTTGTTATTGCTAGCAATTAAAAGCAAATTATTATAGTTACTAATTATAATTAATTTTTTAGTAGCTTTTAAAGCTAAATTAAAATAATTAAAACTATTATAATATAAAGCAAGTAAACTATATAATAAGTAGTATTAAAGCATAAATATGCGCAATAAAGTAATATAGCAACTTAATATAGCTTTTTTAGCTACGTTTAACTTTTTAACTAAATTAGTTTAATAAAAACTGCTTAAGTAAAATATAAATAAGCTATAAGTAATATAAATAAAAAAAACAAAGTAATAAAATAAATTAGCAATAATAATATAAATTATAAAGTAAATATAAGTGTAAGTATAAGTTTAAGTGCTAAGCAAAGCTAAAAATAAGCTGCTAATATAAAAAGTACTAAATTTAGCTTATTTAAAATAAAACTAATATATATTAATTTTTTTTAAGTAAGAAAACTTAATAAAAGAGATTATAAGTAATAATTAGGTATGCGCAGAGAGATAAGGCGGGTTATTATAACTTACTAGGAGCAAATAGTAGGTTGTAAAAATAAAAGGTAGTACAAGTGGGCTAGGGTTATGCCTCTTGCCTTTAATGTTGTGCAAGAGGCCTACTTTATTGGCTAAATTATGATTGGTTGGGAATGCTGACTAATTTGGCTTATTTTATCTATATTACTAATATCTAATGCATCCTACTATCCATGCAAAGCATGGATCAAGCGTTAGCTTGTTCAGGGATACTCTAAATTAATCAATTCGTCTGTATCAAAAGATTAGCTCATCCGGGAAGGATACCTCTGAACGCTTTAGTTTCTAATACTTCCAATACCATCCCTTAAGCCCTTACACCATCGCACTTAGCTCAAGATGTCAGATCGCGTGTCTCAATTAGCCTCCCAGCTGAACTACCCTAAGGGTATGCTCGCTGGTCAGACGGCCATCATCACAGGCAGCGGTCAGGGTATCGGAGCAGAAGCCGCAAGACTCTTTGCTAACGAGGGTGCTAAGGTCGTTGTTTCTGACATTGATGCAGGTCGGTTTCTTTTCACCGTCCTTCGCTCTCAACTTCCTACTATATCGCCTTCATGATCAGATCACCGCCTGAGCACTGAAGGCCAGGTAGATATGTATACTTATTAGGACCTCTTGCACTACTTTCTTTTACAAGCACCAAAATAGCGAATTTACGCTGACGCCCTTCAACAGCCAAAGCCCAAGCCGTCGCAGACAGCATCAACAAGGCGTCGCCAGGGCGAGCCATCGCCGTGGCCGGGGACGTGCTGGACACGAAATATCAGGCCTCACTGATCAAGCAAGCGGCCGACTTCGGCGGCGGCAAGATTCACATCCTGGTGAACAATGCGGGCTACACATGGGACGGGGTGATCCACAAGATGAAGGACGAGCAGTGGGACACGATCCTGAACCTGCACGGCACAGCGCCCTTCAAGCTGATCCGGGCCGCGGCGCCTTACTTCCGCGTCAAGGACGGCGAGCCCCGCAGCATCATCAACATCAGCTCTACGAGCGGCGTCCACGGCAACGCTGGCCAGATCAACTACGCCATGGCGAAGGCGGGCGTCACGGGCATGACCAAGGCCGTCGCTAAGGAGTGGGGTCCCATGTTCGGCGTCCGTGCCAACACCATCGCTTTCGGCCATATCCAGACGCGCCTCACCCAGGCCAAGGAGAAGGGGGCTTTCGTCACCGGCCCCAATGGCGAACGCATCGATATCGGTATCCCCCAGGCTGCGAAGCAGATCCCAGCTGAGCAGCAATATGCCGATATTCCCCTGCGAAGACCCGGCCAGCCGTCCGAAGCCGCTGCTGTCATTCTAGCCGTCGTTAGTCCGTTGTTCTCTTATGTAACGGGCCAGACCATCATGGTCACTGGTGGACGGAGTATGTAAGCTAGGTTATGGCGACGAGAAACGTTTAAATAAATGTGGCGTGTAATTGTGGCATAAGCATTGGTAGTTGGGGGAATCTACAATTCCAGGGAGAATTTACTTTGCATATTTCCCTCAGAACTAGTCTATAAACCGAACACGTAGGGAAAAAATAAATAAATCAAATAAATAAGCACAAAGCAAAGTGGCGCCAGAGGCCTTGTATTAAGAATTCATAGAGCTATACATGCGCATGCCGAAATCATCCCAACGCCAGACCGAGCTGATATCAAAACGAATTTTGGTTTTCCCTCAGATGCAAACCCCCACACGTCAAGCAATCATGATTACTTATCATTTCATCTTCGTTCTTCGTCCTCTTCTTCTCTTATACCTTCAACCACAGGTTTAATACGCCCTTGGCGTATTCGACAATCTCGTCACCGCCTAGTTTGGACTCGCCGTATAGACGATCGACGAAGCTAATGGGCACCTCGGCAACAGTGCAGCCCATAGCCTTAGCGCGGACCATCATCTCCATCTGGAAGGTGTAGCCCTTACTCTCGGTGCTCTCGATGACCTTCTGGAGGACGGGTCTCTTGTAGAGTCGGAAGCTTCCGGTGAGATCGCTGACGCCGGGGCGAAGGACGGTGTCGGCGAAGAGGTTGGCGCCGCGGCTGACGAACTTGCGCTTGAGGTCCCAGCCGTAGACGCCGCCGTCGCCGGCGTAGCGCGTGCCGGTGACGATATCGTAGTTACCCTCCTTCTGCCGGGCAATCATCTGCGGAATGAACTTAGGGTGGTGGCTGAAGTCGGCGTCCATGATGATGACGAAGTTGCCCGTCGCGAACTGCAGGCCGTGCACGTATGCCGTTCCCAGACCCAGCTTCCCTGCGCGTGGCTTCAGGACTACATGCGGGGAATATGCCTTGACCAGTTGTTGTGCTACGACCTGTGTTCCGTCGGGCGAGCCGTCATCGACGATTATGAGTTCCCATTCCAGGTTACTGCAAAGGTAGACAAGCTAGATTAGCAGGGTTCGGCAAAGCACGCGGAGATGAGGAAGACGAGAGGTTGAATGGAGGCCGGAGCATACTTTTGTGTAAAGGTCCGGTTGAGCAACCAGGTGATAATGGGCAGGTTATTGCGTTCGTTGTACGTTGGCAGAATCACCGAGTACTTGTCGCCGGTGCTGGCCCCTTTCTTTGAAGCCATTGCGGTTAACAATGGATTGGAATGTAGAAAGCGACAGGTAAAGAACGAATTGGGAGCGACCAAGAGTAATTGAGAGGTGTTACTATTGTAAGGGAGCGGATTGAAGTCAATAATAAGGGGGCCTTGTCGCGCTGTCTTGGAACTTTAGATCTGAACACGGTCCTAACGTGGTACTTGCCAAGTAATTGAATTACCTAGGAGAATACAACTGTACATCTGTAACCTAGGTATCTAAGTACCTAACCTACCTAAGTACATGTAATACTGTGGCTGAAGCCGTGGCTTAACCCCTTGCAGCTGCCTAGCGTGCCCCTTTATTTGACCTCCCTTGAAAGCTTGGCAAAGCAGAATACTGCTGCACGCTGCCTGCAGCACGGAGGTGCCCGCTACCGGCATCCACAACATCCAGATACAATGATCTTTCGGATACTACAATACTTTGGCAGAACTCTGATATTTTACCAGTATTACTAAAAATCGGTGTGGCGTCGATATATATTTTAATTTTCAGTTTAGGTAGGGCCACAGCTAAAAATCTGTTCATTAAGCATCTTCTACAGATTCTGTTACCTAAGCTTAGGTATGCGTTGGACGTGATCGAATCCAAAGCCTCAATCTGGGCATAATTCTCCTCGGGCTGAGCTACCCAGCCTTACCAGTCTATCATATAGTCTTGGGAATCGCTTCATAACGTCATACGTCTCTTCCCAAACTAAGCCAACCGTTCTATTCTCTCGTCGTGTGAATTGTTGGGTTCAGTCGTCTCTTTTCTTCCAAGACTTCTCCAGCTCTTGAGACTACCCATACTGAATGTGCGATGGAACTTGCGACCGCTCTCCTCGCCCTGTGAGAATGCTCCGCGCACGACCGCGCGATCCTCTAGGAGTCTAAACTCTCGCTTGATGAACTTCCAGAGCTCCATACCCGCCACAAAAATGATCAGGGCGCCGAATGCCAGTCCCCACTCCCAACTAATGCCAGTGTGCTTGAAGACGACTGTGTTCACTACTGGGATGTACACAACCGGGAACACGCTCATAGCGCCAATTGTCACAGCCCAGAACAAGAACTTGTTCTCGTAGAGGTCCTTGAATAATGGGAACCGGCTGGTGCTGTCGGGATTGAGCCGGAACATGGAGCGTCGAATGTCCTTGAACTCCCAGGCGCTGATGAGGATGAGCCAGGTGAGCTCCACGAAGACAGTGGCGCGAGCCCTGAAGACTGGCTCGCAAGAGTCCGAGTATTTCTTGTTGCAGTCTACTCCGAGCTGGCCATTGTGGACTCCATAGATGATAATGACGAATGTCATGAGCGTCAGAGTACCCATTAGCCAACCGTACACCAACATGTCAACAATTATCTGCTTCGTGAAAACGCCGCTCGATTTATCATGGGGCGGCTTGCGCATAACCTCCCGAGAGGCAAGCTCCCGTCCAAGACCAAATGCCGGAAAACTGGATGTGACCAGGTTGATCCACAAAATCTCGAGTGGTGAGACCGGGAACACAGACAAGCTATGCTCGTCTTGGAATGTAAGCCCTACGATCAGTAAGATAACCTCGCCTACATTTGAAGTCAATAGATGCAAGATAAATTTCTGGATATTGTCGAACATGCGACGACCCTCTCGGATGGCCGCGACGATGGAGTTGAACTTATCGTCTGTCAAGACAATCTTCGAGGCTCCCTTGGCAACATCAGAGCCCGATCCCATCGCAATACCAACGTCAGCCCGCGAGAGCGACGGAGCATCGTTCACACCATCGCCTGTCATGGCCATGAAGGCGCCACGACGACGTAGAGCTTCGATCATGCGCGTTTTAGTATCGGGTGCGCATCGAGCGAGAACTAGCGGAAGCTCAGGTAACTCATCGATCTCTTGGTCACTCAGTTTGTCAAAATCGCTCGCCTTCAAAACGATGGATTTGGCAATATCCGCCCTCAGAACGTTCACGTTACGAGGGATGATGCCTATCTCCTTAGCGATGGCCTCTGCAGTGGCTGGATGATCACCAGTCAACATGTGTACCCTGATACCAGCACTGGAACACTCGGCAATGGCAGGTGTAGTTTCCCTACGTGGAGGGTCGTAAATGCCCGCCAGGCCGAGCAGCGTTAGACCCGACTCAGCACGTTGACGCAGGGCGCCGTCCACTTCGTCGTCTCCAGCGGTCGGTTTCTCATGATACATACTATCCCAAGGCCGGGATGCGATGGCGAGAACTCGCTGGCCCTGGCTAGCGAAGACATCCATTTGTTTGAGCACTCGCTCTTTGTATTCGTCGGTCATGGGTTCTTGGGCTTCTCCGATGCCAGCAGTGGTGCACAAATCAATAACACGCTCCACGGCGCCCTTGGTAAAGACCATGCTATGATCCATGTCAGGGCCATTGTAGACGACTGACATGCGTTTGATGCTACTGTCAAACGGAAATTCTGCGACTTGCTTCCAACCCTTAGCTTCGACAGCTTTCTTGCCTCGCTCGAATCTGTGCGCAAAGACTTGCAGAGCAATTTCTGTTGGTTCACCCGTCACCTCCCACTCAGGTTTATCGCTTTCAGGATGTCGCTCGTGCCTAACAGTCGCAAGATTACAAAGGGCGGCGGATAGTAAGAATGCTTCTAGGTCTGGAGTCATCGTTGCCACTTCCTCGCTGTCGTCATCTTTCTTGGGCGGGTTGAGCTTTTCTTCCGGAACATCAAATGTGAGGGTCGCAGCACTTCGCTCTAGGTCAAAATCTCGCTTCTCCCTCTGCGGAGATTCGGCTTTACTGTCTTTCTGTTCGGCCACTGTTACATGGCCTTCAGTAGGATTACTGGGACGCTTCGAGTCGCAGACCGTGTATATGGAGTTGGTTGGCAACCATACTTTCCGAACAATCATAGCTCCTTGTGTGAGGGTACCGGTCTTATCCGAGCAGATATTGGTGACGCCACCAAGGGCTTCCAGTGCGGAAAGGTCACGAACAACTACGTTAGCTTTCCTCATGACCGTTGTAGCAACGACCATGGTAATCGTTAACACACTAGGAGAGTATTAGTTTCTTGTGGCCAGGAACCAAGAGCTGCTGTGTAACTTACGCGACAAGTGACTCGGGGATAATGGCGATACCCGTGCTAATTGCATAGATGACTACCTCTTGAGAGCCACTAAATTTATTAACCGCAAATACAATAAGGGCCAAAAGCAGGGCACAACCGAAGAGAATGTAGGCTAGCTTGGACAGCTTAATTTGGAGAGGCGTCCCCTCCGTCAAGCCGAGGAATGCCCCTACAAGATCCCAGGTGCGCTTGGTAAGCCCGATAACAGGCTGACGTTTTCCATATTTCTTGTAGTTTAACGATCGGCCAGCTTTTCGTTGCTTTTTCAAAGTAGACTAGTATCACATCGTTAGCTCAGGACTCAAAAAGTTATAAAAATCGTGGAGAAGCTGGTAGCGCCTTCCCACGGTGTTGGGGGATGTAGCAACAGAGATACGCAGTGGAGGGTTCTATATTACTTACTGCAGCAATCTTGCCCACTTCCGTCTTCATACCAGTTGCAATGACAACACCGCGACCGCGACCCTTCTGAACTGTTGTTGTGCCGTAGGCAATGTTCGTCCTGTCTCCTATACCCAATTCGGTATCTTCAAGGTGGTCCACAGTCTTGTCTACTGGGATCGATTCACCAGTAAGAGACTGTTCATCAGCCGTCAAGTTCATAGCTTCGAAGAGACGAACGTCAGCAGGGATGGTGTCGCCCATCTTCAGGATAACGATATCGCCAGGTACGACTTCGGCACTGCTATCTAATGAGCAAACGGCTGTTATTCTGATAACAGTTCAAACTTACTTGGCGATGACCGATGTTCTCCCATCACGCAGGACCAATGCGGAGGGAGATGACAGAGCTCGAAGCGCATCCATCTTCTTCTCGGCGCTATATTCCTGGAAAAAACCTATTGATACATTTAGAACGATGACGGCCACAAGGACACCACCTTCTACATAATCGCCAACCGCGAAGCTGAGTGCCATTGCGAAAAACAAGACCTATTGTACTGTAAGCTGCCTGGCATATGTGCTAGGGCCATAGGATACTTACAAGGATCATGGCATTGAGCAGTTGCTTAATGAATATCTTATACCATGGAATAGCGCCGCCCACGTCCAAGATGTTTGGGGGGTATGTTTGTTGCAGCTCTGTGATCTGAGCAGAGGAAAGACCTCTGTCCAGGTCTGTGCCGAGCGTTTTTGCAACATCTTCAATCGATAGAAGGTAGGGATGCCGTTCAAACTCAGCAGCCATATCGTAACTAAGAGGCTGTTACAGAGTGCTCAGAGGCAACTAGTAAAACTACCTCCAGAATGATATGCTCACGTTGCTTGTTCTGGCCGTTACTCTACTATTCCGCATAGAGGTATCTTGCACAAGGTAAAGTACTATAAATCGAGTATAACGTAAATACCATGAAATCGGTACTGGCGCTATGTCTGAGGTCTCGGCTATGACCAAAGATGGGGAGACACATCTGATATAAGTACTCGCCCGCCCAGATCTCTGCCGATGATACACGACAGTACATGCTTGCGGTATGCGGCGGACCAATGTCATCGCCAAGAGAACCAAGATACAGCTATCGTCATTGGATAGACTCATCGGGTCTTGTTTACGGAGCCGGATCCATACCCAGAGCCTTGGGCACGAGCCGGGGTCAATTTAGGTTTGGCCCTTCGGACGCATCGCTCTTCCTAACCCACCTTTGTATGCTAGTACATGGTCCAGCAAACTCAAATGTGGCATGACAATGACAACCCAACGTGTGGGAAAACTGGTGAAAATCGTGGTACCACACGCTGCTTAACGTGAGAATTTGACAGTTCTCATCAGGTTAATTATAGGTGTTTATGTCTTCTACCTGTGTTTCGGTCTGATACTGAATCAATGTGCTCTATAGATACGACCTCGAGCTGGCTGTCGAACTTCTCACGTTACAGCCCCAAGGGCAAATTTTGTGTAGTGCCCAAGCCTTGGCCATGAACACCAAGGCTTCCGACTTCTATAAAAGTACCATCGCAGAATGTTCACAATATCGAGCATCGTCGTTCAAACGGTCCATCGAGAGCTCAGCGGTTGCCGCCAGCACGTGCTTGCTGTGGCGCAGTAGGCGCATGTCTTGGTGGAAATCTTGTGCCAATCACTCCCCCATTCTAGGCTTGGCTTGGTGCTTGGCAGTTTTTCTCCCTCTTGGCGGTAAATCTTCGGCAATATCGGCACAAGGGCTGGCGGCATCACTCACGATACCCGACAGCTGGTAGCCAGCTGAGCAACGGTTCTCGAACTGTCTGACATAATCCCGAGGTCGCCCTTCATTAGGTGCCAAAGGTACCTAGGTACAAGACTACTTGCCTTTTGCTGTAGATAACACGCCACACAATTCGACTATGTTCGATGGGTGCTTCCTCATGGCCCGAGGTAAGGCGTTGAACGGCAAAAAAGCCATTTGTCTTACCTTGAAGCATTCGCTTACGCCTGCATCGCCAGTATCAGATGCTTATTTGCTAATTTTCTCTCTCTACTTTCTAAACATGCTTATTTGTTACTCAAAATAATAGTTAAAGGTAGAAGCCAGCTGGCCCGCTTAACATTGAATTCCTACCTACCTGGAGCTGTATACCCCTTATACCCCGCCATTTAGTCTACTTAGGAGTTACCCTTAATATTAGAAGTTCCAGCGATTCAAGCAAGCTTTTGGAAGGCAGCATTCATTATTTGCGGTAGCGACGAGAACAGCCGAAAACACAACGCTACGACTCTTGCTTCACTCTCTCGGGCGCCGTAGGATAAGCATCCTTCAGCGCTTGCTGTGTGCTTTATCCATTACATCATGGCGCAAGATCCCAGCGACCGCTCTACTTTTGCTCCTACATACCAGACCAGCTCGGCTCTCAACGGCTACTCCGCTGAGACAGAATCGACCCACTCGTCTTCCCGCACCTTACACGATGCATGCCTTGATATTAGAAAGAAGATCGATGACTTCCTAAACGAGGACTCTGAGGTATCGCTGCTTCGGAATGTACAAGCGCGAGTGCGCGAGGCCATGAGCGTTATAGATCGGGCGTTCCAGTGCTATGAGTATGTCTCAAGCCTTCCGCAGCACCATTCCGTGATCTATGTGGTGATAATGACTTGCTGATGTCCGGCCTCCCTAGGCCTCGAGAAATATCAATATCTTATAACGGAGGAAAGGACTGTATGTGAAGAGTTCCCTGTCTTAAACGAAGTCGATGCCACCTTGTAGACCGCAAGCAATCCGACGATCCCACGTCAATTCGCCTGTCAATTCGCCCTATGCTCTCTTTTAATACTGACGGCCAAGTACTAATCTTCCTGCGCTACTAAGGTCTTGTTATGCTCATCCTGATCCTCGCCTGCCTTGCCCGTCGAAATCCCCCGCCGTCCAAGAATCAGCCGCCCAAAACCACAGATAGTCGCTCGGATACTGCTCGCTGTTCTGAGACATTTCAAGCTGTATATATCGTATCCCCACATCCCTTCGCCGAGATAGACGAATTCGTTATCTCATCTTCTGCCGAGTATTGGTTAGACGTCAAACGTTATGAATTAGGGATGAAACAAGGATTAGAGGCATATCTAGCGGACCGACCAAATATCAAGGCCATTTTCGTAGGAACGCGGCGGACAGACCCGCATGGAGAAAGGTTGACGCATTTTGACCCTACGGACTCTGGATGGCCAGACTTCATGAGAGTACACCCCGTCATAGATTGGCACTACGGTATGTAAACCCGAATCCCATATCCGTAGTCCCGGCCATGCATTATATGTTATTTCTACTACCCAAAACCAAACTCGGGTTCCTTGTGTTTTTCATGAAACAAGCTAACTACTTTAAACAGCTGAAATTTGGGCGGTTAGTTGGTCTCCCTACGAGCAAGGAAGAATCGCTGACGAAATAGTAGTTCATTCGGCATTTGCAAATTCCATATTGTTCATTATATGATCAAGTAAGTTGGACAACTCCTAGCCCATGCAGCAGGCGTTAATAAGTTGTGAAGGGCTACACAAGCCTGGGCGGCACAAGAGATACCCATCCAAATCCTAATTTAAAGAAGCAAGGCGAGAACGGTACTGGCTTTTTGCCGGCCTACGAATTGGTAGGTGATAGTGAGGAGAGGCTAGGCAGAGATAGGTGACTTAGGCCTCAATGTGCTGCTCTCTCTGGGGAGGAACTCTTATTATATACTACACAGCGGATATGCATGCAACCCTAGAATGCCTCTAGAGTATAGACTTCAGTCATTTATTACATTGAAGGAACAAATAACAAGCCAAACTTCCACGTGGCGTGATGTGATGTGTGTTGATCAACAAGACTGTTCGTAGTACCTCACTCTCGAATCTATCATAGGAGATAGTAGATTCCTTTTTCGGGTGTATAGTACCCAGGATTTTGGAGCTGAATTCTAACTGGTTATGCGCCAAGACTTGGCAGACCGACTCTGCTATGCCTCATATTTAGCTAGCTGAGATTTGTGATTCGATATTGTCACGTTAAACAATGCGTGAGTTCCTCGGCCTCAATGTTCGCGGTCCGGATTGAGGGGTCGTTGTCATTCATTACCCCAGATTTCATAGACCAAAGATAGTAGTGCTGATTCCTCTTCCTTGGTTTTCGTATTTATAGTTTGTGCTGAAGGCGATGCGCCTTATTTATTTCTCGGCGTCTATATTGGACCTTACTATGTTGGCCTGACTGCTTATAGTGGCGTTTTGGGCGTTGTACGTCCCGCCATTCCTGAGAAGAAAAAAGACAGAATCATGAAAGTCTGGTGAAACACACTTGAGGACAACGTATTAAACATATATAGATAATATACTGCTCTCTAGGGAGTTGAGGCAGGAGGTTGGGGCTATATACCACACAGCATAGTACTGGCTACGGTCTACATGCTTCTACGCACAGTTAAGAGCCGCTAATCGGCACGGTGATGGTTTCTGTGGATCCGTCCCTTCTTACCCCAGGGACCCAGCCACTACTGCATGCAAGCAATTCTAGGCAATTGTCCAATGACGAAACCAGGGTTCGATATCAACCAGATGAAACTTCGAAGCTGATCTCGTAATACAGTACCTAGGTACGGCGTACATACAGTATCGTGACAACAGGAATACTGTAAGTACCAATCCGCCTTGGAATAGAAGCAGAGAGACACAGACACACCTAGATAAGCGCTATTAGACTAGGTATTTAGAACGCAGGTACATCTGTAAAGGACTCTAGACTACTATGTATGTAGTTTTGTTGATGCGCGTCCGAAAGCACCTCAACCACACCGGCATAATTCATGCATATTACTTGTAATGTAACATGATTATAAGTTTGTAGTCAAGGTCTAGGAGGTGTGAAAGTTTAGGTAGGTTCGTTGCGGCAGGGCGCGGTATGTAAGGTAGGATAAAAGGTACCTACATACTAGTTATATTCTTTGTAACTGCAAGCCAAGGTACGAACTTGAGAGCCACCGTCCTCCCTGGATGCACCTTGCTTCTCCGAAAGCTTCGCAATTAACCCGAGAAGTGCCATTACAGTACGTAAACCACACCTGACACTATTTTCTACTGTAGCTCCTACACAGGTGTCAGGTAGGTAGGTCGCACCCTAGTAAAACCCTCGGAAAGGTCATCATGGCTGATGGCTGATCACTGATCACGGCAAGCTTTCTGCTGCAGGTGTTGTTTTCCCGTCCCGTCGTCGCATCTGATTCGCTATTATGTCCAGTCCTACTCTGTAGAGCTTGCTAAGCTTGCTTTTCCCCTTCTCTTGCCCGACCTCACCTCACCTCACCTCTTCTCCCTCTCCCTTTCTTTTGCTTTCTAGTTTCACTTTACCCAAACCTCGCACGCATCCTCAAACACACATTCAGGATCATCACACGTATATCCATCACAGTTTACCTTCCTAGATACTACCTCTTGTGAATTTTACCTCCTTTCATCTTGCTTCTGTATCCTCCGTCTCATAGTTGTTATCCTTTCATCGCACTGTATTCAAGCTTAAAGTTATCGTCCTTACGTCATCGACATGGCCGATACCGTCGCCGACAGCATCACCACAGGTAAATCATCTCTCAGTCTTTGTGTTATCTGTGTCGCCTAAATGTCGCGCATAGTTGCGCACGTTGAATTGATTGTATTCGGTGCAATTGTAACTTGCGCATCATGACAAGTTATCAGAGCATCGCGGGCCACAGTGTAAGACACAGTATACTAACACATAGCTTGTTCAGCGCCAGCCGCAACCAATGCGGACGAGAAGGCCTCGGCGGCAACCGAAACCCTCCCCCCTATCACAAAGGAGCCTGCAGCGACTGCCGATGCTTCAATGGTGCCTTCGGCGGCTGTCGAGTCGAAAGCTGCGGATGCCCCGGATGCACCTAGCTCGGACACGCCCGCCAAACCAGCAGAACCCGCAACGGAGGCTGCCCAGGAGCCAGCCGAAAACAAAAGTGAAACTGGTGACCCGGCCCTTGAACCAGAGAAACCAGCAGATCCTGCTCCTACTCCGGTGAACCAGTCTACAAAGACAGAAACCGCAGCATCCGACGCGCCTGCAGACTCGAACGGTACCACTGCTGAGCAACCGAAGCCAGTTTCGGTCGAGGAAATACGTGACGAAGCTCTCCCGGATGCGAAGCCAGCGGAATCCGAGGAGCCAGCAGAAGTTGTGCCCAAGACGGATGATTCGATGGAACCTGCTGCTACGACGGACGCCTCAAGCGCCGAAACACCCGCCGCCGATTCCGCTCCGGCCAAGAATGGCAACAAGCGTAAGGCCGAAGCACCTAAGAAGCCAGCTAAAGATCAAACAGAAAATAACAAGGAAGGCGAAGGCCCTGCTGGGAAGAAGCAAAAGACTAACGGTACTGCTCCTAACGGGTCAGGTCGGAAGCCCGGCCGACCCAAAAAGGAGAACAAGAAGGCACCCGCGCCTGTGGGCAGAACATTGAGGAAGACTCGTAGTCAAGGTGCTGCAGAGCTGTAAGCCGGCTTGTAACTGACAACAGAACAAATTCTTTTCCGTTTAAAAAGAAGAAAAAAAATTAATTCCACTTGGGATTCTTTCGATTTCGATATGGGTTTCACGGCCAGGTTCGGTTTGTTTCTTATCTTATACTACTTACTTGGAGTTCCCTGGTCATGGAATGGAAGTGCGCCATTAGGGGACACACAGTCGAGTAAGGCGTTCTCGAGCCTTTGTCTCAGGCTGATGACGAGAGAAAAGGTTTCGGATGGAATGGTCAAGGCGGCTTGCTGACGAGAAGTCATCAAGACCATGCGGTCTGAAGTTGGACCAACTACATGTTTTGTATATAAAATGTTGCCGTACTGATATGCCACTACAAAAGAGAAAAAAATGTATGGCCTACCGCCTGTCGCCCTCCAACCTGATGTTTAATTATTCGATCATTATCTATTTTGGGTCAGGTGACGTTGCTCGAACAGTCCTGCGTTGTTCATAGCGCGATGAAGACCTGTGTGACTGATTAAATGGCCGATTGACTCTCGGGTTTGAATATTATATAAGTGCGAATACAACCTAAAATTGAAGTTCATACGAACACACGTATTTATAAATCCCTTTGTGTAGAATCTTTCTGGTTTTGACCCTTGGCCGCATATACCCTCATTTTTGGTTTTCTCTTGTAAAATGAAATAATGATCACGAAGGCATACACTTCCATTTCCCAAGTAACCAACCTTGCAGAACAACTATGATATACATATAACTACAAGAACCACATCATTATATACTATAGACCGAGGCTGTTTCGATGCTACCTCATATACTATGCAAGTGTGATCTGATCTCCCCTTGAGCAGCTAACACGCCCGGTGTCATCGTTCTGCTCCGTAACTCGGGGCCAACTGAGTACTGACGTTCCGTGCAGATTACAACACACACACACACACACACACACACACATACCTACATATATATATCCTCTCTCTCTTTTTCTCCTTTAGGTGTATTAGGTGTACAAATAGATATAGAAAATCTCCGCTGGACTTGTGTAATAATACTAAGTCATTCCCGGAAGCACTAGTCGTCTAAATTCTGACATAGAACTAGATTCTACGAAGACTTAACGCTCCTCATAAATACAAGTTTCTCTATGAGAGGCCGAATGAGGACCGAGAGTTAGATATCTACGTAGGTAAGAGCCTTCACTTATCTACAGTCTTGCTTCTATCCTACTTTGCATGCCTTGTATACTTGGTCCCCTTAAACGCTCTATCTATATTTTGGTGTAGGGACCTCACGCCAGGGAGGGTGCGTAAGAAAATTTATTGACGAGGAGTTAGTGTGATGGGTTGATATGCTCGTAATTTACCAGTGAGATCAATCGATTACTGACGTCTTCCCAGCGACGCGAGGACTCGGGGCATTCATACTTATTATGCATCCAACATCTCTTATTAATCGCGGCTAGCCTGAAGGATGATGGTTATTAGCGCCTAGCATTTGGCTTTCTAGACACAGCATACTAGCGTACCTAGATACTTCAATATTCTACTTTCTAAAGCCTGCCTCTAGGGTTGAAAGCGAACCTATCTCGTTCCCATGTCACCGTCTCTCATGGTACAGAATCTTCCTAGATAGTTGGTAAATGCCAGCAGTGCTACCGTTTATGAATCGGCTGCCCATTTATATTTGGTATAGACAACTTCCCAGGTGTATACTGTTCATTCCGTTTTTTAGAGGAGCGAATGCACAGCTGGTCTAGCATCGATGAACAAGGCGTTTATAATCTATACAAATACTTATGTAGCGTAACAGGGGGCAGCTTGGTGACTACCGGGCTGTCTGAGTATGAACTAGCTTTTGATATAGCGGTGGGCGCTGTGAGAATCAAAAGCTAGTGAGAATTGATGGCGGTAAGACAGAACTGTTCCAGGTGCAGACGGTCTTATTCGTGTTCTTTGGATCATTGTCTGTGAGCACTGAGTCTGAGTCCCAATAAGCTAGCACTATTGGATCGAAAGGATATCACTGCTGACCTGCTTGCCCGAGATTCCTATTGATATGTTTTGTCCTAGGCCATTTACAATTATGTATTTAAGGCAGCGTGTCACGTCACTTGCTCAATACTGCTGCTCTCGTTGGCTATCATGAACCCGGGTGGCCTCAAACTAGGTCCACGGGTCGCATTTTCTTCGAATCAGAATGACTAACCATCCCTATCATCATCTTCAGGCTGGTGCCGCCTGCTTACTGAGCGGTATGTTTATCCTATATCATGACAGTACGAACCGACTGATAGGTGTATATAGCTTAAAAAGATAGCTCTAAATCCGAATGTGGCGTATGTTCTGCTCACATCTGACCATATCGGAGGCTGATTTCGTACCCTCCTTGGGCTTCTGTTAGTAGCTAGGTATAAGCCACCCTTGCACTGTTTTAAAGGTTGAAGTTCTTGCCGCGTGAGCTCGGCACAGGTCAACATTTGCAACGAGTTGTTACACCTTCGACCCTTATTTGGCGCAATGTCTACAGATCTGTACAGATGTTAACACAACATTCATCCCAGGTCCTCAAGGTACGCAGGTGAGTAGGTAGAGCTATTTAAAGACTGTTCTCCTAAATGGCGTGTTGGTCGGTGACGCGTTTCATCCAATATGCCTACCCAATAAAGTTATAGTAAGTATGTGCAAACTTCTGTTGCGGTGTTAATAGTTATGTTTGACAAGAGACGGAAAGGAGGTAAAAATGAGTTTGTTCCAACCGCCTGGAGGCTTTCCTCCTGCATTTGGCGAGACCGACCCCTGTAGGTGCCAGCGGCACTGCTTGACATACCTACCCCATGGACCAACTGTGCGTTCGTGAGTGACGCCTCCGGAGGCCTGAACAGCAGGCTGGGATTATCTACATAGGCCTAGATGAAAAAATTCTTCATACTACCGTATCTGTATTCTTGGTGGACATCGATGTTAGAAATACTAGGAGAACTCCTGATCAGGATGAACCCTTCCGTCCGAGGATATACGTCATTAACCACTAATATTTAGCTTTGAGAGTAGAACCTGCATGCTTCCTTATACGCATGCATAGGTGCTGCTACCTACCCGTACTTACCTCTGTGCACGCAGAACCGGAACTTGAACTTTAAAGGTTTATTGCAACGCATCTCTGATGTACAACGGCATGGCTGCTTGTTTCCCTGCACAACGTTGACCTGTCTACCCTTTTCTTTTGTTTCTTTTCCTCCGGGCAGATGAGAAGGATGGTTGGCGGGTAGCACGGGGACACTATGCCATTGTATCACGCAGAAACGCCATTGCTGTTTGTGCTGGCTTCTGACAATTTTTTTCTCGTATTAACTGGACTAAACCCTTGAATTTCTTGCCGGCCTCCACAACGCTAGTGCCGGGGATGGTGAGCCAGCCAGGAGCCAGCTAAGCCCCCCTGCTCGATATGGTTAGATACCCCATTGGATTTTGGTTCGCGGTTTAGCGAACTTGCATTGTTTTCTAGGGCTAGGACTAAGCTAAAAATAAAAGTAAGTAACATGTTTCTAGATATGATCTACCTATCGCATTGATTCACGACTGCGGTCGAGATGATCTGTCGATCGACGACTGGGCTGCTGTAGTTCTGGCTAAGTTGAGTTTCCTATAACATAGGACGGTATATCTCGTAGCTCTCTCATAGCTCTTTATATGTTGACTTGAGTATAATTGTAGAGTCAAGCAGGAAAACCAATGGGTCCTCACCTTGCATATGTACACACGCATGTGGGGTTTATACACGGCGATATTCATGGCGAACAAACAAAGCAAAATGAGGTAAAAACTGCTTCCACGCTAAAGTTTCGACAAGAGAGCGGTTAGCTAACTACTTCCCTAGTTAAGCAAGTTCAAGTCGACTTTAATACGCAAGTGCAGTATACGCCAGGTACTATTGTACCAACAGTCCCAGATACATGAAAGCAGTAGAAATTTTCGCCGGACCACGACGTGTTCATCAGGTGTTGCTGCTCTAGATCGTTCTTAGTGGTTCGCTACAGTGGGTACTGTCCTATCTGACCTTCCAGGTTCTGGTCTACCTGGGACTAGGCTCCCTTAATAAGTACTAAAACGGTTAGGCACCTGTGCGCTATTCCAATACCTCACTTGACTTCCCCAAGGCAAGACATTTCTCCAGCCTCAGAGTGGTAGAGTACCTACTGGCAACATTCACATGGCCTAAATCAAGACCTTTCAATTCCTTTGTCCTGCACGCTTCTTCCTCTCGTTTCCTGCCCAGATAGACCAAACTAGACTACGTTGCAGTCACGTTTTGATATTGCTTATTCTGGTAGTTATTGAAAGTTCTCTATGTTTCGTTCAGTACCCCTGCCCTCTTTGCCTTAATTCCGCCTCAACCACGTTCGTTTCCACCTATTGTCTCCCTCCTAACCTCTACTCGCAACTCCCGCTCGCCCGCGTGCCGCCGACCGACGATCACCATCCATCCCTTCCTGGACCCATATGCTCGTCGGCGGAGCTAACCGAGCCTCTAATCGCCGTCCTCAACCTGCAACTCGGGTGCACACATCGAGCGTCAGCTTCCCAACTCTTGCCCAGGACCCATCGCCTCATCCGTTCGTGGCATCGGACTTCCGGCTTTGATAGCGTCTGGTCTCTTGGACCATACTCCGCCATATCTTGGGAGGCTGCCGAATCACAGACTTTCTCAAAGCCCGATACGACGGACCGGAATACCACCACTCCCACTCCTCGTGTGGTATATACTTGAATTCATGTGTTGCCTATCCAAGTACGCCATACTATAAATACAAAACATAGTCACTGTTGACGGGCTTGGATTCCCCGGCCCATTAGGCCTCTACAAACCGATATCACACGACGCCTGCTCTGCAGAAGCATCTGTATGACTATGGATGCGTGGTTGCAACATGCCAGCCGACTTATCTCGAGGGATGATGGGAAATCTCCTGCCCAAGAGCTCCTCGACCTGTTGCAGAACCCCTTTAAACAACCTGTAAGAATGATCTGGAACCAGTGTTTTTCTTAAGTTGGCGCTCGACACTTACATTTTATACAGTTGACAGATGCTTCGATTTGGTCGGCTCTTGGTACATCAGTAGGATTTACCGCCTTCACGGCGCTGATATTCTCCTTCCTTCGACCTTATAATACGGTTGTTTATGCACCCAAGTTAAAACATGCTGATGAGAAACGTGCTCCTCCACCCATTGGAAAGGGGTTCTTTGCCTGGACCTTCCCGCTATGGAACACCTCCGAGAAAGAGCTTATAGGGTACGCTGGGATGGATGCGGCCATTTTCATCAGATTCACTAAGATGTGCCGGAATATCTTCCTCACCATTGCCGTACTTGGCAGTGCAGTGCTTCTACCCATCTACTGGACCAAGAACGAAAGGAGTCCCGATCCTGCTGCTGAGGATGACAAGTGGTTTATTAGACTAACTCTTGTTAATGTTCATGGCGAGCCACTTTGGGCACTGGTCGTGCTTGGATACGTGTTCAACATCGTTATCTGCGGATTTTTGTGGTGGAATTATCGACGAGTCCTCCAACTCCGGCGCATCTATTTTGAGAGCGACGAGTATCAGCACAGCCTGTCCGCAAGGACTCTTATGGTAAGCTAAAGATGTCGATGGGGCAATGATGGCACTCAACTGACATTGTGAATAGCTGAATGACATCCCGAGAAACATGGCTTCAGATGAAGGTATCGCTAGAATTATCGACAGCAAAGCACCCCAGTCCTCCTTCTCGAGGACTGTCGTTGCCCGAAATGTCAAAGATATCCCGAGCCTCATCGAGCAGCATGATCGTACGGTTCGGAAACTTGAGAAGGTTCTTGCCAAGTACCTCAAAGATCCTCACAACCTCCCCCCTGCGCGGCCTTTGTGTTACCCTTCGAAGAAGGATCCTTCCTATAGTACATATCCGAAAGGACAAAAGATCGATGCGATCGATTACTTGACGCAACGCATCAGAGAGCTCGAACTAGAGGTGAAGGAAGTGCGTAATAGTCTCGATAAGCGCAACACTTTATCTTACGGGTTTGCCAGTTATGACGATATCTCGGAAGCTCATGCTATTGCCTACACCTTGCGCAAGACAAAAGTTCTCGGTGTCAGTGTCGTCCTTGCGCCGAAGCCCAACGATATCATTTGGGACAATATGCCGCTTACCCCGGCAACCCGAAGCTGGCGGAGACTTGTCATCAATTTCTGGATCCTTTGCCTCACTTTACTCTGGATCGTACCGAACGCATTGATTGCTATTTTCGTGGCCAACTTGTATAACTTGGGCTTGGTCTGGAAAGCTTTCCAGACCCAACTAGTCGTCAACGCAACCTTCTGGTCGATTGTCCAGGGTGTGGCTTCTCCAGCTATTACCTCTTTGGTCTTCCTCATCCTCCCGATCATCTTTCGTCGTCTCTCTATCAGGGCTGGCGACCGTACGAAGACCGGGCGAGACCGCCATGTTACGGCTAAGCTCTATGCCTTCTTTGTCTTCAATAATCTCATCGTGTTCTCCCTGTTTAGCACCGTTTGGAGTTTCGTTGTGACGATCGTAAACGACGCCACTAATGGAAAGGATGCTGGGAGCGCAATTGTTAACAGTGAGTTCTTCAAGACTCTGTTTGTGTCTCTGTGCCGCATATCATCTTTCTGGGTCACTTGGCTCCTCCAAAGAAATCTTGGTGCTGCGGTGGACTTGGCTCAGTTCTGGCCGATGATCTACGGCTTTTTCATGCGCAAGTTTTCGAGTCCTACGCCGAGAGAGATGATTGAGCTTACGGCACCGCCAACCTTCGATTATGCAAGTTACTACAACTATTTTCTGTTTTACTCGACCGTGGCACTGTGCTTTGGTGGCCTCCAGCCCTTGGTTTTTCCAGCCGCGGCGCTCTACTTCTCTATCGATGTCTGGCTGAAGAAATACCTACTGCTCTATATCTTCGTCACCAAGAACGAGTCTGGCGGAATGTTCTGGCGTGTGGTTTTCAACCGGTTCGTCTTTGGCACTGTGTTATCGAACCTTGTCATCTTTCTGGCTGTATTCGAACAAGGCGAAGCCGACCACATTAAGGCGTATGCGACGGTTCCGCTGCCATTCATGATGATCATCTTCAAGCTATACTGCGCTCGAACCTTCGATGATAAAATTCATTTCTATTCGACTCATTCACTCAACAAGAATCCCGAAACGGGAGCTCTCAAGGACCCCTTACGATCCAGCAATCTCGCCGCGCGATTTGGTCATCCTGCCCTGTACCGAAACCTCAACACCCCGATGGTTCATGCTAATGCACAGAATATCTTGGCTTCCGTTTACAGGGGACGACTATCTGATGGTCGCACTGCTGATTCGGGTGACACAATGTCTACCTCTGGGTACTCGGACTCATACGCTATGAAGCCTATGAATTCTTCTAAGCCGGGCAAGTCGGCGACAATTCCCGGGTTCGAACTTGTACCCGAATCACGCCTCGATTTTGAGTATTACAAGAACCGGTCCGAGTTCGCGGCCGAACATGGCGCGGGCGATATCTTCGGACGCTCCAATGATATTATCCGGCCAGGCACTCCCGGTAGCATGTGGGATGGTAGCGAACCAGCTTCCCAGTCACAGAGTCCTACGATTCCTCCAGTTCCCCGTATTCCGAGCCCTGGACCCAGTCGCATCTTATCGCCAGTCTCTGAGTCGGCTGGAATGACTTACCCGGCCGGTTATTCGCGACCCATGGGTAGTCCCTATTCGCCTCCCGTTGACATGAGTAGCGCGCGGAGCCCGTTCTATGCACAAGGAAATGATAGTAATTCCAACTTAGTGGGTAATGCAGCGCCAATGCCAATGGCTCCTGCGCATGGGTTTAGAGAACGCAGCGTAGAGCGCGTAGGTAGGGGACCGGGCGGTGCCGGAATGCTAGGTGGTGGACCGCAGGGCTATGGTAATTTACCTCAAGACGAAGATTTTGCTACGCCCGAACACGATCCCATGCAATACAACTATTTCCGAGAGGCGCGCAGACCAAGACGCGACAACTCAGGGGCATGGTGATATCCTGCCTGAGTGCCGCTCACATGTACATAAGTTCGGAATGCGTTTCTGATATGTATAATGCCTCAGGGGTGGCGGGCGGTTGTGGCGTTTTGGCGTTAAAGATTTTGTCAGACTGTCACATTTAGACAGGCTATTACGATGTTACAACCTGGAGAAGAAAAATCGATATCGATTGTATTACAGATGGATGCATGAGCATGGACGCTCAACTTACGAACAAGATAGATAAAGAGTTTCTAGCGCTGTGTTATAGCGACTACAATCTTCATAATACAAGTCCCAGGGGCGCGAATGGCTGGTCCGCCTCGGGAAGTTACATTTCTTGTGCCCAAAATGACGACCCGTACGTTTTCTTATAGACAATTTGGCAGATGTGCAAAGTAAATTTGTGATAGGTGTATGTGATGGCCGAAACCCCCAAGACAACTGATTACATGGAAATTGAGCTAGAGGAGTTAGCCGATGCGACGAAGACGTAGGTTGAAGTCGTCTCCCTTGCTTTTGTCGAGACAGACCATGTGACGTCGAAGCGCAGATGACTTCATGCCAAGCCCCGTACACTCCGCATCCCGCCTCCGCGTGCTGGAGGAGTACTTCACGGAAGCGGAGTTACTTAGGCGGTTTACCCATTGTAACGTTATTGACGTTGCTATCCTAATATCCTGCTCGTATATATAATTGCACCTGCCTACCCGGGCAGGTGAGCCGTAACCAGAGGGGTCCTACACCATGATTTCTATCGTGCATTACGTCCCTTTTCTCCAGATCAATGAGATGCTGGAACGTTGAATTAAGTGTGAAAGCATGGATGTCGTAGGTATATGGTTACCGGTACGTTACGCCCATCATCATGCATGCTGCAGGCGCGCGTGCGCGCCTTTAATTAACCTTAAGTGCCCGCACAGCGCTGTAGCATTGAATAAGGGGTTGTGCACTTGAAGGTTAAATAGATAATCGCTGCATTTCCCCTCGTATTAGAAATTTAAGGTTTTAAAGGTTATGATGAAGCCCGGTTGGTCTGCATGCATTAGAGTACTCGTTTTGCTGAGGTATTGGTAGTTCTACCTACTCCTAGTCACGTGCCGAATCAGACATCAATTGCTTTTCTTAATCCAATCGCGAGCAGGGAGAAATATTTCTACAGGATGCAGCTATCGCAAGCTTTCAGACAACTACTACTACTGGCCCCTTTACTCACGGCATCAGCAACAATGGCAAAAGCAACAACAAAAACTATAAGAGCCATGGGCGCCGATGACAAAGCCAGTGACTCGCTCAATCTCCGCGTCATCACCTTCAACATCCGGTACGCGGCATCGGCAAGCACGTACGAGAAACCGTGGAGCGTGCGCGGGCCATTGGTCATAGATACCGTATCCGCCCTAGCAGAAAACGCCACCTCCGCCGGCGCGATACCGATCATAGGCATGCAAGAAGTCCTGCACGAGCAAGTCGTCGACATCGCCTCGGGGTTGGGAGAAGCGGAATGGAAGTACATAGGCACGGGTCGCGACGACGGGAAAGAGAAGGGAGAGTACTGCCCCATCTGGTACAAGCCTTCTCAGCTCAGCCTTGTATCGTCGACGCAGAAGTGGCTCTCCCCCACGCCCGACGAACCGTCTTATTGGCCGGGAGCGGGAAGCAGACGGTATGTTATCGTGGGTGTCTTCGAAGTTAAGAACGGGTCGGAAGAGGGGAAGGGAAAGGGGAAGGGGAAGAGGAAGGGGGAGGGCAAGGGAAAGAGGTTCATTGCGGCGAACACGCACCTCGATAACGCGAGCTCGGAGGCCCGATCCGAAGGGGTGAAGATCGTGTTGAAAGTCATAAGGGACGTGCAACAGGAGTACGGACCAGGTTTACCGGTTACCTTATCTGGGGATTTCAACTCCCAACCCGGCGAAGATGCATATAAGGAGATGGTCAGCGATGGGTATTTGAAAGAGCTATATAACCTCGCGGATAAAGAAGAAAGGTTTGGTCCGTACGAGACCTATACGGGGTTTGTGCCCGACGAGGTGCCGGATGTGAGTCAAAGGATTGATTTCGTCTGGATTGGACCAGAGAAAGCGGATTCGAATTCTACGGCAAAGTGGGATGTCAAGAGGTATGAGGTTGTGGATAATGTCGTCAGTGGTGTGTTTATGAGTGATCACCGCCCTGTTCTTGGGGATATTTCGCTCCAGCTGTAAACAGGTATAAAGTTACGGGTCGCTAGCGTTATATGTAGAAGAGCAAGTACGTGGTAAGATGCGAACAATATTGTTGTCTATTTAACATATTTGAATTTTTATTTCTTTCTTTCTCATGTTTCTTTCCTTCTATAGTACAGAGGGCCGGCTCTTTAGGTACAATTATATATATAAATATATGTATGCATATATTACACGTGTTCCGCAGCGGATCGCATCGATGCGCTGCGGCGCACTTCCCTTACATGGGAAAGTATAGAAACATTAGAGGGGAGGGATTAGTTGCTGCGGCCCTTCGTGCCTCCCATCGTATTCTGGACCGAGCCGCCAATACTGCCTTCGGTGGTGAACTGCTTGCCGATAACGCCCTCCTTGTCTAGGGGTCCGCCGATCTTCTGCGCGGCGCCGCCGAGCGCTCCCTGCTCTGCGCAGTGAGAAAGACGTGTTAGCATTCGAAAAGAACATATACCTCTATATACTATGTGTCATTAGGCGACAATATCATATCCTTACCGGTGAACTGCTTTCCAATAGAGCCGCTGGCGTCAAAGGCTCTGGGCTTGTCGTTTCCGATGCTGGCGTTGGCGGGTGTTGTTGTCGCCGAGGCCATTCCGGTCTCTGTCTTTGCGCCGGTGTTGGAGCTGTTGTGGGAAGACATTTTGTGATTGTTGTTATTGTGTGTTGCTAATTGGTATGTGCAGGTATTTAAGGTCTTGGCTGAAGGGACGTGATCACAGTTCGATGTCACTGGTTTGAGAGTTTGATGTTATGGTTTTCGGTTAAAGATGCCTTTCTAAAACTACAATTACTACCTTCATCCTATCTGCTTATATATTTGCCGTTCTGAAGTCGAGCAGTCCCGTTATCATGTATGAATCAATATGAAGCACATCGATGAGGTCATAGATTCGTCATTTAAGATAGAGAACCCAGAAGTCCTCCTATTCCACTCAACGCCACGCCTCCACACGCCACCTCCTGGCTACGCGCGTTTAAGTACCTACTGTACAACTAAACCCAGTATTTCGAAATGCCAGAATGGGGACTCAGACACAAACAGTCATATCTAATTCCCGAGTTCTTTGAAACATTGTGTTGTAATTATACTTATACTGCGCAAATAGAACTAGGCCCGACTTGTTTACTCGCAGGAGTCCCATGTAGATTAACCCGCGATGTTCTAAATCATGTTTCAATCTGCTGCGAGGAATATCGCGTTCGCAACGGGGCCACGATTCGGCAGTCCATAAACGCGAACGCAACCCTTACGCCGGCTTTTAAGCGGTCAACGGCGCCATTCAACTAGAGACTTCATCGTCTTCTCCCTCCCCATTCTCTATAATGACTCAATTAAATTTAACACTAGAGTCCAAGGTAATGGAGATAATGCTCCAGTTCGCTCTCCTTTCCTCCGCTAAACGCTTGTAGCGCGTACCTTCTACCATCACCTCCGGCTTCCAATCACGTGCCCTAGTGATGATGCAAGTAAGCCAACCTTATTTAGATGTCAGCAAATTATCCGCAATACGGCAAAATAGTGGGAAGGAACAACCTTCACTCCTTAGGTGCGTACTTAGGCATACTTAACATGTTCAATCTTCTGAGCGTCAATACCTTCTAATTTCGTGTTCGAGGTCACGGACGGTATGTAGCATATCACTACTAAGCATCACGGTATAGCCTTAATACTTACCCGTGCGCACGCATATACTCATCCTGTTTACGGTGAATTTTCTGTTGGCCTTGAGGTTAATAGGGAAGGCGCAGGTGTCGAGCCATGTAGTAATCTCATTATTAATGCCAGTCACCTTGTTCCTTATGTTAATTAGCAATAACCTGTCTCTTGTACCTATGCAGTCCCTGTTGCAGCACACATGCATACATGCTAGCAGCATTGGGTGTGCGAGTAACCAGCCCTTCTCTGTTGGGAGAGGGACACTGACCTTTGACACTGGTACGAACTTGAGGTACATAGCTGAATTCACTTTCTTTGCTCGCTACACGATCATGGTAGGCTGTCTGCAATTAGATTTTCTGTACTGACAATGCTAGAATACAGTATGTACATATGCAGGAAGACGCATATCAAATAACATGCCCTCAAATTTTCAACAGATAAAATAGGATTGTAAAAATGTGAAATGTCGCCATCGTTGATACCTTGAATGCTCTGGCGCCCATGAGGGTGCATAGCATCAGGGAGACTATAATGGCTCTTTTGCTAGCTCTACCGGTTATTGTTAGAAAGAGGTGGGAGTTTGCCTGCTTCCTAGGTGAATGATAACCTGTAGCTTCAGTAGCCTAGAGAGAAAGAAAAGATGGTCAGAAAGTTCCGTTGCGTTGAAGGATTTGGGAAAAAAAAAAAAAAAAAAAAAAAAAAAAAAAAAAAAAAAAAAAAAAAAAAAAAAAAAAAAAAAAAAAAAAAAAAAAAAAAAAAAAAAAAAAAAAAA
>Ga0247782_1000430_pt1 | contig 28563 bp, 28 predicted proteins | sample UWRJL019104C5_FD_179928 | JGI IMG/M metagenome (GOLD analysis project Ga0247782, IMG submission 179928) | Plant litter microbial communities from Arlington Agricultural Research Station in Wisconsin, United States - UWRJ-L019-104C-5 | ecosystem: Environmental > Terrestrial > Plant litter >...
CTCGCTCTTAGGGCCAGACTTACCCGATAATCTAATCTAGCAACCCTTTATACACTGCTACTCCCGGGTAGCCTTTGTCGCACTTGTTCTCCTGCTCCTTGTCGTCGTCATCCCCTGGCCTAACCTGTTAAAGTATAGGTTATAAGTACATTAGTATTGTGTTGATTAGATCAAAGAGTAACTAGATAGCTAGGTATGTAAAGAATACCTATACATTATATGGTCAATAGGTGTGGGGCGTATGTACTAGCCACCTAATTTCTAATAGAGGAGGTTTTAGCGTGCCGCCTGTATTTCTGCTAAGAACCGCTAAAAAGGGTGTAGATAGCTTCTTTTCGTAGTTAGTATGCTAAGAGGTGCACTTAGTGACCTAAGATATATAGAGAAAGTTAAGTGTGGAGAAAAACGACAATGTATCCCTATTAGGATATAATAATGCAGATTGCATACTCGCACTCCATGCACTGTACTGCCATGTATATATACTGTTAATACCCCCCCATAGCATTACCTTTCTCTTTATCATTATTATATTATATACCATCACCCCTGTTATCATAACATTGTAACTTTATCCTTAAAAATTCCTATTTTACCATATTAAATACTGCTTAGTTTTAGAATTAGCGTCTTAGAAGGTATAAAGTGGACCTCTTACATAATCAAAAAGCACCGGCGTGCTAAAAACCGAACTGGCCCTAATTGTGTGTAGGTTATATACTTGGTTTGTGTTCGGCTAAGCTTTAAAGTGTGGTCGCAGCGGTATGTACTAACGGTACGTACTCTGTAAGGGTACGTACTGTAAGTGTGTGCCCGGCAATAGCTTCCCTGTTACGCTAATGTTCGGCAACTGTTAGGCGAGTGGGTTGAATCGCTTAAGCTAGCAGTCTTATTTGATAAGACACTGCGGTTGCTTCCTATTACAACCGCAACCTTACTGTATACATAATCTTTTTATGTGTCTTATCGCAAAACTATCTCAAAGGTTTGCTTTTTTCTTTATTTTCTCCTTAGTTTAGAATCTTTGTCTATAGAATCCATACACGCTTTGACGCCTACATAACAATCGTGACAACTATAGTGAGAGTTGATGTGTGGTCAGGTTCGAAAGCCTTCTCGAAGCCTTGCGGTGCCCGCCGGTACATTTTTTCAGTTTCTTTTAACTTCTCTTGTTTGCTGTACAAAATGCCCAGTTTTTTAACTGTGTTAAGGGTCGATATGTGGTCAGGTCCGAGGGCCTTCTCGTAGCCTTGCAGTGCCCGCTGGTACATCTTCTCAGCTTCTTTTAACTTCCCCTGGTCGCTATATAAAATACCTAGATTTTTGACTGTGTTAAGGGTCGATATGTGGTCAGGTCCGAGGGCCTTCTCCTTGTCTTGCAGCGCCCGCTGACATATCCCTTCGGCTTTCTTTAGCTTGCCTTGTTGTCTGTATAAGCTGCCTATATTGTTGATTGTGTTGAGGGTCGATGTGTGGTCAGGTCCGAGAGCCTTCTCGTAGCCTTGCAGTGCCCGCTGGTACATCTTCTCAGCTTCTTTTAGCTTCCCCTGGTTGTTGTATAGAATGCCTAAATCGTTGACTGTGTTGAGGGTCAATATATGGTCAGGTCCGAGGGCCTTCTCCTTGCCTTGCAGCGCCCGGTGATACATCTCTTCGGCTTCCTTTAACTTGCCTTGGTCTCTGTACAAGTTGCCTATATTGTTGACTGTGTCGAGGGTCGATGCGTGGTCAGGTCCGAGAGCCTCCTCGTAACCTTGCAGTGCCCGCTGGTACATCTCCTTGGCTTTCTTTAGCTTCCCCCGGTCGGTATATAGAATACCTAGGTTGTAATAAACCCAGCTTGTATCCCTTTCCATAATTATATCTAAGAGCCTACCGCTATATTTTTCAGCATGCCGAAAAATTCGTCTTCGTGTCAGCCACCATTTATTAGATTCTTGGCTGGGAACATGCGATGCTATACATAGAACAGCATATTGTGCTAAATCCTTGTTCCAGTCTTGGTTCAAAACGTTAGTCATCCAAGAATGAACACAGCCATGAACGCTATATCCTCTGGACTCTATTATCTCGTCCATGGAATAGTTGACTTCAACAAGTCCATAGTCGCTCAGTTTTCGAATGGTGTGATTGAAAGTAATCTCGTCTTTTGTTATTTCATGAATCCATTCGATGCCATGTGCATGATAGGATTGAAGCAACTCAAGCCAGAGGTCTTGATTGTCAAAATATGCCCATAGCTGAAGCAATGCGGCCGAATGTTTGCTCTCTTTTTGGATCTGGCTAAAAGAAAGTTGCCACGTTGAATAAAGGGTCCGATCTTCGTATGAGCCAAGTTTAGGGCTCCTGATCTGTAGTTTCGCCCAGGAATCTTTATATGAACGAAGATAAGATTCAAAGGTTGTCGACGTCTGTTCAAGGTATGCCCCAGCCGTAGCTAGTGCGAGAGGAAGACCATCCAGCTGTTTAGCAAGGTTTACAGCACCGGGTTCTGCGAGTGAGGTTAGGTAACTGTGTACACAACTTCAATTCACCTCTTGGCATACCGTTGACTAATCCTATGCGTTTTGATGTAGTCGATAAGATTTTAAGGCTATCATCTAAGTTTTGTATTTTTACCATTCGAATCGCATGGCCAATCTTGACTTGGGATGACCGCGTAGTAATGATAATCGAGCCTTGATACGATTCTGGAAGGTACTCCTGGATATCGACAGCGGTAGGATCTGTGTTAGACGGTAGCTTGGGGTTGTCATAGTTGTCATAGACTAGGAGCCATCTCGAGTTACTTGGCAAGCTCAGCCAGGCCTTAACGGCCTCAGTCATCTCGTCCGGGTCCTTCTGTTCGTCCGGGGCGCTAGTCTGGCTAGCTAAGGGATAATGTCGTTCTATCTGGCGGGCTATCCTAGTAAAGCTTTGCTTGAGAGAATCTTCGTCCTTAACGTTCAGCCAAAAGATTGCCGAGTAGTTGTCCTTGTAGCGTTTCGCATACTCAACAGCTAGCTGGGTCTTTCCCATTCCCCCAAGGCCGTGAATAACTACTACTTGACGCCTGCCGTCACCCCTTAGTCTGCTATGCATCTCGGCAAGTTCTTGTTCCCTCGCTACGAAGTGTGCAATTTCGGGCACGCCGTAGAGGCTCAATGGCACCGAGAATTCTTCATGCCGACTCCCTGCATACGTCAGTGGCTTGATAGCTGCGGGTAGACAATAATAAATGATTTAACCTGCCTTTTTGATCTTTTGTGATCTCTTCCCAGAGCCGTCTCAGTGCCCTTTCTTCCCCTTCGCCGTAGATCAGAGGCATGTGAGTTTCGAAGATGCCTAACAAGGCGTACGCCTTGTCCTCAGGTACCGTGGTTCTTCTTCGTTCTGCCCACACCATCCGTTCCGAGGTTGTGAAGTGAGACAATGAACCCCCTCGCAGCGCCCGGGCCGGGATACCGGTGATGTCGCAGATGAGCCACTCCAATGATTCCTTGTTGCCAAGTGCTATCCCTTCTCGTGAGTAAAAATCGACCGTCTCCGGTGCAATAAGCTCTTGGAGGGTCCATCCGCGTGTAAACCATCGGCTCTGCCGCAGTTGTAGCAACACCGGGTCTTGATTGTTATGTCGATTGCCGTCTTGCACGGTCGTTGGGCTTAAGACGTCTTCGAGATAGGCATAGCATTTGGCGGCATTACGGTACCAGCGGAACATGCTATTGATGGATTCGGTGAGTTCGGCGCTGCTGGACTTGTCGATGCAGCAGGTGTCGACCCAAAAGTGTTGCAAGCCATCTCGTCTGGCCTGTTGGCCGCAAAAGCGGATCTTTTCGTACCCGATCTTGTGTTGGCCGATTCTTTGTTTGAGGTCGTTGTAGGTGACCTCTTCCGCGCTCCAAGTGTGGGACAGTATGGCGTACGGGGGAATGTAGATGTTTGGTGGGTAGTCTGTCAGGCTGAATAAGCCTGTACTGTTGTAACTCAAGAGACGCATCGAAGAGAGGTCGGGTCTTTTTGGCTGTTAGAGACGTTAACTGTATTGAGACGCAGTGCTATGATAGTATAATATTTAATTAACATAAGCTGACGAGCTTCGCCTTCACTCTTGTGTCCAAAAGTCTTGTACTACTATACTGCCCACCTCTTAAGGAGGGAGTCCTTGACACGGCCCCTGTTCAAAACACGGGGGGATAGCACGGCCACACTTGCCACAGCATAAGCATATGCCAGTATCTTCCATGTTTCCACTTTGAATCAATAATACAACCTTAAAATGGCATTAAATCTTTGATATGAGTCGCTAAACGTGCAGGTATGTAATGGAGACTCGAAAGACGGCGCTGGGACCCGAGCATCCCGACACACTGACCAGCATGAACAATCTGGCGTACATGTGGAAGTCTTATGGCCGTAACGCTGATGCTGTTCAACTTATGGAAGATTGCATTCAGATCTGCCGTCGTGGAGGGCTAGAATACCCGAGGATACTGTTGTAGCTATCTACGCTCAGTAACTGGCGTAGAAACTCGGCGCCTTCGCGATATAGTCACTTCACGCATTCTCGGTGAATACGAGATCTCTTTCGCAGATCTATTAAGAATCTAGTTTCTATATATAGAAACCATTAACCTATCCGCTACAACAGTAGGACTAAGGAAACTGTAATTCAGAAGTGCATCTCTTATAACGTGCGTAGTTTGGCCTATTACATGTATTGATGAGTCCGACTTCGATAAATCATATGTACATAAGGTAGCATTTTAACGAAAGGGGTGAGCCTCCAAAGGAGCCACGCCGTGCAAACAGCCAAGTTCCAACAGGATGGTAGACTATCCATGCTTGTAGCATACACGTAGAAATCATGTGCGCTAAACTGTTGCGCTAAAAATGCTTACCCATCTAACCTAGTAGGGACTCATTGCATAATTCCTGGTTAGGTAATTAATTGTGTTTCTCGCCCCCAAGGACAAACAAATGGTCGTTTATATATGGTTTTGGGCCTGGGCGTACCTAGGCTCCCTACATTGTACACAAAGGAGGCCAAAGAGAGAGGCGTGGGAGAAGAAGCAGCTCGACTATTCCCACTTTTGTTATGTCTCCAAGTAGATTGGGTCGGACACGCTCCATTCGTGAGCCTACAGCTACAACCAGGAGCAATGCGTCAGCCCATGACGAACCCGTTCAAGGTCGGAACGAGAGCAGTGTATCACCAAGCCGACTACCTATGACCACGAGGACACGGTCGACCACATCATCAACGAGGAGGGCAACGGCAACGGCAACGACCACAGCATTACGCATGGGAGCAGCGAGTGCTGGAAACCCGAGGTCAGTTTCGTCTGTTAAGGGCACGTCAGCTACGACGCGGCCGTTAGCGAGAGCACCGTCTACACGAAAACCAACATCAACAACCGCATCTTCAGCCGCGACCAGTCGAATAGCTAGCATAGCAAGGCCAAGCTCGTCTAGTGGCCCTCTGTCCTCTTCCACAACCACAACAAGCTCAAAAGAGCGTGTGCTCGGTCACTCTCGCGCAAAATCTACCGTCACTTCCCTCACTACCGCCACGACTCTACGTCCACTATCCCATATCCCTTCTTCAGGTTACTCATCAGAAACCAAGCTGAACGCGAACCGAGCCCGAAATACCGCGAGCCCCACTGCTTCCACCATATCTTCCACGAGTTCCTCAACACAACCCGCAGCACAGCCATCATCGAGACAAACACGATCGCAGGCTCAACCACACAAACGTGTGCCTTCGCAGTCCCAACCACAAACAACTACAACATCGACTTCGAATACAACGCTCCCGCCACGCCGGCCGGCCTTCAACACAAATCAGCAACACTACAGCCCCGCCAAGTCCCTCGCCCCCAAACCGTTGACATCGACATTCCTCGCGCCGCCCTCGCCCTCGAAACAGCCCGTCAACATCGCCATAACAGCCGAGACGAGCCGTCTACAGACGGAGCTATTGCAACTATCCCTCTTGCACCGCGAGGCCCACGCCGTCACAGCATCATGGCACGCGAGCGCGCGCTCGAAGCTCAAGGAGCGTTTCGAGGAGCTATCCGCGGCAGACGAAGAACTGCGAGCGCGTGAGAGGATCGGGGCTGAACTGAGGGGTCTACAGGATATAGTACGCTGGGGAAATACAAATACACAAGCTTCTACCGGCACCTCAAAAGAGCTATCCCTAGATGAGAAAGTGCAGGTGTTGGACCAGGTGCTCAACGGGCTATGGATTCTCAGCGAGTCCGGGGGCCGGTACCAACGTACAGTGCGCGCGTTTGAAGAATGGGCATATCGGGTAGCGCAGATACTGGAAGCACAGGGGCACAACGATGTTGATACGTTTTTGGCAGATAGCACCGGAGGAATTGTAACGAGCAGTGGAGACGGCGATGACGGGGGTCCGGAAGACCCGGCCATATTCGTCAACGACTTGGACGTAGGGTCCTGGAAAGGAGACCACGCCGGTCTGACTCGTATGCTAGAGGGCTGGCGACGGATGCTGGATCAACTCGGCGACGTGGAGTTTGATTCCGATTCCAATACAAGCCGTCAAGCGGGTTCCCGTGCCAAGGGTGGGAAGCAAGAACTGAACGAGGGGAATCGGAAGAAATCGCCCTCTTCCGGACTTTCTCACATGCTGCACCAGTGCAGCAGTCTAGTCCACGACATGCTCGCCGAGCTCAAGGTCATGGAAGAGATCGAGCGGGACGCCCTAACTGTGGAAGAGCAATGGATGGAAGCAACAGAGGCCCGTTTGCGCGCCGAGCAGAACAAATCAACCTCTTCTAGGCTTTCTAACGGCACGGGCTCGAGACTGGATAATTACCTTTCATGGACGTCGCTCGTCAATTAAAAAATGAATGAATGACAGTTAATTAAGTATACCAAATAATATGTCTAGCAGATACCAAGGCACCTAATAAAACGAACTTCGTGGTAGCCGAATGCTTCGACTATCTCATGACTTAACATCTCATCGACCCAACATCACAAGTTTAAGGCTGTCATGTCCCAAACTAGAGTCAGGATTAGCGAACTCCTACATCGTACACTGCTATACTAGGGGATCCACTCACGGAGACCCCCTTCGCTACGCTTAAACCGTATGCCCAGAAACATGCACCAAAAGATATGCTTGCCGAGTTAGTCCTCGACATAGTTGAACGACGGTCCACGGTACGTTATGTCAAACATCGAGGATCCCAGGCCCCGCGGCTTGTGATAACTCAATTCCCGGATGGAGGTATTGTCGCGGCCATGAAACGCCGGCAGACTTTGAACTGCATGGTATACGCCGCGGCCGAGCCGAGGAAGTAGCTTGTTGCTGCATCGTACAACGTGACATCCTCACGGCTGTAGAAGCCTGGCTTTCGTGAGTCTAGAGCAATGGCCTGACACCTCTTGATTAAGGTGATGGCCTTAGGATACAAAGGGCGCAAGTGGGTGTATGTGCGATTGAAGGTGTAGCCAACTCCGAGCTCATGGTATGCTCGGCATGGATGCATCTCGTCACACTGCGAGTAAGACAAATATCAGCCCATATCATATCAAACACAGAAGTGTGATCACGGATATGCGCACCTTCACTTTCCGCTCGCTGCAAGTATCGCAGGCTCTTTGTAGCCGGGTCGCTTTTGAGTTTCCGGAAGACGGGATTGATAAGGCGCTGCCGAGTACGCTGGCGTTGGCGAGGGAAGCCTCCGAGAGCGGTACGCGTTGGGTAGTCACCGGACTCGGCGTTGGAACGGAAGCGGGAGCGGGAGCGGGAGCGGGAGCGGCAACAGCCGCCTGGAGGGCCTGAAGGCCTGGATGCGTCAAGTACAAGTGCGAGTACGTATGGGGCGTATTGGTGCCCTGCTGAGAAACGTCGGCGGTCGGGGGTGCGCCGTCGGTTGGTCCCGGGCGGTGAAGTTTTCGGCGAAGATCCGGCGGAAGCGCGGATGTTTGCAGCAGAAATGAACAGGCAGGCAAATTCTTTGGGATTGGGATTGTGGCCTAATAGCATCCTGACTAGAGCTGTAATTACCTATCTAGGTATTCTGTACAGTTCTGTCAAGTGCGCTACTTAACGTTCGGGTATTTACCGCTCATACACTGGAGTCCCACTAGTGAGATTCACTGCTCCCACTCACATGCGAGTCAACCCAATTTCAATTCCTCTCTCTCCAAATCAAAAGACAAATTCTTGACGCCTGCTCGCGCCCGGGCATCTCCGCCCGCCTTCCGGACCTCGAAAATTCGTAGAAACATTCTGTCTATTTTTTCGGGCTCTCTATCTGCCACGCGTCGATAGAAACATACCCGTTGCCCGACCTCAAAATGCCAACGGCGACAATGTTGTTGAGCCAGTAGTACTTGGCACTGCCGGTCTCAAACTGCATGCGCAGGTGTATATGGCCGTCCGACTGCGCGGGTCCGTCGGTGCGGATGAAGATGTGGGCGCCGTCGTTGGTCTGCAGCTGGTACCGTGTGTCGGCTGAGAAGGTGCCGTTCACATCAACGAGGCCCCAGTCTGCCCCGAGGTCGAGCACTTTGCCTGTGGGTGCAGTCAGTCACAAAGGTTTACCTCGATCTCAGAGTATTTTGCTGGACGGAAGACATACCGGACAGCTTCGGCCCTGAGAATGCGCCGCCCACAATCGGAATCACCGTGCGCGTTCCGTGTGGACCTGTGCCAACTGAAATTGGAACTGCCAAGGTGCAGTTGAGCGAATACAGGTAAGTCAGGCCTGGGGGTGATGGCGTCGTTGGGTTTGTCTGTGCTAGGGCTGAACCGGCGAACGCCAGCAGCCAGCATAGCACGGCCGCCAGGCGGGCTTGAACGTGATACATCTTGACGATCGACGGCCGGGAAATCCACAGGAGCTTTTATTCAGCGATACAAATACCAAGTGCTGTCTGTAGCCTGCCCACATACCAACTTCCAGAGCCAACCCATTACAGTCGAGATGTCTCTGTTTTATATAGCTCAGACGCTCAGAGCTAACGCCATCGGCCTACCGTTGCCGTGTTTCGATACCGAGATGCAGGAATCAAACTGAGAATGTAACGGTTTATTGGTTGATCCCCCAATTCGTTTTTTCGGGACGTATTTCGGCTTCATTCTGCGGGGGATCGCTCGCTTGGATTTTGTGCGGATTCTTAGCCCGGCTGAATGCAAGAGAAGTCGTCGTTTTCCGCAAGCACATCCCTAGACGGGAAAAGGTCTGGACTCGAAGGCTTGCAGGTGAAGTGTAGCGAGGGGGGTCCCCGTAGGTAGAACCCCCTAGTATTCCCTCGCGGACCGATATGAACCTATCCATGCCAAGTCCTTCCTTTCGACAATATAGATGTTCCGTGAGTAAAAGCGCAAGGGCATGGAGCGCTTAACAGCTACTCATAATGACTGCTGTGTTAAGCCGCCTCGGTGTTGCTTCAATTGCAACATCCACACCCGGTTGTATGTCTCGTACAGAGGAAGATGTGTTTGGGTACGTCAAGTCCACATCGCTGAGAAGGTATAGGACGCCCATTCCCAGATATCATTACGCGTAGGGGGATTATTTACTTACCAAATGCCATGTGAATCTGTGGTGCAATTGTGCCAAGCTAGTGATAGGCACGGAGCTATCGAGAGCGGAGGGAATCGAAACGGAATAATATATACAGCATGTTGCTCGAACACCGCTAGCAAACTTCCCATCCTAACAAATCTCACCAAGGACCCCAACAAAGATATACACTATCTATCAATGATAATTAAGCTCAGGGTTTGCCCTGAAGTTGCACCGACACCGACACTCGGGAACAGGACACTCGACATGCCTAGCGAACCACTGACGCGCATGATCCAAATGCATCACATGATCGCACTTCAGACAGAAGGTAGGGAAGTGAGCAGCGAGGCGGATGTGCGGATCTGTCGAAGCCTCGGGCTTGTCGGAGCGCGGGATGCCCACGATCTCAAGACACACAATGCACCGCGGGAGGTGACGCCCACAGTTGGGACAACTGATACCGGCGTTGATGCCCGTCGCCATCAGGGGGTTTGCTTGACCCTGCGTTGCTAGCGGCATGCCCGACCCGGCCTTTGATAGCTCGTACTCGGCGTCACAGTACACGCAGCGTAGGGCTACCTGTCTTGAGGGCGGCTTGATTGTCGGGACTCCGCCACGCTTGCTCTTCTTCGTACTCTCAACCTCGAACTTGGTACGCTGGAGGAAGGCCTTGTGACGTTGTAAATATGCCCTGTATGCGTTACGCCATACTAGACAGCGGTAGTCGTTTATGAAACGCGGGGAGCAGATAGATAGGACAAGCGTTGCGGTCTGAATGTCGTTGAACTTCTCGATATACTTGGCGAATATGTCGACGAGCTTATCTGTTATGCCCGTGAGCACAATGCCCTCAATATCGCCCGTTTCTATCGCCGTTTCCAGCTCTTTGTTAAGCCATTCCGTAAGCTTATCATCACCGAAGTTCCGGAGAGCAACATAGGTGCGTTCGCGGAGCGGCAGAGATTGCTGATTTGCAATTGTTTCCCAGTTGTTAGTTGCTATCAACGATGAGATGGCTCGAAGATACGGGTCTGTTTTGGAAGCCACAGCATCGTCAAAGTCTAGCCGGTCTTTGACCAGATCCTTGTCGCCTCTCTCGATGAGTTGGAGTGCGAGCGAAACAAATAAAAGCTCGGGATACTCCGAACTTGCCGTTTTGAGGATATCAACAGCTTCAGAAAAATCGCCTTCAAAGAGGGCTTGGGCTGCTGCTCTCGTAAATGAGGACGAGTTCTTTTCCGACGCTGGTGATCTCGTGTATTCCCTCCACTCCGAGTCCAGAGATCTCTTTCCCCATCCACAAACACGCATAGCAGCTTGTCTGCACGCCCGCCTTTTCGTGTCTAGCTTCTGGTATGTCGACGCCTCTGATTTGGTATTCAACGACTCCAGGCCCCGATCCCACCCTGCATCATCGGGGAACGCAGCACCGTCAACTAGTCGAGTTGCCCCTTGCCGGCCTAGTTCACATGTTAAAACAGGTGACCGAAGACATATTCTATGGTGTGAACTCGCCTAAATCTTTAGTCCATATAGGAATTACCCCGAGAAAGCTGTAGTCGACACCATTAGATATCATGCCCTCGTCAGAAGCAGCACTCGAGGCTCCTGGGATGAATCGTTAGCCTGGTCGTGGAAGAATGAGAGACAGATAGACGAAATACATACTAGCTACCCAGAGCCACATATCCTTTACCCATGGGTCATCTGCTACTATATCAATGTTTGCGGAATAATCGAAGAGATATTTTTCTTTCGACCGGAGCAACATGACGTGGTCCACAATGCTCTGCGCCGGCTTTGAAAATCCAGCTGTGCAAAGCGACCTTGTAAGAAGATTTTCATGCAATTGTCGATTTGAGGTCAATCCAGTGTTCTTGCTTGTCACTTCCCGTAAATTACCGCTGAGTTCGGCACGTTTCCTGAGGTCAGCCAGTTTGCCTGCTATTGTGGTGGCTTCGGGAAACGACTGTGGAGGCTGGTCCTTTGCTTCTAGATCTATGATAGGATCTGTCTCAGGAGGTGACGGTTGCAAAACTTGCGAAACAATAGTCTCAACCGGGGTCTTATCCTCCCCGAACAAGGGAATGTCCTTAACAGTGTCGTCGATTAGGAGTGGTCCCAACATCTCTGGGTGCTGGCTGCCATCAAAGGACATTAGACTATGATAGCTAGTACCCTCTATACATATGTCAGAATTACTAGCTCTTTCTTCTGCATGTGGACGGCTGGTGAAATACCTTCAAGTCCCCGATGGGGCGGTTGCCACGGTACCATTTTGTAGATGTGATCTGTGGTGTGAGAAGGCTTCTCTAAAATCTCGTAGGCTCCGCTGGCACGTAGAACTAGGGCCCGAGGCGTCAGAACTGGCGAATCCAGGTTTACCCAGTCAAATGATACAATCTGGTCATGCTTCTTATTAGCCTTTGTGAAGCCCATGTCTAGCTCGTACGACTTTCTTGCTTCCAAAAGTTCCGGGCTATCTTCATAGCGTCGGTCGGTGGAAACAAATTCCTTCGTAGTTTCGATTACTCGTAGCTGCCCTGTTCTGGAAAGGACTGCAATCAGGCCACGATGGTCGCGGCAAAACCGGATAGAGCGCACAAGAGAACCCCTATCGGGGACATTGCTCGGGTTTATGTCGATCGCAGTATTCAGCTGTAGGGCAGCGCCCCAGGGTAAACCATCTGATTCTACAGCACTAGTATAATAGGGCGACGGTGAATGCCTTGGAGTGGCTCGGCGGTCCCATATGACAACGCCCGGGCGATCCAAGGAAGATGAGGCAAAGTAGTTAGAGTCCACATAGTCAATAGCCAGATTGTTGTTGCATTTTGTTTGGTAGTTGATGACATTGCCATGAGGGTCTGATTGATTGTCAGTTGGAGTGTGCATCTAAACTGAGGGCCTTGGACAGTGTGAATGAATACATACCCCTGAGGTCGTAGATTCTAATTCCCTGGTTCTTGATGCCAACTACTAGCGTTTGCGGGCTGTCTTCAAAGAACTTGGTGCTGGATACAGTGGTGGCAGGCTCCAGTCGTTGGACGGCGTCACCTAGAATGGAGCCATCCAACGAGGACCAGGACACCTTAGGATCAAGATGGGCGAGTCGGTTAATGTCCCATATCTGAAGGCACTGATCGTTCCTGACCCGCTCCAGACCAACGGCCAGCAGAGTACCGGTGTTGAAAGCAATGGCCTGGCAGAACCGGGTAAACTTAAGTCTCTGTTCCAGGTAATGGTTGGAGCTGTCATTGAGGTTAAGAATATTGACGGTGCCGGAAGCGGTGCCGATGGCGATGAGGCCGGAGTAGGTCGGTGACCAGTCATATGTGCTGAGAGGAGGGATGTCGTCGAGTCTTGCAACCTTCTGGTAGTCAAATCGGCCGTGTCGCGCATGGCCGGTCGGCTTATATAACTGGACCACGCGGTGTTGAAGATTGACGTGTAGAAAAGTGTCATCATGTGGATTTGGGGACCATTTGATAAGTCCCGGTTCAGGCCGGTCCAACAGCTTTGAACTGGTATATTGAGCCATAATTCACTCACATAGCTTTCAGCCGGCCGCTGGGTATAATGTCAACCGTCACTATCAAGAATTAACCATGATTGCCGTACACAACCTTGTCGCCACCACGAATGTCGCATGAGATGGCGGAGCAAGATGTGGGGAAGAGGCACCAACCTGCAATGGCAGAAAGGGATACGCGTCAAGAACTACCTGTTCGTTCCAACATCCCACTAGCATGACAAGGCCGCACAAAGTCCGATGAGACCCAACTGCCCATGTAATTGTAGGATGATATCGTGACAATAGTCGGAAAATGAGGCAAGGACTCTTGAGATAATGTATTTACATGTCCTTAGGTACATAGGCAAGCACCATGTAGCCACACTTGAGCTAGAGGTGTGTGCGCAGGAGTCTACATATTAGACTGGAGGCGTCTACATACCAACAAAAGCGGACACCCCACTATGTATTATGCGACCTGATTATGCTTAATCTGATGTCCTACCAGCTCTGTAAAAATTGGGACCAAATCTTATTTTCCTCTTGGAATACGTATTACAGAGATTGCAATTGTGTGCTTGTGAGTTAAGTTGTAACCTTTTTTCTTTCATTTTCTTTCATTTTCTTTTCTTATTTGACTGCAATTTGTCTACACAAAGTGGATGAGGTGGGCAAGTCTGCTGTGCGGCTGTGCCGCGTGGTGTTATTGACCCACTCTGCAGTAAGTAGCAGCTGAAAGACACAACCCCATTGGCCAATAACGAGCCCCTTGTACAGAAGCCTTTATACTACCTGCATAGGTACTGTAGCTACCTACATGTAGGTATGTAGCCATGTATATCAGCCAACCCAAAAATTTCACGACCATTTGATACCACTTTGCGCAAACCCATCTGACCCTACACGTACCGTATGCCCTCACGATCTGCAAACTACGATTCAAATGAGTTCCAAGAGGAAGTATTCTGACATCAGCGCTGCTGATCCCTCAGAAACCGGAGAGAAGCACGACAATGTACACAGTCAGCAAGGTTCAAATAGCAAGAAAAAGAAGAGCACCGAGAAGGCCAAGCCTACAAGCATGAATTGGGTGAAGAAGCGAGTGAGGACAATAGAAAGGCGGTTAGCGATCAAGGACGGCTTACCAGCCAACGTGCGATATGAACTGGAAAAGGAGTTAGACCACCACAAGTCGAAGATTAGCGACCTTGCCGACCATAAAAAAAGACGAGACGTGATCAAAAAATACCACATGGTTCGCTTTTTTGGTGAGTGCCTACTTTGCTCACCTCGCCGGCCACACAACGCCGACTACATGACGCCGACCTACTCGCTTATTAATATTGTGGACAACGTTCTAACTACCATGTGATTATAGAGAGAAAGAAGGCGAACCGACTCTCTAAACAAATTCGATCCCAGCTTCAAACAGCAACAGACGAAGAAGAAAGAAGGAAGCTTGAGGCGGATCTGCATATCGCCGAGGTAGATGCCCTCTATGCCCAATATTTTCCGTACCGAGAGCGCTATGTCAGTCTATACCCGGTAGTCCAGGGAAAGTCAAAGAAGACAGATGCCAGCTCGGCAGCAGAAGCACTACACAGTGAAAGGCCACCAATGTGGAAGACAATAGAGAAAGTAGCTGAGAGAGGAGAGTCAGCGCTCAAGCAGTTTGTGGAAAGAAGGTTACCAGAAAAACCGGGCAAATCACGGTCACAGGAACCGCCGTCATCAAGACAATCGTCTGCTGCAGAAGGGGGTCAAACTGAATCAAAGAGTCCTTCTGCGCCAGAATCAAGAGACTTCCATGCAGCCACCAGCAAGCGGCAGGAACCATCTGATTCAAATAATGATGAGGAGGACGATAACGGTGATGGGGGCTTCTTTGAGGAGGCGTGAATGAGGAAAGGAGAGAAGCACAAAGTATGAAGCGATAGGGGCAAAGATAGGAAAAGAGAGGCTTAGACAAGCATGTATGTCCCCAAGCATGACCCAAGAAGCGAGTGTCAAGATAGTGCTAAGAAACGATACCCAATATATCAAAATTCCTCCTGAGATTCTAATCATCTACATGTTTTAGAGCAGAGAACGGGACAGCCATGGCGTCGTGTCGTGTAATGTGGATAGATAATAGATAGCCATAGCAGGGGTCGATTCCTTCTACAAACATTACGCACCTTAAAATGCCGATTCTTTCATTTTCAAACTGATACCTGGTAGCCACAACTTCAAGCCTAGTGTAGACAATGGGGCGTGAATGATGTGAATGGTGACTCAGGGCTGTGAAGAAGGACAACAAGTGAGATGACCGACCAATTGTACTTCATATTCAACATGGGAACTAAAGCTAGAGAGCCAGGTAGAATATAACAAGAGGGGGCACAGCCGAACCACCTATGGATACACTTAACCTAGGCGTTTGCCTTTGTCGTTCAGACCACTGAGAAGTTTTCTTATAGACTGGCTGCAGATGTGGTTAATGTTGATATTGGATCTCATTACATTTAGGTACTGCTTATACAACCACCACAACTGACAAATGGAATGACTTGAGTAGTGAGCAGTAAGCTATCTCGGTGGGTAGTATACAATGAGCTCGTACGGAATACACCATTGGTAGACGCCAATTTTTATTGCTGGATAACCTGATTGGCGTCTGAAAACCCCCCTCTCTTGTCGCATTGAAGTGTTCTCTGACTTTCGTTCCTCTCCCCCCACCATAGACCTCAAAAGTGCAAATCGCCCTTGTCTTTTCCCAACATTGTTTTTCTGTCGTCGATTCCGCATCTCATAGCTATATCGCCGACAACCCCCAACGCCGAGCCTTTGCTGCTATAGTCCTATTCACTATTCTTTATAAAGTCTTCAAAGCCGGAAAGCCAACACCAATGTCTACCATTCCTTCGTCGACCATCGACGCGATCCAAAACTGGATCACCCAGTACCGCCATGCGCCAACGGCGCTCCCCCCGGAGATGCAAGCGTTACTGGTCGATCTGGGGCGGCAGATCGAAGCACTTGGCGCCTCGGGTCCTCAAGATGGACTAGGCATTGCTAATTGGGTTGGCATGCTACAGGGTAAGTAGTTTTATTTATTTATCCCACACTCCATTATCCTACCTACTACCCCCTAAAAATGGTCTTGTTGGGGAGAAAAGCTTCCGGCAATCTACATACCTAGGTCGGATAATCTGCAGGTTCTATCTCCGTACTAGCTAAGCAATTGCCAGAATATCGAGCCATCCACCCTCAAAACGGCTCCCGTGAGGTAGTGTATGTCGAGAATGCCTTACAGGCCGCGGGCTTCATAAACCCGGGCCACCGGTGCAAGGTCGCCATCCCCGAGGGTGGCGGTCTCGAGTTCCCGGGCCCTCAGGGCGGTCTCGTCAATGGTGCTGCCCCGAGCTTTGCTCGGAAAAAGGATGCAAAACAATATGCAGCCAAGTGCGCTGTACAATGGCTGCAGGCCAATCACCTGTTGCGAGGAGGCCCCGGCCAGCCTCAGCCTCAGCAGCAGCAACAGCAACAGCAACAGCAACAGCAACAGCAGCAGCAGCAGCAGAAGCAACAGCAACAGCAGAAACAACAGCAACAAAACCCTACTACAGATTCCGCGGTTCACAAAGCGAACGAGCTTTGTCGGCAGCTCGGTTTCACCCAGCCTCAATACCGAATCGATCCTATGACCCCAGGTAGCGATCTATTTAGAGGGAATCTTACTTTTGGGCACCACGCGCATGCCATGACCATCGACGTGAGCACCATTCAGTCTGTCGAAAACATCCTGGGAAGAAAGGAGGCACGAGAGAAACTGGCCGAGAATCTGATCGAGGTTCTTGAGGCCGAGATTAAGCGACGGAGCGACGAGGAACAGGCGTTTCTCAACCCTGTCTTCTCGTCGCCGCCTCAGGTAGTCAAAGGCCACTCCGTTCCAGAAGCTGCCGAATGGGAACAGTACCAGAAGGAGAATCCTTAAGTATTGTATTGTACTGTAAGGACCTTTCTCAAGGACATAGTATGCATCACAGGTCGCCATGCATGTCTGGGTCGGCACAGGACTATTTCGACATTACCCTCGCCGCTCGCCCCGGAGGCGGAAGAGATGCTAGAGGATGAAGATGCTGAAGATATCTTAAGAATGCTGGGAAGGCAGGCAATTAGGCGTTGTTGGTGTTGGTTCGGTTCGGTTTGGGGGGTTTTTTTTTTCCCCCTGAGATCAAGTCTTTTATTGGTTCTGGTCGGCTGCCATTCCCTTGCGTTGTCGCCTCTTCGACTTTAATTAAAGACCGCAAGACATCCAATTTTAGACTGGGGCATACTTGCAATGTCGTGAAAACGACGACAGTGAGAGGCATGAGAAGAAACAAGATGTTCATTGCATGACACCAAACGCACACTTTCTGTGAATGTTTTTCTTGATGTTGCTAACGCGTAATAGTATATAGGATCATGTTGTGACTTTTCATAACTAAGCTCCTCACCTAAGGCGGGAGAGATGGCAAATGTTGTACAAAGTTATGGATAATAATTTTTTAAAATTTAAAAAAAAATTTTTTTTTTTTCTCACTTATAGCAGGCTTCTTACAACAAGAAGAGCAAACATACAGAAAGCCTTTATCCCCGTCCTCGGCCCCTCCCTCTCCGTCCACCACGTCCTCTCTCTCCTCCACCAGCACCACCGCCGGTGGCAGCGGCCCTTCCCTTCCCATGAGGAACCCTAGCGACGATACCATCCGGTAAATCAGCCACCTTTTCCCCGTCCTTCCATAATAACCCTACGCCCTGTCGACGGCCTCTGACCTCCTTGAAATACTTGAGCGGGACAATGCCATCGGCGTTTCCCTCGGTGAGCACGACGTTGTTCTCGCTCAACCACCACTTGATCTCGTCTGCTCCCGGGTTTTCCTTGCTATCGCGTAGGGCTCTGTTGATATCTATGAATACGAAGACCTCGGCGTCCGAGCGCATACCGCTGATTACCTTGGGTGCACTACCACTACCGCCAGTGCCAGCGGCATCTTCTTCATCAGCCTCATTGTGAACCTGTCCCTTGTTCAGGGCATCACCATCAGGCAACCCAATACCGAAATGGACGTGTGTCCGCCCCATCTTCTTCAGTCCACCGGACGTAACGATGGCGGGCCAGAAGGCGAAATACGTCCCGTGGACTACGACGTCGGGGATGTTCCCTGCCTCGAGCGTGATGGGCATGTGCAGGGCCTCGGACGCAAGCTGGATGGTGTGGCCCTGGTTGGCGCGGATGACCCAGTGCGACGCCTCGTCCTCGGACGTGCTAGAAGCGATGGGCTCCTCTGGGTTGGGCCTTAGGCTGAATCGCTGTTTTGCGTTTGTGGCGACCTCATGTTTGATCTCAGCGACTGTTGGGTTGAGACTTCGGAGACGTGGCCATTGCATCTAATTTGTTTCTCAATTAGCCTATTTTCCTTTCCTCCGCCTTACTTTTATCTCTTGTGGTTTTGCTCCAACGGTTTGTGAGCTGAACTCTTAGTCTTCTTCTTCGTTCATCCCCCTCTTTTGGTAGATTGCCTGAAATACTAGGCACATATGGCCGCCAAGGTGCATGGTAGCAGAAAGACCGTGTAGATAACCCAGAGCAAAAGAAAGTGTGGGGTTAGAAGTGTGTGAGCAGAGTGAGAGGATAAGAGAAATACATGAAGAACCTACAACTTTATCCAAAGGCGCAAACCCCTCAGCATCCAGCACAATACCAGCACTCTGCGCCTGATGTCTCAGCAGCGTCGAAAGCGCCTTAGATATAAGAACCTGTCGCTTCCCTCCTCCACCTCCTCCTCCTCCACCACCGCGCCGACCCCGAGAATTTCTACCAGTGCCACCACCGCTAAGAGCGATGTCCTGGATGCGATCCACCGTGTTCTGGAATTCCTCAGCCATGGTAGTCATGGCAGTGACGTCTATGCTGGTGCTGGTGTTGCTCTTGTTGTTGTTGTTGTTGTTGTTGTTGCTGTTCCTTACAGGACGATGATCCGTCCAAGTCCCGAAGCTGTGGGCAAAAAGCAAAATAGGAGGAGGCAGCGGCGCTTATACCCTCTTTCCGTTTCCTAACGCTAATCCTAGTCTTGTACCGCTGACACGCTTCGCGGATGCAGCAGCAAAAGCTTTTGATATCTGGCTTGTATACGCATTCGTATTCCTAACTGCGCCTCTGTGGACGTTTATTCTGCGCTGCGAGTAATATCTGTATAAAGCCTTGTGGTCGAACCCGCTGCGACGGAAAACCTGTACCTGCGCCAATGATTGCGGTTGTGACTGGCACCCGGCAAGCGAAACGCCAATAGCAATGGAAGGACAATAGCCACGGATAGGCTGGGTCTGCGTCTTTGGTAAAGCGCCACAAAAGCTACTACTTGGCTCTGGATTGATAGAGAAAGAGAACTTTCGAACCGATGAGTGATAAATGAAAGATTCGAGGGTTATGGTCATGATATGTATAAACTCGGATGAGAGATAAATCTAAGAGAGTGGGCATTGACCGTAGGCATTTTGGCAGGCGAGAGGCACTGCGGAGCTCCCAGGCTGAAAGCCCTGGGTTAGACAAAAAGTACGGCTTTCGGCCTGAGTCACACAAGCGCGGAATCCAAGACTGGGCGGCTCACGAAAATCACAATGTCAATTATAGAAACTTGGCTCGTGAGAATGCGCAATGCTGCAAAATAGCATCTCTCTTGATATTGACATGACCGAACCAAAGTATTATCCATACAATACTGTCGCCTCCGGCGACTTATCTAGAACTACAATCCTGATAACGCCTCGCCTTCATGACATGGCACTGTTCTCGTGCATGCTAAACTTTTGACGCCATGCCGGAACGGTCCCGTCGGTAGTGAAGAACAATGCTTTTCCCGCCCTGATAGTGTAGTTTTGGTGATAAGCTCTCACGAGGCCAAGTTGTAACTACCCACATTCTTCGCTTTTTCCGATCCCCCATGCGTATATGCTTTGCTGATAGACTGAGAATCGAACAAGCATTGTCGAGTAAATTTCTGGCCAAGAAACGGGGGTATTGGGCGCATATAGAATCGATAAAGAAAAGAAGAAAAGAGAAGAAAAAAAAAAAAGCGGCTTGAGAAAAACGCCTGTTCATGCTAGATGCTAGCTGCAGGAAAACGCTCCCCTTAAACCACAAACTCTTAATAGTACATCGTCGTTTATCATCTTAGCCTTTTTGAGGCTATTATTTGAGATAGCCTGCTGTTGTTGACGGCGCCGCAATCAGGCTCTGCCTCGTTGCCCGCCTGTTCAAGCTTCCAGACCGAGCGAGGGAGAACTGTCGCTGGGTACGATCCTCGGCTAGCTTATCCGTGTCATTGGACGCCTCCCGACCTGGAGCAGAGCGGTCAAAATATCGTCTGTTTGCTGTCGCTATAGCTGATGTTGTTGTTGTCGTTGTTGAAACCGCAGTAGGTGGGGCCAGCCGTGTGTTGAGAGTCGTGGAACCTAAGCGTCTTCGCGGGAGGGCCGAGTTCGCAAGTGTGTCCGCCGTTTCTTTTGCCGTAGGAAGCGGGGGCACGTGAGTTAGGTATTCGCGCGGCCGAGTTCCGTTGACTTCAGTAACGGCGCGAGATGGCGTACGGAACCTATACTCTTCCTCACCGTCATCTAGCGTTGCACGACGACCACGCGTAAGAATTGGTTTTCTGTCTGACTGATCCTCTGGCTCTTCGGTTCCAGCACGCCGGCTTCTTGAGATTAATGATGTCCTACGCCCGTCCTCAGGTTCCTCCGTGCCCGCACGCCGTGTTCGGCTAAATAAAAGGGATGTCTTGCGACCAGCCGCAGCAGGGGCAGGCGCGGGCGCTTGTGCATCAATCGTTGCATTGAAGAGATTAGAGGTGTATCGTGGGCTGGGGAGAGTACTTGACCCCAAGGCACCGATCCGTTTCTCTTCAAAGCGGGAAACGGCCCTGGGGCTCGTCGTAAGCTCGATGGCACGGTTTGCAGGCGCGCTGGGCCGTCTTTGCGTTGCAATTCCTGAGAACTGTGTAACTGTCGGGCTTGTTACTGTAGCGTCATCTATCGGCGTTGCTGGGGTTTGCTGAGTTTTAGCTACACCTATACCTGTACCTGCACCTTCACTGAGTGCCAAGCATAACTCTGTCAGGCTGCGACAGACGCTGTCTGCTTTCTTCCTTAGCTGCCGGTCAGTAACTGTTCCGGTACCGCTCTCTATGTTGCTGGTTCTGCTAGAAATAGGACCTGGCTGACCAGCCGTACCCATCATAACCACGAGTGCTAATGCGTCCGCAGTGGCCGCTTCCAGAGCATCATAGACAGCTGGTGCAAGAAACTCTTTAGATTTAGCCAGGGCCGAGTGTAGTAACGGGTGGTTGTCTTTCGGTAACGCAGCTGGCTCCGTGCTTTGGATGGCATTTGAAGTATTACGTTTGGGCGATGCGGATAAGGTGGTGGCATTCGTATGCGCCGTTGGTGGACGTTCGTCCGAAGCTCGTGATATGGCAGCGCTCGATGTGGGAGGGAGTTTCCCTGTCAGTTCTAGACGATGAATGCGAGACTTCAGTTCTTCTAGCTCGTCCCAAACTGTCGAAGGGGCTGCAGTTGAAGTTGTAGAATCTGTACCTTCGACATGGGTTGGCTCACTGGGTTGCATCTCGTGCTTCGGGAGCTCCATTGCTTGCGCTACCAACGGGGAAGAGCTATACGCCCGAGGATGGCTGTAATTGACAGCCGACTGTTTGAGGGATGCCATGCGGGATGGAGCTGCGGATGTGCGATCAACAGAGGGTTGACGGCGTCTATGTGCGGTAGCAGAATCCGAGTTTGGATCCTGATAAGGCAATGTTCGTGGAGTGAGGGGAGACGCTCGGACTGGTGTGGTAGCCCCTCTGAACTTCAAATCTTCCGAGTGCGGCTCCCTAGAATGACCCCGGTAGGATATAGGCGGGCCACTCCTCTCTCCTTGCTCTTGACTGCCAACACTGGGTCGGGAGGATTCATGCTCGGAGAGCCGTCGCGATATGCGAGGAGGGGAGGGGGATCTGTATGCCGATGATAAGGCCACGGAAAGTGGCCGTCGGACACTGCGTGTTACGCGAGACTATAAACAAGTCAGAAGCCATTGAAGCGCAGAACAGTGGGAGAGATATGCAACTAGCTAGAATTGGCCGAAGAACTGAGAACGCTGCACTTACAATTGCGTTGGGGCTGTCCGTATGCACCTTTCCGTTGTCTGCTGTGCGCGAAGATGGGTCTTCACGTGCAATCTTCAAGAATAAATCCCCACTGTCGTCGCCATCTCCCCTTTCTCCAGCTGAGTCGGGTGGTGTCCACTGCATTACGTCGTCTACGCGTCTTCCCTCCAAGGCGCGCAAAGTTCTGTCGCGGTGGGTCGAGTCGCTATAATTATCCCCTCCCTCGAAATTACGTGCGGTCCTGAGATTCATATCGAGCACTAGACTACGCCGTTCACCAGAGGAACGAAAAGACCGGATAGGCGGAATAGATGCGGTAACCCCAGGCCCGCTAGAATTTGTGGGCGGTCTATATGACACCGGTGGTCTCTTCGACACCGAAGCCCGTCTCTCATCAGATAGCGTCCTCTTTAGTGTCTTTGGCAGTAAGAGCTCCCGCTGGCCCGAAGTCCGGTCGCGTGGTTTAGCCTCAGCGGTCGACGCGTCGACGTGAGTGTCGGTGTCTTGTGCTAGTGCAGTATTAGGAGAATCAGACGCGTGTTGCTGTAGACCAGTAACGGTGCTGTTAGGAGATTCGAACGCCGATGTGGCACCCGTACTGGTCGAATGGACGTTGGTTGAATCGAGTGATATGGATCGCTTCACATGCGCAGGACTTTTCGTTGCAGATGCAAGCACGGACTGAGCTTGTAGCGTGGAAGCCCGAGATCTGACCGGATCCAAGTTCTCGGAGGACTGGCCTTGTGGAATAACGCTATGGTTGATGTTCTGATTCCGAGGAGTTTCGGTCGACTGCGCTGGCGCCTGTGCTGAAGTGAGCTGGTTCACCGACTTTGCTTGGGTTTCCGTGAGTAGACCCGGGTCGGGCAATTCTGGTGCGACAGGTGAGATAGGTGAGGGTGGACGTTGATCTTGAAGTCGGCGTTGCAGCGATGAAGGCAGGGCGATTGATCTTCTCTTTACATGGGAGATACGGGAGGTTGGTAGTTTAGAGGAACTGTGATTCTGGCGATGCGCGTGCAAAATGCGATGCGTGGATGGAGGTTGAGCGGATGAAGTAGAATCATGGCAATTGGCAAAATTGAGTGGTGATTGTTCTGCTGATGGATGGGGGATGGGGACGGGGACGGGGACGGGGACATGGAATTGGAAGTGTTTTGGAATTTGGAACTGGAAAGGGACTTGAGCGGAACTGGAACCCCCCGATAGAACAAGTGTAGGTGCGGGCTTGAGTACGGGCTTGAGTGCGGGTGCAGGTGCAGGCATGCCATTAGGCGTAAGCTCAGTAACTGTAGCTGCTGCCGTTACCGGCGCTATATCGTCTGTTACTGCGCTTGGGGCACCAGTGTTACTGCTGTGACAGGTACCGTCATTGCTGCTACTACCGCAGTTGCCCGTATTCGCGGTCCCGGCTGCTGCCATACTACCTCTTACACTGGTACCATTCTCAACACCTTCTGCATGCGAAAAAGAAAACCCATGATCAGGTGATGATGCCGATGAGACACGAGGCACCTCGGCGTTATCCAAGTTCGAGTCCATCGTGTCTCTAAGGTTGCTTTGTTCCCTTCCCCGGTGGGTAGTTGCTGCTGCTGCTTCAGAGCCCTGAGCGTCCCAGTGTTATTTCGGCTACCCGAAATTCCTCCCAAGTGTGTATCAGATACGGGTGTACGAAACGCTTTGGTAAACTGAAGACAACTAAACAAAAGAGAATACCAAAAGATACCACACGTCGGACGCAAACCAACAAGGTATTCCATAAAAGCCAGCTTCAACTCCGAAGGGGAAGAATATTGAAGGCACTAATGATAAGTAGATCGACTCCAAGAGATGCTTGCCCCTCGTTTGCCGTTGCTGTTGTCGTTCAAAATCTCATAAAAACACGAAACATAGAATGCTGTAGGGAGTTTCGGACTGAAAATAAAAGGAGACAAATTATTTTGTTGATTGTGCCCTTGTGCATGCATTCCCACATCGGGCCTGGGTGGAGGAGGGAACTGACGACCGGGAGCGGACGTTGCGCGTTTGCTACAAGGATATGCTGTATACTTCTATGTATGTGTTGGGGTGAGATATGGTACCGTAGGGTATTGGCACCCAAAGCCCCCGGTCAGGAGTTTTTAACAGGATAACTTGCGCCTCTAGCTCATTAGAGATAGGTAGAAATCTTGAGAGTACATGCCAACTTTTATTTACTAAGGCCCGGTCAGAGTCTGGTGTGCTGTACAGTATATCTCGGCCAACCTGTGCAACCTAGTGCCTAGGCTCGCTTCCAACCTACTGCTGTACCTAGACAGAACCCGGCCGGCTGGCTTCTCTGGCCTCGACACGATGGATGTCAGTCGTGCCCCTTAACTTTCTTCTTACCTACACTAGGTATGCATCTGGGTATGTAGGTAGATCCTCGCTTGCTGACTCGGACCATCAATCTTGCATGGGCAGAACACGCCCACTTAGACGAACCTGGGAGGTTTTTCCTGCAAGATGCACCTCTATCACATACTCAGGTATGCTGTGCAGATTCAGGCGACATACATCATATTGCACAAGCGCAAGTTTGTGTTTTTTCTTATGAAGGAGGGATCGCAAGCGAGCCGCCAAGAGAGCACGCAAGCATCCAAGTGGTCGTCTTATCAATAGATGTTTTTCGGTTTCTTTTTTTGCCTTTCTCTTCTTCTTTTTCTCCCCTTCTACCCTACCCTGCGGTGTCACTCTCATGGCCTGTCACATCGATTTGCCTATTCGAACAAGTTTTACCTCCCTATCATCTTCACTGGGTTGACGATTGGCAAGATACGTCCTGCGATGTTTCATGTTTCCCGTGGACGTCCAGCCACTTATTTATTAGGACATGGCTCCCAGAGACTAAATTGGCCGCCATCAGCGTAGCGTATAACCAAGTCTGGTTAAATGGTGAGGGTGAAGTGGAACGCAAACTGCAGGGCCCCAGTTCTAAAGTCATGATGGAGCAACAACAGCAGGGTACATAGGTATCTCATTCCCCGCAGGCCATGCTTGATATACATAGTCTTAGAGGTACATATTGTGCTCTGCAAACAGACGATTAATAAGTACCAGGGGATCATACAAATGCATGGATGGGGCCTGACTAGGTGCATACTTAGATCCGGTGCAAGGAGAGGTCCGTGGGCAGTGAGTTATGTATCTTATGTTACGTATCATACATGTACAGTACAGATGTACATACCGCCCGGTGTACAAATTAGGTCAGATCTTATAGCAATGTGTGGAGGTATACAAATGTAGGTGATGATATTCTGCGATCAGATCAGTGCTGCTTGAGCTGGTGAGTGTGTGGATATCAACATCAGTATTTGACGTGGTCTAGACTGCGTGGGACAAGTGACGGTAGGATTCTGCTAGTGATTTCATGTTCAATGAACACGTCGGACTAGTTATCCACAATGTTAGACGGCATCAAATGATGTCTAACACAACATAAGGCAGCTCCTCCGTACTGCTTTATATACGTGTCGACGCGATGCCGTGAGATCTAAATATAATCCCTACTATTCGGTTTACCTTTTTGAAGTTTGTGAGACGCACGGCGCCAACATTAGCAACTGCTATATCTAACATTTAGTGGTCATTCGGAGAACAGCTTAACTCACACGAGGCGTTAGGTACTATCTGTTTCTTACGCATATCTCGTTTCTCTTTTCGCTCGGGTGGCATTTCTACGAAGACTCCTACATAGTTACCGTTTCTTGTAACAGAAAAAGCATTACAGCATGCTCGACTAGGTTCATGCCTACCGTCTAGGTGGACTCCCCAACTATTATATCGAGACCGTTATAATATAGTCAAGCACCCGTCATATAATATGTAGTCGGTTCGGTTCATGTAAACGGAGTATGGGGTGAAAATTGATTTGCTAGGCACGATTGCAAGTGACAGCACGCTACATCTATACGTGCTACTACATAACTAGTAGGCTGTAGTTCTATATAGAATCTGACGCCTATTAAACTACCAAAATGTCTCGCAGCTGCACACACCAGATGCAAGCCATCCATGCATCTCACGGATAAAAAGAAAAGAAAAGCAATTAGAACGCTAATTCTATCTACATACTACATAGTATGTACTTGTGAAGTCCCATGCAGGCATGCCTAAGCAATAAACTGTGGGTGCCCGCTTATGATACAAAAAGGGTTGCATCACATCCCTCGTGGGAAACGGGACCTAGGTATTCGCTACACTAAGTCGAGATGTCTATATGTGAGTCGATGTTTGGCTTGAGTGTTACTCGTCTATCAATGCCTTGGCACTCTTGTCATAGCTATGTACAGAAGTAGGTTCGGCACCTTTGGAGCGCGACGAGTAGTTTGCAGAGTGATACATCACAAGGTGATTAATTTGAAGTAGGTATCGTGCCATGTGTACCTGGCTAGATACGTTGTGATAGCTAATGTTGTGATAGCTAGGTATCTAGTGTACTGTTGTAAGTTGATAGACATCGCTACGGGAAATTCGAGGGGCGACGCAGCTCGTCTGACCCTTTGTTCTGGGAATCGGTAATACGCTCTCTGTTGCAGTACTACATGAGAGCTGTAAGGTACACAATGGATATATACCTCTTAAAATAGCGAAAACGCGCTTCCAACTTATAAACACATGTTTCCATATACTTTTCATGATAGGAAAAAAAAACCCCTATTGCTAGTTCTCGTAACTTGTCGCAAGGTTGACTGGAATCTGAAATCCTTCCGTGTCCTCCTATAAGCTACTGCTTTCTCGCCCATACAATAAGCCCGAACAAATGGCATTGGCTCGTAGAAGCGGACAAAAAAACATAACCCTATTCTGCCTGCCGTTGACAATGCCACGAGACTAGCTAGTCCTAGTATTGTGTCGAACAGATATTTTGGTTCGGTAGTGTATTTGTAACAGAAACTAGCGTCTCGAGATGATTGCGCAGCCGGGACAAGCCGAGTGGGAAATATATCTGTGTCTCACGGCCGAGATACGAACAAGCCTTATATATGAACGTAGTACATTATTGCATCGAACAACCCCGTATGTATATTGTAAACGACATATAGCTTACCAATCACTAATGCGTACAAAGTTGGTGATGCCCAGTCTATAAGCTCGCTTACCAACAAAGGTACTATGTACGCAGACAAACAGTTGTGTAGAATTGTGTCACATAGATATAGTACACTACTTAAAATACCACATATAATTAAAGTCCATTGAGAGGAATTATCAATAGCCATTATATTACACTTCTATTTCTTAAAAGATTTATCTTCATAGCATACCTGCCTATGTAGGTATTAGGAGCGGATATAAGTTATACATATGTATTAGAACTGATCAAGAGTCCACATACTTACCTTGTTCCTGGTAACAAGGTGTTACTGGAACAGGTAGAGAGGCCTTTATCATTTCTCAATCGTGCATGTATGCTGCTCCGAGCTCATCCTTAGTAGCGTCTACTCGACACGCTAAGTTAGAATGCTTCCAGAAAGACGGAAGGATGAGAGGGGATATGCTTGAGTACCACCATATCCGGGAACACGCATGGACCTCGAACGCCAGCAAGGGCTTGCCAAAGTTCTGGGAAGACCCGTTTGATATGCTAGTCAGTTCCTGAAGGAACCACGGTGAGGCCGTAGGTCAAATATCCCGTTATTCCTCACCGACGATCGTTCACCGCGTTGGGCTGTCAGCACCGTTCAGATCTCGTCAACGCTTGATTAGGTTAAGGCTGTTGAGACCAAAGCCAACTCGTGGTTAATGCTAGCTCGAAAGGCGCCAAAATACCTCGGAAGGCAGGCAGCAAGGGACCGAGGGTATATTATTCACCGCATTTATAGATCCGTACATGTATGTGCGTATACCCGTGCCCCGTATTGAGCTCGTACAACAGACAGACCGAGATTTATACATAACCTGTTTACGTTCGACTTCAAGCAATGTTGAGTTGGGCAGCCTCGTCTGAGACCTAATCTGATACACATGGCCATATGTGCTTGTTTTGCATTGCTAGCTCGAGGCCGAGGTAAGACATACGTATGCTGTCGATTGTGTTGGCTGATCAGAGGTTATGGTTTCTTAAACCTTGAGCCCTGTCCGTTTCAGGTTGTGCCAAGATGATCCAGATATCATTACTATCGACACAAGAAACTAGCTCAATTATTTGTATCGTATGAACTATATAATAAACAGATGAAGGTCTGAATAGAGGAATTAATGGAGAATTACTAGCAGGGCACCCATCAAATTACTAGCACGGCATCCTCTAACCGTAATAGGTTAGTGCCCAGCTGCTCACAGCTGGCTTTAATTT
>Ga0247782_1000431_pt1 | contig 28545 bp, 22 predicted proteins | sample UWRJL019104C5_FD_179928 | JGI IMG/M metagenome (GOLD analysis project Ga0247782, IMG submission 179928) | Plant litter microbial communities from Arlington Agricultural Research Station in Wisconsin, United States - UWRJ-L019-104C-5 | ecosystem: Environmental > Terrestrial > Plant litter >...
GCCCCCCCTTTTCCCCTTTTTTTTTTTTTTTTCACACCTGTACATCTGAGCCTGCACAGAACGCGCTCTTGGCAGAGCTCGGACCTAGTTAGGGCATGCGCCAGCTCAAGTACCTGGTAACCTACGACAGATTCGCCGAGATCCTTGAACGTCACCCCGCAAGCATGTAAGGCCATAGGGACATTCTGCAGGCTGTGAAAGCGGCGATGAAACACGAGTTCGAGCGATTACCGGTTGAAGGTAATGAAACCCGTGGTCTAATCCATGGAGATTTCTGGGATAGCAAGTGAGTTAGACCCTCCTGTCTTTGATCCTTCATCTCCAGAGCGCCGACAAAAGGGGACAACAAAGCGCCAAAAAAAAAAAAGAAAAAGGAAGAAGTCAATCGTGAAGAGATTACTTGCTCAGTGCCAACTAACATTCGACAAAATAGTGTCCTGCTCCCGAATGGCAGATGGCGAGGCTCCCAGGATCCCAACAAGCTCTTTATTATCGACCGGGAGAATATCCAGTTCGACCATTGCGCCGTAGACGTAGGCAGCATTCTGGCCGATCTCTACGAACGCTATCGTTACAAGGGCGTCGCGGCGAGTCTCCGTCTCATAGAAGGGTTCATCCAAGGCTACGGCAAGTTCAGCGAAGAGCTGGCCTTTGGCGCCGCTATACATGCCGGAGTGTATTTGATATGCTGGGACTACTGGCGTGATCGGAATGCTCCGCTGCAATATCCTCTGCCTAAAGTCTTGGCTGAATTGACTACGGGGAGGGACTTGATCCTTAAAGGTTGGGCAAAAAGACAAGAGCGGGCCTCAGAATAGCATATCGGCATCATAGTTTGCATGCCAATCTAAAAGTCATGAATCGTGAATGTGTCTATATTGTTTACTGCTGTGCTTCCATAGAAACAGATGAGCCAGCTTGACGAGGGTAGGTCAATGACGGAATTGAGCGGCCTTAAGCCGCGTACTGTATGTCACATCTATCTCACTATCTACAACAGCAAAACCTGCAACCTGCATCCAACTGCCGGCACTAATACTGGGAGGGCCACAAGTTACCTAGGTACCTAGGTATGCTCTGGTAGTTGGTGTGTGACGCAGTATGTGGCGGCCGGCAATACGTAACCTACTGGGTAGGTTTGGTGCGTGAGTTTAGTGTTGCAGCCTGCAGGTGGCGTGTGCGGTCAAGTAGGTGGGACCAGATTTCCTATAAAGACTTCCTGGTATAAGTACTGATGGGCTCACCTCCTTATTCTCTCTGACCAGACCATTATCATCTGGAGCCAGGTAGTGTGCGCGACGGAGACAAGACAGAGCTATCCAACCCTACACTAGGTACATAACTGGTGAGTTTCGTTATGTGCTTTTAATACCAACCGCTGGTTTATTAAGTGGAAACGGGGGAGCGAGCTAGAAGAAACTCTTGCAACAAGCTTCCCGCTCTTACTGCCACCAACATCTCATAAGGAAAGAGGCCAGTATGCGAATACAAGAATAAGGTGGCATCGAAAGGCTCTTTTCTAAGTTTGCGGAAAAGAAAAATTCATACTGATTAGAAGCGTTTTATCTCAATTTGATTTCTTCATTTTTTATCAACGCCAATACCGCCATCGCCAGTACCGTCGTCGCTAATATCGTCACCGCTAATTAATTTAACTCGTTTGGTCAATGGCTCAAGACGTGTGGTACCAGGCTGATGATAGGTATAGTGAACAACCAACATACCTACCCTAATAATGTGACGTAATTATATCTATGTAACGTGTCTCTCCACCTGATCTCACTAAAATACAACAATGACCTTTTTGGAATGATAATAGCGACCAGTCTTTCGACAACAAAGGTGGTATCTCTCATTAGGTCGCAACGTTTACTTGCTGCATTTGGGGTACCTCTACGTGATCGGCTACTCCAAGCGAGCTGACAGCCTAATTACGAGATAGTACCCTCAACCTTCCCCGACTCCAAATTTCTCAAGGCCCAGTTAGAGTATTCATTGATATTCTAATCTGTATGCAAAAGCGTATATGCTGACGCTTGACCGCAAGTCAGATGCGTACGCAACTCTAAACGCACTTCATATCGCCAATGATGGAATGCTCGGGCTTTGGCCAAGTATCGTCGTGAGCAAGGAAGCGCATAGCGCGCCTCACCAGTACCGCATGGAATAAAGTTTTTCTTGCAGGTTTCTAAAACTTTAGGCTCTTGATGTCACCATCTCTGCTTGACTAGATGCGGTGTCGCCGAGTTGCATTTGGACGTTCGTGTTGGAGATCACGAAGGAACACTATGTCGAGACAACAACACAACCTCATTGAGCGACTGCCTCGCTCTCACCTACAAGCTTGGCAGCGCAAGTATAAGGAGACGGCTCAAAGAACTTCGAGTTTCCATCGCTTCTCATCAATTCTCAAGCACATTAGCCAACAGCTCATCCATTCGGATCTTTTACACTAATAATCTCAGCATTTTCAAAGCAAGACACGCCTCACCTGACAACTTTGATATCCTCTCCGACGAAAATGGTTACAACCACAACGTCTACTGCCACAGTGGCTGCTACGAAACTGGCGGCCAGCACGATGACCACTACTATCTCTACTACTACGGCATCTTTCCACTTAGATTTCAATGAGATCTTCAGGCAGGCCATTATCAATGCACTAGGCTTGGTGCCGGAAGTCGGTGGCTTCATCGCAGCCATCACTGAGGCGCTATGGCCGTCCAACAAGCCCGCCGCGGAGCAACCCATGGAACAACTCATGGCTTACGTCAACACAATGATGTTCAAGCTTCTCGACCAACTGGCCGTCGAGAATCTCCGCGGCGATATCAACGGAATGCACGACAACCTGAAAGGGTACGTTAAGGCGACCTCCGATAAAGAGCGACAGGATAAGATGAAATACCTCCTGAATATATCGGACACGTACCGGAGTCAGTTTTACGACGACAACAGGCCCTGGGCCACTCTGACCTACCTTGTCGCGTTCGGCACCATCCGGCTTTCTCTTCTACGAGAGAAATACTTGCACTACGAGGAGATCTATGGCGTCCCCGACGGGAATCCGGCATTGACTCTGCAGAACCTCAATGATGAGATCAAGGCCTTCACCCAGAAGGTCAACGACTCTCGTGACTTTGCCCACCAATGGCGCTTGGACTGCATTCACATCACGGACCCGCCCACGGAGGAGCGCAACGGCCCTCTTAGCTGGATTTATACCTGGACGGTGACAGATAAAGCCGAAGACTACTCGAAATCCTACCAGAAGATCACGCATCCGGTCGGGGACCCAACCCCCGACGACGAAGGAGCGGCCAAAGCCGATTATAGCAATCGCATCAACTTTGCCAACACCACTTATGTTTCTGGGCTTGAGGAGCTCCTCGCCCCGAGCGTCAACTGGCCAGGCTTCGACCCGACGTCGCCGTACACGCCCACCCCTCTGCCCTCGTACTGGTTCTGGCCTATTGGCGACGGTGTAAATCCGGGCGGTAACAAGGACTGGGATGACCGGAAGTTCTACCTCGAGCATGGTCCTATTACGGCCGTGACAATTTACCACGGCGACTGGGTCGACGGGATAGAGGTATGGTATGGCGGTGTCAGCAGCGGTCTGCGCGGGCACAAGGGCGGCTCGCCTAGTTCCATCACCCTCGGCCCGGACGAGATCATCACCACCATGGGGGGTATCGCAGCCTCTTACGTGCCCAAGTTTTGGATCAGCACCAACCTGCGGAGCGGCCAGGTCGGCGGTGGCAAGAACGAGAAGGACAACTTCATAATCACGTACCCGAGCGGATCTCCCGTCCAGCTCGGCGCTCCTCGTCTGGCTTACTTTAGCGGCAAGGCAGCGGGGAACAGAGTTGATCAGCTTCGCACTGCGTGGATGAACTACAAATAAGTCGATACGAGGACTATACTCTGCATAGTCCCGGAATGAAAGTTAATGAGAAAGCGGATGTCTTGCGAGGTTGTCTGGCGCCAACAACCTGCAACAACTAAGATGCCGACACCTTCTGAGATTATATTGACCTGTGTTTTCTTGTTGGGTAATGTTAATGGGTAGGACTATTAAACGTTGGGAGAACAAATATAGAATACAGAATCACTAGCTTAATATACTTTAGGGAAAAATAGACAGGTACTTTTCATTGGACTTCTACTGTCTGACTTCGCTATCCTTAGTAATTGCATCGTCATCAAGTATCACATTCCATCTTAGCTCCATATATGATTTGTTTCTAAGACAGTATTCACGGTAAGCCTATATGGTGCGTTTTAGCCGACCCCGAGACTGTTATCTCCTTTATAATATGCAAAGAGCCTCACCATGTTGCCTTTGTTCCCACCACTTCCAGCAACAAGAATTGGAATACCAACACGATCACAACCAGACCTTTTGAACTTTGGCTGGACTGGTTGTTCAATGTGCGAGGAGGTTGAGACCAGCACGACCACCAGCAAGCTCGTATAATATAATTAAAAATATAAAGCTTATAATTATTATTGTTATTTAAAAGAAGATTTTTAAAAATATAGTTTATATAAATATTTGATTACATAATTTTGTAGTTACTAATTAATAAATACATACTAGTTAGTTACATGTAGTATTACTAATTTTCAACCCTGCTGACGAGAAGTATAAGGGTGATCCCGCGAAGCGAGGAGAGGTACGTATAGAACTTTGTATTTTCACTCGCTTAGTAACAGGACTACTTCATCGCTACGATAATACTGTTGTAGGTGGGCGCCAGCGAGATATAGAACTCTTATAGCATCAAGTAGAAGCGTGGTTGATTATACTATCTTACGCCCTCATGACTGACAGCGATACAGAGTATGGGAGACGGTGCAAGCATCAGCGATGCTCCCATCACCGATGGCGAGCGGGCACTGAAGTAGAAGCAAGACAAGCGGGTAAGTAAACTAAGCACAACAGAATATGAACCTCTCGGTTCAATGTCGCGGAAAAATCGCTAATCCTGCGTAGGAATTAACGATATATATTCTACGTGACATTCAATTTATTACGATGTACATTCACTACTCGCCCATCCGGCACTAGGATTCTATGAGCCTCTTTCCGAGGTCCCTTCAAGTGTCTTGTTGAAGGAGTTTCGCCCGTTGGAATAAATTGTTTTCCTGATATTCCCGCAGAGAATTTTGACGATTCGTCTTGGAAGAATACATAATTATGCTACCCTTACCATTGTCCGCTTTCTGTTCGGTGTTTTCGAGGCGTGAGTATCCCCTAACGTAACACATTATTCTGTCTTCATCTGTAACCCCTGTCATGAGGAGAACGGAGTGGATGGCTAAGATAGCATCTCGACAGCTGAAACAGCAGCAGCTAACCCATGTTTATAACGGACTATTCCCGGGTCTGGTCTACTGCTCCACATTCTGGTACAAGTCCAACGAGCGCAGCATCCGCGTCGCACTGATCCTCGCCTCGGCAACCTTAGCCAGCGCTATCGCCTACGGGATCAAGCATATGAACAAGGCCGGCGGCGTCTCGGCCTGGCGATGGCTCTTCATCAAGGGGATACCCTCCGTCATCTCCGCCTTCTTCGTCTGCTTCTTCCTGCCCGATTTCCCCGACGACGCCAAGTGGCCGACGGTGCAGGAGCGCGACTTAGCGGTGCACGCTTGCGTCTCGAGGGCAGCAAAGACCTGCTCAAGGCCATGACTTGGGCTGGGGCCAAGCAGACGCTTACGAATTAGCGGCTTCGGGGCCACTATTTCATTTATTTCCGTATCTCTGTCCCTTTTAGCTCACTATAGCTGTTCACGCCTTCGGTCACGGCTGGGCTGGGATATGGCAATTTGAGAGCGCAGTTAATGACTGTGCCGCCTTATGGCGTTGCTTATGGTAAACGCGCCTACTCTGTGCGTGGCTCTCATCTTATCACACGGGCTGGTTGGAGATGAAATGACAAATAATAATGGTTGTTTAGTGGTCTAAATCTTCACCTCGTGGTCAGCTGACCACCTCAGCGAGCGCGGTCTACACTCCGCGGCCATGGCTCTCATCGGGGCGATCGGGTTCCTGATATCGGCCGTGTTAGCGGCAGACACATATCTCTCACGGTACGGCGGGTTGATCATCGCGGCGTCGGGCGCATTTGCCTACATCTCATTGCTCTTGGGGTGTTTGTTATCAACATCTTCAGCGCAGCGTCTGTGGGAATAGCGATTGCGCTTAACATTGGACTTAGAGGCGCCGCGGGGCAGGCCGTCGGCGTCTTCATATATATAAGTCTGATGAAGCCGTACGCGGCTACTCTACGGGCGACTAGGCGAATGCGGCGCGCCTGTTCATGGTGGCGGCCGGTGGTGTCATTCTGAGGTTCTACTACACGTGGAGGAACAAGAAGATCCTACGCGATCGGGTAGTGGGGCAGGAGGTAAGACTATTCGAGTATTAGAGGCAGATGAGAAGTAGGCTCGTAGTGTTTAGGGAACTAACCTAATGAATTACTTGCCCGCTATTCTAGCCGCCAAACGATAGTACGACATACTGTAGACACTCACTGATAGGCACTGTGTGCTTGGTCGCTGAAAGATGCTGGCCTTTCGGATACTGCAAAGTAGCCGCGGGCCGACTACGGCGGTCGCTCATATCAAATCAAGTGAGTAATGTGATCTTCATACAGATGTATTCAATTGAAAGATCTGAGCGGGACGCCGTGGTCTCGTGATACTGAATCGGAGCGAAATCTCGCCGTGGGCAGGGCGGCCCCACACTGTATCTGGAGTGGCATACGATTTCGAACGATATCCCCTTACCCGTCTCCGTCTACATAGTCGGAGCGATGGATTAAGAGATAGTGCACAGAGTACAGCAGTAATAAGCTCGAATTGGTTCAAGCCAGGGGTGAAATGCTTGTTTGCGGCTCAGTGATCTGTTGTTCCCGCCTTTTCAGGTTTTCCTTGCCCCATTGTATATTTACTAAGTTTAGCCGTTGGTTTGCATTTGTAATCCGATCGACGACAGGGTGGACTTAGGAAAACCACGCCTCACTTAACGCCGCTGTTGGCACTTTCGCAACGAGTGAGAATACTGGTGATATGAACTCAACCTAAACGAAAGAAGAATGCTTGCCGTAATTCAAATTACGTACCCACGATGCCCTGGAGTGTGACGCGTGAGATGACTCCCTGACTCTCCATGACCGCCAGAATGTCGGAGATTCATTCTCCATTTACCTTCCTATCCCCAGGCTCACATTACGTGATGCGATGCCGGCTACGATCCTTTTCGGCGCCGTGGATTTCACTCTTTATGAGTATATAACCAGGTTATTGACTTGCTGAAGAAGTTTGTGTAACTTGCTTTCTGCACCTCATGGGCCTAGCAATAAGTTCAACAATTGATTATTATCAACCTAAAACCTACACAGCTATGGCTGTTCTAAAGTTAACCCTTTTGCATGCAGTTTTGGCTGCCGGCTTGCCGGTGACAGACGCCAACCTAGATGACCGCGCGCCACATCATCCGTTCACGGTGAAGACAACCTCGGGCATGTATGCGCCTTACCTCTCAGCATCATCGCCATCTGTTGCGTCTTTCTTGGACATACCGTATGCGCAAAACCCAACAGGGCCCCTCCGATTCGCACCTCCTGTACCTCTGCACCGCAATGGCAATGATAGCGTCATATATGCTACTGAGTTGCCTGGGGCTTGTTTTCAGTATACGCCACCCGTTCTCCAAGGCTCGATTGCAACGGAGGCGGAACCATCGTTTCTTGTTCAAAAGGGTGACTTTTCAGGTACTACGGAAGACTGCTTACGATTATCCATTTACGCGCCGAAGCACACCGTCGAGCGCACCTCATCGAAGACGACGAAAAAGGTTAACCCAGGTCAACAACAGCGCGGTTTGCCTGTCGCCGTCTGGATCCACGGTGGAGGCTGGAGCTTAGGAGGCAACGGTGTGCCATACCAGGTACCGGCTAACTGGGTAGAGCGCAGCCAAGCACACATAGTAGTACAGGTGCAGTACCGGCTTGATCTGCTGGGACAGCCGAACGCTGCCGGGCTAGCGACTCTGACGAACGATGGAACCAAAAATCACAATCTCAACTTCGGCTTGTTGGACCAGCGGCTAGCGGTGAAGTGGGTGCGCGACAACATCGCAAACTTCGGCGGCGACCCAAGCCGCATTACGCTATGGGGTCAGAGCGCCGGAGGGTACTCGACTGACAGCTACCTATTCGCGTGGGCCCAAGATCCCATCGTGAGCGGCGTGATCGCGAACTCGGGGGATGCCGTCGCCGCGCCAACATTCCTCTCCGACGCCACAAACCACACCACGTTCTCCACGGTAGCGCGTGGACTGGGCTGCGGGGATCTTTCGCCAGCCGATGAACTTGCCTGCATGCGCGCCGTGCCCGCGTCCGACATCAAAGCGTACATCCAAGCACCTTTGGGGGCGGGCGGCGCAGCAGACGAGGGACTGCTCTTCTGGCCCATCGTCGACAACATGACGTGGTTCAGCGACTACCCCGCTCTCATCGCCTCGAAGAAGTTCCCCGTGCACGTGCCCCTCCTAGTCTCGACCCTGACAAACGAAGGCGCCGCACTGGTTCCCTACGACTTTCCCGGTAGCGAGACGGCGACGCAGATCCCTGCCGAGTACCAGCCGATAGCGGACGCGTTCACGAGCAACCTCCGCTGCACGGTGCTGCGCGAGACGCGGCTGCGCGTCGCCGCGGGCGCGACCACCTACCGTCACTTGTACGCCGGGAACTTCACCGATATATCGCCGCGTCCGTGGCTCGGCGCGTACCACACGGCGGACCTGCCGCTGGTGTTCGGCACGTACGGGACCGAAGGCCCCGTCACGGGATCGCTCGAGAAGCGCGTAAGCGAGCGCATGCAGGACCTCTACCTCGAGTTCATGAGGGATCCTACCAATGGGCTGAGGAAGGCCGGTTGGCCTGAGGTCACGGGCGATTTAGATAAGAAGGACATTATGACGTTTGCTGCAGACGGCAAGGTCGAGCAGGTCGTGGCTGGCAACAGATTTGGTTTGGGGGATGAATGCGAATGAAGATACGTATTGGTCCTATCTCGGGGTTAAGGAAATTAGCACATTAGATAGCTCCGGTCTTGATATACCTGTTCACATAAGCATAGTACGTAGTACAATCCATACTGTACTAGACTATACATGAGCTCCAAGTCCCCAACCCGAACCTTAGGAGACTTATTACCCTCCACGCGTCTCTCCCCTGTACTTAGCACGGTCCCTGCAGATCTAGAACCAGTAAGGAGCCAATTAGTGTATAGATAGTACCTAGAGAGTAGTTGTAAGGCAACTCGTTGCTGACCATACCTCGTTTGGGGGCTGAAAATATCCAATCGATGGCTTCGCCCACCTTAAACCACCTACACAGGCTGAAAGTGCAGTGCAGGTCGACTCATTGAATATCCCCTTCGCTGCAGATAAGCCTTCCGCATGGCTGAGCGGCGCCGCCGACTGGCCATATGAATGAGGCGGGGTATATGAGCTTCGTTCACCCATCCGAAAACTCACTCTCACTGTTGCTGATCATCAGGGAAACCTCGGTGTCATATTCTGCGCAGTTTTTTTAGTTTTTTCAGAAGCTCCAAGCTACAGTGAACGCGGCCCGGGAATCCTCGTGAAATACGCACGTCATGTCTACTTATGGATTATTCAAAGTCTACGACTCCCAGGAAGCGAAGGTTGAGTAAGTGAATTTAGCCCCAGCTCCATTCGCTGTTCTTCCAAAAGGTATAAAACAGGTGGCTGAAACTTGATGTTTATTTTTGTTGTTTAGTATAGTGTTTCTGCACGGTCTTAGAGGGGATGCCGTCGGGACCTGGACCAAGAACAAAGTTCTCTGGCCGAAGGATCTCCTCCCGAAGGATATCCCCGAGTCACGCGTTTTCCTCTTCGGCTACGACTCTGGCATTGTGCATCGGGATCCGTCCCACCTTACCAACACTGAGATTCAAAGCGATGCCGCTGATATTTGCGCCAAGCTACAAGCTGAGCGATCCTCCACAGGAACGGTGAGCAGTAATTAATGCTTTCTTTTATGCTCGGCTTGTTGACGAATGATAAATCTGAACCCTCTTCTTTCCTTATTCTTACTAATGCGCCAGCCGTCTACGCGATAGGATGATCGCCCCATCATCTTCATCGCCCATAGTCTCGGGGGTCTAGTTGCCTCGCAGGTTCTCGTCCTCGGAGACCAGAAGGACAACTCGTCGTCCGTGAAATCAATCACACAGAGCCTCCGCGGTCTGATTTTCCTCGGGACCCCCTTCCAAGGGTCGTCGGCCGCGAGCCTGGGCGAGAACGTGCGGAAGATCCTGAAGCTGCTCACCGCCAGCACCCAGCAGCATACCCTGGAGCTCCTCACCACGGACTCGCAGCGCCTCCGCCAGCTCGTGAGGTCGTTCGCAGACATTCTGAACAAGCGCAGGATGTCCCAGGAAGAGGAGAACAGAATTGAGGCCTTCTTTTGCTATGAAACGCTAAAGACCTCCGCCTACGGCATACCTTTGATGCAGGTCCGTTTTTTATTCTTCCTTTTAGTTACGTACTTACGCTATTAAACTGCCAAATTATGATTTACTAAGCTAACACGTTCATCCTACGAAACAACAGGTCGTCGAGCCGGATTCCGCCCAGCTCCCAGGCTGCGGGGATGCCGCTCCCATCCGTGCTGACCACCTCAACATATGCAAGTTTGGGGCGGCAGCAGATGAGGGCTACAATATTGTCATTGCTCGCATCCGCAAGATCATGGCGCCCTCAGGTCCTAAGCGTCCAACAGTAAGACAAGCCCACGACCACATACTCAGTTCTCACTACTTTCACTGGCCACATGTTTCTATTTTCCCAATCCACAATCACAACACACAAACACACACATACATGCATAACATACCGCAAAGAGTGCTAGAAGTTAACATTTATTTTCCTCACAGCACGGGAATTCTCTCTATAACTACGGGAAAATCGCCAACTCGGCAATGGGAGACATCACCATCAATGGCCAGACTCTCAACTTCTGATAGACAGGCAGGATGGTACGTACCCAGGTGAATGCCTTCAGCGGCGGACTGCCGAAGTGCCATGTGAGAACGAGGGGGCAGTGCTATTACATACATATCTTACCTACCTTAGGGTAGGGGCTAGTTAGATTGGGGGCGGAAAAGAGACTCTGTTCATGCGCATTTATGAGAGTATATAGGTAGGCAGGTATGCATCATTGTCGACTAGGTACCTAGCTCGTACATGTGCATGATCGGCAAGGCATACAAGTATGTAAATCCACAAACGGACTTCGCCGCCTTTGTATGCAGCAACCGTTGTCTTCCTACATAGTACGCGCAACTCTATTGTTGTAGTGCTACGCTTACGTTGGCTCACTCTCAAGCGAGCCAAGATAAGTCAGGCGGCTCTCACGTCTTATTACTGTGTTATTCCCGGTATTCTCCCATACCCTCATCGACTTTTGATTCAGACTGTAACCACATGCATGTTGTACTCCAAAACATTGGATGATGTGCGAAGTACTTGCATGTCAATACAGCATGCGTACCTTTGCGAAGAGTCTTGGACGAGAGATTTCGTCCAATAGAAGATAAGACAGTGCTAGGGCGCTAATTTGTACACTGTATTGGTACTTCGTCTATCGCCAGCTGTATAAAATATTGCTGTAGAAACTTGTAAAAGTATCCAACCAGGAAGGAAGGTTAGGTAATTACAGGTTTTCATTAGGTTGGCATTTACACCGTATAGCATGTTTATGCAATTTACAAGATTGCCGTTTTCTGAAAGCTATCCATTAAAGCCCAAAGAGAGGAATAACTTGAACGAGGATGAGAGATGTAGAGATAATAGAGAGGGCAGTAATTACCTAGTAGTAAGTACATGCTTGGAGACCGTTCCTTCTACGTTAGCTAGAACTATACCAAAACTGTGTGTCATCAATCTAATATCCGCCACAATGCGCCAGATTCACCTCTTCTTCCTCTTCGATCTGCTCTTCGACTTGCTCTCCGCCTCGTCCGCACTATTGCTATCCGCTGACCGCTTTCGCCTCTTCGATTTGCGTTTAGAGGAGCGATGGTCACTTTCGCTCTCAGACTCGCTGCTACTGGCCGGAGAAGACGCCGAACTGGATGCATCCGAGTTGCCGTTATTCTCCTCTTCGGAGACGGAGTCTTCGTCGTCATATTCGCCTCTGCGCCGATGATGACGACTACTTCTTCCTCCTCCGCCGAAGGCACGGATGGGTCGCGCTCTCTCCATCACTATAGGGATGCCCTTCCAGTCATCCAGCCGCTGGAAGCCTTCCTGAGCGAGCTGCGCTTCGTCTTTTCCGTGATGAAGTTCGTTGAGATACGTGTCAAATTCAATCGCACTCTTAGCCACTCTCTCGAACTGGGACTTTCCCAGTCTTGGCATAGCACCCGGCGCCGTGGCCTCAAAGTGGGCGATGGCAATAGCTGTTTGAAAAGCGTTACGAATTTGACTAGGCACGTGATGGCAGGTGGTCAGTTCTCATCATGTGTGTGTACTTAGGTAGGAAGCTAGGTAGTTGACTTCTGCTTACCGTCCATTCCAAGGTCGCAAATTCTTCCTCTTATTTTCTTTATACTGCGTTTTAGCAAAGTCTAGGATCTCGTGACTCGTAACTTCAAATGTCTTGTTGTTGTTATTGATATCCGCCATAAAGCTATTAATGTTGTTTTCCCAGATTGCAAGAGACGTTTTCTTGTCGAGCTTCGGGTAGTATAGAGCAAGGTGTATGCGTGATTTGAATGCGCGGTCAATCAATCCCACTCGATTGGTCGTGAGAAAGAGTATTCCCTTTAGCCTTCATGTTAGTCATTTGAATGCAGAATGGGATGCATGTTACTGACGCTGTAGTACTCTAGAGTTCTCAGGAAGACTGACTCGACCATGTTTAGTGATTAGCTCCTGGTACTAGCAATGTGAATGATGACAACAAGAGGTCCTACCTGATACGATCGCATTCCGAGTAATGTCATGATTATTCCTCTTGCTGAGGAATATGCTGTAATATGGTTAGCGGTAGTGTTCCATATCTTTTATCTTTTCCTCTCTCACATACTCTGCTTCATCTAGCAAAAGAACACAGCCCCATTTATGAGCCAACTGGAAGTTCCTCTCAAGGTTTGTCTCGACAAGTTGCGCGTTATCGCCAATGTCGCCGCAGGTAACAGGGAACAATGGCCGTTTGGTGTGATCCGCTACACACTCGGCAGTGCTCGTCTTACCAACACCGGGCTCACCGTGAAGGAGGATGATCAGACCGTTACCCTTACCTCCAACCAGGTCCATAGACGTGAGCTTCTTTTTCTCCCGGCCTTCTCCGCCCTTTGGTTTCTCGTGTGTCTCGACCAGTGCTAGAATCGTTTTCTTAGTCTGCCCTTCAATCACTAGTCGGTCCCAGCCATTCGTGTATTCGACTTCGTCGAGGAGATCGATGTCGAATGATGCCCATTTCCTTGTTCTAAGCACGAATCCATAGACCTTGGGGGGAAGCAGCACCAGGTGGTCGGTTTCTAACTGAGATCCTTGCCAGACTGGGTCCAGAAGAGGGCTCTTGTCAATTGCGTTCCCGTTCCTCAGATCAACCTCGTAGTCATTATAAATCACTGTAAAAAATTATGGTCAATCAACAGCTGGCCCTCTAAATGAGGCATCGTCAAATACATGAAATGAATTTCTAATGGAGGTATGAGACGGAGGGTATTCCTACTGTCTTTGCCGCAGCATCCGGCAATATCACAAGGCGACCGATGTTGCCAAACATCACGCAGTTCACGATGGTCATTGTCAACTAGATTCTCGACCATTATCGTAGGTTTATTGTCCGGCGTTTCGACAAATGCGAGCTCAAAGTCTATGATCACGTTCGAATCAACCTGGAAATAATTGGTATCAGGTTAGCAAATGACCTGCTCGAGCAGCCGCCGTGGAATAGAATTTACCTGGTCTTGACGAGTGTCAAGTGTCAAGCCGCAATACTTCTTATGCGCGGCCACCCTTGGGTTGGATAATTTGACGAACTTGCGTCCACGGTCTAGGAGGTCTTGTCGTATCTGGTCCTTTTTGGGATCACACTCAATGGGAATGACCGGCAGTGATATTAACTCACGATGTCCGTAAAACTTAGATATGGTGAATGTTTGATTAACTGGCCCGTATTGATGGCCGTCGAAGTGGATGAAGAAGCATTCGAGGATGAATGAACCAGGGATATAACCCTTGTCTTTAAGCTTGACGGAGGCATGGTTGTTTGGAGGATCCAACGATCCAGCAAGCACCTCGCGGCCTCCGGTCACTCTGAGGATTCGGAGTCTCGGGGAATGTTAGCGTAGGACAATAGCAGGACATGCAGTCAAGGAATTCTACGCACAATTGGATCTGGCCTCTGCCTGTGGTGCGTACTTCAGCTCCGGGCTTGAAAACATACCACAGATCATCAAAACTGACTACCGAAAGACTGGAGTCGGGGGTAGAATATAGTTTGATCTTAGGCTGTAACCATTTGTCCAGGACCTCACAAAGGAGTCGGAGACACGCCCGGGCTTCGTCGGTTTCGGTTTCTCTCGGGGGAAGCACTAGATTTCCTGTGTCGGTCTCGTATGAACGGTCTGGAGACTCTTTCTCAGGTTAGCCCATCCAGTGGTCATGGGATAGAATAGAACGTACTGGTTGAAGTGCGGCAAAGGCGTTCATATTGCTCTCGAATCTTATCCGCGAAACAAACCAGGAGCTTGAACGGTCTAAAGAGCACAAGCACGTGCCTATAAGGCCCTATGCATGTATTCATGCCAGTTAAATCATGCAGAACTTTCAAAAGAAGAGTAGATCGGATGCGGATGAGGTGCGGCACATCCCCCCGCTGGGGATCGCAGGCTACTGGATTAAGCGAGACGAGGCCGCTGCTTCCCTGGGCCTCGGGTTTCCGGTCTTGTCCTCGCCGAGTCCTCCCCTCCTCTGCCGTGGAAAGCTCGTGATATCGTGGCTGCTCTGTCAGGATCTCTATCATTGCCTTGGGCTCCGAGTCAAGCTCCGCCTTATGTTTCCAGCTTATCGGCGTTGTTTGAGGATTGGGCGGGGCGGTGCCTCGAAATTCAGACCAGGACAACTCCCGGATAGTTTGAGTGCCATTCAGAGCTTCTTCTGCCTTTGGCTTTTCCACTCGCTCGGGTTCGTCTAGAATCTTCCGGACTTTCTCTTCGAGTTCAGTGATTCTATCCTCCATAAGACTTTGGAAAGATTGGGACTGGAGCAATCTGCGTCTTGCCGTCGTTCGACGCGACTCGAGTGAGTCTTTAGGAAATATGAAGTTCATATATAAATTACGAAGTGCGTGTAACGGGTCTACCTTATCATCTTCAGCAAGGCTTTCAACCAATTCCGCATGTTCTTCTGGGAGATCCGGTCCAGCAGCCGAGCCGGGCCTCGAGTCTTGGTCTTGGTCCTGCAAAGTAGTCGTGGTGCCAGCCATAGGGTCACCGGCATTCTCGCTATTCTCCGAGGGCATTGGAGAACGGAGCTGAGCCGGGGCTCTGGTTAGCAACGTTTCCTCTCCTGGTTTCAGTGACTCGGTCCTGACGAGCACAAGCTCCTGGACCTGGGCACTATCAGGTGGCCCAGGAGGGACGGTCGCCATGGTCGATTTTGTTCAATATTTGATCAAAGTGTGGTTCTTGTCGGCGAGGAAGCTCACTATTTGTTCCTATAAAATCGATGAAGAGGTTGTGACAGCAAACAAAATTGAGATTTTGAGGACCCAGAGTGACGTGACGAGATCTCGAGGGTCGTCTCGGGAGATATGACTCTGCCAACTAAACATAGCGCTTACAGAGATAGAATTCATCATGGGGAGATCTGCCAGCGTGGGGGCCGTTCTGGCTCTGTTAGGCCGTCCATGGCTGCCGTTGCGCTGGTTCCGGACCCCCCTTGTCTCTGCATTTCAGCCTACCTTACATACATGTATGCTCCACTGTACACCGAGGACACTTTTTCATTGGATCGTGAAGCACACTGTATAGGTACCTAGAGGAATATGTAATTGGGTAGTCAGACTCAGCTGAAACTGGTACGATCCTTCAAGAGGCAGTATAATGCGAGTTGGTGGTGTGCAGGGCTAATAGGTACGTACCAGTCCAGCCACACAAGCGTGCCTTTCGCCCCCAAGATCCATTCAGTGAAGTATGTAGCGAGACTAGAACAGCAGAATCGAGTCGTCAAGCTATCCTCCACAAGACAGGATATTGGAGCTCGAGGCATTGGGGAGAAAAGAGCATCGAAACTATCATGGAGGAACCTCATTTGCAGATGTATGGCAACACCGCCAATGTTGCTCAAGGCGATGTAAAGGTGGAACAGCAACACATTGATATGAAGAAAGAGCACAATGCGCAACACCAAACCCTCATCTACCTCAACCAACCCAGCGCAACTCCCACAGAGGATTCTGCGCGATACATGCGTAGATGCCACCCGCAAGGTTTTGATGATGGACCAGAGATAATCTACGATCGACGGTATAGGGGCTATGTCCTGGCGGAAGAATCTCAATTATTGACAAGTCAAATGTAAGCCGTTCCTTTCTTTGCGAAACTTTGCCTTAAAGGATCCTCAAAGGACCCGAACTGATAAGACGGCGCACAAGTCATGCGTCCTGGCAAAAGAGTTCCAGCGTCGTAAACGACCTTCACTCTTCAGTCGACAAGTTTTATAGAGAAGTACTCAAGAGGGGTAAAGAACGTGGTGAGAATATACTCCCGCTTCATAAGACGTTTGACGATGCCGTCATTTGGTTCGATTACGCGCTCACCAACGCCAACCGTGCGTCGTCAAATATACGTATAAGATCGCGTGTTACGACGGCTCTGGCCAACCTCAAGCAGTACATTCCATCTTTCTTTAAATGGCTTCGGACGTTGTCGGACCGGATAGGCCAGAAGGGATGCGCAAGCCTATGTTGTAAGTTTCCTTACATGACCTTCCGGCACCATCTGCTAATAAGATGTCTAAACAGACCCATTCGGCTGCTTGGTATTAGTGAGAAACATTCAAATAAATGCCTGCATGGCCGAGTAGACTGACCTGCCCATTCCTAGACTGTCACGGACGGTATCCAAATAGACTCTTCGATTCTTACCTCTCTTGTAGACATAACACAGCACTTCTCACACTCTGTGGACTATCTAGACCTCTGTGAGTCAAGGGGTTTGGATCGCAGCTTGCACGAGGCGACAGTGGGACTCTTCGAATCTGTGACTCTTCTACTCAAGACACTCCTCGAACATGCCTGGAGGGCCAACAAGCTCACAAGTAGGTCAAAAACGAGACTGTCGTTTTAGGCGCTGCTGACTGCCAAGAAGAACAGCAAGAGAAGGAAAATATCGAATGGCTCTTGAAGCTGAAGCTGAGCCTAGAAGATATGAATGTCCAAGCCCGCGTGGTCAGCGACCCCTCAAGACGCGATCAGCCCCCTTTCAATCACCACGCAGATATTCGTCTTAATTTGCTTTGGAGCTGGGACAAGTTCTTCAATTCGACTAGATCTGCCCGGCGACGCAGCTCAAATGGATCTTCAATATATGAGAAGGCCAAGAAGCATGAATCCGGTAAGAAGGACACCGAACTTTTAGGGACGCACGCTAATCACGACTAGGCCCGTCACCTGCTACTCTAGTAGACGAGTTGGGGTATGATCGAAAGCTCACGGAAGCTGCTATCCAGGAGTTCAGTACACCGGGCTACCTGGAAGAAGCGCAACTCAGTCAACTAGCAGCATTGACCAGGCGTGAAGAGTTTAGAAAGTGGTTGCGGGCAGAGCGCAAAGCAACAGGACTCTTGATCCATGGCAATTTCGAAGACAGCTTCGAGATATCTCCTCTAACGTATCTCTGTGCTAACTTTCCTCTCGTATATGGGGAGGACGGCCGGGAAAATATCATCTTCCTACACTACTTCTGTCGCGGGCAGAGACACCCCCGTCGTCGTTATCAAATAAACGCAATTGACATTCTAAAGAGCTTCATCGGCCAGCTCCTCACTGACAAGGGATTAGCACCGCGGTTCGATCTAGGTTTTGTTGACAAAAGATATCTCCGACGTGTTCGAGGGGACGACTTCGAGGGGTTGTGTAAACTGTTCGTTCGCCTCCTCCTCCAGCTCGCCAGGATAAAGGTCATTGTGTTTTGCTTCATCGATTCAATTTCTGACATAGAGATGCGTGCTCTTCATAAAGATACCGAAAGGCTTCTATCAACGCTCCAAGCACGTGAATGGGAAAATGTCCCCGGGTCTCGTATGCTGTTCAAGCTATTGGTTACCGATGCCAAGGCGACCAGGTACGCGCATCGATACTTTAAACCAAGCGAAACAATCAACATGGAGGGAGATGATGAAGACCATAACGACGACTACGAATTAGACCTTGGATAGGAGTTGCCCATCCCTCTGACGCACAAAACGGTTGGTACAGCTATACCCTAGGTATGGGGCCCCCGGCACCAACCAGAGACAATCGAGCCGTGAAATTTAGATTGCTCAATCCCTTGGGCGGTTCGCTTCAACAATTATCCTGGCGCCCTTACTCAGCACGCTCCTTAATCTTGGCATGCTGCCTTCTACTCACTTACCTATCTCCCTGCGTACCTAAGCCCATCATCATCATCATCATCATCTTCGCCATCATCGCCATCATCGCTCCTCCGAAATGCTTATGAGCGGGGCTTCCATCATCAAGCATGGAATAATCCAAAACCTGCGCTCTATCGCGCAACAATCTCAACCATGCGGCGTGGACCTATCTTTGCGTCGCGTCCTGACGTGGACATCGCCAGCCACAGTAGACTTTGCCAATCGATTCCGCCAAGCCGCCAGCACCTCGGAGCTAAAAAGGAGCTTCAGCCCCAGCAGCTCCAGGGGTGCAGGTGATTCAAGCAAGGACGCAGACACCGGCACAGACAGCGACACTCAGGCTTTCAGGCTTCCGCAAGGCGCGTATCTGGTCGAGTTCAACGAGACGTGTCGCATCCCGCTCGATTACATGGGCCAGATCTTCGTGCGGTCGTCGCTATGGCGGTCCGGCGCCTTGCTCACGGCGGGAGTGGTCGATGCCGGATACGAGGGCGCGCTAGGCGCTCTGCTCGACGTGAGGAATCCTGCGGGCATTGTGCTGCATAAGGATGCGAAGCTTGGGCAAATGGTTTTGCATAAGATGCAAGAAGAAGTCGCAGGGTACCGAGGCAGTTACCAGAATCGGAACTCAGTCGGCGGTACCCACGAGAATTGAGAGCTCACGTAAAAGGTCTTGTTGTCGCTTGTCTTCATAATGATAGCGCGTCGATCTCATCGTCGAAGACCATCGTAGCTGAGGGCCCATGCGGCTCTAGCTGGTGTTTTGGTATGTTTCACGGTCTTTGGGTCTGTCGCCAATCAGATCTAAGTTCTAACTAGAGAGTTAGTTCGTACTCGTATCTTGTTTCCACATCCCGGTATAGAACAAACATAAAATATCCATGTCGTAAGATTGAACATGCACAAAGTTTACATAATTAATAACCTCAACACGTACAGATGTACATCTACTCCTGTTTCGTCATCTGGAGCTACCTGCCATACCTAGCGCGCACTATGATACAAGTAGTATAGCTCCCCACTCCCGTAGTTTCAAAACTTTCTCAACCAAGCCAATCTAAGCAAAGCAACAGCCCCAACTAATCTTCCGCTTACTCGTAACATTCTCGACGCCTCTAACTTTAAATATTGGTCATCACCGCCGACGACCAATCCAAGGAAGCTCACCGCTTCCTACGAGCGAAATGGGGCTTGTGGTTTAGTGGTATAATACTCCCTTAGCATGGGAGTGGTCCGGGGTTCGATTCCCCGCGAGTCCAATAATTTGGGAGGTTCGATTCCTCTTGCGTACCAATTATTTTTCTTTTCTCCTCTTTTCTTAGAGGGCTAAGGTGGGGTGTTGTATTTGACGCGTGTGCTATAATCTTTTTACTACGTATTCCTCCTCAACATATATTCTAATCTGCTCCGCGCCACCCATTCCACCTGGTTGGCAGCTGTCCCCCAACCTCCCCTTTATCACCACGACCCGTGTTATCTGTTCACTTCGAACTTACTTACTCATCATGCTTTCTGCCGAAGAGTTAGCAGCTCGGATGAGGCTGCGGCAGTCTTGTAAGGAATCGAACATGTAGAGGTTAAAATGTTGGCTTCATAGCCTCCGTCACAAAAGTCCATTAGGCGCAAAGCAAAACCCGAGAGAGCACTTGGAAACTCGCTGACCACAGCCAAGTTCAATTCGTGGCCGGTATTCTTGATGGCATCGGCGATGATCTTATCTCTGCGGGCAGTGTGCATCAGGCGATTGTTTGATTCGTATTTCACTGGATTTCATGGTGCGTTAGACTCCAAAGAACTCGTAAAAATCCACAGCGGCAACGAATTAAATAACTTACTGCCGGTAACGGGTACACATTGCCGAAGCTGGCCTTGGAAAAAGCGAGATGGCATGGTGGCGGCGAAGACGAGAGTGGTGATGGTAATGATCACAGTAAGAGAAAGTGAGATGATTGTTGTTGGGATGGAGTAAATGGGTAAGCAATGGGGTGGGAGAAAGGTATCAAGTACACCAACTTCCCAGATACGTTACGGAGAGGTTTCCTCCTTTCTGCCCATCCCTGCTGTATTTACTCGACAAATTAGGAGACTCAATAAGCTCAATGGAATATGATCAATGGGAAGTATCTATACAGATACCTAAACCAGCAGTTAAGGTACTTCAGTACCTACCTCGCATGCTGCCTCGACGCTTATAGGCCTTTGCTGTGCTGGAGTACTTACAGTCAGTAAAGCATCGAAAGATTCTCGATTCGTGTATAGAGTCAATTTATTCAGCCGTACCCTAATCCTAACTACTACACGTCAGATAGCGACTCCAGAGCCACTTGACATCGGCACCAAAAGAGGCGGAAAGCAGGTTTGCAGAGACAAGATGACATAGTGCTATTAGAAAGCGAAGCTACTATTTACTACTTTGTGATTAAATAGCCCATACTGATAGACGCACGAAAGCAAAGCCAGCATAAATAGTAGTTTAACTGTATATTATAAATAGAAGAATTCTTAGTCGAGTTATATGTGTTTTTTATATTTCATGCCACCCCTTGGGTGCTTTGGGGGCAGTGTCTCCACGCCCTTACAACGGAGATGTAGTCAATCCCCAAGGTGCCATGCAAAAATATTTGTTTTGGTTGTACTTAATGCATCGTTTGAAATGTGTATGTAGATTACTAGCTAAGACACGAAAGACCTAAACGCCAAACAATCCGCTAATAGTGCTACATAGGGGGCACATATATATATATATATATATAGTGCCAGAGTAAGGCCGCGTATAACACAAAGAACTCTGAACATAATATGCCTTCTATCTTACCTTACGGGTGTGATAATGGAGGGCGTTATTCAAAAGAAGCTCATCTAAACCGATGCGCAGGAGGCATCTGTTCGTTCTGTGCACAGGACTCCATGATATGAGATAGGATAACCTCACAGGTCGAAGTAAACCAAACAATAGCCGCGGAGCAATAAGTACTCTAACATGTACATGTAAGATCGAGACATATCTAATAAGTATCAAGGTATCTACCTATCTAGTTACCTACTTAGACGTAGCAGAGTGCAGGCAGTTGCCTGAAGGTTAGGTACATACTACTAGGGCCAGTAGGTCCCATTGTACAAGTAGCCGTAGGGAATTGCCTACATACATATGTCAAAATTGTGAGCTGTCCTTCCAACCAAGTGGCCTAGCCGTCTGAGGAGCATCTCATCTCTGGTAGGTGACTCCTGAATATGACGGGTTCGATTCCCGCAGGTGTTGGACTTTCAATTCTTCAAGAAGGCCAGTGGGTTCTGGGGGGACCGGCCCTCTCCGGCCCAAATGTCGGGTTTCTTGGTTGCGATTAGGGCCTCTGTTCCGCGAACGGTGCATTGGATGTAGGGAAGGCCTCACAGGTACCCAGGTCACACTTTTTTCTACCCCTCTTCCCTTCATTTTCTTTTTGCTGTCGCTATCGCTATTGTCCTCTGCCGCCATTCGGCTCCCACCCCCTGCGTTATCCCCCTTATACCTACGCACCCCCTACCCCCCACTGCAAAGGCAGATGATTATTTAATTTGCTGTAATCTATGCGGTCGAGTTTTCCAACAGATAGACCTCGGCCACTACCATACTGTGGTGGTAAATACTATTGTTGCAGCATAAAAGGCTACTACGGCAGAGGAGGCACAGCTTATGTTACTGCTACCTACACAGGACAGATAATGTCATTTTTCTTCTAGCGTGGCTAAATCGAGGACGTTGCGAAGGCTACTTAGTATTTCACTCCGCCGTGGCAATCTAGTTGAGCTACGATATGTAAAAATGGCCTAGTACAATACGCTCACCACATCTGCACGCACACACTCATTGTATATGTACCTATGCATGGGACGGCACCCAACAGCGACGCAGCACAAGATCAACTTCTGACTAGTACACACCTAGGTAAGTAAACAAACCAAAAACATCATTACTACTTTATTTGTCCCCTTTGAAGTAAACAAAAAATATTTTCATTTGGGATAACTTATAACCTATTCATTCTTGTCTTGTACGGCCCACAGCATTAACTCAACAAAGGCGTATCCTCATGTACAGTACTATCATCGTCATCGTCTCCAACGTCCTCCCCAAATATAGTATTCTCCCCTTCATCTAGGATACTAGCACAGATGACCTTCTCACGGACAGACCAGGTGATACACAACGCGGCGCCGGGGCCAAGGAAGACGGACGAGACGACCAGCAAGACGGCTGGAACCGAACCAGCCTCGATAAAGACCCAATACAGGACCGTAGCGGCGATGAAGGCGAAGTCGATCTCGATGAACTTGAGCGCCATGCGCGTCATCTCGCGACTATCGTTCTTGCAGAACAAGTTGAAGATGAACAGGGCGTGCGTAATGAGAGAGACAAGAAAGGGAGCGGCGTAGACAAGCGCTATGGAGGGGGCGCTAGACTCGAGATACAGCGGTCCGTTATCCCGCAGTAGTCGCACGGCCACGAATTCGACGGCCCAGCGCACGATGGCCACCCAGACGGGGAAGAAGAGCCATACTAGAACAGACGCGACGTCCTTGAGGGTGAGCATGATAATGCTGGGGACGACGAAACCGATGAGGACGGCGGCGGGGATAGCATAGACGTCAGCACTCGTGATGAAGCTGCGCTCGATGCGCACACGTTCCTCGGGATCGAGTCCTCCCCCCTCCTCACCGGCCCCAAAAGTCTGCTGGGCGTCCTGCTTGGCCCTCTCAACCACGACCTGTTTCGCGCGTCTCAGGTACTCGGGGACGATCCACAGATCCCAGACGAGAGTCCCGCCGAGGAGATTCATGACGAGCCAGCTGAGCGTCGGGTGCCTGATCACCCAGCTACGCTTATTGCACGGTCTTGCTGCCTCGACCAGACTCACGGTCAGCAGCGCCGCGATGAAGGATAGAATGGCGCTTAGTTGAGCGACGGCGCGCATGGAACTGCTTGCGAAGATGAAGAACGAGACGAGGAAGCATGCCGGCGCGCCTATCACGGGGATGCGTGATAGGGACGGCAGACGCGAACGCGCGTGGCATTGCGAGTAGAGCAGCGTGGTGTTCACGTCGCCGTGTCGGGCTAGCACGAGGATCGCCCCGAGGGCGAGAAGAGCTGGGACTGCGAGGAGATAGGTCAGACGCAGCTGGTGAAGGAGGGGTTTGTGCAGGTTTATGCGCGCCATCTCTTCTGCAACCCTCTGTTCGGCTAAGGTAGCCTACTTAAATTTGTCTGTGGGTCGTCTGGTTTCCAGATATCTATCTCATTGTTTGTGATAAGAGAATAGAGTCAAAGAAACATTTCCGATGAATACCTGTCAAAAGATGTGGTTGTTTTACAATATGCACATGTCTCTGGTCATGAGGATTCATGTGAGTAGACGTTGGGCATGCTTAATAAGAAAAAAACAGCCGCGCCTTAAATATCATATTCCTATATCGGTGTTTGCGGTCTAGGCAGTCATTTTAAGCTGCCGCAGGTGCCACTTTACTTGCCGGCCCGAGCAATAAAGTGCATGATAGGTTGGTCGATCTGGCCGATGAATCATCGAAACCGAAGCTCCAAAGGTTTGAAGTACAGAATACAAAAAGCCTTATACAACCACTACCTGTACTAGGGATTTATGATTGGTTCATCGAACCGTGTTGTTTGCGGCGGAAAATGGGTGATGGGAGGTATCAAGTAGCACTCCGTGTAGTACATAAATATACACTGTATATACACTGTATATGCAGCTTTGCGGTTCCAGTCTAGATGGGAGGTATGTCATGAGTGAATCTCCTGTTATTGTGATTAGGTAACAGGAACATATTTGGGAGATGCCCTCGTTATACGTTTCGACGTTGTTAGTGTCAGTTGCTATTCGATTTCTTCTATGTGCCATATAAAGTAAATAATTTATTTCATGGTACACTGTACAGTTGTTGATACATATTCCTCCAATTGCCATCGACCGCCCTGTACACACGGGTTGTTGTTGGTGTCTCTATTGACTATCTTATGATAATGGGTTAATGTTCCTCAATATCCTGTCATGCACAACTCTATGTGCGGCCTTGCCTCCATTCTGTAGAGCGATGGCGCCGATGATGGCGTATATGGTACTGGAAAGAACTGTACTAAGGCCGGAGCCTGATAGGTTTTGTGGCTGGACATGCCATGTTAGCAATGCTGTATGTATGAGACACGTGCATAGAGCAGTCCAAGGTGCGTCTTACCATTCGGGGCTTCCATCTAACCACCTCGGACAGACCAGTTTCCATGGCCAATTTTGCTAGCTTTTCCCTGTCAAAGATGTCGCTTGGCTGCGTCGAGGAGAGATTATCGAGACTTCGGAGCGCTGGGTCCTGGAAGGGTTCGCGCATATCGGCATACGGGTCTGCAGTCGCCTTGTCAGGGTTCGGCGCTGAGTTGACGATGAGTTGCATAGCTTCTATGGAGCATATTTGCCGGCCTAACAGGGTTTGTTGTTAGCCTGTGTCGTACTTGCGACGTGTCGATTTGAGACTCTCAAGAGTCTGGAGTACACGCACCCAGGAATGCTAGACGATCGTTGAAACCTCTTCGGCCTTGATCAAAACTCTTGTGTGTCACCGCTAACCACTTTAACTCCTCTGGCAGCATTCTATGGCCATCGCGTCCAAGAAATGAGCTCAACGCCTGATCCAACTTCTCTGGGTCTTCATTGACCTTCCACACAGAGCGTATGGGAAAGCGTGTGATGTGGGGAGAGAAAGGCGCCTTCATCCTGGGCGGCGTATAGCTCCATCGTGGCCGCTCCGACTCGGATTCCAGGGATTCTGGGCGGGATGCAGATGTCGAAAACGACTTCGAATTCGTAGCTACCGGGGCGAAAGGAGCAGTGACTGACGCCGCTTTGTTATTCCTATAGTGCCTCAAGGCTTGTTTAGACCAGCCAATGGCTGATCGAGAAGTCTTGAGAGCCATTGGGACGATGAAGTGTGGTAGCAGACGAGATTCTGATCATGAAGCTATCCAGATGAAGTTCGCGATTTCGGTTTGGATGGTCATCAAAGAAAAGCTTCAGGGACATTTTTCTGAGTGGGTCACTTATCATGGTATGTGGCCAATCATACTCATGATCCATGCAGGTGGGGCACCACCTTCAAGGAGCTACATACATATGTACCTTTGTACTCCATTTTACACGCTTAATAGTTTGCCGACGCGTCAAGCTGAGTTCTTCTGACCTCATTGCTGCAGGGTGTAACCAATTCGCTATCAATGTTCGTCAGAGGACTAATACTAAAACCCAGAAGGAAAATACTATACCTGTCTTCGGGAGGAAATTTAATGAAATCAAGGTCACATTGTCGACTCATAACAGCTAATTAATCTAATCAATTTCAGCTACGTACTGGCTCATTATACGGAATTTATAGAATGGCTGGCAAAGTAGATTAACGAGATGGAAAATCTAGCAACAACGCAACTACGAGTCCAAGACAGTCCTCTTGTCAAGGCGTTGGCCCCGGTGCTGCCTAAGGACTTGAATTACACAGCATGGCATCTTTCTACCGTACCCTCCAAGACAGAAGCCCTTTACTATCCGCCAGCCTTGAAGTCGACCAGCCCGGACGCCGAACCGCGCGCGACTAGGCCCTTGAGGACCTACTGTGAAAAACACTTCCTCACCGTCTCAATCCCCGATCCCACAACAAGGAAAGAGGTCATATTCCTAGGCCTAGAGATATACATCTATACCACGACGTACTCGACCACGATATTCGTCTCCAAAGCAGACTCGACAGGCTACTTGCATCTCCAGCCCAACCCACGGGGTTTTTCTCCGATTCGGGACATCACCCTGGCCTTTATAAGATTCCTCATCGACCACCGAAGACGTGCATCGAAACAATTAGTCGTCAATCTTTTCGCCCGTGCCCAGTCCCAATACCTCTTCCCCGGCAGCGTGAAGAACCAAAAGAAGCACATCCTTGACGACCGGGGGTTGATCAAATGGTGGTGTAATGTCCTGACCCCCCTCGTCGGAAGGGACGATCCCGGTAAACCTACTCAAAATTGTAGTTTTCATGGCTTCTTGGTCATACCCGGCCTCGATAGTCATGAAACACGTGCTTTTGTTCCCCGGGCAACAACAACAACCTCGTCTCTTTCTTGGACAGTGAGCGATCCCCTCAAACATATATCCCCTTATGCGAACGACCCAGCGACGTTTAGAGATGTACCACTCAGGTGTCTAATACCTACATATCCGGACGATCCCAAAGCACGGTTTGTTGATGATCTAGAAGAGTCTACATCTGAAAAGGCCAAGTTAATAAGCGGGTGGAAGACGCCCAAGACACTCGCTCACTTCTGGGAAATGATGGCCTTTCGACAAGAGTGTTCAAGTGGGCGAATGACGGGCTTTGTCTGGCTTGTTTCCGATGCGCACCAAGGTGCGGAGAAGCCTAAAGCTGCCGCGGCACCTATCACGGCTCTAGAAGGTGGGGCGTCGTCCTCCGCCACATCTAAATTGGCGTCTTCAAGAACCAAGTCGCTGCGGCGGCGAAATGGCCGTGCCGCGACGGTATTGAGGGGACCTATTATCCCCAGAGAACCCCGAATCAAGACCCGGCGGGCCAAATATCCTGAGAAGATCGTGACGCCATTTTACTCCTGGCCAGAAGCAGGGAGGGGGCAAGTAGTCGTCAACGACCACGAGTACACTAGGGCCGTAGAATTACTGCTTCATCTCGAGTTTAAGGGCCTCGAGCAAGCAGTCGCCAGTACGTCGAGGTGGGTCAATGAGGTGAACATGGGAGAGAACTGGGCTCTGCCTATCGTAGGCGAGGCAGTAGCAGCAGTACCGACTCGGTCGGAGTCCATTCCCATTAGTGTTGCCGGTGCGGTGAATAATTTGCAAGGGTCGATTATAAGAAAGCGGAAGACCGTAGACACCACCAACGAGCCGGCACAGGAGACTTCCTCCGCTGCCCCGGTTAACGTGCTGGGCAGAGGCTTGGTACGGAAGAAGGCGAAAGCGGACGCGAATGAGGCAAAAGACGACAGCAATAGCTCCGACAAAACTACGGAGGATCCCAAAGTTCATATGCTCGAGTCGGCCGTGGTCAGGAAGAAGCCTAAAGAGACGTGAAGGCGGAGGTTCTGGTTTTTCTGGGTTTTCTGGTCTAAAGGCTTCATTGTATTAGAAAACAAATATTGGGGAAAAGGACTGATATTCGATATTCTTATGGCGTTCCGGAATGGGATTTGGGATGGGCAAAGCGTGGAGTATGGCATATACGACACCAGCATACCACAGATATCCAGGCCTGAGTTTTATCTACTCTATTATTTCAGGCTTTTTATTGTAATAGAGACAGAAGATAGGATCTATAGGACGTTGAATTTTGCTGCCCACACCATATGTCCATATGCGAGGACTTTTAATCTTGCTTCCTGTACCATCTCGAAAGGTAGGATCAGAAATCTAGCAACCCAGCAATCCAAGGAGTATAGGTAGGCACAGTAGGATGAGATAAACGAACAACAGTACACACCGGCATCACCAACAGGTAAAGTGGCTACACAGCAGCCTACGGACTCGCTCGCGTGATGTGGCCGCCATGTACAATTCAATTGAAGCGACATCACCATACTACCAAGATCATCCACTTTCACTTGCACTTTAGGACTTCAAGTTTGAAGGGTGTAGACCCTTTGTATTGGGCAAAAAAAAGAAATCACGCCCCCCCCCCCCCCCCCCCCCCCCCCCCCCCCCCCCACCCACCCCCCCCCCCCCCCCCACCCCCCCCCTCCCCCCCCCCCCCTCCCCCCCCCCCCCCCCCCCCCCCCTCCTCCCCCCCCACCCCCC
>Ga0247782_1000432_pt1 | contig 28426 bp, 4 predicted proteins | sample UWRJL019104C5_FD_179928 | JGI IMG/M metagenome (GOLD analysis project Ga0247782, IMG submission 179928) | Plant litter microbial communities from Arlington Agricultural Research Station in Wisconsin, United States - UWRJ-L019-104C-5 | ecosystem: Environmental > Terrestrial > Plant litter >...
TTTAATACTTAGCTTTTTTTTATTATAGTTAACATAACTATTATTATTTGTTTGCTAACTTATTATTGTACTAGTTTTTTTATTTATTACTAAATATATTTATTTATTTATTAAGTAAACAATATTTTTTTGCTAAGTAGCTATAGCTTTTTTTTATTATAATATTATTAAACTATTTTATTTAAAATATAACTTTTTAGTTTTTTTTTATATTTATTTATTAACTTTTTTAAGTTAATTAAATATTTTAATAGTTTTTAAATATTATATTTTATTAGCTACTTTTTTTATTTTACTAAATATTCTTTTTTTTTTGTTATTTTTATGCTATATAATATTTTTAATAGCTTATTTATTTTATTTATTTTTTAAGTTTAGTAGTTCTGCTTGCTTGCTAATTTTTTTATAATTGTTTTATAACTTTAATAATAATATAAAAAACATTTTATATACTTTTTTAGCAACTAAATAAAATATGCTTATAATTTAATTTTTTTTAAAACTTTTGCTTTAATATAAGTAAGTGCTAGCTTTTTTTTTTACTTAAAATAAAAGTGCACAGTTAATAGCTTTATAATATTTTTAATATTATATTGCTTAAATATATAGTATTTATTATAGTACTTTTATATAGTTTTTATTGCTTTTTTTTAATGTTTGCATAATATTTTTTATACTACGTTTATTTTTTATAGCTATTTTTTTATTTTTTAAACTTTAAACTAAAGCTATTTTAATATATATTTAATAATTTTTAAGTAATAGCTATATAAAGCTTTAAATAATAAGTAATTTATAATTATATATTAACTATTATTATATATAAACTTATTTTTAAATAATATTTTTGCTTATTTTGCTAGTTTATTAATAGTATATGTTTACAAATATTTTTTTAATATTTAATATACTTTTTTTATTTAACTATTAGTTTATAAATGCTATATAATTAATAGTTTTTTATAAATTTTTTGCTTATTATAAAATTTTTTAAAACTTGCTAGTAATAAGCTTATTTTTATTGCTTACTATATTTTTTAGCAATCTAAATTAATAATTTATTTTTTTATAAAGTATAGCTATAAGTTTAGCTATATTTAGCGTTTTTATTATAAGTATAAATAAAGCTATTTTTATAAAGCATTTAATAATTATTAAAATTATATTATATATTAAGCTATTAGCTTTAATATAAAATAAAAATTTTATAATAAAGTTTAAGCTAATTTTTTATTATAGCTAATTTAGTAGCAAAAATATTTATAGTTTTTTAAATAGCTTATATTTTAGCTATTTAGTTTTTTTATATTTTATATATATAGCAATATATTTGCAAATGCTTTAATTTAATCTTTTTAATTAAAACTTTTTTTTATAAAAGTTTAGCTATTTTATTGCTTTTTATATAGCTAGCTTTTAAGTTATTATAATATTAATATATTAACTATTTAACTAGTGCTGCTTAAGCTAAAATAATTAATATTTTTTAATTATTAATATAATATTTTTTATATATTTTAGCTTTGTTAAGTTCTTTATAGGCCCGCCCCTATATAGCGCATATTATATATATAAGTTAGCAACCAGCTAGCTCTTATGCTTTTTAGCGCAGTAGTATAGTTTAGATCCTAATAAGTAGTGCTTACTATCTAGGTTTTGTTGCCTTCTTATTATTATACTGCTTATATTTTATTAGCAAGAGCGCATACAGTTGCGCATGCGTACTAGCTAGCTACAAAGCCTTACTAACTTGTAACTATATAGGTAATGCCTTAAAAAATGCAACTAAAACCTTAAAAAGCTTTTAGTTTAAAACTAGGCGTAGGCATTATAGCTTTTTTTATATACATAGCAAAGTGCGGCCTAAAAAGCAAGTTAACATATATAATATGCAGAGGGACCTGCATTTTTTGCTAAGAGAGGGGAGGACTTGTTAGGTTTTTTATAGGCCCGCCCCTATATAGCGCACGTTATGCGTACAAGTTGGCAACTAGCTAGCTTTTATGCTTTTTAGCGCAATAGTATGGTTTAAATCTTAACAAGCTTATTAGCATATAACTTTTATTAATTTAATAAATATTAGGTTTTTAATTGATAATTCTTTAACTATTTTATAAAATTGCTTTAATATATTTAATTTAAATACTATTTTATTTTAAGCTAACTTTTTTGCTATAAAATATAAAATATATTAGTTATAAACAATAGTTTTAATGCTTTTTTTATTTTTTTAAAGCATATTTTTTAACTTTTTAATAGTTTGTTTTGTTAACTAAGTTATTATTATAATTTATACTATATATAGTTAATAAATTAAGTATATATATTAATGCTTTTTACTTTTTTTTAAAAAAAAAGTTTTTATAATTATATAGTAAAAGTTTAAAGTTATATTAGCATATAATTTTGCTATTTATTTTTTAATTATAAAATACTTTTTTAAATATAGTTTTAATAATATTATTTAAGCAGTTTAAATATTTTATACTAATATTCTTTTGCTTTTTATTTTTTAATTTTTATTATTATGCTATAATAGTTTAAACCTTTTTTAACAGTTTATTAAATAGTTAAAGTTTTTTTTAAATATAAAAATTATATTTTTATACTTTATTTTTTTTGCTATATAGTTAAGTTTTTATAATAATTTGTTTGCTAAATTTAAAATCTTTAAGCAATATTTAATATTAAAATTAAACTAAGCTAGTTTATATATTTAGTATGATAACTTTTTTTAAAAATTATATGCTAACAAGTTAATAACTTTTTATAATATTATATAGTTTATTTAAACTATAAAAAGCTTATTTATATTTTTAAAATATTAGCATTAATACTTATAGCTTTTAACTATTGCTAAAAGTTTTTATTAGCTAGTAGCTTAATATATTTTTATATTTATTAGTTTATATAATTAATATGCTATTAGCTACTACTACTTTTTATATAGTTAAAATAAAATATTTAAAATAGCTTTTATTAATATATTTATTTTTATTTTAATTAAAAGTTTATTATTTTTATGTTAAAAAATAATAACTAATATAAATTTTTTTTTAAAGTTTTTAAAAGCTTGTTTTGCTTTTTTAGTTTATTTAAATAAATAGCTACACTTATTTTGCTTTTTTAACAATGCTATAATTAGTATAATAATTTTAAAATATTTAGCAATACACTTTTTATAAAAGTTTATAAATTTTAAAAATATTTAAAAATTATATATTAATTTAAAAAACTTTTATTTTAAATTATAGCAACTTTTTATAAATTTATTTTAATATTTTTAGTAATAATAATAAACTTTAAAATTTTTATTTTTATTTTAAAAAACTTATACTTTAATAATTTAATAAATAAGTTATATTGCTTTAAGCGCTTATAAATTAATTAAAAATGCTTATAATATTAATTTTTATTATTTAAAAATATAATAATATTATTTAAGTAAACTAAATAAATATAATTTATTAGCTTTGCTAATACTTTATATATATAGCTTTAAAATATAGCTAGCATATTAGTTAGTTTATAAAGCATAACAATATACTTAAAGTGTTTATATTATATTTAAAAAGCAGTTTTTTGTTAATTACTAGCTTTAATATATATTTTATAATATATATCTTTTAAATTTAATTTAAAAAATACTTTTGCAAACTTTAAGCAGTTTATAACTTTAAATATAAGTAGCAAAAAAAATTTTTTTTTATTATAACTTTATTTAGTTTTTAATAGTTAACATAAACCTTTATTATATTATTTTTTTTTAGCTATAAATAAAATTAGCATACTTATATTAGCTTATAATTAGCAAATTTTACTTATTTGCAAATTTTTTTTTAAATATTTTTTAAATATTTTTTTTAAGCCTTTAAAATTAAATATATTAACTTAAATAGCACTTTAGCTTTTTTAAATAAATTAATTAAATATTTTGCTTTTTTTAATATAAAAACTTTTTTTGTTACCTTTTTAAAATATAATTAGCAAAAGCTTTTTAAATATGCTAGCAAGTTAATAATAATATTTATAAGCTTATTACTATTAGTTTTTTTTAAAAAAAAGCTTTTTTTTTAAACTTTATATTAGTAAAGTTTATAATATATATTTATTTGCTGCTAATTATTTTATTTATAAAGTTTTTAAAGTTAACTTTTTTAATATTATTAATATATTATATTATAAAAGCTATATTTAAAATAATATTTAAGCAGCTTATACTTAATTTTAATAGTAATAATTTAAAAGCATTAAGCTTTTTTTTTATAATATAAAATATTTAAATAAAAACTTTTATTTAGCTTTTTATATTAATTATTTAAAAAGTAGCTTTATATGCTTTATAATATTGCATTATTTTTTTATTTAGCTTTATAAGCTTTAAAATAAAAATTATTACTTTTTATAAATATTTTTTAGCTAAGTTTTTATAAACTATATTAACTTATGCTTTTATATTTATATTTATAATAATAATTTTTTTTTAGTATTTGCTATTTAATAAAATTATAGCTACTTTTTTAAAAAGTTTTTTTCAGCTAAGCGCTTTATAAGTTTTTGCTAAAATAAGTTAAATATATTATATTATTTTACTTTAGCTTTTAATTTTTTTTTAATTATAAGCTAAACTAAGTAGCAGTTATGCTCTAAACTTTACTTTTTAGCTTTTTTAGCTATGCTAATTATTGTTTAGCTACTAGCTACTTGCTTTATAGTTTAAATTAATAATTTATAGCTATATATTTTAGCTTATTATAATTATAATATTTAAATGTTTTTTTGCTTATTTATATTAACTTGCTTTAGTTATTATTTATATACTAGTTTTTTATATTTATAATATAGCTTTAAGCTAAGCTTTATATTTTTGCTTTTAAATTATTTATATTTTGCTTATTTTTTAATAAGCTATTAAAAAGTATATGCTTTTTGCTATTTATAGCTTTTTTATTAATATTTTATTAAATATTTTATTATTACTTAGCTTTATTTAATATTAAAACTATATTTTTAAAAGTTATTTTTTATTTAATTAAAACTTGCTTAAAGCTTAGCTAAAGTTTATATTAATAATTAAAAGTTAATTATAAATTGTTTTTAAACTAGCAATAACTTTTTAATTTATATATTAAAACTTATTATTATAAAAAAAAAAAATTTTAAAGTTTTATTTTTGCTTTAAAAAAGTTTATATAACTACTTTTTAAAAAGTTTTTTAAACAGCTTAAAATTTATATTTTTTTGCTAAACAAATTTTTAAAAGTTTTTAAGTATTGCTTTATTTTTTAAGTTTTTATAATTTAACGTTTTATAATATACTTACTAATTAGTTTGTAAATTTTATTTTATTTAAGTTAATATTTAAATTATTTAAATAAAGTTTAATTAGCTAAGCTTTTAATTTTTGCTTTTTTTAATTATAAATTTTTAATTTTTAATTTTTATAATAATAGTATTTTGTTTAAGCTGCTTATAGTTATATATAAGTGCTTTAGTATTATTTTTAGCTTTTAGCTTTTGCTTGTTTACTAATAGTTATAAAAATTAGCTAGTCTAAGCTATTATAGCTGCTACTTAAGCTAGCAATTTATTATACTTTGCAAATTTGCTTTTATAGTGCTGCAAATATAATTATAATTAGCTTAAAGTTTAGTTAGCTAAGCAACTATATTTTAGCTAGCGCAAACTTTAACTTTTTTATTTTTATAAACTTTATATTAGCTGTTTAAATTATTTAGCTTTAATAATTTAAAGTTTTTTTTATTAAATATTATAAGCCTTAAGCTTATAAATTATTTAATATTTAAGTTATTATTTATATTTAACTTATTTAAATAAAGTTTTAGTTTAGTAGTAGTTGTTTGCTTATTAGTTATAAATTTTGCAAGTAGTACTTTTTATTTAAACATTATATTGCAACTATTAAATATAAAAATAAAAAAGTATAAGGTTTTAAGTTTAGTATATTATAAAATAATATGCTAGATTATAAAAAGTAGTTATTAAAAATTACTTTTATTTAGTGTGCTAATTATATATAGCTGTAAGGCCTTATTAGGCCTTTAGCTAATCTTTAAAAAATAGTTGCTGTAGTACGTACTAAGGTACGTACCCTATAGGTGCGTGCTAGAAGTACGTACCTAGTAGCGGCTTCTCTGTTATAATATTATATAGCTTTTAAATATTTAAAAAATAAAAATAAATATTTAATAAAAAAAAGCAGCTTAACTTAAATATATAAACTATAATAAAAGCTATAAACGTTAAAATAAGCGCTATAAAATAAATATTAAAAAAAAGGTGCTTAAATTATATATATAATATAACTAGCATATTTTATAGCTATTTTTAACACCTTTTTTATATAAAAAACGTTTATATATAACTTTATAACTTAGCTAATATTAATGCTATAATAATATATAATTTGTTTAAAATTAAAGTTATTACATTTAAAAATATTATTAATTTCTTTATTTAAAAAAAAACTAATTGTTATATTTATATTATTATATAATTAATATTAAAAAAGTTATAAATTTATATATAATCTTTTTTACTAAGTTTTTTTTTAATAATTTTTATTTATTTAATACTTTAATAATATGCTATATAAAAATGTTATAAATAAATAAAAAATATTTAAACTTATTATTTAATTATAAATTAATTAGTACTAGTTATTTATATTATTATAGCATTAATATTAGCTAAGTTATAAAGTTATAAACAAACGTTTTTTATATAAAAAAAATGTGTTAAATATAGCTAAATATTAAATATAACTATAAAATATATTATAAATTATTATATTATTAATATTATAATATAAATTTTGCTTAATATATTATTTAATAACTTATTAAATAAAAATGCTATAAATAATTAAAAAATATTTTTAAACTTATTAATTTTATAATATAGCCTTATAACACTTTATAGTATAGCTTTATAATACTTTATAATATAGCCTTATAACACTTTATAGTATAGCCTTGCAAAGCCTTATAGCATAACCTTGCAATACCTTATAATATAGCCTTGCAAGGCCTTATAAAATAGCCTTGCAGGGCCTCATGGTATAGCCTCGCAGGGTCTCATAGTATGGCCTCGCAGGGTCTCATAGTATGGCCTTGCAATGCCTCATGGTATGGCCTTGTAAGGCCTTATAGTAGGTGCGGCTTTGTAGGCCGTGGCTGGGTAGGGCTTAGGCCTGTGGCTGGGCCAGGTCAAGGACCTTGCCTTTGCACCTTTGGTTTGGCCTTTGAGCTCCTAGAGAACTTGGCGTTGGCTTGGCATTGCTAAAAACGGCAATATTTTTTCCTAATCGGGCCCCTAGAAAAGTATGGAAAGTTTGGGGAAGATACCCCTCGTTAAAACGAGGGCATTAAACACAGATATGATAAAAAACTCTTCTTGTTATAAGAGATTTATTAGCCACAGCATTGAATTTAGTGGTCCCGTCATAACAGGATTATGCTTCAAGTAATTTGTTATCGTGAAAAAAATAAAAATGGAGGTACTGTCGCACCACGCAATCTTATCACAGGATCTCACTTGTACCTTTTGCCTAGGCGGTCGGCTGGCTCAGCTTCAGATCAGGTGTAATCAGGATCGCTCTGTTGGCTCGCTGCGATATGGTGATCCTAGAAGTAGCCTTATCTAATATGAATGCACTTTCAGACCTACCGCCCCAGAAAAGGCTCTAAGTGGATACTTATAACTACTCTCAAACCCCTAGCCAAACGCATGGTTCTTTAACACCCGAAGTAGTAATTTTTCACGTGACCACAGCCAGGACACAACAAATGGCGCGGTCTTCTGGCGGAATCAGTATGGGGATCGGATAATAAATCAGTGTTTCTCAAGTATAAGATCAAAGAGGCGCAAGGAACAGATAGGACCCCAAAAGGTGAATATTGTGTTATGATTTGGAATAGATCTCAGGGCCATTGAGTTGGCCGAAAAGATACCATATGTGCCTATTAGAGCGCTGCAACTAGCTAAGCACTCTAGATGTTACATCCACCATCACTGCGTCAAAGGGAACTCGGGCTACGTAGCACATAGAAATAACCGCACCGTCTGGTAACCACCATAACGGGATGTCACATAGGCGGTTCCACAACGCGTAAGACCTCCGTGTTTCAGCACCGAGTAATAGATTTATTTCATACATTGTAATCGCTAATATATAGTTCCCACGTGGAAATGTCGATCTGCCATAATTCTTACACAATCTATCTTTCCTCAAATCAACCAGGGTAGGGGGTTACTGTTCATCACTTGCCTCTACTACACAAGTGCGTGGAGCCTTGCACAAATCGCATGAATGTCGGGTCGGCTTTCAGGTTCCTTAACAAGCATGCTCTTCACAATTGCTAATGCTTCGGATAAATTCTGTACTCGGCCACAGATATTGTCGAGCTGGGCAAGAAAAATTTCGTGGTCAATGCCAAAGCAGCAATGGGTCTTATCGGGAGGGTCGAATATGCTATGCCGGAGCGAGTGGGTGGCGTCCTTACCGCCGCACATAAGCGCCAACAGCAGGGCAAAGCAGCAACCGAGCTGCCAGATATCAGCCTGGAGAGTACTCATTACCTCTGCCACCTGTTCCGGCGCGAGGAACATATACGAGCTGTCGGTGTACCGGGTCGTGGCGCCCTCACGCGAGACCTTGCTCTTGCCCACATCGGCCAAGATCGGTTGTATCTCCTCCGAATTCTCGCGATAGAGGAGGATATTCGTCGGCTTGATATCTTTATGCTTAATCGACATTTTGTGGAGAAACTGGAGGCCGTCGGCTAAGCCGTACATGAGTCGGAATATGATAGCGGTAGACTGCGCATTATTCGGCTTGAACCAGCTGCACCTTTTCTCGCGCTCCTGATCGAATGAGTAAAGGAATTTGAAAAGGGTATACGGCGCCCACGGTTCGGTGACGAAGTGCAGTTGTGTATCACCGGTTTTGAATGCGTCGACGACGTGAAGGAGATTGGGGTGATTGCAGGCTTGAAGTATGACTAGCTCATCCCGGTGTGTTTCCCAGTCCTCCTCGAAAAATACATCGCGAAACGTCTTTAGGGCGAAATGACGGCCGGTGAGCATCGACTGAACCTCGGTTACCGACCCGTAGCTGCCGTCCGCCCTGATGTTGCTGCAAATCTTGTAAAGGGGCGTGGGAAATTCTCGGTAGGAGTGAATATAAGTCGGCATAAGTTGCGCTAGATAATGGTCGGCGAGTCTAGTCGAATCCCTGTATCCGACATCTGTTAGACTAAATTATAAGACCACTATCTCGGTAGAAAGCAGGCCATGCTCACGCTAAATTGGTCAACCCACCGGCCCACCGATTTAGTTTGGTCTTTGCATATTCCATTGCAGGGGGGATTTCTAGCCAAACGGATAGACGTCTAGCGGACCTGTCACACCCGCGAGCGTCACTAGTAGAGGGCAAGGAAAGAAGCTCGTGGCAAAGTTTGGTCCTTAGGTACACGTGCCCGAGCTGCAGAAGCAAGTGGGAAAACGCATCAGGTGTGATCGAGATGCACATGATAAACGGCAAAGCCTTTAGCAGCTCCTGCAGGTCTTTCCACTGTTTCCGAATCAAGGGGAGCTCAAGGTTCTTGATACGCGCTTGGGATGCTTGGATGGTGTCCGATACAGGAGACTGGGAACAGAGAATATCCAAAGTATTGTCGGCCAGGAGGCGACGGACGCTGCCAAATTTGGGGTTCAAGATAAGTAACGTGATTATGTCAATGGCGTAGATGCACTGTTGCGGCTCCATTGCGTAGATGGAATGATGAGGAAGAAATGGCAGGAAATGGCAGTCTGCTGGAGCTGGGTGAGCGATCACCTAGGTGTGTCGCGAGCAGGTAAGTGCGGTAAGGTTAAAGAGAAGCTTAAATAGGTAACCGTCTCAGGTGAGAAGGTGCTTGGAGTGGCATAGAAGGGATGATGCATGCATAGAGTGGCATGGTGGGGGATATGCTGGATGGCGGGGTAGCTTTCGTCACGGAATGGCGGGGTAGCTTTCGTCGCATGCTCTAGCATTTAGTGCAGTTACCGCCTGTGAAGGAAATTTAGCAAGTACCTACCTAAGATACCGACTCTGTCCCGAAGTTGGTCCTACGCCTCAACTCCTCAAGATTGTAAATTTGACGCGGGTCTAACGCGACGACAGTACGGCTTTGACGTAGATTCAAGATTATACAGCAGCTTCGTGTTTTCGACTCCGGTTCGTACTTACTGCTAATGAGTCATTGTAGTAATACGGCAGGCCGTATAGCCAGTGTGCTAGTGAAGTTGTCGTAGTAGGTATTAGAGCTGTTGTTGTAGTGTAGTAGACCTGTTGGTGTGGTTGCATGGTTGAACCCTGTACTTTGTAGGTACCTGGGTGGGTAAGTCGCTAGGAAGGGTTAATACCTAATGTTTGGTCTGGTCCAGTACTCGTCAAGGATTAAATGTCGTCAAATAGGGTCGGTCGCTTGGGGTATGAAATGATTGCACCCCGGCCAGTGATTGGTGAAGCTGCCATACCTGGGACAGAATGGGAACTTGATGATCCAATGCATGGCTCTATTGTGCCCCGCAAATACATGCTGAATAGTAGTAGATACTCAACGCATGTACCGTTGTGTGCCAAAGATCTGGCTGTGTCGGCGACCCTCCTCCGACCCTGCGTAGTACTGACAAGGAAAGCCGCGATGCGACACCGCTTCAGCGGCGTTAAGCTGGAATCAGCTCCCCATGCTTGACCACTCGCTTGTTGGTTGGTACCTGACGGCTTGATCCGACCTGTCGCGCAAAGTCACAGGTGGATTAAGCTCCGTCCGTGGTGTGCGGCTGGATGCGGTGCGCTGTGTGCCAAGCTATTGCGGACGGGATGTAGGACTGAGAAGTTCAGAGCGAGGACGCCTCCGCTCACGTGATTGGGCATAATCCTGGCTTTCCAATACAAGTGAGATGGTTCGCTGCCATCCAGTGGACGGTATCACTGCTCTACGCAGCATCTCGGCTTCCTGCTACGCAATGCTCCGAGGATGCCCACGAGGTAGAACTTCTAGGGCTGCGTCTCCTTGCCGGGGAAAGGATCGCGTAGGAAGGAATATCATCGGAAGCGAGGTCTGGGGTAAGGCTGTAATTGCCAGCATCGTTGCGTTGCAGGAGCCGCATCGTTGGGGCCCAAGAGTCAAGCGACTGCGGACGGGGCTTTTAAGACATGATACAGGATCGATGGCCGCAAGATCTTGCTTCACTAGCTAGATAAAGCTGGCATGATCTCCGTTCGTTGCGAGAGATGCTGATCGGTCAGGCTGATGAGGCTTTAGATGCGGGGTATGGACCATTGAGCTCAGCCACAAGCCCATGGAGTACATAAGCAAGAGATCGAGGCTCCTCTGGCATGTTGGGCGTCCCACTTGTTATAACAGAACAGTACATATACAGCCGGACATTCTTTTCATGCTGCCATAAGTTTGCGGATGGTGATGGGTGCAAAAGAGCCCAGGCAGTTACCAGCGCTGGAAGCAAAACATTATAGCTCTGCTAGGAAGGGACCCCCCACCTGGCCCACTACTCTATTATGTGTCCACCCTAATTTTCACCTATCCTTCTCAGCTACCAATATAACCATGGCACCCCAACGAGAACTAAACCCGCGAGACCTATTTCGCCTTTCACTGTAGCATTGCTTAGGGGTATAGAGAACTTTTTGAGCCGATAAGAGGATACTTAAGCGCGCCAAAGCGCAGACATAAGTCTTGTTTTCTCTCTAATGACTTGGGAGACTCTTCTTAGCTGCCTACAGTAAAGCTCGGCTTCCGCATGCGACTTCTAGGAAGTGCCTCAGTCGGTCCCCGGACCAAGTCGACCTAGTGGTCAGAGCGCGAATGAATATAGAACGTGCGGTAGCTGAGACGGCCGCTAGAGCTTTGCAAGCCACAAGCACCCTAGTTCTGTCTTGTAGCCTGCCACCTGCTGAAAGGCCGTTGGTAGAGAGGTATATAAATGGTTGGCTTCTACGTATGCTGTAACCCTAACCGTGTTGGTTAGGATTACAAATAGACCTACTTTAAAACAGAATTTTCCTTCTACACCTTTTGATTTTTAACTTGTTAAACTTAAAATTATACTAAAAAAAGCGCGTTTGTTATAATAAAATAGCTTTTTACGCAAATAATAAAAAGAATAAAATTGCTTTAGCTATTTTTTATATTTAAAATAGCAAAAAACTTATTATAGCTGTAGCTAAATATAATATACTTAAATTTACCCTTTTTTAGCGCCTTTATAGCACTAAATTATACTGCGCTACTACTATTTTTTTATAAAAATTAATTCAAAAAAAAAAAAAAAAAAAATATAATTAAATTTTACTTAAAAAGCAATATAAGCACGCTTCTTTTAAGCATAAGGTAGCCGCATATGCTAAGGTTATATTGCATGCTTAAAACAGCTTTGTATGCCTTAGCGGCTGCTATGTAAACAAGTTTATTTAATGCAACTATAAAATTTATATAAAAATTAAACGCTTTATAAAGGCCTAAAAGCTAAAACATATAAAAATAAAGCGCGTTTATAAGTTTTATAACCTTTTTAAATTAATTTATATAAAATATAATATTAAATCTAAAAACAAGTATAATATAAACGAAACAAGCGTTTAAAAAAGCAAAACAAGCTATAATACTATAGTAAGCATAAATAAAAACTAACAAGCACGCGTAGCTTGTAGTAAAGCTATAAACTAAGTTACTTTTATTAAGTATAGATATATAAATAGCTTATATAGTACACCTATATATATTTATAGTAGTTTTAACATTTAAGCGCAATAGTTTTTAAATAAATACGTGCTTAAATAAAAGTATATAGCCTTGCGCAAAAGCTAAAATAATTAGGTTATTGCAAACAAGTAGTTTAACAAAGTGTTTAAGCTTAAAACAAAGCTAAAAAAGCAAAATAAATATAAGCTATTAATTTTAATAGCTATAATATTTATATATATGCTAAATTTATATAAAAAGCATATTAACATAAAATTATTTTGCTTTACTTGCTACCTTATACCTTAAATAATATATAGCCGCTTAATATAAGCATTTTTTTAGCCTTAAAAGCATACTATTGCAAAACCTTATATAAATATACTTTAATTAAAGCTACTGCGCTTATTTATAAATAATGCATGCTTACTACATATTAAAAAGCCTATACTAAAGCTTTTATAAATAAAAACATATATGTAAGATAGTATAAAACTAGTTTATAGCCTTTAAATTATAAAATAAGCCTTTTAAAGAACTTTAAGTTATTTAAGTTAACACTTATGCTTTTACTTTTTATTACGCTGCTACCTAGCTTTTTTAAAAAAGTTATATTTATACTTTAAAAAGCTAAAAATATTAACAACTAACTAAAGGCTATAGCACATACATAAAGGCCCTTTTGCAGGGCTAAGAAAACACTACTACATAAAGCTAAAAAAATACTTTTTAAGATGGCTGTTAAATTAGTATACTATAAGCAAGAAAATGCTGTCCTAAAAGCTAAATTAGCTAATTACAGCCTTAATAAACGCTAAACTATTAAAAAGAACCTAAACAAAGTGTTTGCAAGCTTTTTATATATTTAAACGGCTTAAAAAAAGCAAAATAAGTGTTTGCCTGCTTTAAACGCTTTTATATAATTAAAAATAAAGTTCTACGTAAAACATGGCCCTAGCTATAAAGCCTAGCATATAGCGGTTAAAAGTCTCTTGTTTTTATAGTAATAGGCCTAGTTGTTGATTTTTTACGATTTTTTGTAGTATGTAGTGTTATGTTAATATGGCTCTTAAATAGGGTCTGTTCATAATCCTAACCAACACGGTTAAAAATCAACGAAGTGGAGGTTTGCTAAAGTATGCCTAACCCGTACTAGCAGTCATTCTTTGCCCACTTAGCTATATACATTCCATCACAGCTATTGGCGGGTTGTAGGTCGGCTAGTGTCGACTAAGTCTTGTCCTAGGTTGACCTATTTTAATTTTTAACTAGCGTAAAAACTCAGGCAGGGTTGACCCACACCTTAATTACTATATTAAAGAAGGCACGGCCTTGCTAGCTTTTGCGCTAGCGTAAAAAAAGATATATAAGTAGGTGCGGCCTTAGTATATGCTAAGCATTAGTAAAATATTATAATAAATAAATGCTAACTAATATAATAGGTCTATAGCCTTACTATATTTTTTTATATTAAAATTTTTAATAAGCCTTTAAGCCTTTTTTTTATTTTTTTTATATGCATAAGTTATTAAATAAGTTATATTTTTATGTTGCAAATTAATTTTAATATATACTAAGCATATATATATTGTTTTTATAAGCAATTTTATAAGTAAAAGTAATATATATTTATTATATGCTAGAATATAAGTTAAAAATATATAGTAGGTCTTAATAAAAGCTTAATATATAATAACTATATGCTTAGCACTTACTTATATATATACTTATACTATATTAATTTAAAAAGCTAACTATATTAACTTTAACGTGCTAAATATAATAAACTTGTTAACATTTAGCTATTATTATAGTAAGTATATATTATACTTATATATTGCTTATATTATATTAATGCTTTATATGTTTAATATAAAACTTTAATTTTAATTAAATTTTCTTATATATAGCAACTTTTTTATATTTCTTAAGCATATGCTAATTATATGCTTAGCTTAGGTTAGCATTTTATTAAATAAAGCTTATAAGTTATTATTTAATACGTTAATATATGCTGCTTATATGCTAATATTAAGCTAGCTTTGCTAGTTATAGCAGCTAAAAATAATATAGCAAATATATAGCATAGTAAAGGTGCTTTAGTTTATGCTAAGCCTGCTTTTTAATACGCTTATTTATTTGTTTTATATTTTTAGCCAGCTAATTAAATAGCTTTATAAACTTTTAATAAGCTTTAATTTTATTAGTAGCTCTTTATGCATGCTTTATATTTATTGCGTGCTAATAAGCTTATAAACTGTTTATAGTTAGTATATGCTTTGCATCTATAGCATATTTACTAAGTATAAGCAAGGTTAAAGCAATATATTATAAAATAGTAGCTAGTAATAATAGCTAACAGCTAGTATTTTAATTATATATAAAGTGTAAGCTTTTAATAATATATTTTTTTTATAAATATATAAGCTTTAGCTAAAAAACTTTAAATTTACTAGACATAAGGCTTGCTATAATTTAATTTATATATTTATTTTTAAACTACTATATAAAGTTAAAATATATGCTATATAAGCTATTTAAATGCGTTTTACAAGGGCTTTATAATTTTAATTCTTATAAAATATATAACTAATGCTTTATAAATAAATAAAAATCTTTTTATAAAAGTTATGCTTAATATATATATAGCAAAAAATAAGCAAATGCTAAAAGTGTTTTTGCTATATATAAAAAAAGTTAAAACTTTTTAAATATTTTTTAAGCTTTATAATATAAAGTATATTAGTGCTTAAGTATAATATATGTTTTATATATACTATATATTTGCTTACTACGCGCTTGTTTACTATTTATATTATATATAATATATTAAACTATATTAAAGCTAAAGCTAATATATTGCTAGCTTATTTAAATACGAAATAAATTATATATTATATTAAATATTAAAGTAAATATTTAAGCATATGCTTACTATATATTTATTATAATTATATATATATAAAACTTAGCACTTATTAAGCTTAGCATTATAATTAATATAAGTAAAGCAAATGCTATACTTATATTTTTCTTTTTTAGTTTTATTTTGCTATAATAAATATATTAAGTTTATTTACAAGTATACTTAGCATATTAAAGTAATTACTTAAGCTTATATATAATATATAATAATATAATTATTATTTTTACACTAATAAATATATTAAATAAATGTTTTTAATTTTAGCAAACGCAAATTAAAGTAGTGCTTGCAATCAATGCTTAGCATATAGTTAGTGTATGCTTAGCATATATAAAGCATATAATTTACTTATAATTTAAAACTTTTTAAAGTACTATAATAACTTTTGCATACGTAGTATATATACTATATAGTTATAGCAAAAAAAACTATTAAAAAGCTTTAATAATAACTTTATGCGAAATTAATTAAAAAGCTTTTAAATTTTAAAGGTATGCTATAAAAATGCTATTTTATTGTTAGCATATGCTTAATATATATTAACCATTTATTTACTTAGTGTTTAGGTTAAAAAATTAGTGTTAGTAATAGTTAATTTAAGCTTTTTTTATATATTATATAATATTTTATTTAATAATAAAAAAGTAATTATAAACATTTTTTACTATAAGTATAATATATAATAAGCATATAATATTATAAAAAATATAAATATTAAAACAAGCATTAATATATTTTACAGCTATATTTAATACATAGCTATATTTAATACTTTTTTTTTAATTTTATATAAATAATCTTTTCTAACTTAATTATATAATAAAAAATTAATTTAAACTATTTAAAATTAGATTTGCTAAATGTTTTTATTTTATTTTAATATGTTTGCATATTATAGCCAGGCTTGCTAAATATATTATAGCGTTGCGCGCAAGTTTTTTACCTCCTTGTATAACTACTACTTATATACTTTTTTGCTATTTTTTATGCAATAGCTACTTTAACAGCTTATAACTTTTTTATATTTTATATATAAAGTAATCCTTTATTTTATAATTTTGTTTTTTTATATAGCAACATTATTATTATTATTATTATTATTATTATTATTATTATTATTATTTAATAATTTGCTTAGCTGTTTTATAGCGCAGCTATTTTATATTTTATTTATAGGCAAAAACTATTTTAAAAGAGCTTTTAAGGCGCGCTAAAGGGCTTGCTAAGCCTTTTAAAGCCTTTAAGATGCTCTTTTAGCTAAGTAAAACGCTTGCGCTGCTTATATAAAGCTTTTATTGCATTTTTTTTTTATATACTAAGTTCTTACTTAGTTAATTTTAAATAAAAAAAAGTAAATAAGTAAAATATAAAGGCTTAGCTTATGCTTTATTTTATAAGCTTTTTAAAGTTAGCAAGCTTATTAAGGTTAACTTTATAAAGCATTTTTATATTTTTTTTTTAACTTTTATGCTTTTTAAGCTGTTGCTATAAGCTTTTATAAGCTATTTTAATTTATTTAGCTAGGTTATATATTATAATTTTTTTAGTGTAAAAAAGCTATTAAGCTATATTTTACACACTTTTTAGTTTATATATAGCTGCAGCTAAGTTTGCTTTTAATTTTAAGCAAGCTAAAACAAGTTTTTAGCATAGCTTTTTATACTTAGTACTTAAAAAGCTATAGTTTAAAATAATATAAGCTATTATTTTTTTGCTAGCTATACACTTATAAAGCAGCATAAAGTAGCCTAAAATATACTGCTTATATAAAAAAGCTTTTAGCTTAATTTTTTTAGTGCATATTTAAAAAATTAATAATGCTTTATAGCGCAAAAAGCTTTTATAACGCTTTATTAACTTTATATTTAAAAGCTTTTTTTTTACAATTAAATAGCTTTGCTTATTAAAGCATATATACTTTTATTATTTTATTTACTTTTTTTTTAGTGCTATATTAAAGCTTTTTTTTTTGTTTACTAATTTTATTTGCAACAGCTTAAAAAAGCTTTTTTTAAGCGCACCTTAAAGCGCTTTTATAGCTAGTTTTTTTACTTTTTAATTTAAGCGTTAAGCACTTAATTTGCTATTTTTTTGCTTATTAAGCTTATTATTTGCATATATAAAAGCGCTATTAGCTTTTTTTTAAAAGCTACTGCTTTGCTGCTTAAGTAAAAGTTTAATAAAAATTTTTTTAATTTTGCTTTAATATAGCGCATTAAAGTTGCTTTAAAAGCTTTTATTGCTTTTTATAAGTAAGTTTTTTAAATTGTTATAAGCTTTTAAGCAATCTTTTAAAGCTTATTTTTTATTGCTAGCTAATGCTATGCTAAGGCTTTATAAGCTAAAATACTTTTAATTATTATTATATATAGCTAATAAGCTTTAGTAATACTAGTGCTTTAAGCAAAGCTTTTTAGCTTAGTTATTATAAGCTATTATATTATAAGCTTTTTATATAGCTCTATTAAATATATTTTTTACTTTAGCTTTTTTTTAAAGTAAACTTTAAAAAATTATGTACTTTTTTTAAGCATTATAAAAAGCTATTAAGCTTTTAAAAAATATAATAAGTTGCTTTTTTTAAAAGCAAATTTTATTTTATAGCATGCTGCTTATGCTTTATAAATATTCTAGGCCTTTTTAAACTTTTTACAATTATTTATAAAGCTTATTATAGCAATTTTTAAATATTGCTTAATAAGTTTTTTATATAGCATAAATATATAAAATAAAAATAGTAACAGTAATAATAGCAAGCTTTATAGCATTTTTATATATAGCATAATAAGCTTAGCAAGCTTTTTATTTAAAAAAAAAGCACTTTATAGTTTATAATAAAGCTTTTTATTTAGCTTATTACTTATAGCAAAAAGTTTTTTTTTATTGCATAATTATTAAGCGCTTATAGTTAACTATATTAAATACTTTTAAAATATTTAGTAGCAATAAAAATATAATGCTGCCTTATTAAAATGCTTATTAAGCACTTTTTGCTACTATTTTAATTACTACTTTAGTTAACTGCTAGCTTTTATTACTTATTTAGCTTTTTAAAAGCAGGTTATAAAATTTTGCTGCTTTTATTAAGCGCTTATATATATTTTTTTTAAAAGCTTTGCTTATAGTGCTAATTAGTAATATAAGCTTTTATTTTTTTAAAGTTTACCTTGCTAAAAATACTTTTTTTAGTTTAAGTATAACTACTATATATGCTTTTTAAAAGCGTTTAAAATAATACTTTAATAAAAAGCTTGCTGTATGCTTTAAAAAACTTATTAAAAAGCTTATTAGCGCTTAGTACTTTTTATAAAAAAAGCTTATAAATTAGCATAGTAATATTATTAGTTTTAACTTTTTATTTTATTTTAAAGCATTAATAGCTATTATAATTTATAAGCTAACTAAAAGCATTTTATAAGTTTGCTAAAAAAGCTAAAATAATTTTGTTAGCAAGCTTTAAGCTTTTTTTTAATAAGTAGTAATAACTATAGGTTTTTTTAAATTGTTTTATAAAAAAAAAATTACTATTATGCTTAGCATTACTTTTAACAAGCACGCTTACTTAGTAAAGCTTTAAAGCGTTTTAAAGTTTTTTAAAGCTTTTGCTATTGCTTATTTTTAGCTTATTTGTTAAGCTTTAGTTACTTTTATTTTAAAGTTTTTTTTAGCGTTATAAAGCGCTTTTTAAGCTACTTTTAACTAATTTTTTTAGTACTGCTAATATGCTTATTTTATAATTATTTTAAAGCTTGCAATCTTTAAAGTTATTTATAGCACTTTTTTTATTTTTAAGCTAAGCGTTTTATATAACATTAAAAGCTTTATAATAATTATAAGCTGCTTTAATAGTTTATTAAAAGCTTTATTAAGCTTGCTTTTATTTTTTAAAACGTTTATATTTATAATAAACGCTTTTACTTTTATTACTACGCTTGCTTTATTTATTTATAGCTAGTTCTACTTTTTATTGCTTTATAAATAGCTTTTTATATGCTTGCTAGTTTTAATAAATACTTTAAAAGCTTAATAGTTTAATTTTTTTTACTTTAAATTACTTTAGTAAGTAATACTAGTTTTTTTAGTTACCTATACAAAGTTAATAATAAAGTTTTTTTGCTTTTTTATTATTTTAGTAAGCTTTTTTAGTAAAGTTGCTAGCAATAGCTTTTAGCGCGCTATAAACTTTAAAAGTTTTTTGCTATTATATAATATATATTTTGCTAGATTTTAAGCTAAATAGTATAAATTAAAAATTTTTATTATTATATACTTTTTTAGTAGCAGCTTAAATAAAAAGCTTTAAACTAAGCTTTTTTACTTTGGTTTTACTAGGCTTAGTAAGTAAATTGCTTAAATTATAAAAGCGCTTAGCTTATTACTTATTTATATGTTTGCTTAGTTTATGCTGCTTTTTATATTTAGTATTTTTAGCGCTATTTTTTTATTAATATATAAAGCAGCTTTGCTACCTTTTTAAATATAGTAATAATTGCTTTTAAAGCAATAAACTATTTTTAACTTATTAACTTTAGGTTTAAATATAGCTATTATATTATATATAATTTTTTTAAGCGCTTATGCTATATTTTAGCATAATCTTTTTTATATATTTTAAAAAGCAATATTAATTATAAACTAGCACTTAAAAAAATTATTATTAAGTAGGCTAATAGTTATTTTATACGTCTCCTTTTAGCTAGTAAGCTTATTTTAGCGCTAAGCTTTTTAAAAGCGTTTAGATAAGCTGCTACTAAAGCTATTAATAATAGCGCTAGCACATTATTTGCTATATATACTAAATATACTGCCTTTTTATTATTTTAAAACTTATATAGCTACGCTATATACGCTACCTTAGCATGCTCTTTTTTTTTATACTTATTTTATAATATTTATTTTAAGCTTTATAGCTCTTATTATAGTTAACATACTTAAGCTAAGCTGCTCTTTTTTTTATTAAGCACTTATTTTTTTTAAAAATATTTAAAAGATGCATAGTACTTATAGCAAGCTTTTTTTAAGCAGTAGGCCGCTATATAATTAAAGCTATAGCAATTAAAATACTATTTAACTTTTATATTTAAATTAAATAGTTTATAGTTAAAAAACTATGCTTTTTATAGTAAGCTTTTTAGCTGCTTTTAAAGTGCTTATATAAATTAAAACACGTTTATATTTAGTTTTTATATTTTTTAAAATTATTTTTTTATACCTAATAAGCCCTTTACACATTTTTTAAAACTTTTTATAAAGCCTTTTATTTATATAAATTTTTTTTATATATATTAGTATTTTTTTTGTTTATAGCGTAGCTTTAGTTTAAAAGCTATTGCTACCTACTTGCTTTTATTAAGTTTTTTAAAAAGCTTTTTTTTAAAAGTAATTATTATATTGCTACTAAATAGCTTATAAGCTGCTACTACTTTTGCTTTAAAAAGCGCTATATTAACTGTAATAATAATTATTACTAGCTTATGCTTGCAAAAAGCTAGTTCTTGTTTTTATGCTTTAATTATTACTTTTTTTTGCTTTTGCTAATATAGCTTTTATATTAAAAGCTTGCTAAACTTTTGCTGTTGCTGCTTTTTATGCTTATATCTAGCTTTCTAGTGTTTTATTTAATTTATTTAGCTCTTTTTAAAAAGCTTTGTTAATTGCTTTGTTAAAGTTATGCTAAGTAATAAGTTTGTTAAGCTTATTATTAATTAAAAGGCTGCTTATATTAATTTTTGCTTATTTTACTAAATACTTTATTATTTATATCTTTTTAGCCTTTTTTAAAGTAAAAGCTTTTAGTCTACTTTTTTAATTATTATTAATAGTAGTATAAGCTTTACATATTTATTAATTAGCTTGCTAATAACTGCAAGCATACTATTTTAGCTTAGATGCGTAGCGCTTTTTTAGGTTAAGTTATAAAGTGCGTTAGATATAGGTTTTTTAGCGCATCTTGCTAGTTTATTAACAAAAAAAATTTTTATTGCTATATTAGCGGCTCCTTTGCCGCGTATTGCTTCTGCTATCTCTGCACCAGGTAAGCGCAATAGCGCTTTTTGTTAGCTTTTAAGCGCTTATATTTATTAGTTGTTTACTAGCCTGCTTATAAAGTTATTTATGATCAAGTAAAAAGCTTTTTTTTAATATTTTTATTATATAGCAACATTAACTAAGTTAGTTGTTTGCTATATAAAAAGTTATAACTTTTTGCAACAATAATATATAATAAAATAATATAGCTATATAATAAGATAGCTTAAATAATTATAGCTTATTTATAATTAATTTACTATACTGCTTTTAAGTCTTTTATATAATTAAATATAGTTATAACTATTTTAAATAAAATTTTATTTATAATAAATCTAGTTTTATTAAAGTTATATATATATATATATATTTTAAACTTTATATTTTGCTATTATATTTTATATAAAAGCAAACTACTTATAATATTTAAACAAATTTTTCTATAAAACGTTGTTAAAATGCCACAGTGTAAATTGCATACTCGCACTCTATACACTGTACTGCCATGTATATATACTGCTAATATTTCTCTATAGCATTACTTTTTTCTTTATTATTATCATATTATATTATTAACCCCTTAGTTATTATAACACTATAACCTTGTCCTTAACAAAAGATTTGTTTAAATACTATAAATAGTTTACTTTTATATAAAATATAATAGCAAAATATAAAGTTTAAAAAGAGAATATATATAATTTTAATAAAACTAGATTTATTATAAATAAAATTTTGTTTAAAATAGTTATAACTATATTTGATTATATAAAAGATTTAAAAGCAATATAGCAAAGCAATTATAAATAAGCTATAATTATTTAGGCTGTCTCATTATATAGCTATATTGTTTTGCTATATACTATTATTATAAAAAGTTATAACTTTTTATATAGCAAACAACTAACTTAATTAACATTGCTATATAAAAAAATTAAAATTATAAAATAAAGAATTACTCTATATATAAAATGCAAAAAGGTTATAAGCTGCTAAGGCAGCTGCTACATAAAAAATAGTAAAAAGGCATGCAAGTAGTAGTTATATAAAGAGGCAAAAAATTTGCGCGCAACGCTATAAAATATATAGCAGGCTTGGCTATAATACGCAAACATGTTAAAATAAAAAAAAACATTTAGCAAATCTAATTTTAAATAGTTTAAATTAATTTTTTATTATATAGTTAAGTTATAAAAGATTGTTTATATAAAAGTAAAAAAAAGTGTTAAATATGGCTAGGTGTTAAATATAGCCGTAGGATATATTATATTTTAACTTTTTAATTTTTTTATATTTTGCGCACATAAAAATATATTTATAAACATTTTAATTTAACTTTTCTTAATAAAACTTTTTTTATAAATGTTTAGCTATTTTATTATTTTTTATATAGCTAGCTTTTAAGTTATTATAATACTAATATATTAGCTATTTAACTAGCACTATTTAAGCTAAAATAACTAATTTTTTTTAAAAGTATAGTACTTTTTAATTATTAATATAATACTTTTTATATATTTTATCTTATTAATATATATTTTTTATTAATTTAATAAGTATTAAGTTTTTAGTTTATAGTTTTTTAACTATTATATAAAATTGCTTTAGTTAATATATTTAATTTAAATATTATTTTATTTTAAGCTAATTTTTTGCTATAAAATATAAAATATATTAATTGTTAAGGGTTCTAACCCTATAGTTAGGCTTAGCAAGGATTATATCATTCCTAATATATTTATCCTTTGTCTCTTTATGCACAGCTTTAGTTAAAGACCTAATTATTAATTTGTTTATACCTAACACCACTACTATCAATCTTAATATTATGATTTAACTCTTACTATTAATTATAAATAATAGTTTTAATGCTTTTTTTATTTTTATAAAGCATATTTTTTAACTTTTTAATAGTTTATTTTTCTAATTAAGTTATTATTATAATTTATATTATATATTGTTAATAAGTTAAGCATATATATTAATACTTTTTTAAAAAAAAAAAAATTTTTTTATAATTATATAGCAAAAGTTTAAAGTAACATTAGCATATAATTTTACTTTTTATTTTTTATTTTTTAATTTATATTATTATATTATAATAATTTAAACTTTTTTTAATAATTTACTAAATAATTAAAGTTTTTTTTAAAGTATAAAAACTATATTTTTATATTTTATTTTTTTTAATATATAATTAAGCTTTTTAATAGTTTATTTACTAAAATTTAAAATGCTTAAGCAATATTTAATATTAAAATTAAACTAAGCTAATTTATATATTTAGCAACCTAAATTTTTTAAAAAATTATATGCTAGCAAGTTAATAACTTTTTATAATGTTATATAGTTTATTTAAACTATAAAAAGCTTATTTATACTTTTAAAGTATTAGCGCTAATATTTATAGCTTATAACTATTACTAAAAGTTTTTATTAATTAATAGTTTAATATGTTTTTATGTTTATTAATTTATATAACTAATATATTATTAGCTACTACTATTTTTTATATAGTTAAAATACAATACTTAAAATAGCTTTTATTAATATATTTATTTTTATTTTAGTTAAAAGATTATTATTTTAATATTAAAAAATAATTCTTAATATAAATTTTTTTAAAGCTTTTAAAAGCTTATTTTGCTTTTTTAACAATATTATAATTAGCATAGTAATTTTAAAATATTTAGCAATAAACTTTTTATAAAAGTTTATAAATTTTAAAAATATTAAATATTATATATTAACTTAAAAAACTTTTTTTTTTAAATTATAATAACTTTTTATAAATTTATTTTAATACTTTTAATAATAATAATAAACTTTAAAAAAAAAAATTTATTTTAAAAAACTGATATTTTAAATAGTTTAATAAATAAGTTATACTACTTTAAGCGCTTATAAACTAAATAAAAATGCTTATAGTATTACTTTTTATTATTTAAAAATATAATAATATAATTTATTATTTTTATTAATATTTTATATTTATAGCTTTAAAATATAGCTAGCATATTAGTTAGTTTAAGAAGTATAATAATATATTGAAAATGCTTATATTATATTTAAAAATTAGTCTTTTATAAATTACTAGCTTTAATATATATTTTTTAATTTTAACTTAAAAAATATTTTAGCAAGCTTTAAACACTTTATTATTTTAAAAATAAGCAGTAAAAAAATTAATATTTTATTATAACTTTATTTAATTTTTAATAATTAATATAAAGCTTTATTATATTAATTTTTTTAGCTATAAATAAAATTAACATGCTTATATTAGCTTATAATTAGCAAATCTTGCTTATTTATAAATTTATTTTTAAATATATTTTAAGTACCTTTTTTAAAACTTTTAATGTTAAGTAAATTAACTTAAATAGCACTTTAAATTTTTTAATTAAATTAATTAAATATTTTGCTTTTTTAGCATAACAAATATTTTAATTTCTTTTTTAAAATATAATTAATAAAAGCTTTTTAAGCATGCTAGCAAATTAATAATAATATTTAAAAGCTTATTATTATTAGTTTTTTTTTAAAAAAAAACCTTTTTTTTAACTTTATATTAATAAAGTTTATAATATATAATTATTTATTGCTAATTATTTTGCTTATAAATTTTTTTAAATATTATATTATAAAAGCTATATTTAAAATAATATTTAAGCAGTTTATGCTTAGCTTTAATAATAATAACTTAAAAATATTAAGTTTTTCTTTATAATATAAAATATTTAAATAAAGAATTTTTTTTAGCTTTTTATATTAACTATTTAAAATGTAATTATATATATTTTATAATATTATAATATTTTTTACTTAGCTTTATAAGCTTTAAAATAAAAATTATTACTTTTTATAAATATTTTTTATAAAATCTTACTTTTATTTAGTGTGCTAATTGTGTGTGGCCGCAAGGCCTTATTAGGCCTTTAGCTAATTCTTAAAGAGTAGTTGCTGTAGTACGTACTAAGGTACGTACCTAGTGGCAGCTCCCTTGTTATATATTATTAGTAGGCACTCTATAAGGTTATATGTTTGCTAGCATATAGTGCTAAGCTATATATATATAACAGGTAAGCAATACTTTATAGTATATTATATAATTAAATATAGTAGTAGCACTTTAAACTTGCTAGTTACTAATAAAAATTTTATTATTTTTAAGTTTAGGTTAATAATTAAAAAGCTATTATAAAGACTATATAAGCATAAAAGTTATTTATATATATAGCTAGCATATAAATATATATTATATATAAATAATTATTTTAATACTAGTAATTTTTTATTATATAAATATAGCTTTTTTTAAATAAAAATCTAGTAGTAAAAAGTAAAACAAAAAGTAATTAAGCATAAGTATATTAAGTTAATATAGTTATATAATAGCTTGCGCAATAGTAGTAGTTTTTAAAATACTTTATATATAGTTTATAATATTTATATAACTTAAAAGGCTTTTATACTTTAAAAGCTTTATATAGTAGTATTATATTTATATAATATTTTTTAAAGTGCTTTATATAAAATTTTATTGCTTTTATTATAATGTTTTTATTAAAGTTTATTGCTTTTATATAGTAATGCTTTTATTAAGGCTTATTGCTTTTATATAGCAATAAAGCTTATTTTCTTTATGCAGCAATGCTTTGCTAAAATATAATAAAAATCTAGCGCTATTCTAAGCAGTATATTAAAGTAATAATAGTTTTATAATTATATAAAAGTTAGTTTTTATATTATAGTTTAATAAGCAAAGTAGCTTTAAAAGTTTTTTGTTTTATATAATAAGTTAATATTTTTTTTTTATATAGATTTAAAAAAAATAAAAAAAAAATTTATAAAAAAGTTATAAATTAGTTTTATTATAGTTTTATTTTTTTAGTTATACTTAAGTTAGTTTATAATATTTAACTAATAAGCAGCTTTAAATATTATATTTTTACTTTATATAAATATTTAAATTTAATTGTTTTTTTTTATATAGCTTGCTTATATTTTTATTATATATTATAAGCTAAAGTAAATAAAAAAAAAGCTAAATAAAAAAGTATAATATAGCTTATAGCTTTATTTATATTTTATATAAAAGTTAAATAAATAGCGTAGTTTATATAATATTACTAAATTTTTTTTCTTTATATAAAAATATAAAGTTAGCTTATTATTTAATTTCTAATAAATAAATACTTTAAATTACTTTTAGCTTTTAATAAGTAAAAGCTATAAAAAAAAACTTTTATTTATATAATAATAAGTATTATATAAGCAAAAATTAATTTGTTTTTATATTTTATTAATTTATAGTTTTGTTAATAAACTATTAATTAATATTAATAAACACTTTATTAAGTTATATATTTAGTAGCATATAATGCTAAGCTATATATATATAATAAGTCTTAAAGTATATATTTATAAGCATATAATTATTTGCAAAGTTAGCAACTTTGCTAACTTTTATGCCTTTTAGCATAATAATATAATTTAAATCTTAATAAGTAATGCTTACTATTTAGGTCTTGTTACCTTTTTATTACTATATGCATACGCCTATCTTAATTATTTAAGTAAGACTAGTAGCTAACGGTTGCAAGTATAGTCTGCATACTAAAATAGCTGCGTATGCGCGCTAGAAGGCATGCTTACTGCTAGTTTATATCTAAGGGACCCAAGTTTAATTTTAAGCAAGAGTATTAAAATACTATACCTTAGTAAAGAAGACAAACCTAAAATAAGACGTATGTATAGCATATTATATGTTGCAAAACGTAACGCTTCTTTTAAAGTGGAGGGGCACTTGTTAGGGTGCATATTTACAAGTATACAATTGTTTGCAAAGTTGGCAACCTTGCTAACTCTTATCTTTTTTAGCGCAGTGGTATGATTTAGATCTTAATAATAAGTAAGTAATACTTTATAGTATATTATATAATTATATATAATAGCAGCACTTTAAACTTGCTAGTTACTAATAAAAATGCTGCAATTTTTAAGTCTAGGTTAGTAACTAAAAAGCTACTGTACGGACTATATAAGCATAAAAGGTTATGTGCGCGTAGCGCATATATTGCTAGTATATAAATATATGTTGCATGTACTATATACACAATATATGCAAATAATTGTTTAAACAAATATAATATAAAATAGTATGCTAAATTTTAAAAAGTAGCTATAAAAAATTATTTCTATTTAATATGCTAATTATATATAGCCATAAGGCCTTATTAAGCTTTTAGCTAATCTTTAAGAAATAGTTGCTGTAGTATTTATTAAGGTACGTACCCTTTAGGTGCGTGTTGCAAGTATGTACCTAGTGGCAGCTTCTTTATTACATAGCAGTAGCAGTAGCAATAGTAGTAACAATAATAATATTTATAGTAGTAATAATAAAGCGTATAAAAAAAAAAAATTTTATTACTTAAAAAAGCAAAAACAACTAGGCTAGCAGCTTTTAAAAAGCGTTAAAAAAAAAAAGCTTATAAACTAAGTTAATAAAAGCTTTTTAAATAGCAAACAAATATAATAAATATTTATAAATATTTATAAGCAAGTATATATTTTTTTAATTTAAAAAAAATTAGAAAAAGCAAATATAATCTTATTTTTTCTTAAAATAAATTACTATATTATATTATAATAAACTATATTAAGCTTGCTTATATGCTATATAATACTAAATAAAATATGT
>Ga0247782_1000433_pt1 | contig 28409 bp, 7 predicted proteins | sample UWRJL019104C5_FD_179928 | JGI IMG/M metagenome (GOLD analysis project Ga0247782, IMG submission 179928) | Plant litter microbial communities from Arlington Agricultural Research Station in Wisconsin, United States - UWRJ-L019-104C-5 | ecosystem: Environmental > Terrestrial > Plant litter >...
TTTAATATTTTTATTTTTATTTTTAAAAAAAAATTTTTTTTTTTTTTTTTTTTTTTTGTGCAAATTTTTTTTTTTTTTACTTTTTATAACTTTAACTACTTATACTATAGTAGTATATTATACAAAGGCTTAAAAGTATTTGCTAATATTATGTTTGCTATAGCTATACTAAAAGTATTAATTATTAGCTTTTTTGCGTTTTTATTTTTTTTTAAATACTTATTTAGCTTAAGTATATAAAGTACCTAAGGTTAAGCTAGTAGCGTTTACTTCTATTATAATAGTATTATTATTAGCATTAATACATATAGCTACTTATATAAGCGCTTAAAGTTAGCTAAGTTAAGTAGCAATATTAGTTTTAAAGCTATACTTTTTTACTTTTTTTACTACCTTTATTATATTGTTTATTTATTTAGTATAAGCTTTAAGTAAGTCTTTTAAAACTAGTATAATAAAAAGCATATTATTTAATACTTTTTTTAAAATAGTAAGCTTAGCATTATTATTTTATAGTATGCTTTTTGTTTTAGCTAATATTTTTTTTTATAAAGCAAAAAAGTTTAAAAAGGTTTGCTTAGCTTTTTAATAAAGTTTAAGCGGCTTTTAAAAAGCTATACAAGCTTAGTTAACATTAAAAAAATCGTTTTTAAAAAACTTTAAAAATTTATTAAAGTTATACTTTTAAAAGTGCTTTTTTTAAATATAAAATAATAATATAGCTACTTTAACATTACTTTTTAATAGCTTATAAATAACATAAAATTTGTTTAAATTATTATTAATAAACTTAGTATTTTGTTTTAGTTTATGCTTTAATATGGCCGCTTAAGCTAAAAACTATACTTTATTTTTTTTAAACTTTTTTAGCTATAAAAGCAGCTTTTTTTTAGCTTTTAAGCTAGTAAGTTTTTTTGTAGTAGCTTTATTATTACTATTTAAAGCTATAGCTAAAGTTAGGTTTATAGCTAGGGTTAGCGTTTAATTTTATGCTTAGTTTTTTATTTATTAGTATATAGCTATTTGCTTTTATACTTATTAATAAATTTGCTATTAGTTTTATTTTATTATTTAGCTAAATATATTAGTAAGTTAAAATATTTACGCTTTTATTTTATTTTTTATAAAACTAAGCAGCTAAAAAGCAAAAGCTTACGCTTGCTTACTTTTATTATTTAGTATACTAGCTTATTTTTTTATTTTAACGCTTTATTAATTATATATCTTTTAAGTGCTAAGCAGCTTGTTAACTATTTGTTTATAGTTTAAGTAAGTAATAAAGCTAAAATATATATAAAAAGCTAAAGCTAAGCAGCTTATATATAATATAGTTTATATTCTAGCTTAAAAAAGAAAAAAAGAAATTTATAAAGGTAGCGTACGCGTGTGCGTTGCTAAGTAGTAGCGTAGGCCCTGCTTAGCAAAACGTTAGAAAGAGGGTGCGTTCTAACAAAGCGTTCTAACAGGTTAGCGCTATCTAGCTAGACCTATAATAATTATAAGCTAATATAAGTATGCTAATTTTATTTATAGCTAAAAAAAATAATATAATAAAGTTTTATATTAACTATTAAAAACTAAATAAAGTTATAATAAAAAATAAATATTTTTTATAGCTTATATTTAAAATTATAAACTATTTAAAGTTTGCTAAAATATTTTTTAAGTTAAATTTAAAAAATATATATTATAAAATATTTATTAAAGCTAATAATTAATAAAAAACTACTTTTTAAATATAATATAAGCACTTTAAATATATTATTATATTTTTTAAACTAACTAATATACTAGCTATATTTTAAAGCTATATATATAAAATATTAGCAAAGCTAATAAATTATATTTATATAGTTTATTTAAATAATATTATTATATTTTTAAATAATAAAAAATAATATTATAAGCATTTTTAATTAGTTTATAAGTATTTAAAGTATTATAACTTATTTATTAAACTATTAAAATATAAGTTTTTTAAAACAAAAATAAAATTTTTAAAGTTTATTATTATTATTAAAAGTATTAGTTAAAATAAATTTATAAAAAGTTATTATAATTTAAAAATAAAAATTTTTTAAATTAGTATATAATATTTAAATATTTTTAAAATTTATAAATTTTTATAAAAAGTTTATTGCTAAATATTTTAAAATTATTATATTAATTATAGTATTGCTAAAAAAGTAAAATAAGTAACGTATCCTACGGCTATATTTGCCACCCGGCCATATTTGCTACTTTTTCTTACCTTTGTACGTATAACTTTTAATCTGCCATATTTTTACTACCTACTATAGTAGGCCTTTAAAAAAAGTCTAATATTATTCTTGCGCTTTAAGCAATTTATATAAACCCAAAACTAAGTATTTAATGTGCAGCTAAAATCTACAATATACTATATATAACCCTTTTTAACTAAAAACGCAATTGTATAACAATATTTAATAAGTTTACTAATAATTAAAAACTTACTAAATCTAAAAAGCAAGCTATTATATAATATATACTTAACCTTATTATATAATTATTTTTACTTAAACATAGTAGTGTTAAAAATATAGCTAACTAATTGCTAAAGTTATATAATAAAAAACGCGTTAGCAAAAACTAAACTTTTACTTTTATATAATAATAACTGGCTTTTATAACACGTTTTAATTGCTAAATTAATTACTAGCGTATCTTATATAAAAATTTGTTTAAATACTGCAAGTAGTTTGCTTTTATATAAAATATAATAGTAAAATATAGAGTTTAAAAAAAAAATATATATAATTTTAATAAGACTAGATTTATTATAAGCAAAATTTTGTTTAAAATAATTATAACTATATTTAATTATATAAAAAACTTAAAAGCAGTATAGCAAGGCAATTATAAATAAGCTATAGTTATTTAAGCTATCTTGTTATATAGCTATATTATCCTGCTATATATTATTATTATAAAAAAAAACTATTTGTTATTTTAGTATAAAAGCACTTTATTGCTTAATAGTTAGGTTGTTATAATTATAAAAAATAGCTAGACAACAAATAAGCAAAGTATTAATTAAGTTTAACATTTTAATTAACATATAAATAGTTATATAAAAAGCATATACTAACTTTTAATTTTTAATAGCTACAAAAGCTATTATTTATATAATTTTAAAAAGTATTGCAAAAATAATAATATTATTGCGCTTTATATGCTAGCATATTTGTTACATAAGCTTTAGCCTTTTAATATTAGCTATTTTAGCCTTTTAAAATAGTTATATAAAAAAAAAATTAAACACTTAATACAAGCGCATATTATACATATATTAAAAGAAGATTTTTTACCCGCGTTTTTTAATGCGTTTAATATATTAATAATAAAAGCTAACATATAAAAAGGTTTTTAAAAAGCAGGATTAGTGCTATATAACCTAAAATATGTTATTGCTTAGCTAAATTTTTATTTAACTACTTTTATAATTAAAGCTTTATTTAATAGCCTATTTTTACTTTAGCAATTTATTACTTTAAACAATATATAAAATATAATATTTTAGTTTATATTTGTTAAACATTTTATTATATAATATTAAAATAGCTTGCTAATATATATTATTAAAAGTATATAGCAAATTATGCGTAGCATAATAGCTATTATATATTGTTTAGCTTTATTAAAAGAAAAGATTATAAATTTTTATATAGCAAATAATTAACTTAGTTAACGTTGCTATATAAAAAAAACAAAATTATAAAATAAAAGATTACTTTATATATAAGATATAAAAAAGTTATAAGCTGCTAAAGCAGCTGCTATGCAAAAAATAGCAAAAAGGCGTGCAAGTAGTAGTTGTACAAGAAGGCAAAAAACTTGTATGCAACGCTATAAAATATATAGCAAGCCTAGCCATAATGTGCAAACATGTTAAAATAAAAAAAAAACATTTAGTAAATCTAATTTTAAATAGTTTAAATTAATTTTTTGTTGTACGGTTAAGTTATAAAAAATTATTTGTACAAAGGTGAGAAAAAGTGGCAAATATGGCCAGGTGGCAAATATGGCCGTGGGATACGTTATAGCTATTTATTTAAATAAACTAAAAAAGTAAAATAAGCTTTTAAAAGCTTTAAAAAAGTATTTATATTAGCAACTATTTTTTAATACTAAAATAATAAACTTTTAATTATAATAAAAATAAATATATTAATAAAAGCTATTTTAAGCATTTTATTTTAACTATATAAAAAGTAATAGTAGCTAGTAATATATTAATTATATACACTAATAAATATAAAAATATATTAAACTATTAGCTAATAAAAACTTTTAATAATAGTTAAAAGCTATAAATATTAACGCTAATATTTTAAAAGTATAAATAAGTTTTTTATAGTTTAAATAAACTATATAGCATTATAAAAAATTATTAACTTATTAGCATATAATTTTTAAAAAAAGTTAGCATATTAAATATATAAACTAGCTTAGTTTAATTTTAATATTAAATATTACTTAAGCATTTTAAATTTAATAAACAAACTATTATAAAAGCTTAATTATATAGCAAAAAAAATAAAGTATAAAAATATAGTTTTTATATTTTAAAAAAAACTTTAGCTATTTAGCAAACTATTAAAAAAAGTTTAAACTATTATAATATAATAATAAAAATTAAAAAATAAAAAGCAAAAAGTATTAGTATAAAATATTTAAACTGCTTAAATAATATTATTAAAACTATACTTAAAAAAATATTTTATAATAAAAAAATAAATAATAAAATTATATGCTAATCTAACTTTAAACCTTTATTATATAATTATAAAAAACTTTTTTTTAAAAAAAAGTAAAAAGTATTAATATATATGCTTAACTTATTAACTATATATAGTATAAATTATAATAATAACGTAGTTAGTAAAACAAACTATTAAAAAGTTAAAAAATATGCTTTAAAAAATAAAAAAAGCATTAAAACTATTATTTATAACTAATATATTTTATATTTTTTAGTAAAAAAGTTAGCTTAAAATAAAATAGTATTTAAATTAAATATATTAAAGCAATTTTATAAAATAATTAAAAAATTATAAACTAAAAACTTAATACTTATTAAATTAATAAAAATTATATGCTAATAAGCTAAAATATATAAAAAATATTATATTAATAATTAAAAAGTACTATATTTTTAAAAAAAACTAATTATTTTAGCTTAAGTAGCGCTAATTAAATAGCTAATATATTAGCATTATAATAACTTAAAAGCTAGCTATATAAAAAACAATAAAATAGCTAAACTTTTATAAAAAAAGTTTTATTAAAAAAGGTTAAATTAAAGTATTTATAAATATATTACTATATATATAAAGTATAAAAAAACTAAAAAGCTAAAATATAAACTATTTAAAAAATTATAAATACTTTTATTATTAAATTAACTATAGCAAAAAATTAGTTTAAACTTTATTATAAAGTTTTTATTTTATATTAAAGCTAATAGCTTAATATATAATATAATTTTAATAATTATTAATTGCTTTATAAAAATAGCTTTATTTATACTTATAATAAAAATGCTAAATATAATTAAATTTATAGCTATACTTTATAATAAAATAAAGTGCTTATTTAAATTATTAAAAAGTATAGTAAGTAATAAAAATAAGCTTATTACTAGCAAGTTTTAAAAAAAATTTTATAATAAGCAAAAAATTTATAAAAAACTATTAACTATATAGCATTTATAAACTAATAATTAAATAAAAAAAGTATATTAAATATTAAACAAATATTTATAAATATATATTATTAATAAGCTAGCAAAATAAGTAAAAATATTACTTAAAACTAAGTTTATATATAATAATAGTTAATATATAATTATAAGTTATTTATTATTTAAAGCTTTATATAGCTATTATTTAAAAATTATTAAGTATATATTAAAATAGCTTTAGTTTAAAGTTTAAAAAGTAAAAAAATAGCTATAAAAAATAAATATAATATAAAAAGCATTATATAAATATTAAGAAAAAAATAATAAAAACTATATAAAAGTATTATAATAAATATTATAAAGCTATTAATTATATACTTTTATTTTAAGTGTAAAAAAAAGCTAGCACTTATTTATATTAAAGTAAAAGTTTTAAAAAAAATTAAATTATAAATATATTATATTTAGTTATTAAAAAAGTATGCAAAAATATATAAAGTATTTTTTATATTATTATTAAAGCTATAAAATAATTATAAAAAAATTAGCAAGTAAGCAAAACTACTAGACCTAAAAAATAAATAAAATAAATAAGCTATTAAAAATATTATATAATATAAAAATAACTAAAAAAAAATAAAAGTACTTAATAAAATAAAAGAGGTAGCTAATAAAATATAATATTTAAAAACTATTAAAATATTTAACTAACTTAAAAAAGTTAATAAATAAATATAAAAAAAAAACTAAAAAGTTATATTTTAAATAAAATAATTTAGTAATATTATAATAAAAAAAAGCTATAGCTATTTAGGAAAAAAATATTATTTATTTAATAAATAAATAAATATATTTTATAAAAAATAAAAAAACTAGTATAATAATAAGTTAGCAAATAAATAATAATAGTTATATTAATTATAATAAAAAAAAAATAAGCAATAATAGTTATAAAAGCTAGCTATAAACTTAAACAAAAATAAATATACTTAAAAAAAAGTAACTTAAAAAGCAAATAGTAAGCAACTATTTTTAAAAAAAAAAAAAATTAAAAAAAAATTAAAAAAATAATAAAATAAAAAAAATATTAATAAAGTAGCAACTAGTTAACAAATTATTATAACCTAGTTTAGTAATAAATATAATAAAAAGTGCTAGCAACGTTTTAAAATATAATATTATAAAAAATAATAGTATAAAAGTTTTTTAAATGTTTACTATTAATAAACTAAGCAGCATAGTTTAGCTAAAAAAACTATTTAAAGCTTTAATTTTTATACTAGCTAATATAGTTTAGCTTTAAGCTAATATTATAAAGTTATGCATAAATAAAAAATAGCTTGCTATAAGCTTATAATATATAATTTAATTAAAAAAAATAGTAAAAAATTATGCTTATATAGCAGCTATATATAGCTAACTTGTTACTAAACGTTTTTTAAATTAATAAAGTTATTAGCTTAAATATTTTATATATATATATTAGTTAGCAAATATATAATAAATATTAAGCAATAATATATATAATAAAAAAATTAATATTAAAAGTTAATAAGCAATAAATAAATTAAGCTTTATATTAAATAATAGCTAAATATTAATTTTAAATAGTTTAAGTTAAGCTATATTTTTTTTTAATAATATAATAATAAAAAGCTACCTTAGCTTTTATAAAATTATTAAGCAAGTAATTAAATATAATAATATTGCTATAATATATTAATAAGCTATTTTTATTAACTTTTTTTTAAAACGCTTAGCAGCCTATTAAAGTTTAGCTTAAATTTTACTAAATAATTAAGTAGTGCTTAAAAACAATATTAAAACTTAAAATAATTAATATAAAAATGCTTATTAAACGCTTAAAAAACTTATAGCATAATAAGCATAATAATTTTATATATATATAATATATTTAGCACCTAATTATTAAAAAGCAGTAATATATATAATTTTTAAATTAATATATACTTTTAAACTATATTTTGCTTATAAAAGCATACTATTTATATTAATATTTTTATTAAAATTAGCGTTTAACTTATTAAGCGTATATATAATATAATTATAATAGTTTTATTAAGTAATTTAATTAAATAAATACTTTTAAATAAATTTATTATAAAAAAGTATAGTAATAATAATAAGTTAGCAAATAAATACAAAAAAATTAAATAATAGTAATAAAAAAAATATAATATAAAGCAAATACTTTATAAAAAGTTAATAATTAAGTATAAAAATATAAATATAAAGGTATAAAAAAATAGCTTTATAAATATATTATAATAATAAATAAAGTAGTAGTTATTATAAAAATTATAAAAACACAAAATAAAAAGGGCTAATTAAAAAATTTTATAATTAAACTTTATTTAAATAAACATGCACTTAGTTGCTACTAAAAACTAGTAGCAAAAAAAAAAAAGGTAGTATAAAAAAGACATATTGTTTTTAAGGACTAACTATTAAAAAGGTATATACTGCTTGCGCAAGCTTGCTAAAAGCAAGCTAAAAATTAGCTAAAGGCCTAATAAGGCCTTATGGCCACATATAATTAGCACACTAATAAAAATAATCTTTTATAGCTACTTTTTAAAATTTAGCATATTACCTTGTAATATACTAAGCCCTAAACTTTACATATATAACTTAATAATTAATTAGCTAACGTATCCCACGGCCATATTTGCCACCCGGCCATATTTGCCACTTTTTTTCCCATACAAAAAACGTCCGTGCGCAACATTATAACTTGGCCAATACTAATGCTATAATAATATAAATAGTACCAGTCGATTTCTAACTAAGTAACGAGTTCAAATATGCCTTTTTTATATTTATAGTATTTTTATTTAGCAAGTTATTAAGCAATACGCTAAGCAGGGATTATATAATTTTTAGCAAGGATTATATTATAGTATAAATACTATAATACTATATAACTAGTTTAATATTTAAGTAATTAAAATAAAAAAAATACTACTAGATTTTTTATTTTATTAGGAAGCTAATGGTTATATTTTTATTATTGTACAACTAAAACTGATAGAGTTATAAATTTACGCACGGACCTTTTTGCCAAGATCCTTTTAATAATCCTTGCTTATTTACTACCTTAATAACTTACCAAATAAAAATACTATAAATATAAAAAAATCATATTTGAACTTATTATTTAGTTACAAATCGATTAGTACTATTTATATTATTATAACATTAGTATTGGCCAAGTTATAATGTTGCGCACGGACGTTTTTTGTATGGGAAAAAAAGTGGCAAATATGGCCGGGTGGCAAATATGGCCGTGGGATACGTTATATTTTTAATATTACTATGCTTAAATAAAAATAATTGTATAATAAACTTAAATATATATTATATAATAGCTTACTTTTTAAATTTAATAAGTTTTAGCTTATTAAAGTTGCTATTATATATAGTTATTTAGCTATATTTTTAGTTTATTAAAGTTATTAATAATATATTATAAATTTTAGCTATAACTATATTAAATGCTTAGTTTTAAGTTTATATAAAAAGCTTAAAATATAAAAATAATATTAAACTTTTTTTAAAGGCCTACTATAATATATAATAAAAATATAATAGGTTAAAAATTATTTATATAAAGGTTAAAAAAAGTGTACAATTAACCTAGGTATGTTATTAACTTATAAAATATATTAACGTATCCTATAGCTATATTTGCTACCTAGTTATATTTGCTACTTTTTCTTACCTTTATACAAATAATCTTTTATAACTTAACTATATAATAAAAAATTAATTTAAATTATTTAAAATTAGATTTGCTAGATATTTTTTTATTATTTTAATATGTTTACATATTATAGCTAGGCTTGCTATATATTTTATAGCGTTGCGCGCAAGTTTTTTGCTTTTTTATATAACTACTACTTGCACGCCTTTTTACTATTTTTTGCATAGCAGCTGCTTTAGCAGCTTATAACTTTTTTACATTTTATATATAAAGTAATCTTTTATTTTATAATCTTATTTTTTTTATATAGCAATATTAACTAAATTAATTGTTTACTATATAAAAAATTGCAACCTTTTTTTTTAATAAAGCTAAACAATATATAATAGCTATTATATTATATATAATTTGCTAACGTATCCTATGGCCATATTTGCCACCTGGCCATATTTGCCACTTTTTCTTACCTTTATACAAACAATTTCTTATAACTTAACTGTATAACAAAAAATTAATTTAAACTATTTAGAATTAGATTTACTAAATGTTTTTTTTTTATTTTAATATATTTGCACATTATAGCTAGGCTTGCTGCATATTCTATAGCATTGCGCGCAAGTTTTTTGCCTCCTTATATAACCACTACTTGTACGCCTTTTTGCTATTTTTTACGTAGTAGCTGCCTTAGCAGCTTATAACTTTTTTGCATCTTATATATAAAGTAATCTTTTATTTTATAATCTTGTTTTTTTTATATAGCAATATTAACTAAGTTAATTATTTGCTATATAAAAGTTGCAACTTTTTTTTTTAATAAAGCTAAATAATGCATAATAGCTATTGCGCTACATATAATTTGCTATATACTTTTAATAATATATATTAGCAAGCTATTTTAATATTATATAATAAAATGTTTAACAAATATAAACTAAAATATTATGTTTTATATATTGTTTAAAGTAATAGATTGCTAAAGTAAAAATAAGCCGTTAAATAAGGCTTTAATTATAAAAGCAGTTAAACAAAAATTTAGCTAAGCAATAACATATTTTAGGTTATATAGCACTAATTTTACTTTTTAAAAACTTTTTTATATATTAGCTTTTGTTATTAACATATTAAACGCGTTAAAAAACATAGGTAAAAAATTCTTTTTTAATATATGCATAATATGTGCTTATATTAAGTATTTAATTTTTTTTATATATAACTGTTTTAAAAAGCTAAAATAGCTAATATTAAAAAGCTAAAGCTTATATAATAAATATGCTAGTATATAAAGCATAATAATATTATTATTTTTGCAATACTTTTTAAAATTATATAAATAGTAGCTTTTATAGCTAATAAAAATTAAAAGTTAGTATATGCTTTTTATATAACTACTTATATGTTAATTAAAATATTAAACTTAATTAATACTTTGCTTGTTTATTATTTAGCTATTTTTTATAGTTATAACAACCTAACTATTAAGCAATAAAGTGCTTTTATACTAAAATAATAAATAGTTTTTTTTTGCAACAATAATATATAGCAAGACAATATAGCTATATAACAAGACAGCCTAAATAACTATAGCCTATTTATAATTGCTTTGCTATATTGCTTTTAGGTCTTTTATATAATTAAATATAGTTATAACTATTTTAAACAAAATTTTGCTTATAACAAATTAGTCTTGTTAAAAATATATATATTCTCTTTTTAAACTTTATATTTTGCTATTATGTTTTATATAAAAGTAAATTATTTGTAGTATTTAAACAGATTTTTGCATAAAACGTGCTAGTAATTAATTTAGCAATTAAAACGTGTTATAAAGGCTAGTTATTATTATATAAAGGTAAAAGTTTAGTTTTTGCTAACATATTTTTTGTTGCATAACTTTAGCAATTAGTTAGCTATATTTTTAACACTACTATGCTTAAATAAAAATAATTACGCAACAAAGTTAAGTATATATTATATAATAGCTTGCTTTTTAAATTTAGTAAGTTTTTAATTATTAGTAGACCTATTAAATATTATTATATAACTACGTTTTTAGTTAAAAAAGGTTATATATAGTATATTATAAATTTTAGCTGCGCGTTAAATACTTAGTTTTAGGTTTATATAAATTGCTTAAAGCGCAAAAATAATATTAGACTTTTTTTAAAGGCTTACTATAGTAGGTAGTAAAAATATAGCAGATTAAAAGTTATGCGTACAAAGGTAAAAAAAAGTGGCAAATATGGCCAGGTGGCAAATATGGCCGTGGAATACGTTATATACTTTTAATAATATATATTAGCAAGCTATTTTAATATTATATTATATATATTATTTAAAATAATAAATTGCTAAAGTAAAAGCAAGCTATTAAATAAAGCTTTAATTATAAAAGTAGTTGAATAAAAATTTAGCTAAGCAATAATATATTTTAGATTATATAGCACTAATTTTACTTTTTAAAAATCTTTTTATATGTTACCTTTTATTATTACCATGTTAAACGCATTAAAATACGCAAGTAAAAAATTTTTTTTAATATATATATAATAACGTATCCCACGGCCATATTTGCCACCTGGCCATATTTGCCACTTTTTTTTCTATATAAAAAACGTCCTTGCACAACATTATAACTTGGCCACTACTAATGCTATAATATTATAAATAGCACCATTCGATTTCTAACTAAATAACGAGTTCAAATATTATTTTTTCATATTTATAGTACTTTTATTTAGTAGGTTATTAAGGTAGTAAATAAGCAAGAATTATTAAAAAAATCTTAGTAAAAAGGTCCGTGTATAAATTTATAACTCTATTAATTTTAGTTGTACAATAATACAAATATAACTATTAAATTTGTATTAAAATAAAGAATCTAGTAGTATTTTTTCTAATTTAATTACTTAAATATTAAACTAGTTATATAGTATTATACTTTTTATACTATAATATAATCCCTGCTAAAAATTATATAACCCTTGCTTAGCGTATTGCTTAATAACTTGCTAAATAGAAATACTATAAATATAAAAAATAATATTTGAACTCGTTATTTAGTTAGAAATCAAATGGTACTATTTATATTATTGTAGCATTAGTATTGGCCAAGTTATATTGTTGCGCACAAACGTTTTTTGTATGGGAAAAAAAGTGGCAAATATGGCCGGGTAGCAAATATGGCCGTAGGATACGTTATATGCTTATATTAAATATTTAATTTCTTTTTTATATAACTGTTTTAAAAGGCTAAAATAGCTAATATTAAAAAGCTAAAGCTTATATAATAAATATGCTAGTATATAAAGCATAATAATATTATTATTTTTATAATACTTTTTAAAACTATATAAATAGTAGCTTTTATAGCTATTAAAAATTAAAAGTTAGTATATGCTTTTTATATAACTATTTATATATTAATTAAAATATTAAACTTAATTAATACTTTGCTTGTTTATTATTTAGCTATTCTTTATAGTTATAATTACCTAACTATTAGGCAATAAAATATTTTTATATTAAAATAACAAATAGTTTTTTTTTGCAATAATAATATATAGCAAAATAATATAGCTATATAATAAAACAGCTTAAATAACTATAGCCTATTTATAATTGCTTTGTTATATTGCTTTTAAGTTTTTTATATAATTAAATATAGTTATAACTATTTTAAATAAAATTTTGCTTATAATAAATTTAGTTTTATTAAAGTTATATATATATTTTTTTTTAAACTTTATATTTTATTATTATATTTTATATAAAAGCAAACTATTTATATTATTTAAATAGATTTTTATATAAAATGTGCTAATAATTAATTTAGTAATTAAAACATATTATAAAAGCTAGTTATTATTATATAAAAATAAAAGTTTAGTTCTTGCTAACATATTTTTTATTATATAATTTTAGCAATTAGTTAGCTATATTTTTAATACTACTATGCTTAAATAAAAATAATTGCGCAATAAAGTTATGTATATATTATATAATAGCTTGCTTTTTAAATTTAATAAGTTTTTAATTATTAGTAAACCTATTAAATATTATTATACAACTATGTTTTTAGTTAGAAAAGGTTATAAATAGTATATTATAGATTTTAGCTACGCATTAAATATTTAGTTTTAGGTTTATATAAATTGCTTAAAGCGCAAAAATAATATTAGACTTTTTTAAAGGCCTACTATAGTAGGTAGTAAAGATATAGTAAATTAAAAGTTATGCGTACAAAGGTGAGAAAAAGTGGCAAATATGGCCAGGTGGCAAATATAGCCGTGAAATACGTTAGCTTATTTATATTAGTTTATTTTAATAAAAATACTTGCTTTTAAAACAATATTTAAAAATAGTAGTTTAATACCTTTTTTTTATTACTTAGTTTTATTTTTTTAAAAATAAAAGATTATTTTTATTTATTACTATTTATAATATTATATTTATATATTTTTTAAGTTTATATAAAAAATTTGCTAGAATTTTAAAAGTAATTAATATATTTTATAGCTATATTTATCATTATTTTTTACCTTTATATATATAACTTTTAATTTATTATATTTTTATTATTTATTATAATAAGCCTTTAAAAAAGTTTAATATTATTTTTATGCTTTAAGCGCTTTATATAAACTTAAAACTACGCATTTAACGCATAGCTAAAATTTATAATATATTATATATAATTAATTTTTTTTAACTAAAAATATAGTAATATAATAATATTTAATAGCTTTATTAATAATTAAAAACTTATTAAATTTAAAAAGCAAGCTATTATATAATATATATTTAACCTTATTATATAATTATTTTTATTTAAATATAATAATATTAAAAATATAGTTAATTAATTGTTAAAGCTATATATAAAAAGTATGTTAACAAAAACTAAACTTTTACTTTTATATAAAATGTAATAATTATTAAAATATATATTTATAAATATATAATTATTTATAAAGTTAATAACTTTATTAACTTTTATGCTTTTTAACGTAATAATATAATTTAACTTTTAATAAGTGGTGCTTACTATTTAAGTTTTATTATTTTTTTATTACTATATACGCTTATTTTAATTAGCTAAGCAAAACTAGTAGCTAATAGTTGCAAGTATAGTTTATATACTAAAATAGCTGCGTATACATGCTAAAAAGCATGCTTATTGCTAGTTTATATTTAAAGGACTTAAGTTTAATTTTAAATAAAAGTATTAAAGTATTATACTTAAATAAGAATATAAAATCTAAAATAAAATATAAGTATAGCATATTATATATTATAAGATATAATTTTTTTTTTAAAGTAAAAAAGCACTTGTTAAAGTATATACTTATAAGTATATAATTGTTTATAAAGTTAGCAACCTTGCTAACTTTTATCTTTTAATATAGTACTTTAACGTATCCCACGGGTCAATTGCACACCCGGGTTAATTGCACACTTTTTTTCCTATACAAAAAACGTTCGTGCGCAACATTATAACTTGGCCAATACTAATGCTATAATAATATAAATAGTATTAGTCGATTCTTAACTAAATAACAGGTTTAAATATGATTTTTTTATATTTATACTATTTTTATTTAGTAGGTTATTAGGGTCGTAAATAAACAAGAATTATTAAAAAGATCTTAGCAAAAAAGTCCGTGCGTAAATTTATAACTCTATTAATTTTAGTCGTACAATAATAAAAATATAACCATTAGATTTCTATTAAAATAAGAAATCTAGTAGTATTTTTTTTTATTTTAATTACTTATATATTAAACCAGTTATATAGTATTATAATATTTGTACTATAATATAATCCTTGCTCAAAATTATATAATCCCTGCTTAGCGTATTGCTTAATAACTTGCAAAATAAAAATATTATAAATATAAAAAAATCATATTTAAACTCGTTATTTAGTTAGGAATCAACTAGTACTATTTATATTGTTATAGCATTAGTATTAGCTAAGTTATAATGTTGCGCACGGACGTTTTTTGTATAAGAAAAAAAGTGTGCAATCGACCCGGGTGTGCAATTAACCTGTGGGATACGTTATATAACTTTAATAAAATTAAATTTATTATAAGCAAAATTTTATTTAAAATAGTTATAACTATATTTAATTATATAAAAAATTTAAAAGTAGTATAGCAAAACAATTATAAATAAATTATAATTATTTAAGCTATTTTATTATATATTATTATTATAAAAAAAAACTATTTATTATTTTAATATAAAAACATTTTATTATATAATAATTAAGTTATTATAACTATAAAAAATAACTAAATAATAAATAAGCAAAATATTAATTAAGTTTAAAATTTTAATTAATATATAAATAATTATATAAAAAGTATATATTAATTTTTAATTTTTAATAGCTATAAAAGCTATTATTTATATAATTTTAAAAAATATTATAAAAATAATAATAATATTATGCTTCATATACTAGTATATTTATTATATAAGCTTTAGCTTTTTATAATAGTTATATAAAAAAACAATTAAATACTTAATATAAGCATATATTATATATATATTAAAAAAATATTTTTATTTACATTTTTTAATATATTTAATATATTAATAATAAGATTTATTAACCGGGCACCTAAAAATTACTATCTAGGCATCTATGCAGCCGGCAGCGGACTATTAAAACTTTTATAGCTGTTATTGGATGTAGCTAGCCCTACAAAGTGTAAGTTATCTTGCCCCTTATTACTACAGCTTACTTCTGCAAGGCCTGCACTGCCTACTTACAACGCACCCTTACTTCTTTAAGGAAGCAACCTTAGAATAGGGGCCATAGCTAACAGGCCTTACAGCAGGCCTTATAACGGCGTTAACAAAGCGTTGCTGCAAGCACTACTATAGGTGCAGTTACGGCTATACTACACTAATAGTAACAAGTAGGTGGCTATAAAAACAATAGTCCTAACTAAAAAGGTATATAGCCTTTAAGGCCTTGCAAACGGCGTTTTACTACGTACTACAATGTATAAGTGTATGTATACTTTAAGTAGGCTGTTAAAAAGGTTGGTAGCAAAGAAATTATTTTGGTATATAGTGCTAACAACTTTGGTAGGCTATATACCAGATCTATTTCTTGTTTGCTAAGCAGCACTTGTTAAATTCGGGCTATAGGTGCCTAGATAGTAATCTTTAGGTGCCCGGTTAATAATTCTTTTAATAATAAAAGCTAACATATAAAAAAATTTTTAAAAAATAAAATTTATATTATATAATTTAAAATATATTATTATATATGTTAAGGATAAGGTTATAGTGTTATAATAACTAAAGGGTTAGTAATATAATATAATGATAATAAAGAGGAAGGTAATGCTATAAAGAAATATTAGCAGTATATATACATGGCAGTACAATGCATAGAGTGCGAGTATGTAATATGCACTGTTGCATCCTAACAATATAGCTAAATTTTTATTTAACTACTTTTATAATTAAAAACTTATTAAATAGCTTACTTTTATTTTAATAATTTATTACTTTTAATAATATATAAAATATTATATTTTAGTTAATATTTATTAAATAATTAATTATATAATATTAAAATAGCTTGCTAATATAAATTATTAAAAGTTTATAACAAATTATATATAATATAATAGCTATTATATATTATTTAGCTTTATTAAAAAAAAAAGTTGCAACGTTTTATATAATAAATAATTAACTTAGTTAATATTACTATATAAAAAAACCTAGATTATAAAACAAAAAATTATTTTATATAAAAAATATAAAAAAGTTATAGGCTGCTAAAGCTATTGCTGCGCAAAAAATAGCAAAAAGGCATGCAAGTAATAGTGTAAGGTGATCCAAGGGTAGGTATGAATTATTGTAGTAAAAGTAAGATGTATTAGTAAGGCAAACATGGCCAAAGGCCATAGCAGGGAACAATCCCATTATGTGCGCGCCTTATCTAATCTCTTTATCTAATCTACATATCTTATCTATGTCACCATGCTTGGTAACATGAGCCTTTGGCTTATATTAACATGCACCCTCCACCTGGGTGTATTAAATAGTTATATAAAAAAGTAAAAAACTTGCGCATAACGCTATAAAATATATAATAAGCCCAGCTATAATATATAAACATATTAAAATAAGCAAAAAACGTTTAATAAATTAAATTTTAAGTAGTTTTAATTAATTTTTTATTATATAGTTAAGTTATAAAAAATTGTTTATAAAAAGGTTAAAAAAGTGTATAATTAACCTAGCTGTGCAATTAACCTATAAAATATGTTATATATTTATATTTTAAATAGGTTTTTTTTATATCTATATACCTTAGTAATCTTAAATTAATTAGCACACTAACTCTTAGGTTATTACATTTCTTGCGGCAGAATAAAGTGTTATAAGATTACCCCCCCCTCACGGGCCAAGACCTCGCGGGCCACCAATTTTGGTGGGAGCGCTATATGAAATAAAAAAGTGGAACCAGGCAATATAAAATCGAAAAAAATCAGAAAAATATCGGGTTAAAAAAATAAATTATAAAAAAATAATATCTATTACATATATTTTTTATAATTTTATAACCCTAAGGCTAAGCCTAAAATAGAAAGTATAATATTTTAAATATTTAAAAAATGTTTGTACTAACTAACATTTTTATATAAAATTTATTAGCAAAATTGTTAACTGTGTAAAAATAAAGCTAAACACTATACTTTTAACTTTTTTTATTTTTTTACCTAAATAGGTAATATATTTTTTTATATTTTTTATATAGTAAAACTAGATAAATAATATATTAATTTTTATAGTTAATATTTTTAATATTTTTATTTGTTTAAATATATTAAAAAAACTAAATAAATTTTATAATATAAAGTTAAAATTTAATATGTAGGCTTAGTACGTTTTACGCACTATATAAAACATAATATAATTTTTTTTTTTAAAAATAATATAAAAATAAAACTAGTTTTTATTATATAAACATAAATAAAAATATTAAAAATATAAACTTTTAAGTTTTATATATTAATTGTTTTATATATTTAATTAAAAAAAATTAAAAAATATATTACCTATTTAGGTAATAAGTTAAAAAAAATTTAAAATATAGAGCTTAGTAAAAAATTATATTGTGTTAACAACATGCTAAATCTTTAATATGTAATACTGTTAGTAAAGCAATACTTAAATTTTAACATTTTCTTTTTTTTGCTTTTTCTTTTTTATTATAATGTTAATAAAATTATAAAACATCTATATAATAGATATTATTTTTTTTATAATTTACTTTTTTAACCCGATATTTTTTCGATTTTTTTTCGATTTTATATTACCTGGTTCCACTTTTTTATTTTGTATGGCGCTCCCACCAAAATTGGTGGCCCGCGAGGTCCTGGCCCGTGAGGGGGGGGGTAATCTTACGGTTTAACTCTACCAAGGCGCGCTATACTAGATTAAGAGCCTAACAGACGTGACAGCGCGTATGCGCAGCGCAAAGGGAATCTATTGGATCAGTGGAGTTAAGCGATCATGCGAGTGTATATTGCAGGTAGACCTAACAACTTACAGAAATCCTTACGGACTCCGGTAAGGCAGATTAGGCACCCATTGTAGTCAAGCATCAATAGGTGTCCTAGCCCCTCAGGGCCATGAGATAGATTGTTCCTCAAGGACCCTTTAAAGCCCTAGAGAATTATTATGAAGTGAAGCTATTTCCAAGCCCTACCCTAGTAGCCCTTATTACATGGAGGCTCTATGTCTACCGCACAATTACGCTACGGCGGCAGCATAATTTCTTGTTGAGAAATGTTAAGGAGATATAGGGGGAGTTAAATGATAGATTTTAGGCGATTTTAAGCAAGTGCAGCAATGTAGGCGAAGTCAAGTTTAAGTTAAAGACCAAGTACCTACATTTTGGCTCGCTACGTAGTGTGGTTTGCAACATAGTGATAGATGTTAATTGAGCTATATATGCTTTCACAGTAGTATTAAAGCTCAAGACAGGATGATATGCTAAAGACAGCACAATCATTAATAATGAATAGCATTGTATAATAACGTGACAGATTTTATAAAGGGCCTATTATAGTATCCGCCATAGTAATCAAGTTAGGTGAAATTAAAAATAAAGATTATATCTCTTAAATTTCGTTTAACTGAAGGCAATATACATCTGTGCTGGAAAAGTATTTTGTATAAGCAGCATGCAGATACTGCAGGACAACATAGAGAAATGCGCCAAGACTGGTTCTAGACCCATCGGACGAGTGCGCTGCCGGATGTGGAACCTGCATCGTAGTGGCACTAGGTACTCTCCAGCTTTCAGCTACACCTGGCACTAAACTCCTTATAGGTGCACATGCAGCATACTTTTCTCGGCAATTAAGCGGCAGTTATGTGCTGTTTATCATTTGTTGTGGTATATAAACAATGTTGGCTTATCAGACAATGTGTGTTTCAATGCATTAGCTGTATGATAATTTGATCCTTCACATCCCTATACACTCAGGCTGTATTACCAATAGCTATGGCTGACGAAATTCTCACAGATATTTCTAGTCGCGTTGGGGTTCCCAGAAACCAAGCATACAAAGATGCAATTGACATAACCATACAAAATGTCACCGACGATACGTCGCCAACCATGTCTGCCATCATCTACAAGCAGCTGAACGAGGTAGAACTCGTCCGCCGCCCAAAACCACAGATCCAAGCCCCTGGTGACGCCATAGTAAAAGTTCTCCACGCCAGCATCTGTGGAACAGACCTCCATATCCTTCAAGGTCATGTGCCTACATGCCAGCCCGGCCGAATTCTGGGGCACGAAGGCGTTGGCATCATTGAGTCGCTCGGCGCCGGTGTCACGACTCTGGCTGTGGGGACTAGGGTGCTCATTGCTTGCATCTCGTCTTGTGGCGTGTGCACACCCTGTCGTGGTGGGCTCTCCGCACACTGCTCTACGGGAGGTTGGATTCTGGGGCACACCATTGATGGAACACAGGCGGAATATGTACGTGTTCCCCATGCTGCTTGCTCTCTGTTTCCTCTGCAAGAGAATGTAGGCGTCAAGGCCGCCTTGCCCCTCTCCGATTCGGTGCCTACAGCATACGATGTCGGTCTTTTGCCTGGCAACATCAGACCTGGGGCTAAGGTGGCCATCATCGGTGCCGGGCCTGTTGCACTCGCCTTGCTCATGCTAGCAAAGCTATACTCGCCCAAGTGTGTTGTGGTCATTGGACGTGGAGAGTCGCGGTTGGAAACAGCGAAGCAGCTTGGGGCGGATCACGTTTTCAGCACGTTGAATGGCGAAGAGGCCGCCATCCGCGGCGCGTTAGAAGTCTCAGGCGGTGTCGGCTTTGACCTTGTCTCCGAATGTGTTGGGACACCCGAATCATTCAACGTCTGTCAACGCCTGCTGTCCACAGGTGGGACGTTGACAAACGCTGGTGTTCACGGATGCCAAGTGACATTTGATCTGCACCAACTCTGGAGCAAGAATATCAGTACGTCGTTCACTGTTCCTCGTTCTACCCACAAAATCATGCAACGCTAAATTCTGCTTCACAAGATGTCGAAAGCAAGCTTGTCAGCCATGACCACACATCGTGGTTAATTGACTTAGTTGAAAGTAACATATTGGATCCGCAAGTTCTTGTGTCTCATGGTAAGCAGTCTCTGAAACTTCACTTGTAGTAATAGAAAATTCATCTAAGTCTTAGTGTTTCCTCTGCCCTCGGCCCAAGATGCATATATAGCCTTTAAAGCTGGCTCAAAGAAAGGGGTTCTCAAAGTGGCAATCGAAATGTGATGAGGGCATAACTCCGTTTAAGAAGGGCTTGGGCGGAACTATAGAATTCCTTGAACATCAAGAGGAGAAGCATAAAGTTATATGTATATATTATCCTCTTAGCTATCTCGTCTCCTTATTATACTCTTTCATTATCCATCTAACCTGTTCTCTTCTTATACACACACTTAATGCCCTTTAAACCCTCCCCGTACGCTTAATAGCTCTCTCCCCGCATCCGTCCGCAATACTAAACGGCAGTATAAGAAAGAATTCGTTCACGGCAGTCTAGTCGCCATCAGGGCTGTCGAAATTAATGTCCTTTTAGCTCTAGCCGGCCAGGGCGCCGCAGCCCTTTTCTTCCCTCTTAATTTTCGAGCCACTGTCTATAATTTACCGTTCCGTAGGTACACGGCTGCTTTGGGCCAGCGTCCATTTAGATTGCAATTAAAATATTGTTTTGCCACTTTCTGTAATGCGCTTTACGAAAGTATATACGTAGGGTAAGTAGTGTAGAACGGGTTGTTAAAGAAGAGAAACTTAACAGCGGTTGTATTTATGTTTTTAAGCGAGCAAGCAATATAAGCTATTAAGCAATGAAACGATGGTAAGAAAGTTTGGCAGAGTTAAGAGAAGGTCGAGCTGTAGGCTGCCGAGCACAATTTATTAGGAAGCAAGACTAGGCGTTTTTTAAAAATAAAAAAAAGAAAGAAGTCCTTTAACGTTTAACAGCTTAAAAGCATATACTATATATGCTTTTTAGTCTAAGGTTTATTTAATGTAACTTAACGCTAAAAACTTATTAATTTATTAAACATAAATAGTATTATAAAATATAAAGGTTTATTATAAAACTTTAATATATATATATATTATTTATAATATATTTTACAGCTTTATTTGCTACCTAGCTATATTTGCGATTTTTTTTCACCTTTATATAAACAATTTTTTATACCTTAATTATATAATAAAAAATTAATTTAAACTATTTAAAATTAAATTTACTAAATGTTTTATTTTTATTTTAACATGTTTATATATTATAGCTAAGCTTGCTATATATTTTATAGCGTTATATATAAGTTTTTTGCTTTTTTATTATTTTTTATATAACAGCCTCTTTAGCAGCTTATAAATTTTTATATTGTATAATTTTATTTTTTTTATATAATAATATTAACTAAGTTAGTTATTTATTATATAAAAAGTTATAAGCTTTTTTTAAATAATATAAAATAATATATAATTGCTATTATATTATATATTTTTAATAATATATATTAAAAAGCTATTTTAATATTATATAATAAAATATTTAATAAATATAAACTAAAATATTATATTTTATACAATATTTAAGATAATAAATTATTAAAATAAAAATAAGCTATTAAATAAAAATTTAGCTAAGCAATAATATATTTTAAGTTATATAGTACTAATTTTACTTTTTAAAAACTTTTTTATATGTTAGCTTTTATTATTAATATATTAAACATATTAAAAAATATAAATAAATATTTTTTTTTAATATATATATAATATATATTTATTTTAAATATTTTAAAAAGCTATAGCTAATATATTAAATAAGCTAGCATATAAAATATAATAATAATATTATTTTTATATTATTTTTTAAAATTATATAAATAATAGCTTTTATAAGTATTAAAAACTAAAAGCTAATATATATTTATTATATAACTATTTATATATTAATTAAAATATTAAACTTAATTAATACTTTACTTATTTATTATTTAGTTATTTTTTATAGTTATAATAACTTAACTATTAAGCAATAAAGTGCTTTTATATTAAAATAATAAATAGTTTTGCTTTATAATAATATATAATAAAATAATTTAAATAACTATAGCTTATTTTTAATTACTTTGCTATATTACTTTTAAGTTTTTTATATAATTAAATATAATTATAACTATTTTAAATAAAATTTAATTTATAATAAATTTAATTTTATTAAAATTTTATATAACATATCCTACGGCTATATTTGCCACCTTTTTTTCTATATAAAAAACGTCCGTGCGCAACTTTATAACTTAGCTAATATTATTGCTATAATAATATAAAAAGTACTAATTAATTTATAACTAAATAATAAGTTTAAATATAATTTTTTTATATTTATAATATTTTTATTTAGCAAGTTATTAAGTAATACGCTAAGCAAGAATTATATTATAATATAAATACTATAATAGTATATAACTTATATAGTAATAAAGTAATTAAATTAAAAAAAAATACTACTAGGTTTTTTATTTTAATAAAAAGCTAGTTAATAGTTATATTTATATTATTATATAATTAACATTAATAAAGTTATAAATTTACGCATAAACTTTTTTACTAAGATTTTTTTAATAATCCTTGCTTATTTAATACTTTAATAACTTGTTAAATAAAAATATTATAAATATAAAAACAATATATTTAAACTTATTATTTAGTTATAAATTAATTAATACTATTTATATTTTTTTAGCATTAGTATTAGCTAAGTTATAAAGGTGCGCATAAACGTTTTTTATATAGAAAAAAAGTGGCAAATATAGCCGGGTAGCAAATATGGCCGTGGAATATATTATATATTTTTTTAAAAAAAAACTTTATATTTTACTATTATATTTTATATAAAAGCAAACTATTTATAATATTTAAATAAATATTTATATAAAACGCGCTAATAATTAATTTAATAATTAAAATAGCATATTTTACGGCTATATTTAATACCTAGTTATATTTAACACTTTTTTATTTATATAAAAATGTTTGTGCGCAACTTTATAACTTTATTAATATTAATATTATAATAATATAAATAGTATAATAAATTTATAACTAAATAATAAGTTTAAATATAATTTTTTTATATTTATAATATTTTTATTTAGCAAGTTATTAAATAATATATTAAGTAAAAATTATATAATTTTAATAAAAATTAAGTTATAAGCGCGTTACTTTAAAAAAAACAAGGCTTCTAAGTATAACTAATCTATTGCTAAAGATCTATAGATAAGGAAGTAAAAGAAAAGAAACTTTATAATATATAACATTATAAGATTTTTTTATTATAAAAGGGCAGGTTAAGTGACTATAGGTTAATAAATATTTAGGCTTATTAAGCTTAATAAGCTCTCTTGCTTATTAAAGCTATTTGCATAGCATAGCTTTGCTATTGTAGCTCTAAGCCATTAATTAACCTGACCTAGGCCTGCACCTTTTATAACTAATTATATTATAGTATAAATATTATAATAGTATATAACTAAATTAATATTAAAGTTATTAAATTAAAAAAAATATTACTAGATTTTTTATTTTAATAGAAAGCTAATAGTTATTATTATATTATTATATAATTAAAATTAATAAAGTTATAAATTTATATATAAACCTTTTTATTAAAAATTTTTTAATATTTTTTGCTTATTTAATATTATTTATTTGCAAAGCTAGCTTAGGCTGTGCAACTACTTTGCTAATATTTTATTATAAGGTTTTTAAGGCTTGGTATGTTATAAGGTAATGTGCTAGATTTTAAAAAGTAGCTATAAAAGATTACTTTTATTTGGTGTGCTAATTATATGTAGCCGTAAGGCCTTATTAGGCCTTTAGCTAATCCTTAGCTTCCTTTAGCAAGCCTGCGCAAGCAGTACATACTTTTTTAATAGTTAGTCCTTAAAAAAGGTATGTTCTCTTTATACTGCCTTTTTTTCTTTTGCTATTAGTTTTTAGTAGCAACTAGGTGCATATTTACTTAGATAAAGTTTAATTATAAGATTTTTTAATTAGCTTTTTTATTTTATATTTTTATAATTTTTATAATAACTATTACTTTATTTATTATTGTAGTGCATTTATAAAGCTATTTTTTTATACTTTTATATTTATATTTTTATATTTAATTATTAATTTTTTATAAAGCATTTGCTTTATATTATACTTTTATTTTTTTATTTTTTTCATTAATATTATTTAAATTTTTTATATTTATTTGCTAACTTATTATTATTATTATATTTTTTTATAATAAGTTTATTTAAAAGTACTTATTTAATTAAATTATTTAATAAAATTATTATAATTATATTATATATATGCTTAATAAGTTAAATACTAATTTTAATAAAAATATTAATATAAATAGTATGCTTTTATATATAAAATATATTTTAAAAATATATATTAATTTAAAAATTATATATATTATTACTTTTTAATAATTAAGCATTAAATATATTATATAACGTATTCTATAGGTTAATTGTACACCTAGGTTAATTGTACACTTTTTTTAACCTTTATACAAACAATCTTTTATAACTTAATTATATAACAAGAAATTAATTAAAACTATTTAAAATCTGATTTACTAAATGTTTTTTGCTTATTTTAATACGTTTATATATTATAGCTAGGCTTGCTATATATTTTATAGCGTTATGTATAAGTTTTTTGCTTCTTTATATAATTACTACTTGTACGCCTTTTTGCTATTTTTTGCATAGCAGCTGCCTTAGCAGCTTATAACTTTTTTGCATTTTATATATAAAGTAATTTTTTATTTTATAATTTTGTTTTTTTTATATAGCAATGTTAATTAAGTTAGTTGTTTGCTATATAAAAAGTTATAACCTTTTTTTTTAACAAAGCTAAACAATATATAATAGCTGTTATGCTATGTATAATTTGCTATATACTTTTAATAATATATGTTAGCAAGCTATTTTAATATTATATAATAAAATATTTAATAAATATAAACTAAAATATTATGTTTTATATATTATTTAAAGTAATAAATTATTAAAGTAAAGGTAAGCTATTAAATAAAGCTTTAATTGTAAAAGTAATTAAATAAAAATTTAGCTAAGCAATAATATATTTTAAGTTATATAGCATTAATTTTATTTTTTAAAAACTTTTTTATATGTTAGCTTTTATTATTAACATATTAAACGCATTAAAAAACGTAAGTAAAAATTTTTTTTTTAATATATATATAATATATGCTTATATTAAGTATTTAATTTTTTTTTTGTATAACTATTTTAAAAAGCTAAAATAGCTAATATTAAAAAGCTAAAGCTTATATAATAAGTATGCTAGCATATAAAGCATAATAATATTATTATTTTTATAATACCTTTTAAAATTATATAAATAGTAGCTTTTATAGCTGTTAAAAATTAAAAGTTAGTATATATTTTTTATATTACTACTTATATATTAATTAAAATGTTAAACTTAATTAATATTTTGCTTATTTATTATTTAGCTATTTTTTATAGTTATAATAACTTAACTATTAAGTAATAAAATGCTTTTATATTAAAATAATAAATAGTTTTTTTTTGCAATAATAATATATAGCAAAATAATATAGCTATATAATAAGACAGCTTAAATAATTATAGCTTATTTATAATTGCTTTGCTATACTACTTTTAAGTTTTTTATATAATTAAATATAGTTATAACTATTTTAAACAAAATTTTGCTTATAACAAATTTAGTTTTATTAAAATTATATATATATATTTTTTTTAAACTTTATATTTTACTATTATATTTTATATAAAAGCAAACTACTTATAGTATTTAAATAGATCTTTATATAAAACGCGCTAATAATTAATTTAGTAATTAAAACGTGCTATAAAAGCTAGTTATTATTATATAAAAAAAAAGTTTAGTTTTTATTAACATATTTTTTATTATATAACTTTAGCAATTAGTTAGCTATATTTTTAATACTACTATGCTTAAGTAAAAATAATTATATAACAAAGTTAAGTATATATTATATAATAGCTTGCTTTTTAAATTTAATAAGTTTTTATTTTTTAAGGTTGCTATTATATATAGTTATATAGTTGCGTTTTTAGTTTGCTAAAGTTGTTAATAGTATATTATAAATTTTAGCTGCGCGTTAAACGCTTGGTTTTAAGTTTGTATAAAAGGCTTAAAGTGCAAAAATAATATTAGACTTTTTTTAAAAGCTTACTATAATGTGCAGTAAAAATATAATAAGTTAAAGATTGTTTATATAAAGGTTAAAAAAAGTGTGTAATTAACCTAGGTATACAATTAACCTATAGGATATATTATATATAAAATTATTATATTTATTATATTATAAGTTTTTTAAGCATTTAGCAAGCATTTTTATGTTAATTATTTAAAGTTTTAGTATTGCTTTTAAGTGCTACTTAGTTACTTAATAAAATTTAAGCTAAACTTTAATAAGCTGCTAAATATTTTAAAAAAAAAGTTAATAAAAATAGCTTAATAATATATTATAATAATATTATTATATTTAGTTGCTTGCTTAATAATTTTATAAAAGCTAAGTTAGCTTTTTATTATTATATTGCTAAAAAAAATATAACTTAATTTAAGCTACTTAAAATTAATATTTAGCTATTATTTAGTATAAAGCTTAGTTTATTTATTATTTATTAATTTTTAATATTAATTTTTTTATTATATATATTATTACTTAATATTTATTATATATTTACTAACTAATATATATATATATAATATTTAAGCTAATAACTTTATTAATTTAAAAAATATTTAGTAATAAGTTAGCTATATATAGCTATTATATAAATATAGTTTTTTGCTGTTTTTTTAGTTAAATTATATATTGTAAGCTTATAGCAAGCTGTTTTTTATTTATATATAACTTTATAATATTAGCTTAAAGCTAAATTATATTAGCTAGTATAAAAACTAAAGCTTTAAGCAATTTTTTTACCTAAACTATATTGCTTAGTTTATTAATAGCAAGCATTTAAAAAAGTTTTATATTATTGCTTTTTATAATATTATATTTTAAAATATTACTAGCACTTTTTATTATATTTATTATTAAACTAGGTTATAATAGTTTATTAACTAGTTGCTGCTTTATTAGTATTTTTGTTTTTTTTTTTTGTTTTTTTTTTTTTTTTTTTTTTTTTAATATTTTTTTTTTTTTTTTTTTTTTTTTTTTTTTTTTTTTTTTTGTTTTTTTTCTATTTTTTTTATTTTTTTTTTTTTTTTTTTTTTTTTTTTTTATAGTTAATATAACTATTGCTATTTATTTGCTAATTTATTATTATATTAGTTTTTTTATTTTTTAT
>Ga0247782_1000434_pt1 | contig 28295 bp, 15 predicted proteins | sample UWRJL019104C5_FD_179928 | JGI IMG/M metagenome (GOLD analysis project Ga0247782, IMG submission 179928) | Plant litter microbial communities from Arlington Agricultural Research Station in Wisconsin, United States - UWRJ-L019-104C-5 | ecosystem: Environmental > Terrestrial > Plant litter >...
TACAGTGCTAATAATCTTGGTGGGCCTTGTATCAGATCCATTTCTAGTCTGCCAGGCGGCACTAGTTAAATTCGGGCTATGGGTGCCGCACTAGTAATTTTATGGGTGCCCGGTTAATAATTCTCAAGAATAAATATATGCCCCCCTGGTGGCTTGGCCCACCCTGTACACTAATAGCAACGATAAGGATAACAGTCTTGGCATCTTCCTACGGACCCAATAGTACAAGGAATATTATTATGTTGTCACAATAGATAGATTGAGAGTAATAGAGGAACCAGGTCAAAGTCCCTTGACAAAAGCTAACTACAGTAGATACCCTAGTCAGCGCATGGCCTATATACAGCATATTTTGGACTCAGAGCATATTCTAACCTGCCCAAATTAAATTTGTATGTAAAATACCCCTACAATCGCATGAATGCATATTGTATATGCTTAACCGCAAATATGCGCATCTTAGGATATGTATAAGGTGCAAAATAGCTAAAAGTTGCAAATAAACTGCATGTTAAATCGCTGCCCAAATCGTATGCTTTGACTAGGGTGTCTACTGTAGTACAATGTAATCCGCCTTCTTCCAACGTATGGTAATATATTGAGGACATAAAAAGATGCGACTGAAGCTAATTACCGTATAAAGAATACATTTTATATTGTGTTGCAGGCACTTTGTTTCTTACCTATGCATTTATCTAATCCAGTGCAACACCTGCCTAGTCCTACCAGAAAATTAAATTATGCAAGTCAGTTGAAATTCTTTATTGTTCTGCTAGATGGCTCACTGGTTTTCCGTTTATAGGTCATCAATACCAAATGAGACAAAGAAATTTTTGAGTCTTTATTGTTAAAGAAGCCATATGATGATGGCTTTCGAAAGCGTCAACTTCACTCAACGTTGTGACCACTTGTGTGGAAACACTAGGCTAACCAACTCAGCTTTACGGTTTCACTTCATCCATGGTTGCTACAACACAATCCGACTCTCTGTTTAAAGGGGGCAACAAAAGCACAGGCATTGTAAGTCGCATTGGATCATGTTTTCAAGTGGTCTTTAAATCTTTACAATTTCCTGTACACAGTAACTTGTGGGAATATACAAATGCCTGGTTAAAACCCTTTGCAAGGATAATCCCACCAGCATTTATTAAGAAAAGGGACGAAAATTTTATACATAAGGATCGATTATTGGCCTTATGGAACGATCCAGACATATCAAGTGTTGTATTTGTGGCTCTGTGTGCCAACGTCTCAAAAGAATCTTCAGATGAAGTTACTCAAATCGGTCTAGCCAGTTGGTCACGGGGCAATGACATTGAACCAAAGTGCGTTCACTGGCGCATTCGAGATGTCCACGATAACGGTAACGCATCAGCTGAACTCGACGATATTGAGCATCTGACAAGGATACACTTGATCCCAAGGTCCCATATTGGATTGTTGTTGCAACAAGAGTTCGACTCCCTGTTGGAACATTTCCAAAAATTATGCTTGGTGGGGCACAGCATTGACACCACACTGAAGTTATTGAGTAACTATTGGAATGTCCCTAGATCTGTGACCATCGTGGATACACAGAGAGTTTTGCAATTCCACAATCATCAATCCGATCTCCTACCTTTCGACGAGGCAATAAAAACAGTACTCAAAAAAAAGCGCAAAATAGGTCCTGCCCACCATATTAAACAAGACACTGAGGATACAATAGCTCTTCTCGAAGCACTAGGCAGAAATGTTGCCGGCAAGGAACTTTAGCGTACCTACCAAAACAAGATAATGAATTTTATACAACCTTCACATTTTATTCGTTTCTCCCCAAACATGCAAAGGAAGTAAGTCTCTGAGGCTTAGGCAATCTTGAGACATCCGTTTCTCTTGTACTCAGTTAACCTATGATATACGCAGATTGTCTCTCGATCTACACATCTACCGTTGAAATTTCTTGGTCTCCACATTTCTCACGACCCGGGTCTCTCTCGAAATATAATATGAACTATCAGCTCTGATTGCTGAAAGAGATCGTAGAAATCTCCAGCCTCAAAGTGAACTGTTGGGGTCATGCTCGAAGTAACGGGTTGCCTTATAGCATTGCTGTACCGGCTTTGAATAAGATCATGAAGCGCAAACATCTTAGATGCTGTGTTACAGCAACTTCCACTAGGTGTATGCAATCTAGTTCCAAATAGGCACGCCCAGGCGCTTTGTGCAACTACTTGAGCAAGGGCTTGGAGATCTTTGTAGAGAATTGTGCTGGAACACCAGTGGGTGGGCGTGTGGTGCTCATCCCACATTGCAGAAAGCAATATAGCAAAGCTTCCATGGCAAAGTATCTCGTGAGAGACAGCCAACTTTTCCCGGTTCTTTAACGATACCATATGGAAGTTACCAAGGGGATAAACCTTGCTAAATGTCAATCCAATCGAACTGAGTATTCCCGAGCTGGCGATTACCAAGAAACCCGATGTTAGCGTTGCTAAACGCCCAAAGGGATGCTCAAGTTTGTTCCGCTCTAGATCAACGCAGAAACCGTCTGCAACGGGATCTACACTCAACAATAAATTTCTGGATTCTTGCTTCCCTCGGAAAATATACGATGCCTCGAGAAAAAGCTTTGAGCATGGCTGATGGATTCGTACATTCTGATTATTTCCGAAAGAATACAGTGGAATCCAAACCTGGAAAACCCGACAAAGGCTTCTATTATTGTTATCTTTAGAAGCGCTTGGGAGGCGTTCTCGGACCTCCTTGGCACATTTCAAACCAGCAAGCCAGATACCCTGCTCTGCAGTTTCCGTGACCGTAAGTTTAATCGAGATCCCCAGATTAGTGACAGAAAACGGATTGCACCGGAGACCCGGATCCCGAATGATGGAGCCTGAAAGCCGGAACGACGCCGAAGACGGCGCTAGCACACCCATCCATTGGGATCTCTCCTGCCCGAAAGCATCCCAAGCCAAGATACTGTGATCGTTCGAGACTTTCATGATTTCCTTCTGCAACCGGGAAAACGCCTTCGACCCCTCGCCGTAAAGCAGTGGCATGTTAATATCAAATATCCCCAGAAGGGAGTACGCAATATCCTCCTGCCGCGAAGTCTGACGATCAGCAGCCCAAGACATTCTCTGGGCAATCGAGTACTCAGAAACGGTATTCCGATCATGTAGCGCACCAATGTGAATCCTGGCGACCTCACAAATAACGCTCGCGAGTTCCTTCCTATCCCCAAGGAACACCCAACGCATGTCAAAAAAGACGATTTTAGAAGGCGCCAAAAGCTCCTGGAGCGTCCATCCCCGCGTAAACCACCGACTCTTGGCAAACGACCCATTGTCATTGTGGTCCACATCCGCAAGATACGCATAACAAACAACAGAATCCCGGTACCAAGCATACATGCTATTGATTGCCTCGCTCAGCTCCGCGGAACTGCGCTTGTCAATGCAGTTCGTGTCGCACCACAAGTACTGCAGACGGTCTTGTTTGGCGCGGGAACAAGCGCCGAGTATCTTGGAGAAGCCTGCTTTGCGCTTGATTTCTTGAGCTTGAGCTTGGGAGTGCGAGTGTGAGTGTAATTGAGGGCTGGTGGCGAGGAGGTATTCTTGGAATGTCACTTCTTCGTTACCCCATGTGTGCGACAGGATTGCGTAGGGCGGTATGTTGGAGAAGAATTCTTTCAACTCAAGGGTGTGTACGTCGATTAGGCGCATTGTATCTTGGTGAGGAGGGGTAGTGGAGGATATGAATAAGGCGCAGACTGGATTCAGGACAGGATCGAGGACTAGATTGGGCACTTAGATGTTGTTGATAAGCCGTATATTGGTAGGATGAGTGTGCTGATGATGTCGCAAAGCAGACAGGAGGCGGTGATGGGGTGACATTCGTCCTAAATAGGGGCTCTCACCTCAACGAAGATATTCCTCGTTTATTATGTCATTATTTTACCTTCATAGCTTGCATAGATAACATCAGGAAAACAGACGAAGCTCCGATACACCAAAACGACCTATGTCATGTCACAGATCCTGCTAACGTAAATAAAAACAGATGTATGACAAGGCATAGCTCTTAAGTGAGGAATTATATTCGCAGCTGCGATGTATCAACTTTTTGACGTGGGTAGGCTCGTTTCTCGAGCCACTACAAAGCCCAAAATCTGGAGCACCTATAGAGAGAAGTCCCGTAGTGATGGACCTTGAGAGATCTTGCTACACAGCATTTCTCAGTCAAGCTATTAGATATCCAACGTCATACTCTTAGAAGACAAATAAGAGCAAAATTGCAGGTCAACCACATGGGCTTCTTAATATGCCATATATGGGGTAAAGATAACTGGGCGGAAAGGAGCGGAGGTGGAAAATGATATAGTGGTGTAATAGGTGGAAGGCTATGCTAGAAAGTATAGGTCGAATACAACATCATGAGCTCCTCGTGACATTATACTTACACACTACGCGCTACAATGCAGGTAGACGCCAATAGTTGTCTCCGTGTACTTGGGTCTGCGACTAGGTGTGATAGAACAATATCCACGGCTCTGCTACTGAATATGTCCTGCCTTCTACATATAAGAAGAATAATTCAAGGCTCTCGAGGTCGGACACGTAGGGCGAGAGTGAAGGCCACATGCTCTAGCAACTAAGTGAGGCCAGAACGCACTGGGACACACGTTCACCAATGGCACTCTTAGCTCAACTTGCAAACCTTGATACGGGATCAAATAAGTCAATCTCTTCACTTGAAGCCCACGACTGTTACCGGAGACTGTAGAAATCTTGAAGGCCCAGTTACTTTTATCATGTTCTTGCACGCCTGCCTTGTCATGTCAACTCTGAAGTACGAGGTACACATTCATTTCCTCCGGTGTTGTATATGCACGTATCAGCTCGACCGACGCACCGGAGTATGCAATACCGATTCTAAAGGCCATGCCTCGTCATATTCGATATTTATGAGGGACTCAATATCTATCACGTATCACACATTTTGAGTTACTCTGTTTACTAGGAAATGAGGTATCAGCTCAAGCGTGCGGACGTCAGCATATGACAAGGGACGAGAGGATATCGAATTCTTTGTCTCCAGCAACTTCTGCTGAAGCGGGCGATGACTTATCGCACGGGCATGAGTGTGGCCTGATAGCTTGATTATGACTAAGAGATATATAATTGTATCAATTTGATTGAACAATATTTGCTCACGACCAGCTGAACTAGACTACACCTCCTGAAGCAAAGGATCAAGCCATAAAACGTAGCGCAATTAATCATTTCCGTAACAGTTCGTAGAATAGATACGTCTAGGAAACTGAGGCTGCTAGAGGCTTATTGTGTTGCAGTAGTCCATTCTTTATCTTGTCGATCCGAGCGCTGGACTATCTACTAAGTCTCACGAAATAACAAATCACATATAGTCTGTACTGTTTTAAATTTTCTCAAACATGAACATGCTTCTCTTTGTATCATTAATCTGCCGATCTATAATCTCGCCATCTCAGACAGCATCAGGGAGCCTCACGGCGATATCGCCCGATTGTGTTATGTATCGAACCCAGGGAAGAGAAGGATATTGTAACTTAAACAGACAGTCAGTAAACAGAGCAACAACCAAAATGATGCGATGAGAGGAAGACATACCTTTGGTTCTGTAATCTTGAGGTATCGAACCTGGATACCGCTTGTGGTGAAGTAAGGTATCTCAAACTTGACCTGGATCGGCCTCTTGGCACCCTTGCCCGAGCTGACACCACCCATACTGCCACCAAATCCACCCGTCATACCTCCTCCGTGCTCGTCATCTCCCTTCACACTAGGGAGACCCAGCTCCGCGCGCATGAGGAACTCCTTGCCGCCACCAAACTGCTTAATCTTCCAGACTATCGCGCTCTGCTCGGGGGCGTAATGGACGCTGCCGATATTGGTTCGGAAACGCGGCGAATCGGCATCGTCTGGCACAGGGACGATAATTTCGACATTATTAGCCGTGCTTCTTCTCTTAAACTGTGCTCTAGCCTTCAACATGTATTCGATACGGGAGCCCGAGTGGCTCTCCACAACACATTCAACCCAGACTAATGGCTTAACCTGTGTGTTCAGTCGGTAGCTCATGAGCTCGAATTCGCCATCGGGAGGGATGAAAGAAATAGTCCGATCGTTCTCGAAACGTGATAGCCGTACACATTGGTGGAATTTGACGTCCTCCATTTCTATTGCCTTGCCTCGTGTCGTTCGTCCCGTTGACTCGAACATAGCCTTGTCATTTAACCCCAGCCGAAGTTCTGGCATTCCAGACAGATAGCACTTCATCTTAATAGCTCCTAGAATCTCGGATCGCAGAACGCTGCCGTTTGCCGACACAAGCAGGTTCAAGCTCTCAACCACGTCAAGGAAGACCTCGTTCTTCCTGTAGCGTATGCCTTCCGACCGCCACGACACAGCATTGGTAAGCGCGATGGGCGGCCGTGCCTGCACTTCGAGCTTATGCGACTCTTGGGTGATGTATTCTTGCAGGATCTTGGACTCGGTGGTCTGGGGGTAGCCAAAGTCCATCATCTCGTCGAGCAATTCGTAGATGACGACAAAGTTATCGCGAATGGATTCTTCCTCGAGGGCTTTAAAGTATTCTGTAAATACCTCGACTATTTTGTGTAAGAATAGTAAGATCTCCGCGGCATTGGTATTCCGTTTCGTTAGAGCAAGGAGGTAGAGGTTGTTGTGTCGGATGTACAGATACTAGGTAAACTACATCAGAAATAGAGATACGCAATTCGAGTGATGTGCATGGTGAACTAACGTTAATGCCTTCGTGTGAGAAACAAGGTGGTACGGCGGATGACTCTTCTTCGGCTTCGCTAAGGAGGACGGGGAACTTCTCGACGGCAGACATGGGAATATCTCCCCTGTAATTTCGGGCAAGAAGGGTCTACACCACAGTAAATCAGTACAAAGTCTCGAGCACTTCAGTCGTGGCACATAGTTTGTATATACCTTGCCCTTCAGATCGAGGAAGAACAGTGCCGACGCCATTGTGACCGTTGCGGGCGGCGAGTATGAATAAAGGGGATAGGGAGAGAGAGGCGTAGGTTAACTGGCACCTAGCCTAGGCGGCAACTTGGTTGTCTGCGTATTCATGCGCGTACTGTCGTTACGGAGTATGGCGTGCAGTATGGTGTCTTCGCGTGGGTTTCAGCTGGTGGTCGTGTCGTCAGGATTGTCGTATCGAGTGGGCTGTTGTTGGTTGTCTGGTTGCCTTGAAATAATATGGAAACCCCACGTCGCTTCAATATCGCCAATGCTCCCTGAACCAAACAAGGTTACCTAATTGGAAGCTTGCTGACATGCTGTCTACTTAGCCACAGAGGTATTGCGCGCAGGACACTAGCCACAACTAAAATGGAGTGAAGGACGGCTTTGGAGACCGAAATATTGATTACCTAATAGGAGTACCCAGCCGATTAGTAATGAGTCACATGACATGTACGCGCAGGGACCACCGTAAGGCCTCCACTCTATTCGCATTATATCTTCAATATTCTTTTGTTGGTCGACTGAAAAACCTTTCTCCTTCTTTCTTCTTCAACGCGTCCATTAGACAGTGCAGTACATCCTTCTTTTCAAGAAACACGCAACTGGATCTGGCATTCTGCTGGTCTTCCGATCGTGTGGACTTTGGGTGTCGCTAGCGATTTCGAGGCGCGGAGAAGGATTCAAATTAGATTTGGTACCATAAGAGCTGCCCGCGTATTTGTTGCCGTATTGGCGATGACTTGTTGCTTGGGCGGCGTCAGAGGGACCGTACATATCACATGCCCTCATGCGCGCTGGTTATTCACGTGCGTTTGAGTATATGTTTTCTCATTATGTAGTATTATGAAGATTTTGCCCGCCTTTGATAAGCCGCAATGGGGGTGTTTGATAGGATTATCACCGATAACTGAGCATCACTCCTGGCTTCGACTGATAGCCCATCGACCCATACCTGTGATTAAACCAGGTAATGGACTTGCTGGACCGGCTACCCGTGCGTAATCGACACCTGTAAATACATGGCAGAGCGGCAACTGAAATGACGGAAAACAGACCAAGCCGTTGAATCTCTATTCCAGTTGGAGACATTAGTGTCGCATTAATTGCACCTGGATCGGTATGCTTACTCAGTGGGAGAGCGCAGTCGATAGGCATACTAACTGCAGGCAGCGTGCGCCATGCTGGGCCTTCTTAGTTTTTGGTTTGAGATGGTCGGGAGTTTACAAGGGTTGTCGAGTTCGAGAAAATTTGCCTGGATGAAGCCGATACCTGACTCACCGGTAGTCTCTTGCTCCTTGCACGACTTGGGGTAACACGATAGCCAAGTTGGTAATTATTAGTAACGCGGGACACAACTTGAAGCCTTGCGACTTTGACATGTGCTCTCTGTACCCCTTGAGAAGGACTGAGCTGAGGATTTGCTTTCGGGATATCTAGGTAAGATCAAACGCCTGTACTGTACATCACCTGGCCCCTAATGGTCTCGGGTCCTTATTATGTCTGACTTTTCTTAACAATATGCATAATTGCTATACCGTTGCATCCCATACAATGAAGACAATCATCCGATCCAACTGAACTGCGTGCTATTATTAGCAGTACGTATGTACTTGTAGCAGATATTATCACACCTACAGCATGCTTTGTACTGTGATAGCATGTAGCCTTGTATACCGAGATGTACATATGTGGGTAGGCAGACCACATGTCCAGAGTGCATCACCGGGTAATACATAGCAGGTACCCTCCCGCTTCTTCGCACTCGCACAGGCTCTGAATACTTATTACAGCGGTATATCACAGCACTTACGTACCTGGGATTTGGAGTGCTGATAAGTCTTGGAGCCCGGGTTCAAGGCTCCTGTCCCTATAGGTTGAAATATGACCCACCCCTTTCGTTGTCAGCGTTGCATGTGATCAGTCCGATGTTGGCAGGTACCGTTTTTAGGGGCTTGGAGGAGGTCTGACACGTGCTTGTATCTCTTGTTCCTGTCCAAGAGTCCAAGACTGCAATCCGTCTGCTCACCATCATTATCTGCAGCTGAAGTTATCGTCGGTCTCGGCATCGTAAGTGAAAGCCCATAAATAATCATGTACCCACTGCAAATTATTGGTGATTTGCCTAGGTAAACCGCAAGCATTCAGAAGGCGACATCATCAGTATCCATCTACCCACCTGGTTTTTAGCACACCTTTCTCAAGCTTACACTATTGAAGCGAAGAAGAACGCCAGTGTTCTTTCGATCCCCCATTTCTGCGAGAACGCTCTAGACTCCTATCAAGGCTCGGCATGTGCTACAGGTAGTAAGGGTAACTTCCTATTTCCCATAACCTCCACACGAGATTGAATTCTTTTCACATACGGTGGATGCTGGGGGCTCCTTGTTATTTGATATGATAATTTTGTGATATGCTGGGTCCGTTCGCAAGCGGCAAAAACTGCTCGACTGCTCTAGCTCGTAGTAAAACGCCTTGCTTGATATGGGTATGCGGCGTAGTAGATAACAGCATTCTATGGACTAAATCTACCATTCTAGAAATCGTGCGTCCTCCATGTCTCAAGCTTTATTGAGTAAGCTACATGGTTCTCACCAAGGAATTGGAAAAGTGCGCCTGAAATAAAGAGGGTATGCTTTTAGGTCGTTGCGACGATAGTCTACAAAGCAGTAGTAAAGCTCCAGGGTATACTGCTCAACGCCTTAGCATCTGATCCCGACGATTTGTTTGTTCTGTTCAGTGCATATGTCTGCGTGCGCGCCATACGGAACCAGGTAGTCAGGAGGGCTGGGACGACGTCTTGACTGGAGGAACTTGGTCTGGCTAAGTGTTATGCTACGCAAAGCAAGGACATATACCAGCACTCTGTATCATATTGGTGGTACTGTAGGGAAAGCCTTATGCAATATTGTGGGTGGTATAAAGCGGACATAAGCGCCTCAACAAGGCGTGTCGTAACATATCTAGCTTACAACTAGAGCGGCTTTGATTGAGCAGCACCCTGCCCGTTTTGATGTTCCTATGAAGACCTAAGTTTTTCTCACATTAGATAATCTTGGTGACGTACTCCTGTATGTATACCATACGCAGATGGAAACTAAGGTCAACTTGAAATAAACATTGACCTCAGACCGGGATCTCACGTGCTAGGTATTTAGGTAAGTGTATGCAAGAAATGCATGCAAGACGTTGGACCTTGAAGCGAAGAATACCTACACATACTCATTGTTAGTCTCTCTAACTACTTGCTCTAGTTATAACTCCAATAGAATAATATGTACATGTACATAACCCGAGATCTGTCACAGGGTACAGATACATCCTAAACCTCATGCTTTTTCTATCCACCTTCACAAGAAATTTTTAAGAGTGATGATATGCCACATAGTTATCAACCTCGTACTGGAGCCATGATACACTTTTGCTTCAAGATATGTTGCATTGGACCACAAGCAATAACCATGCTGTTAGTATGCTGTAGGGGATAACGGCAAGATAGATCGAGGTGTCATAAAGCATGTACTTGCACCATGCGCTCATTCATTCATTGTAATACGGAAGATAGAAAGTCTAGATAGCACATAGAGAGAAATGATGCCATTCGCTATACAGCATAATCAAGATAAGAATTACTACTATGTATATGACTTTCACAAGCAAAAAGGCAGAGAGTGAAACGTCAAGAGGCGATCCATCTCATTCTAGGAGCTTTCGTCCAATGAAATGGAGGGAATACTGGGGCCCTCACATGCGAGCCGAGCTACGTTTTGCTCTGAACAAGTGAGCGACCCACCCATTTAACCAAGTTTCGGAAGTCCCCCCGTCGGGTGAGACTACTTCGGGACCCTGCAGAGTTTTTACCTGCAGCGCTTAGCCTTGGCCTTCAAACGATGCCTGTCCCATCCAGGTTAGTGTACCAGAAGTACGGAGTCCGCACCGCCATCGGATTCACAGCAAGTACCTGCCCGCAAGGGAGTGCGACTGAAGGTACCTACATGCCCAAGGGAGGAACGCCAAGAGAGGAAGACCAAGGGAGACCCCACAAGCACATGTCACTGAAAGGTGCAACAGAGGGTTTATTAGTTTAGTGGCTTATGCTGTACAGGCTTTGGTATACGTACAGGTTACGTGCCCTGAACCTGAACTCGTGCCCATGCAGTGTCTCAGACAGGACAAGATGCAAGGCGAGACAAGCCTCCATCACTGCCAAAACCCCAACAACTGAGGTATCAACTCCCCTAGTCCAGCACTTAATTGCCTTAAAGTCCCCGAAAAGCCAAGTGGTAGCCAACCTAGGTAGTGTGTTCCTTGATGAACCCTTCAGATCTCTCTTCAGATCTTCGTTCTTACCTCCGTCATTATCATCGTCAAACCCGCTTCTTACCTCCTTTTTCTTAATACCGATTTCCTATCGTCTTCTCTAATTCGCCTTGGCCGGAAAGAATAGACGAGGGTTTCATATCTTATGCTGCCACACTCTTTTCAATCCCTTATTGCATTTTCAGCCGTCTTTACTCGAGTTGATCGAGTTTGTTGCTACTGCTAGTCCAGTTCACGAGTCAGGCACCTCTATTTACACTCACCGTTCTTTCGCCTATACGAAGTAACTTGGCTCGAATCCGAGTTACAAATATTAGGGAAAATTGAAAACTTGAAACGGTTACCACCTAGCTGTGACTGGGGAAGAAGCACTAGAAGTGTCTGTCCGCCTGACCCTCCCTGCGTCTAATAGCTAGCTCATCATTGCGCAGCTACTTCTCCTTTTACCATTCATCGTTCGCTAACTTGAGGCCTTGTCAATTTTGGTTCCTCAATACTGTCCGCGTCCAAATCGTACAATTATCACTCTACTCAATTTTCGTAGTTGTCGCTCTCATTTGTTATTACAAACAGACAAGCTTTTAGAGCCCTACGCAAATGGCACAAGGAATTGTCCTGTGAGGTTTGCGACCAGTCGCTTACTTTCTGACTTACTCCTATCCGTTGTCTCGTGTGCTCAAGAGGCCAAACTAAACGTGAGGCCCTTGCGGCAGCTCCGCAGTTGAATAATGGAGCAGTCAACCGATTATCACATGCTGTCGCCTCGTCATCGCAGCGAGAGAGAAACACACCCTTCCCTTGCGCCGACAGTGTGGTTGGGCCAGTCACAAGATACGAAGTCTAGTAACCTACTCGGTCAACCCCCGGAGTCTAGAAAACATGCTTTGCCCTCTCCCGACGCGGACGTCGGAGTCCTTGACCGATTAGACCGACCGTTTAAACTTCCGCAATACCCCCCACCGTCCTATTCCCAGACACGAGAAGCTACTTTCTCTTTCTCCGATACCCAGAGAACCGAACTTGCGCCCATCAAATCCATGGGCAAAGTGGATGGAAATGGTGGGCACCAGGGGAACGACAAACTCCCTTCGCTGTCGTCTATAACGTCGCCCACGCCCATGTCCCCCTCACCATCGACGCAGCATTACGAGTCTTCCTCATCCTCGTTGCAGCGCCCGCCAGAAGCTCCCCCACCCCTGACGCATTGGCCGAGTCTGAACCCGCTGACAGCCTACTATACGCCCAGCCATGTTCAGAATCCCGAACCGCCCATGCGCATGGACGTGGATCCAAGCCCTAGTAGCAGGAATGGCGTGAGTCCCAGCTCTGCGTCGCCGGATCGTTTCCAAAATGGTCGGTCCAGCAGCGTCAGCCTCGACGATCCCGATGTGCGCATGGCCGCAGAAGCGCTAGGCTCCCTTAGAGCAGGTCAGTTCTCACTAGCACATGCATCGATGGCCCCATCACTTTCGATAGTGTCTATTCTAGCTTCTGTCCTCTGTTCTCGAGGTACAATTGACTGACAATATGATTAATGGGGTTATAGATTTCGTTTCCTCGCCCAGACGTAAACAGAGTCCTCCCGTATCTCCACAGACCTTCACAGTGGGCCAGCAACCAGAACCATTGCTATCGCTCCTCACAACATCACATCCATTCCTCGCCACAACCATCGATAGCGCTACCTCTGCTTACGAGAGTTCTAAGAATTACTCTTCACGGATCAAGACGAGTATCGAGTATGTGGAGGGTTACGTTATCCCGATTGCCAACACGGTTGGATCGGTAGGGCGCAAAACGGGTGTCGAAAATGGTGTCCGGTGGTTCTTACGACGGCGCTCGCGGCCTCGCAGCGAGATCGAAGGTGACAGACAGGGCTCGAGTAAACGCAGAAAGTTTGGGCCAGGGGATGACTGTCACACAAGCGCAACGCCCGAAAGTGATCCTGGTGCCCAGACACCAAGGGCCTCGATGGAAACCTCGCGTGACCGGCAACTGTCTATCGGCAGTACAGTCGACACCTTGCCCGCGTATGACGAGTTCCGGTCGCCCCCTTATGCCGAGCAGTTGACGGGTCCCGACGACCGCCCGGACAGTGTTACATGGCACTCGCGGTTGATCATGTCCACGTCGGGGCTGAGCATCGCAATGAGTGAGGAGAGTCTGCGACGCCTCAAGTATTGTCTTAGCTGGATACGGTGGGCCAACGTTCATATCGGAAACACCGTGAACTCGCTCACCATTACGATGGAAAAGTATGAGCGAAAGACCAATGACAACACAGGCGATTCTCATATGCAAGACAGTTCCTCGTCACACGAGACGGAAGACCGGAGTCAACTGGCCGCCAAAGTTGGATTGTTGCGGTCCGATGTTGTCAAGACACTCCGAGACGTCACCGATACTGTCAGCCGATACGCTGGCGGTTCTCTTCCAGAAAACGCTCGAGCGCTGGTCCGGCGGCACCTGACGAGCTTGCCGCAGCGCCTGCATCTGGCTAACATAGCGAACAACCGCGAGAGTCGGGAGAATCGTGAGGCGGATAGTCATTCGGATGTTAACATGGAGGAAGGTCGTAGCGAGCAAGAGCAAGAGACAGATAAGAAAACACGAGAAAGTGCACAGCTCGTGTTGGTAATCGCCAAGGAGGGCCTGGAGATGATGTCGCAGGTTTCTGGTATACTGAATGGCACCATTGAGAGCGCCGAAGAATGGTGCGAGCGTCTGGGCAAGAAGAAGAGAGAGAAACGGGAAGACATGCTCGGTGTTCCTCAAGCCCTGCCAGAAGTGCCGTTCGGTGACACAAAAACTGGCTGAATGAAGTATACCGTAACGATTGTTTCTCATCGTTTCGATAGGAAACGAAACGCTGAACAAGAGAGACGTTGAAAAGAGTGACAGAGGATGCATGATTTTGTCTGGTCTCACGATATTTCAAGACCTTCGAAGGGGGTTCGGCAGTGGTCAGTTATCCGACATTCAAATCTTCCGTCATGCTCGAGAGCGAGTGGCCTAACGGCTCACCTGCAAGTATGGGCTTGTTGGCGGTCCTCATTTCTTATCAGAGAATATAACAGATACCCGTGAACGGAAAAAACTGGTGGGCTCTTAGCTGGGCGTCTTGAAATACTTTATTGTTGCATGCTTTTTTTCTATCTCCCTTCCTGTTGGAGGAGTTGTACCTTGTTTAAAAGGGGGTTGGCTTACAAAAACAACTGTGCTACCACGGAAATGGACTGGTGCTCGAGGCGTTCGAAGACCGATCTTATCCTTTTTTTCACTTTCCTTCTTTTCTTTGTTTCCAGTTTACATGAGCATATTATATGGAACGTGACGAGACGGCGGTTTGAGAGACTCAGACATGCATTAGTATCGCTATTTGCTCGCACTTTGAATAGACCCAACTCTGCAAAGTTTTTTTCCCTTCATTCTTTAGTTTATGCAGTGACTTTGGGTATACTTTTCTGCATATTGCTGTGATGAATGTGAGCAGTTGGTACAGCCCTCTCCGTGATTCTGATATATGTCGTTCCATGCCGAATCTTAATTTGAGTTGGGCCTTAACCTTGACCAAGCTCGGTCTCAACTCCTCTTTCCAGATGACCTCCAGAGGAACCCAATCCAACTGAACTAAATCAAGCAGGATGCCCGCTCTTAATAAGATCACTCAGAGTCTGATTCGCCGCAACCCAGCTCTTCAAATCCCCTTTCTTCTCCAACAATAGATCAGCTACCATCCTTCCGAACACCACACTTCCCCAAGCGTTCAGATGAGTGCTATCGCCGTCCTTTAAATCGTATTTATGTGCCGCTGTCTCGCCAATCGCGTTGACGTAGTTGATGCTCGCCTGGTTGAGGTCCAGGTATGTTGTCCCTGATGCTTCTGCCGCTGCTATGGTGGCTAGGCGTTGATCGTGTAGTGAGTCGGAGACGGTGTGGGTGGATGAAGAGAAGGAACGGCGGGTTAGGGGAGTCACCAGGATCTGTTTTTCGTTGGTTTGAGAAAATAGATATAGAAGGCAGAAGAGTCGGGAAGTTTAAGGGAATCAAGGAGTCAAAATAAACATACAGGCGTCCCTCCCAAGCTCTTAATATCCCCAGCCATGTTCCCCAAATTCGTCTGATACTGCTGGAGCGTGACGCCCGACGTATCCTTCTGGTCGTTATGTCCGAACTGGATTGTCACGTACGCGTCATAGCCGCCCTTGATGTTATCAGTGACCAAACTCTTGACAGTAGCCCAGTCGCCGCCGTCTACGAAACTTTTGGTCGTGGCGCCGTTGTGGCCCTTGTTTACGCCCTTTGCGGAGTTGGTGAGAAACGAGAGGAACCCGTTGCCCCAGCCGCCGCCGTTGGCTGCTTGTACGGCCGTCGTGCTGTCACCTGCTAGGATGAAGTAGGGGGTTTTCGCTGCTGCTGTGGAAGGGGACGATAAGGGAGCGCCTAGGGCGGGCGTGGTGAAGAAGAGGAAGGGGGAGAGGTAGAGGAGGGGTGACTTCATTTTGATATATGGTTACTGGTGAGGGTATCGCTAGAGATAGATCCAGGGGTAAATAATGTTGAAGGTGGTTGATTTCACAGCTGTTACTGCTTCTCTTTCTTTACATACATCTAATATATCGACGGTATTATAGCGACTGAAGTGTAGACGGATATATACTTCCATCTACAGGCATGTTGCAACGCATTCACTGCTACTACTAGAGTTCTTTAACGATTCCGTTACGCCATGTAGTTCCCGTTCGTGCGAATCTCTTGAATTTTCCGTCTCCATCTATAAAGGCTTTATGGAGAAATTATCTTAAAGCGGTAACCTCGTGAGAATGCAGTGCCGAGCCTATGAAACCAAACCAACCCTCTTTTGCATTGCGGTCTTTTGCCTCAGTCCGGTTTCTGGGGAAATTCCCCGCAAATGAAAAAGGGGGGTGGTCTTCCTACGCAAGTACAATGGATGCCCGCCACATCCCGCGACCGGGGATAACTCTCTCTGTAGGTAAGTAGGCAGTTATCGGAGACGGGGTAACGGATATAGATCACTAATGTTGCCCGGATTGATGATACGGCGGGTTGCTTCCGCTTACTGAATGCCTAGGTTAGATAGATGGTTGGCTAATGACTGGCTAATCTGAACTTGACGATGAAATTGCTTTTTTCGACGCCAGTAGGTAGTCGAACTGTCATGTTGAGAGATGGAACGATTGAATTGTCAACTGTGTTTGGCATGCGCTATGTCATGCATGTCTCAACTTGCTTAAAGCGTCTCATTGACTAGGTTCACGATGGAGACAGTCTACTTTTTGCTCCCCTGCTGTTCCGATAGAGAGCCCGTACCAAGACCGAGCTTCAAAATCTGCAATGTTGGCGGGCAAAGCCACACATACCTACCTAGTTACTCACCATCGTCAAAGCCAGAAAGCGAAAACAAAGACGTGATTACGGTACACAATGACCTTGTTTCTTTCACCTATTGATCCCGGACTAATACAAGTATGCAACGCAGAGCCGGGCAAAATCGTCAAGACTGCGTTTGGCTCAGTCAGCCCTTAAGTTTTTAAACTTTCTTCCTTGACTTGCTGACATAAACCCAGCTATTGCATCCTTGGAACGAGTTGTTGTTGCGGGGAATAGGGGTTGAGACAGGACAAAAGAGGCACAAGTGTTAGCTGTATATTTTGCGAAGTTGTTACCAGGCCTTTACGCTGCTCACTAAAGACAGGTTACTAGACAAATACAGAGACGAGAAAATGCCGAGCAAACCTCGCTGCAGCTGCACTCGCGCCCAACAGGCCGCTATGGCGAAGGATGCTGTAAAGAAGACGATCCGGTCTCTTTTGGCAGGGACATATAGCTCAGGGTCCAAGGCCACCACCACTGACACTACTAACCCCAGTGCCGTGACTCGATGTCGCGCCTGCAAAGTAGCCTCGAACAGGCAGGGCATGATCTTACCTACTCGCCGTTTTGCCCGTCTCGAACAGAGAAATGCGCACGGCGACGGGAGTCGAGCCGAGATCAGAGGGTTCATATGGGGAAGCGGGAGCGGAAGTGATGATGATGAATCCGGCCGTGACGATGGCTATGAGGAGAACGAGGTCCTGGTTAATAGGGTCTATTCCATGCTCTTGCTTGAGAATAGCTCTGTGATCGATTTCCTCGAGAGTCATTCTGGTCGCGGACTTGGCGAGATGCCCGAGGATATGAGGAAAGGTCTCGAGAGGGCCATTGTGGCTCAGGTACAGATGTCTTGAAGCCTGTTCCTATCAAGGTTTGGTAAGTTGGTAGGTTTAGGCGAGTATTTTAGGTATTGTTAGAGTGAGGGATCGGCTTGTTTTGAGTTTTAGGTACGTAGACAAGCTATGATGAGGAATACTATTTCACCTCAAATGACGGCTGTCAATTATATCGTGTGCTATAAATGTTGTTATGTGATACCTATGAGACATTATGATATGAACTCACGATGTATGAGAGGGTGATATTACTATGTACTGCTGTAACCCATCAATCGTTCTTCCTCGGGGGCAATCAATCTGACGTCATTTGTCTAACTCAACAACATGATACAGAATCTAGATTACCGAGCTCGGCCTAGAAAACTTAAAAGGTGGTAATACAGATGTATATGAAAGCTAAGATTGAGTGTCACTTCTCTAGAATACTAACACTATGATTCGGGAGTCTTTCACTACTTACCTAACATAGGTAAGTACACGGGCCAGCGCCGCGGGTTATTGTAACGGCTGTCTAAGGAGTAATAAAAAGTGAATGAGGAAGAAGCACATTTTCAGAGTTGTCATGGCTGCACTGTGCTATATACAGTTTATGTACTGTCTGTCATGCAGCCGCACACCACCTTCCCCGTCTCACCTGAACAGCGATGGCAGGTGTTACCAAGCTTCAGTGATGATAAGAGGCCTAATTACAGGGGACTTCCCTCACATTGTCGCAGCCTACCCAGAAGGAAGGTTCAACCCCACAGTGTCCCAACATGGATAACTCTAATCAGCCCCACGACAGCCGTTCCAGCTCACTTCGGCCTTACGACAGCTTCAATACTGATGTACTTATTAGTAAAATCACCAACATTCAACGATCAACAGCTCTATAAAGCTTGAAGACTTACAACGACAATTTAATAAAAAATCCGGTTATTTTTACGAGAAGCCTCAAGTTGCTTTGGTCGATTCTCCTATCTAGGCCTGATGCTCCAGGGCGTCAAGCCTACCACGTAGAGGCCGAACAGAGTCACAGACCTTGTCATCGTCACATCAACAGAGGCCATTACGCGTCGAGTGTTGGCTCTCATGGGATGCGCACTTACGTCTGCTAACTCAGAGAGAAAACCCCGCTAATGCGATAGCCTCGTTTTCACCAGAACCGTAGAGCTTCATGACCATTATACCGAGCTCAATATTCAGCACACGCAATATCCTCAGGACACTCACCGCGCTGGTCAGTAACGATGGCAGACGCAGAATCCTCCACTAGCCAAGGGATGGCCGGTGACGTCCGGAACGAGGTTAAGAAACCTAAGAAGAAGAAGGTCCTCCTGATGGGCAAGAGTGGCTCTGGGAAATCGAGTATGCGAAGTATAATATTCAGCAATTACATTGCTAGGGACACGCGCCGGTTGTACGTTCTGTTCACCTCCTCTTGTCATGACGCATGCCTACCTACCATTTACCCTCATGCCCTTGCTAACGGGTAGCTCTGCGTCTTCGTCGGCAGAGGTGCGACTATAGACATTGACCTCTCCCATGTCAAGTTTCTGGGCAACCTTACACTTAACCTGTGGGATTGTGGCGGGCAAGAGGCGTTTATGGAAAACTACCTGACGCAGCAGCGCGTCCACGTCTTCTCCAATGTCGGAGTCTTGATCTATGTTTTCGATATCGAGTCTAGAGATGTCGATCGCGACATGGCTACCTACGTGTCCATCATATCGGCCCTCATGCAGTTCTCACCCACGGCCAAGATCTATGTTCTCATTCACAAGATGGATCTCATCACCATGCACGTGCGGGAGGCCGTCTTCGTCGACCGCGTCAAGCTGGTGCGACAGAAGACTTCGGAGCTGACACAGGCCGCCGGCATTTCCGGCGAACTGGAGCTCATCCCCTTTGCTACCTCGATATGGGACCAATCCTTGTATAAGGCATGGGCCAGCATCATCCATGACTTGGTACCCAACCTATCCGTCATCGAGTCTCAGTTGGGCTCGTTAGGCACTTTGATCGAAGCCGAGGAGATTCTCCTATTCGAGAGAACCAGCTTTCTCGTCGTGTCCAGTTGGACGTCGCCAGAAGGCCAGAATAATCCGACCGGAGATCGGCAAGAGCGGATGTCCAACATCATGAAGCAGTTTAAGCAGAGCATAAGCCGGTTTACGGGCACCCCGCGTAACGCGGAGCAATTCGTTCTGATGGTGAGCTGACGCACACTCTCATCCCGTAGTAGCCAATGCCCAATGCATTCTAACTTTGTCGGGTAGGAACATAAAGCCGGCACGAGATTCTCCATGTTTCTCTGCAAGTTCACGACCAACACATATATCATGGTGGTTCTACCGCCAGGGGAAGCGCGGTTTAACAGCGCCCAGTTGAATTGCATGATTGCGAAGGAGAGCTTCAAGTTTTTGGACGGTCCCGGAGCAGGGCCTTCAGCAGGCCCTTTAGCAGGGCCAAGTCAAAGTTGATGAATCAACATAATTTAGCTTTTGAAAACGGATATGACGAGTCATAGCCTTTGTTTTCTTCATTGATATGGTTTCTGGGAGTGATTAGCGTTTGTTCTTTGGAAAATTAGTTATCCATCATTGGTTGAGCGGAACTGCTGTTGTCCATGTACCGTACTCCGACGAGGAAGGGAGACGGAGGCTTGCGAGCGGCTATATACGACGAGTTTTGTTTCAACCTTGTCCCGACTGATGATAGTTTAAAGTGAGAAGAACGGCCGTCATGCAAGCAGCACCGGCCGATAGGATGTCATCAACTCACGTCGCTGACTTCGCATAGCCAACTGCATGTATCTATCTACAACAATTTTTCTCTTCAGACAGCGATGCCGAATTCGGATTCTCAGATTACACATATGAGTAACCCATTGAGATCAGACTCACCACATATGAACAAGCATACATATGTACATACAGTTCGGAGATGCATGCTCATCAATCATCAACGCTAGAATTAGGTTGACCGGCATAACCCCACGTTAGGAAGGTTGGAATTCTACTTGTGAAGCTCTTTATCTGCTAACCAATCAATTGTGGGATTTTAGCTCGCGATGTGTGTTTCAACATTAGGGGATCTCAGATTTGGGTGCCGACGGTTTTCCTAGGCTGTTCTTGAGATTGCCGTCTTGATGTTTAACGATTTTCCCTGTACCGTGTATTCAATTTAATGAGTAGTTACATATACGATTGACTAGAGAGTTTCAATCTTTCTTAGACGTGTGAGGATAGTGACGAGTATCTTGACTAAGTTTACTTGTTCAAGATATGATTATCAACTCCCCGGCGCCCTCTCGGGATCCGCCTCTTCCCGTCTCTCCAGTCTTTGTTTCCAAGCATTCTGATTGTTTAGCATAGCCAAGCCGAGCAGGAAACCAGCTTCCGGCTTGGAGATAGGTACCAGATACAGAACTAAGCCTTGATATATCCCTGTGTATCAGCAGTCTCGACAACGGGGTCTCAAAAGTTCGGTATCTGTCTATCTTGGTTTTGTCCAGCAGCGCAAGCTAACTAATGAACTAACTCAGTCAACCAACGATGCGCACGAACACGAACACATGCACGCAAAGTTGCGCACAAGGCGTTATCCTCTCGATTGTTGACTGTCGATCCCTCTTGCTTGGCCTTGGCGCGGGGACCGCCGTTCCAGAAAGAACCCACAATAACCACACGCGCGGCCTAGCAGAACGGAGATGGAGAAACAGGACGTTAAGATTGGTTTTCACCTGCCGCTTTCATCTTTCTGAACACCATACCTGCCTACGAAAAGAAGCTTGAACGGTTTGCTCATCTGATTTACACATAAGACCTGGGGTTGTACGATAGGGATGGCATTCCGCGTTTTCACAGGGTCGTATTGAACCCCTTGACCAATTCCCCAGATCCCATACTACCTTTTCACGCTTGGAATTCCGCGCCAGATCTATCTATCTACCTGTACCTGTATCTAGGTTAATCTATATCTCGGGTTTGTTGTATCAGGAGAATGAAGAATGGAGACCGTACGCATACAGCCACCTAGACTGTAGCAACGGTAACTCCAAGCCATGTAACCTTAAGCGGCTATCGCACCTGGTCTTCTGCCTAGTGCTTGCTTTTCTTCATTTACACTTACGAACCATAGATGGCCTACACCACACACGCTCGCACGCTCAGCCGGTGTGGGAGGTCATGTATGTACGGTAGGTTAATCTTATCGCTCGCCGGCCTTGCAGCTACCCAAGCCCAGTCATCCAAGCGTGCGTCCGTCGATCGTTTTTCGTCTGTCTTGCAACTTGATTGCTTGCCTTCTCCTAAAACGCCTTGCTTCGCTTGCCAATTTATTCGCTCCTAACGAAGCTGGAAAGAGATCAGCAGGGACGCCGGACGCGGGACCCTTAGCTTGCCTTTCTACCTCCCTCTGTCTCCAATTATGAACTGGATAGGTCAAGAGGGTGTAGGGACGTTGCAAGCTTAACCGCGCAGGACACACACACATCGCGCTTCTGCTCTCGGTTTCCTTTTACTGTAAATAGGTAAGTACCTAGGTAAGGTAAAGGTAACCAAGGAAGGCAGGTGAGTTATACGAAAGGAGGGATGGAGATTATAAAGATGGAGAGAGGGAGGGTGGTACAGATGTGTAGTAGTATATAGAGTGGTCGTCCGTCCCTCCCTTGACGTTATCGGTTCACCTTGTTTCTGTCGCTGTCGCCGTCGCTGTCCGGATTCAGGTGTATGTAGAAACAAGTCGGGGTATATACAACTATCAAGTACCAAGCTGGGGCTAACAGATCCAATTCCTCGCTTGTTGTTGTTGCTAGTTGTGCTTATCGTTGCTCATCATGAAGTACGCATTTGCAGCTGCGACATTCCTGTCGGCATGCACCGTCTTCGCGGCGCCTGCTCCGTCAGCGGTCGCCCCTCGGGCCCCTATGCCCACGCCTGTATGTTGCATCTTCAACCTCACACTCACCATGTCCAACCACCATCACGCCCAATTCTAACCCCAATACATCCTTTTCACACCTGACCCACAACCCCCCCAAGCTCAAAACTTACACTAACAGCAAACAAGCCCGGCATCCCCTCCGCCTCCTCCGCCCGCACGGCCCTGGCCGGCCTAGCCGTCTCAACAAACGCAGACGACGGGCAGTACGACCGTGACCTCTTTCCCACATGGATTACGATCGAGGGGGCCTGCAACACGCGCGAGTACGTGCTAAAACGGGACGGCACGGGCGTGTCGGTGGGTAGCGACTGCTACCCGACGAGCGGGACGTGGACGAGCCCCTACGACGGGGGCAAGTGGACGCAGGCGAGCGACCTGGACATTGATCACATGGTTCCTTTGAAGAATGCTTGGATCGTGAGTTTCTTTTCCCCTTTGCTTTTAATTTGGTATTTGCATCTCTTCATGATTTATTTTATTTTGTCATTATTTTTTCTCCACCACGTCCCCCTAATTCCTAAGAATACCTTGAATAGTAACACTAATTAATTAGTTAAAAAAAAAAGTCCGGCGCAAACAAATGGACAACGGCAAAACGCCAACAATTCGCCAATGATATTGACAGGCCCCAGCTCTGGGCCGTCACCGACAACGTCAACCAGTCCAAGGGCGACAAGAGCCCTGACACCTGGAAACCCCCCTTGGCCAGCTTCTACTGTGTCTACGCCCGCTCCTGGATCCAGGTCAAATCCTACTGGAAACTCTCCATCACCAGCGCCGAAAAGTCCACCCTGTCTAGCATGTTGGATACTTGCTAAAAAATAACATTCTTCTGAGACGGAATTGTAAATGGAAGTGTGCTGTTGTTAGTACGTTGGGATTGGTTTCGGGAGAGCAGCATTCAGTCGGTCCACAATGTGACGGCAGGCCATGTATATAGTTCACGAGGTCAAAGGAAACGCAGAATGTTGTATGGACTAGTCTTTCTCGTAATTAAACGCCGCTCTAGCTGTTTGATGAATCAACCGGTAAAGCTACAGTGACTCGAATCCATAATCTCTCGTCTTGAGTTAAAGGTATTAGGAGCAACGTCGGAAACATCTAATTCGTTCTAACCCTACATCTTTGCTTGACTCGGAAGAATACGTCAGAAGATAGCGGGACGTTTTCCGTTCAGTTTAAGCACATCCACGTTCCAGCTTCCTGCTTAACTCCTCAGGTACTTCTCTTCACAACCGCAGTGCCTCCCTTCTTAAACTCGGGCATCTCCCCAATCACCAACGATTTGTCGGTATGGTCCTTGTTCGGGAAAGTAGTGGCAAGCACCCATCCGCCACTACTCAGCCCCGGGGAAGCACGACTGATAAATTCGTAAATATCATTGACTGTTTGCGATGTGTTGAATCGAGCAGGAAGTCTTGATCCATCAAGCATCTGGATCCGGATCGTAACAGTTGGCTGAGACTCGTCGGCGGAGGTACTGGGGCCGGCGGCCGATTGCGCGGCAATGGTGGTGCTTGACGTAGTAGCGGACGTAGTAGCGGACGTAGCAGCGGACGTGGCTGCGACGGAAGCAGCAACTTCCCCGGGAACGGGGCTACCGAGACGTCGACCTTCGCTACCAAAAGGCTTGTACTTCTTGGGAAGTGGACGGTAGTTTTCGTTATGCTCTTGTAACTTCACATCTATCGGATCATCGTACCGCACATTCAGGAGGTGGATTGGTGCACGGCCCTGCTGAATCATCTGTAGAATTTCGGTATTGGCAGGGTCATCAAACCGGTGTAACTCTCCGTCGTCGATGCTGAAACCGTCAAGCCAGCGATGCAAAGTTCGCTCCTGCACTTCTCCGTTCTGTGGCCGGGCACGACCTGAGGCGCCTTGTGGGCCGGGAATGTAGCGGCTTTCAGAACCTTCCCCACCCAATGTCATACCACCACCATGAAAGGCAGATGAGCTGGACGGTCCAGCAGGTGAGGATGTCTCAGGCCGTTGGGCATTACTGGTGCACAAGCATTAGCATGCGGACTCTACCAGTGAGGCATACACGGATGTGGAGGCATATTCACCTTCTGGCTTTGGACATTAGGTCACTGAATATACGTCTCGGGTCAGCACGCTGGTTCGGATCTTGAACTGCGAGACCACTCTTCTCTCCGCCAGCGTATGTATCTCGGTGGGCGTCATCATCGTCATCATCGTCGTCATCGTCGTGGTCATGTGAACTCCCGCCTCCTAGGGAACTTAGAGTAGCCAGACCCTTCTTCTTCTGTGGTCGTTTCGAGGCAGCGCTTGATGTGGTAGGGATAGCTTGGGGTACAGGTCGGCCATCAAGTGTGCGCGGGCCGGTGTAGTCTGCAGGTATCGCCGATGAAGAACTGGCGGCTGCGGTAGCTGTCTCGTTTTTATCCTCATCCTTGTCCTCGTAGAAAGCGTCAGTAGCGAGGTCGAGGTCCCAGTTATTGGCAGTTAGGTATTGCGTGGCCTGGATTTACGAAACCCGTTAGAACATAGCCAGATTGAGGGGGGAACAAAGCTGGTCAATGTGTAGGCTTACCACATCAAAGTCGGCGCCAGTAAGACTTGCGAAGGTCTGCGCAAGCGCATCGTGATCCTCACTTCCAGCCATGGTCGGCGATCACAGACCTAACCTGTTACGAAGTATGGAAGGTGGTGGATAACAACGGAGGAACCGGCGGGGGAGCGAAGCAGCTGTCAACGATGGACGATGTTACCACTTGGTAGAACTGGTACGAACAATTCAGAGGTTCGAGAGAATGCCGATGTGACAGAGATATCAGACGGTCATAACAGGGTTGCGGCGCTTGACATTAAGCAGGGAAGCTGTGAAGTTGATGGAAACGCAGCGCGGCAAAGTGCCTGTATAAGAATGCACGCCTGTAATACTAGGCACCTTTCACTGCCTACGTCAAGCTTTCCTTACCAATTATGGTGGGGTCATTGAAAGTAGCACTACAGGTATGAACCCCGCTATCCCTTTAGTGCCCATTCTCGCGACGGATCCCTGTAGGTACAAACAGCAAGGGTGTTTAACCAATTAGATTTACTATCTTAAAATACCTCGTTTCCTACCTAAATTTGCCTGTGCCGCTTGTACTAGCAAGTATTACTATTACAAATTAAAACATTGTATTGCTTGTAACTATACTATATTAAAAACTTTTTAGACCCTCTTTTAGTATTTATATTTATTTTGCTTAATATTGCAACCTTTTTTTAACTGTTTAAAGTAAGGCTTTTGCAAGCTTTGCAGTTGCTGTTTTTTAGCTTTTTTATAAGCATATAGCCTAAAAACTGCTGTTTAAAAGCATTAAGGCGCACGTTGCCTTATAGCTTTACCTTTGCTATAAGGCTATATTTATTTAAAATAGCTTTTATAATCTTATTTTTTTATACTACTTAGTCCTTATAACTAGCTTATTATAAGGCCTTTTAAAAGCACTACTTTTAAAGTAAGTAAGTGTTAATAAAAGCTAGGTTTAAAATAAACTATAAAAATAAGCACTTTTTATAGCTAGTATTAGCAGCCTTATAAATATAGTGCTTAAAGATATTATATGCACATAGTTAGTTAGCTATATTAATACCTTTTTTTTTAAAGTTATATATATTTATAAATAAAAGTATAGCTACTTTAGCCTTTTATTAGTTTTTAAACGCTATATAAGCTATTTTTATATAAAGCTTTGCTTATATTTAAACGAGGCTTATTTTAACTTTTAAATATATTGTTAATATAAACAATACTACTATATTATTTTTTTATGCAAATTATTATATTTTGCAATTAAGCATAGCCTTATAGCGTAGTAAGCCTTATAGCAATAAGTTTTTTTTAGTATTTATAGCTTTTAGGTTAACAAAATTTTTAAAAATGCTTAACCTAGTATAGCATATAGCTATATAGCTTATATTTAAATAGTTATATAAGTATTTAAGTAGTTTTAGCAAAGCAAACAGGTTATTAAAAAATAAATAATATAGCTGTTTAATACACCTAGGTAAAGGGTGCATGTTAATGTAAGCTAAAAGCTTATGTTAACATGCATAGTAACATAAATAAGATATATAGTTTAAATAAAAAGATTAGATAAAGCGCGCACATAATAAAATTGTTCCTTGCTATAGCCTTTAGCTATGTCTGCCTTACTAATACATCTTACTTTTACTACAATAATTTATACCTACTTTTAGATTACCTTATAAATTAGTGCTTTTAGCAGATTTTATTACAAAATCTAAACTAAACTAAACTATTTTGATAACTTAATTATTACTATTTTATTTTTTTAATTTTTTTAAGAATAAAAAGTACTATTTTGCGCAGCTTGCAAATTTAAGTTAGCTATTAAACTAACTTTAATTAATAAGCTACTAATTATTTTTAAAAATAGTAATTTTAGCTAACACTATTAACTAAGCCTTTAATTATATACTTTATTAAGCAGGCTAGTAAGCGTAAGCTAAAAGCACTTAGCAATACTTACTTATATTTTATAATATGTAAATATTTATAAAAACTTTAATAAATTTACACTTATTTACTTTATATTAATACTTATAAAGTATTATAAAGTTTTATTTTATTATTACTTTAATTATAGTATAGTTTGCTTTATAATATTTAAGCTATTTTAAAAGTAATTATAAGCATATAAAATATTAAAAGCTTAAGCACTAAACTATATGTTTATAGTTTAATATAGCTAGGCAGCTAAAGTATATATTAAGCCTTAAAGTGCTACTAAAAACTATGCTTAAAACCTTAAAACTAAAAGTTAATAATAATTAAAAATAAGGTTGCTTAGTTTTTTTAACGCTTAAGCTTTTTAAAGTTTTATTAAGATTAACTATATAATTGTGCTTATAATTATTAGCTTATATATAAAAGCACTATAAACTATTTAAAAATAAACTATAAAGCAAATATATAGCATAACCTATATTTAAAGCAGCTAAAAAATATATAAAATTAACTACTTTAAGCATTAAACTATAATATAAATTAAATGCTATAAAAGCTTTAAAATTTAAACAAGAAAAATTAAAAAAAATTTTAAATTAAAATAAAAACTAAAAAAAAAAACTTTTAAAAAGATTGTTTAAATATATTAATTGTTAATTTTTAATATAAACTAAAGCAATTATTAAGCTATATTATAACTTTAAAAGTTTTAAGAAATTAATTGTAAAAATAAATAATAAATTAAATAAATTAGTTATTATTGTTTATAATAAGCAATATAAAATAAAAAAAACTTAAAAAAAAATAAATATATATTTAAATTTTTAATAAACTAATTATAAAATTTTTAAAAGCACTTAATTAAAAAGTGCTTTTAATTAGCAAACATTTAAAAATATATTATTATTAAAAAATTTATTTTTTTAAAAGATATAGCATAATAAAAATAATAAATATAAGTACTATACTGTAAAAATAAGTTTAAAGTTTAAAAATAAACTATTAAACAAACGTAAAAAAAAAAAAAACAAACTATAAATATTAACATTAACAATAGTAATAGTTTTTTATTATTTTTATTTAGTTTAAATAATAAGCAAAACTATAAAAAATGTAAGCTTTTATATAAAATATAAAAAAGTAATGCTATATTAAGCACTAATATAAGTAAAAAACATAAAATTAAAAAAAAAAAACGTTAGCATATTTATTTTTAACTATTTTAATTTAAATAAATTAAAAAAAAAAAAAAAAAAATAAAATATTATATATATAAAAAAAAATTATTTTATTTTTTATATAATAATTATA